>OMKS01001613.1_pt1 | contig 19953 bp, 21 predicted proteins | sample 1674721 | NCBI WGS metagenome assembly OMKS01 (sample SAMN06264996, study PRJEB25208) | sediment metagenome | isolation source: hot spring sediment | place: USA: California | collected 2014-09-02
CACCCGATCCTCTTCCTGTACCTCGACGTCGCCTCCGGCGGGCGGACCGACACCCACGACGAGGGGAAGGCGGCCCAGGTCGCGTTCGACGCCAGCCACCCGTGGGACTACTTCCTGAAGATCGCGGGCTGGCCCGCCTACGGTCGCCACCTGTGGACGGCAGCGGGTGAGGGTCCGTTCCTCGTCGAGGTCGCGAGCGATCCCAAGCGGAGCTGGATCATCGTCACCATCCCCAAGGGGCTCGTCCCCGAGCTCCGCGGTTGGCACTACGTCTTGGTGGGATCCCAGGACGGGTACGGCCCGAACCACCTCCGCCCGATCGGGGCGACGCCCGGGGAGTGGACCGGCGGGGGCTGCCCGGATCCCGCTTGGGCCCCTCAGGTCTACGACTACCTCGCACCGGCAGGGATCTCCCAGGAGGCCCTCTTGGCGGGCTATGATCGGGGGGCGCAGCGGTACGCTCAGCTGGGGCCGGTGCCCGTGGACTTCTAGCACTTGTCCTTCAGGAGGTGAGAGCAGGGCAGAGCGGCGACGAACACGATGAACACAGGATGGCCAACGAAAACAGGATGGATTCGATGAGGAGGTCAGGATGAAGAAGTTCGCGCTGTGGGTTGTGTTGGCGCTGGCCCTGGGCACGCTGGTCTATGCCCAGGCGGCGAAGCTGGTGATCTGGGCCGACGACCGGGGCGCCCCCGTGCTCCGGGACGTCGCGGAGAAGTACACGCAGGACACGGGCGTTGCCGTGGAGGTCGTAGAGATTGCCTACGACCAGATCCGGGGCCAGTTCATCACCACGGCTCCCACCGGCCAAGGCCCAGACATCATCGTTGGGGCCCACGACTGGGTGGGCGAACTTGCCGCGAACGGTCTCTTGGAGCCGGTGGACTTCGGGCCCAAGCTTGCTGAGTTCAGTGCCGCGGCCGTTCAGGCGTTCTCCTACGGCGGCCGCAACTACGGTGTGCCGCAGAACACGGAGAACATCGCCATCATCTACAACAAGGCCCTAGTGCCCGAGATGCCGAAGACGTGGGACGAGCTCCTGGAATTCGCCCGCGAGATCACCGATCCCACCAAGCCCATGTACGCCATCGTCTTCCAGAACGGCCCCGACCCGTACCACTGGTTCCCGATGCTTTCCGCGTGCGGCGGGTACGTCTTCGGGACGGACGCGGGCGGCGCCCTCAACCCGTGTGATGTGGGGCTGGCCAACGAGGGGGCGCTTCGCGGGGCCCAGCTGTTTGCGGATATGATCGCCGAGGGGCTGCTCCCGGCGGGAGTGTCGTGGGACACGATGCGGGCCCTGTTCTTCGGCGGGAACGCGGCAATGGTGATCTCCGGACCATGGCTTGTGGCGGACACCAAGAAGGCGGGGATTGATTACGGAATTGCTCTCATCCCCTCGATCCGCTGTGCTGACGGGAGCTACGGGATTCCCAAGCCGTTCATCGGTGTCCGAGGGTTCATGGTGAGCGCGTTCAGCCAGAACAAGGTCCTCGCCTTCGACTTCCTCCTCAACTACATCGCCACCACGGAGACGATGCTGGCGCTCTACGAGCTCGATCCGCGAGCTCCTGCCCACCTCCCGACCTACGAAATCGTGAAGGTCGATCCGGACATCGCAGCGTTCGGTCTCCAGGGCCAGTACGGCATCCCGATGCCCAACATCCCGGAGATGGCCTCAGTGTGGGGGGCGTGGAGCGATGCCCAGAGCCTCATCGCCAATGGTCAGGCCACGCCAGAGGAGGCTCTTGCGGAAGCGGTTCAGAAGATCAAGGCCGCTCTGAAGTGCCCGTAGGTTGAGCTGCGAGGGGGCAGCCCTCGGGGCTGCCCCCTCTTCTCTCCATGGCGGGGCGGGTGGCGATCGCACAAGGGCTGAAGCTCGGGCTCCTCGCCCTATTGGACGCGGCAGCCGTGTGGGCTGCCATCTCGCTTCTCTTGCGCGGGGACCTGCTCCCCCTTGCCCTGCTTGCCGCCGGGGCGCTCCTCCTCAACTACGTCGTCCTTTCCCGCCGGGCGTATCCGCTCCGGTTTCTCCTCCCCGGTCTGGTGTTCCTGTTCGCGATGGTCGTGTACCCCATCGGGTACACGGTCAACGTCTCCCTCACGAACCTCCAGACCGGGAACCTCCTCACCAAGGTCCAGGTCATCGCCCAGCTCGAGGGCCGCTACTACCTGCCTCCCGAGTCTGAAACGTTCTCCTATTGGGCGTTTCGGAACCCCCAAGGTGAGCTCCGGGTGACCCTCCTCGCCGAAGACGGGTGTTCGTACCTCTCAGAGGGGAGCACCCTCGTCCCGGTGGACCTCACCGATCCTCGCTTCGTGCGGGGACCGGACGGGACGGTCGTGGCGTTCGACGACTTCTCGCGACTGTCGTTAGCGGAGATCTACCGGTCGCTCCCCGCTCTGGAGCGGTTGGACCTCACGTGGGAGGGGGTCCACGTTCGCCTGGCCACAATTCGCGAGTTCCGGACCTACCTGCGGAAGTACGAGTACCTGCGCGACGCCGACGCGATCCGTGACCTGGAGACCGGGGTCGTGTACACGGCCCGGGAAGGGTACTTCACCTCGCCGGACGGCGTGCGCATCGAGCCGGGGTTCCAGATCTACGTAGGGTTCAGAAACTATCTCGATGTCCTCACGAACCCGGGCATCCGCGCCGACTTCAGCCGCGTGTTCGGGTGGACGGTGGCGTGGTCGTTCCTCACCGTCTTCTTCAGCTTTTGGGTGGGCCTGGTGCTCGCCTACCTCTTGAACGACCCCTACGTGCGGGGCCGGTTCTTCTACCGGTCGCTCCTCATCATCCCCTACGCGATGCCGGCGTTCATCTCCGCACTCGTGTGGGCCGGGCTGTTCAACACCGACCTCGGGGTGATCAACCGGATCATCGGCGCGCTGTTCGGGACAAAGGTGCGCTGGCTCCAGGATCCGTTCTGGGCGCGCACGGCCCTCATCTTCATCAACGTCTGGCTCACGTACCCGTACATGATGATCGTCTCGCTCGGGGCCCTGCAGAGCATCCCCAAGGAGATGTACGAGGCAGCGCGGGTGGACGGGGCCACGGGCTGGCAGAGGTTCTGGACGATCACGATGCCGCTTCTGTGGGTGAGCGTCGCCCCGCTCCTCATCGGGTCGTTCGCGTTCACGTTCAACAACTTCACGATCATCTGGCTCGTCACCGCAGGCCGGCCAGCGGTGCTCGGCGCGGCGACCCCAGCTGGGGCGACGGATATCCTCATCTCGTGGACGTACCGGTTGGCGTTCGAGGGCGACCGCGGGAACCAACTCGGCCTCGCATCAGCTGTCTCAATCATCATCTTCATCATCATCGCCACGATCAGCGCGGTGAACTTCCGGTTCACCCGCGCCCTCGAGGATGTGAGCCGCGGTGTATAGCCGACCGAGCCTCGTGGGCCTCGTCGTCCGCTACACCCTGATCGGGTTGGCGCTCGTCTACGCCCTGTTCCCGGTCCTGTGGATCCTGTCCGCCTCGTTCAACCCCACGAACAACCTCCTCGAGCAACGGTTGTTCCCGGCGAACCCGACCTTCGAGCACTACCGGCGGCTGTTCACCGATCCCACCGTACCGTTCCCGAGGTGGGTCTTGAACACGCTCCAGGTCTCCGGGATCACGTCGGTGATCACGGTGTTCCTGTGCGCGTTAGGCGCGTACGCGTTCTCTCGGTTCCGGTTCCGCGGCCGGCGGGCAGGGCTACTGGGGCTTCTCCTCGTCCAGATGTTCCCCCAGATGCTGGCGATGGTCGCGATCTACCTCCTGCTGATCAAGATCAAGGAGTTCATCCCCTGGCTCGGGTACAACACCCACCCCGGGCTGATCATGGTCTACCTCGGGGGGGCGATGGGGTTCAACACCTGGTTCATGAAGGGGTACTTCGACACGATCCCCCGGTCGGTGGAGGAGTCGGCGCTCGTGGACGGGGCCACGCCGTTCCAGGCGTTTCTCAGGATCGTGCTTCCGCTCGCCCGCCCGATCCTCGCCGTAGTGCTCATCATCCAGTTCATCACCACCTACTCGGAGTACGTTCTGGCGAGCATCCTCCTCAAGGGGACGGACATGTACACCCTGTCCGTGGGCCTGCGGTTCTTCATCCAGCAGGCCTACGACCGGCGGTGGGGGGCGTTCTCAGCGGCGGCGATCCTGGGCGCGCTCCTCATCCTCGCGATCTTCCTCCCCCTGCAGAAGCTCATCATCTCCGGCCTCACCGGGGGGGCGGTGAAGGAGTAGCTACCCCCGGCCGCGCTTCAGGTAACGGAAGCCCATTACCGGTAGGGGAAGTCGTCTCGCGACGCGGTCGGCGGTGAGGAGGTCGGTCCACCGATCCCCTCCCGGGAGCATCACCTCTACCTCCTCCTCCTCGGCGTTGAGGGCGAACGCCACCTCAGAATCGGGAAGCGCCCGCACGAGCACAAAGGACCTCCTGTGAGCGCGAGCCCACTCCACGTCCCCCCGACGGAGGGCGGGTTCCTCCCGTCGTAGTCGAACAAGGGCCCGGAAGGTATCGAGGAGATCACGATTCCACTCCTGTTCGTCCCACGGGAACGTCCGGCGGCAATCAGGATCATCCCCCCCTTCGAGGCCGATCTCGTCCCCATAGTAGATCGCCGGCGCTCCCGGGTAGGCGAACAGGAACGCCGCTGCCAGCACGAGCCTGCGCACGTCGCCCCGGCATAAGGTGAGGAACCGAGGCTTGTCGTGGCTCCCAAGCAGGGTGTAGCAGGCGTAGTTGGCCTCCCGCGGGTAGCTCGACCAGATGCCCTGCACGTAGCGGGCGAACCGGGGGGCGTCCCACGTCCGCTCAGCGAAGAAGTGGACCAGACCTTCCCACAGCTTGTAGTGCATCACCCCATCCAAGGCGCCGTGCCGGAACCACGACGTGGCGAGGCCCATCACCTCCCCGAGCACGTACGCCTCGGGGTTGGCCTCCTTGGCCGTTCGGTAGACGGCGCGCACGAAGTCGGGAGACAGGTACTCCACCGTATCCAGCCGCCACCCATCGCTCCCGTACGCCTCGATCCAGTGTCGCACGACCGACAGGAGGTAGCCCCGCACCGCTGGTTTTCGGTGGTTCCACTCCGGCAGATTGGCGCATCCGGCCCAGCACGCGTAGTTGGGCTCCGGATCCACTCGAGGCCGATCTCCTTGGATCATGAACCAGTCCCAGTACGGCGACTGTCGCCCACGCTCGGCCACATCCCGGAAAAAGGGGTGGCCGGTCCCGCAATGGTTGAACACGCCGTCGAGCACGATCCGCATCCCCCGCGCGTGGAGGGCGGCGACGAGCTCCCTGAACGCTTCGTTCCCGCCGAGCGCGGGGTCCACCTGGAAGTAGTCCTCCCCGTCGTAGCGGTGGTTCGTGGACGCCGTGAAGATCGGGGTCAGGTAGAGGGCGGTCACCCCAAGGTCGCGAAGGTAGTCGAGCTTCTGGAGAACACCCACCAGATCGCCACCGGAAAACGAGCGGTGGGTGGGCGACTCATCCCACGGTTGGGTTCCTGGAGGGTCGTTGCCTGGATCCCCACTGCGAAACCGGTCCGGGAAGATCTGGTAGAACACGGCGTCCCGGACCCACGTCGGCGGGCTTGGTTCGCGCATCATTTCCACCGGGTGAGGATCTCCTCGCGACGGAACAGCTGCACCGCCAGGTAGAGGAGAAGTGTGTTCAGGACGACGAGGATTCCCCCCTCGAGGATCACCAGGAGGAGGTTCACGGCGACCATCTGAATGGAGTAGACGATGAGGGGGATGAGGGAGGGGACCACGGCCAGACTCGAGAACTGGTACGCCGCCCGGGGGTCGCTCGTCCGCGATGAGACGATCATCGAAACGAGAACGGCGAACACGGCAAGCAGGGGCGACAGAATGAAGATCGACAAGAGCCAAGGGATGGACAAGACGCCTGTCGGGATCCCTCCCAACATGACGTGCGCGGCAGCGAGAAACAGGGAGAACACCCCCCACGTGAGGGCGAGGGAGGGGAGCACCGCCACCAATGCCTTGCCCACGAAGATCTCCCAGTCGGTGAGGGGCGTGGCGAGGAGGGGTTCGAGGGTCCCCTGCTCCTTCTCCCCTACAATCGAGTACACGGCGAGCGTGACCGGGATCATCACCGGCAGGACGAGGAAGTACATGAGCGCCGTGTTGAGCAAGGTCGCCTGGGCCTCGGGCGGAAGGCCCTGCCCCTGCCACACCATGAACCCGGCCAGGCCCCCCATGAACAAGGGGAGGAAGAGGGCCCCGTAAAGGACCATCTTGATCTTGCTGAGCTCCTCCCACTCCTTCATCATGAGCACCCTAAGCCGCCCCATCGTTCCCTCCAACGAGCTCCAGGTACACGTCCTCGAGCGTCCGCTCGTCGCGGGTTACAGAGCGGATCTCCGCCCCCAGTTCGACCAGCCGGCGGACGAGGGCCGGAACGTCTCGCTCTGAATCCGCCACTTCGACGGAGAGGGTGTTGCCTTCCAGCGTCGCCCCACGGACGAAAGGTAACTCCAGAGCCGCAGCGAACTCCAGCCGCGGGTTCGCCAATCCCACGACCACCCTTGACCCGGACATCCGTTGCTTCAGCGCCTCCGGGCGATCCAGGGCGATGAGCCGGGTGCGAAGCAAGGCGATCCGGGCGCACAGCTCCTCCGCCTCGGGGAGGTTGTGGGTGCACAGGAGCACGGTTCGCCGCTCGCTTGCCAGCTCCCCGATGAAGCGGCGCACGTCGCGGGCGCTCTCCGGGTCGAGGCCGGAGGTCGGCTCGTCGAGGAACAGGACCTTCGGTTCATGGAGGAGGGCCCGGGCGAGGGCCAGCCGCTGGCGGAGGCCCTTGGAGAGGGTGGCCACCGCATCACGGGACCGGTCGGCGAGCCCGAGCCGCGCCAGGTAGTGCCGGATGCGGCTCCGCGCGTCATTCACCCCGTACAGCTCGGCGAAGTACCGCAGGTTGCGCTCCAAGGAGAGGCGCTTGTAGAACCCAGGGGCCTCGGTGAGGATCCCGACCGTGGACCGGATCGCCGACGCCTCTTTCCCCACCTCGTATCCGGCGACCCAGGCCCGGCCCGCGGTCGGGGCGAGCAGTGAGGCGAGCATGCGGACGGTGGTCGTCTTCCCCGCTCCGTTGGGGCCCAGGAGGCCGAGGATCTCCCCCTCCCGCGCCTCGAGGGTCAGACCGTCCACGGCGAGGCGGTCCCCGAACCTCCGCGTCAGCCCCTCCGTGCGGATCACCGTCGCACCTCCCTCCCCCCTGCAGGGGCGACCGACGTCATCACGATTATCTCCACCCCCCGGCCGAACAGCCACCGCCCGAGGTGGAGCCGGCGTTCGATCGCGAACCCCACCTTTGCGTAGGCACGGATCGCCCGCTCGTTCGTGGCGTGAACGCAGAGGGAAACCTGACCGAGCCCGAGCTCGTTGTAGGCGCGGAAGAGGAGGAGCCGGAGCGCCTCCGGTCCGTAGCCCTGGCCCCAGCAGTCCTGCTCCCCGATGAGGATCCCCAGTTCCGCCGTCCCCTCGTCAGAGGAGATCCCGAACAGGCCGCAGAATCCGATCGGGCGCTCCCCCGCGCGGAGGACGATGAGAAACGCCTCGTCGCGGCTCAGGTCGCACCCGCCACCCCACCGCGAGGAGGGCCGCCAGCGGCCCGCGTACCGCCGCAGCGCGCGGTCCGCCAGCCAGCGGCGCAGGAGAGGGTGGTCCCCGCCCGCAAGGGGCTCGAGCGCCACCCTCTCCCCAAGGAGCATCGTCATCTACCGCATGAAGAACGGGATCACCGGGAACAGAGATGCGAACAGGAGCGAGATCACGCTCATCAGCTTGATCAGAATGTCCAAGGAAGGTCCCACCGTGTCCTTGAGCGGATCCCCCACTGTGTCCGCCACGACCCCGGCGGCATGGGCATCCGACCCCTTTCCCCCGAAGTTCCCTTCCTCGACATATTTCTTGGCATTGTCCATCGCTCCGCCGGCGTTGGCACAGTAGATGGCGAGCACGATCGCCGAGAGGAGCGCGCCCACGAGGAACCCGGCCAACGTGTAGCGCCCAAACAGCAGCCCCACGAACAGCGGCATCCCCAGCGCTAGGAGGGCCGGCAGGACCATCCGGCGGACCCCACCGTGGGCGGTGATCGTGATGCAGCGCTTGTAGTCAGGCGTCGCCTCGCCGGACAGGATCTTCGGGTCCTCCCGGAATTGGCGGCGGATTTCCTGAACCATGACATCGGCGGTGCGGGAGACAGACCGAATGAGGAGGGCGGAGAAAACGTAGGTGACCATCGCCCCCACGATCATCCCTGCAATGACGAGCCCGCCCACCTCCGGGTTGATGATCGGGATGTTCGGCACATGCACCTCATCGGCGCGCCCGGCGGCTGACCAGAGGTAGGCCGCGATCAGGCCCAGCGCGGCGAACGCTGCCGAACCGATCGCGAATCCTTTGCCGATCGCGGCAGTGGTGTTGCCGATGGAGTCGAGCTGATCGGTCTTCTCGCGCACCGAGGGGTCGAGCTTGGCCATCGTCGCAATGCCTGAGGCGTTGTCGGCAATCGGCCCGTAGGAGTCCACGGACACGGTCATCCCCACGAAGGAGAGCATCCCCAGGGCGGCGTAGGCCACCGCCAACAGACCGCCCATCTGGTAGGCGAGCACGGTGGCTACGGCGATGATGAGGCAGGGCCACAACGCCGATAGCATCCCCACCGCCATCCCCTCCGTCACCCCGATCGCCGGTCCGGACTGGTACGCCTTGGCGAGCTCCCGGGTCGGCTTGTAGCGGCTCGAGGTGTAGTACTCGGACACAAACCCGATCCCGACTCCGCTTGCGATCCCCATGATCGCGGAGAAGAACGGGATCCAGTTGAACGGGGACAGCCAGGTGATGAGGGCAGCGAACCCGGCGGTGAGGATTGCCCCGATCCGCGTCCCATTCATGAGGATTCCCTGCATATTCGTTTCCCGACGGGAGAAGCGGATGTAGGCAATTGCAATCAAGCAGGCCACGATCCCCCCCGTCACGAAGAGAACCGGCATTAGGAGAAACCACCAGAACTCGGCTTCGTTCGGCTGAACGCCGATTCCGAACCGCGCGAGCAGGGCAGTGATGTCTGTGTTCAGCCTCCCCACGTAGACGTAGAGCGCGATCACGATCGAGGCGATCACGGAGCCGATGAACGACTCCAGGAGGTCGGCCCCGAGGCCACCCACGTCGCCCACGTTGTCCCCCACATTGTCAGCGATCGTCGCCGGGTTGCGCGGGTCGTCCTCGGGGATCTTCAGCTCGACCTTCCCCACCAAGTCAGCAGCCATATCCGCCGCCTTGGTGTAGATACCCCCGCCCACGCGGTCGAACAGGGCCACGAGCGACGCGCCAGCGGAGTACGCAGACACGATGAGGGCAGCCTTGATGAAGTTCACGTCCGCCCCGGGGATCCCAAAGATCGGCTTCGTGTGGATGTGGAGGATATTCGGGTCGAACTCGCGGCGGAAGAGGACGATGACGAGGACCAGCCCCCCCACCGCCAGCCCAGCCACGGCCATCCCCATCACCGAACCTCCTGAGAACGCGACGCGCAGCGCGTCCTTGATCGAACGCTGGGCAGCCTCGGTCGTACGCGCGTTAGCGAGGGTGGCGGCGTTCATCCCAAGGAATCCCGCCGCCATGGCCAGGGTCGAGCCGATGACAAACGCGACCGCCACGTCCCAGTAGAACACGGCCCACAGGATCGCCGCCACGACGAACATGGTGACGATCATCACCTTGGCCTCGGCGATCATGAACGCCCACGCTCCATCGCGGATGTACCTCTGGATCTCCGCCATTCGGTCCGATCCAGGACTGCGCCGCGCCACGGAGAAAGTGGCATAGGCCGACGAAGCAAGCGCTACCAGCGATACGAGGGCCGCGGCCCCCAACATCCAACCCATCGCTCCCGCCTCCTTTGACGTGTGCAGTGGATCAGCAATCGGGCGCAACTCTACCCTCGACGAAGGACCCCCTCAAGGCATGGGACTGATCCTCCGGTGGCGACGAGACCCGTGTCCGATGCCTTGGCGACGAACACGGCCTGGGAGAGGCCCACCGGCCGCTGCCCCCGCGAGCGCGATGGGCTACGGTGCCCGTGGGATCGCACCCGAGTGGTAAGAAAGGAGGGCACGCGTGACAGCGAAACGGGTTTTGGGAGGGCTCCTGGCCGGTCTGCTCCTCGGGGCCGGGCTGGGTCTCGGTCAGGAGGGGGCCATCCTTCCCCCGCCTGAGGCCGAGGTCGCAATGCTGGAGGATGCCTTCGCCCAACTGACGGGCTTCTTTCGGGAGTTCATCCTCGAGATCAAGGGCTCCCTCACCGCGTTCGAGACGAGGGTCAGTGCCTTGGAGAGGACAACGTCGACCCTCGCGGGGGGATTGGGTGAGCTGGGGGATCGGTTCGCGAAGTTCGAGGGGGCCGTCGTCCCCGCGATCATGTCCCTCGAGGGACGGGTCACCGCCCTGGAGGGGCACGACTTCGCGTCGCTCGAACGGCGTCTGGGCGCGCTGGACAAGGCATACGAGGCCCTGTCCATCCGCATCGACAACAACCGGGCGAAGATCGAGGGACTGGAGACGGCCTTCGCCGCTGCGAGCGCCAGCCGCGACGAGCGTCTGGCGGTGGTGGAGGAGATCCAGATCGAGACAGCCAGCCAACGCGAGGAGATCGAGGGTTTGAAGGCCGAAATGGCCCGGCTGGCCGAGGCCCAACAGGCCCAGTGGACGGCGATCTTCCTCGTCCCGCTGGCTGTGGGAGGCCTTCTGTTCCTCCTCCTCTCTCAGGGAAGCTAGGGGTGCTGGGGCCACGAGGCGGTGGGGTCGTCCACGCACGGCCTCACCGCCTTCTCTGTATTCCTTTCCCGCTGGCAGGGGGACGGCTGTCCGCCATGAGTGTGACAAATCCCACCCCCGAGGGACCCAGCAGCCATCACAGAACCGAGGCCCCCTCGGTACGCTGAACCGCTGGATGCCGAAAACAAGGAGGTCGTTCCGATGATGAAACGGGTGATGGGAGGGCTGGTTGTGGGGGCGGTGCTCCTCGGCGCGTTGGGGTTGGCACAAGGTGAGGTCCAGCTGCCCCCGGCGGATGAGGAAATCGCTGCCATGGAGGTTGCGTTCCGCCAGCTGAACCTGTTCTTCGCTGAGCTGATCACCGAGCTCAAGGGAGCGGTGTCCGCCCTGAACGAGGTGGACGCGAGCCTGGCCGCTCAGCTAGAGGATCTGGATGGCGAGATCAGCGGGCAGATCGCCAAGCTGTATGCGCTGGCTGAAGCCCTGAATGAGACGGACCAGGAACTCGCGATGGGCATCACTTCCCTTGCTCAGAGCTTGGAGGAGACGCGGCAGGAGTTCGCCTCCGCCATCGCCACACTGGGGGAGAAAGTCTCCGACCTTACCAAGCAAGGCGCTGTCCACGCTCAGAGCTTGGAGGAGACGCGGCAGGAGTTCGCCTCCGCCATCGCCACACTGGGGGAGAAAGTCTCCGACCTCACCAAGCAAGGCGCTGTCCACGGAGACAAGATCACGACCCTTGAGGGTGCTGCTCTTGCTTTGCAGACCCAGATCGAGGACTGCAAGGCGAAGCTGCGTGCTGAGCTCGAGATGCTCGACGGCAAGTTCACCGCGGATATCCTCTCGCTCCAGGGCTCCATCGCCAGCCTTGCCGAACAGGTCTCCGCTCACGCCGGTCGCATCGCCGCCCTCGAGGCCCAGGACATCGGGTCGGTCCAGCGGCGGATCCTTGCCGTCGAGCAATCGATCCAGGCCCTGAACATCAAGATCGAGAACAACCGGGAGAAGATCGCCCTGTTGGAGAAGGCGATCGGCGGGTTCACCTCCGACCTCAAGAGCACGATCGGGGCCCTCCAGGACCGGGTGGGCGATCATGAGGCGCGGCTGGGGGACGTCGAGGCGACGGTGGTCGATCTGGATGTGCAGGCTCTCCAGGGCGGGATCGCGATGGCTCAAGGGATGGCGATCATCGCCTTGCTCGCCGGGCTCGCCGCCCTGGTGATGGCCCTCCTCGGTGGATAGCGACGGAAGGGGATGGGCGCGGCGTATCGGTCGCGCCCTCTTTCTTTGCCGTCCTGCGTAACGAACGTTACACTACGCCAAGCTCGGGAGGCGGAATGGGACAGGTCGGAGACAAGCTCAGGGAGTATAGGCTGCGGCACGGTCTCAGCAAACGCAGCCTCGCCGCGCAAATCGGCGTCTCTGCCCCGACTCTGGTGCGGTGGGAGGGGGGGACAGCCGTGCCCACCGACTACAACCTCTATCGGATCGAGAGGCTCCTCTGCGAGCCCCCTCCGGCCCGTCCCCCAGCAAGGTGCTCATGACCTCTCTGCGCCGCCTTACCATCCACGGGTTCAAGTCGTTCCGGCGCCGGGTGACGCTCGATTTCTACCCCGGGTTCACGGCCATCATCGGCGAGAACGGGACCGGGAAGTCGAACCTCCTCGACGCGCTCACGTTCGTGATGGGACGTCGCTCCCAGTCGCTCCGCGCGGAACGGATCGAGCACCTCCTCCATGCCCCGGCGAAGGGGGATCCGGTGGAGGAGGCGGAGGTGACCTTGGCCCTCGATAACCGTGCGGGGACGTTTCAGGAGCTCGTCCCCGACGCGGAGGGCGAGGTGCGCCTCTCGCGGCGCATCACGCGCAGCGCCTCCACCTACCGCATCCAGGGCCGCATCGCCGCCGCCCGCGAGGTGGAGGCGATCCTCGCCCTCGCCGGGATCGAGCGTGATGGGTACCACATCGTCGAGCAGGGGATGGTGATCGATGTCCTGGAGAGGTCCCCCAGGGAACGGCGCGAGATCCTGGACGAGGTGGCGGGGATCGCCGCCTACGAGGAACGGAAGGGGCGGGCGATTGAGGAGCTGGGGGAGGTCAAGGAGCGGCTGAACACGAGCCGGATCCTCCTCGCGGAGCGGCGGCAGAGGCTGGCCGCCCTGTACCGGGAGCGGGAGGCGGCTCTCGAGTACCAGGCGCTCGCCGCGGAGCGGGACCGGATCGTAGCTACGCTCGCCTGGCGTCGATTCCAGAGCCGGAAGGCGGCTCTGGAGAAGGCCCACGCCCAGGCGGCGCGCCTCCGCGACGCGGTGGAGGAGCTGGCGGCGGAGGTCGAGCGCCTCGATCGGGAGGTCGAGGCCCGCGAGAGAGCCGGTGGGGACAGGACGGATGCCGATCAGGGCCTCGCCGACCTCGTGCGGCGGGTGGAGCGGCTGCGGGGGGCGTTGGCCACGAAGGAGGCCGAGGCCCGCCTCACCGAACGGGAGATCGCGTCCCTCAAGGAGACGATCCGCGACATGCGCGATCTCCTCTCGCGGCAGGATCGCCCGCCGGAGGCAGTGGAGGCGGTGCTCTCCTTGGGCTGGGAGGGGGTGAAGGGGACCCTGGGGCAACTCGTGACCCCGCGGGAGGGGATGGAGGTGGCGCTCGCCACGGCGATGGGGGGGCACGCCCACGACCTCGTGGTCGAGACCCGCGACCTTGCGTTGCGAGCGGTGCGCCATCTCAAAGAGCACAAGCTCGGGCGGGCGCGGTTCCTGCCCTTGGATCGGATCGCCGTCCCCCCCGTGTCCCCCAACGCCCGCGCCGCGGCCCGGCGGCCAGGAGTCCTCGGGTTTGCGTCCAACTTCGCCGACTGCGCGAGCGACGCTCGCCCTGCTCTCCTCTATGCCCTCGGCAACACGCTGATCGCCGAGTCCCTCGAGGCGGTGCGCGACGTGCTTGGGGTACGGGTTGTGACGTTGGATGGGGACCTACTCGAGCGAGGGGGGGCGATCATCGGCGGTTCCCCGGCGCGCCGGGCGGGAGTGGATCTTGCCCCCCGCCAGGCCCAGCTCCGCTTCCGGCAGGAGGTCCTCACCCAGTTGCGAAGGGAGATGGAGGAGCTATCGGGGGAGCTGTCCGCAGCCGAGGCCCTCCTCGCCGAGCGGTCGCGGGAGCTTGCCCAAGCCCACGCAGCGCGGGCGAGCGCGGAGAGCGATCTTCAGGCCCTCCGCGAGCGGCGCCGGGCGGCGTATCAGGAGTTGGAGCGGCACCGCGCCAACCTCGCCCGCCATGAGCGGGAGGCCGCGGAGATCGAGGGGGAGCTCGCGGCGATGGGCGAGGTCACCCAACCCGAGGGCGGAGGGGAGCAGGGATCGGTGGAGGTCCTCCAGGCCCGCCTCCGCCAGGCGGAACGGCGCCAGGCCGAGCTGGGGACGGTCAACCTGCGGGCGATCGCCGACTACGACGCCTTCCTCGCGGAATTCCAGGACCTCAAGGACCGCGTGGCGACCCTGGAGGCGGAGAAGCACGAGATCGAGCGGTTCATCGGGGAGATCGAAGGGAAGAAGAAGGAGAAGTTCCTCGTCACGATGGAGACTGTATCCGGCGAACTGAACAGGCTCTTTCAAGTCCTCTTCGGGGGAGGGGAGGCGCGGCTGGCCCTGGCCGAGCCGGGGAACATCGCGTCCGGGCTCCTCATCGAGGCCCGCCCGCCGGGGAAGGAGCCGCGGCTCCTCGATGCCCTGTCCGGCGGGGAGAAGACCCTCGTCGCGATCGCGTTCGTACTCGCACTGGCAGCGGGGAAGCCAGCCCCGTTCTACTTCCTCGACGAAGTGGACGCCGCCCTCGATCCGGCCAACTCGGAGCGGCTGGCGCGGCTGCTGCGGGAGTTCGCACGACAAGCTCAGGTGATCATGATCTCCCACAATGAGGAGGTCGTCCGCTACGCGGATCGGGTGTACGGAGTCCTCCTGCGGGATGGGTCCTCCGACGTGTTGGGAATGGAGCTAGAGCATGCCCGAACTTGAGCTTCTTGACCCCCAGTCGTTCACGAAGGCCGATTGGGAAGGCCTGTTTCGCAGCCTGACCGCGGACCTCGATCCGTGGGCGTTGGACCTCGTGGAGCTCGTCGGCCGGTTCCGCGCCTACGTGGCCGGGCGGGACGTCGAGTTCGCCGTCCCAGGCCGGATGGTGCTCGCCAGCTCGGTCCTCCTGCGGATGAAGTCGGATTGGGTGAGGGACGGGGGCGCTCCCCCCACGGTGGAGGACGCCGCCGAGGAAGTGGCCGCGGAACTCGCGGCCGAGGAAGCGTCCGTCTACATCGCCCCCGAGCTCCGGCTCCCCTTGCGGCGGAACCCCCGGGGCCGGGTCACGGTGGGGGACCTCGGGCGTGCCCTGCGGGCCGCCCTCGCCGCCGAGCGGCGCCGAACCGCGGCGGACGCGGACCTCTCCCCTGAGGATATCGGGTTCGCGGTGGAGGAGGAGCCGTTCACCCGCCGTGCGCAGCAGCTCCTCAAGCGATTGCTTACGCTGGTGAACGGAAGACGGGTGGTTCCGTTCCGGGCGGTGGCGGGAGGGGAGCCCCGCGAGAAGGTGGCCCGGCTGATGGAGCTCCTCCATCTCGACGCGGAAGGGAAGGTACGCCTGTTCCAGGAGGAATTCCTCGGGGAGATCCTCGTCGAGGTCCCGGATGGAAGCCAAGGCCCTCGTTGAAGCGGCCCTGTTCGTGGCGGATCGCCCCCTTGCGTTGGCCCAGCTGGCGAAGACGCTCGGCCTCTCCGAGGAGGCGGTGGGCCGGCTGATCCAAGCGCTGGCCGATGAGTGTGCCGCCCCCGATCGGGGGGTGGAGCTCGTCCAAGAGGGCGGCGGGTACGTGCTGTGGGTGAAGGGGGAGCTCGCCGCCGCCGTCCGGCCGTTGGCCCCCCACCAGGACATCCCCGAGCAGACCCTGCGCACCCTGGCCGTGATCGCCTACCATGCCCCGGTGCTCCAGTCGGAGGTGGTGAGGATCCGGGGGCAGCGGGCCTACGGCCACATCAGGGAACTGGTCGCCCGCGGGTTCGTGGAGGCACGGGACCAGGGGCCCACGAAGCTCCTCACCGTGACCTCGGCTCTGCTCGCCTACTTTGGCGCGTCGACCCTGGAGGAGCTGCGGGCTGAGCTCGGCGCGACCGGTTGACGGCCTTCCCCCGCGGGGATAGCATTCCTGGTGGACTTCTCCGTGACGCTTTAGGAGGTGGAGATTCCCTTGGAGCAAGTAGCAGAAGAGACGCGCCGTGCCTCCCCTGGCGCCCTCGCCGTCCACGGTGTGGGAAGGCGGAAGGAGGCCGTGGCTCGGGTGTACGTCAAGGAGGGCGACGGCCGGATCACCGTGAACGGCCGCCCCGCCGAAGACTACTTCTCGGCGTTCGCGTTCGGCACGGAGCACCTCAACCGGCACCTCCTCACCCCGTTCTACGCCACGGGCACGATCGGGCGGTACACGGTGCATGCCCGCGTCGAGGGCGGGGGCCCCACCGGGCAGCTGGAGGCCGTCCGCCTCGGGATCGCCCGGGCCCTCGTCGAGATGACCCCCGAGTTCAAGAAACCTTTGAGGGACGTCGGGCTCCTCACCCGCGACTCCCGCGCCGTCGAGCGCAAGAAGTACGGCCACCGCAAGGCGCGGAAGAAAGAGCAGTACTCCAAGCGGTGATGTGATGAAACAGGGAATCCATCCCGAACTCCATCCGGCTGTCATCCATTGCAGCTGCGGGGCCACGTTCGAGACCTTGTCCACCAAGAAAGAGCTTCGGGTCGACGTGTGCTCCCAGTGTCACCCCTTCTTCACCGGCGAGACGCGCCTCGTGGATGCCGAGGGGCGGGTGGAGCGGTTCGCCCGCAAGTACGGGAACTGGCAGGAGGCGTCGAAGAAGGCGCCTGACGAGAAGGAACCTGCGCGCAAGGCCAAGAAGCGCCCGTAATGCCGATCGGGGGGCAAGCGGTCATCGAAGGGGTGATGCTCCAGGATGGCCAGCGGGTGGTGATGGCCGTACGCACCCCCGCGGGGGAGATCGCGGTGGAAACCGTTCCTGCCAGGTTCCCTGCCCCGCGCCTGGAGGCGATCCCGTTCGTGCGGGGCCCGATCAAGCTCGTGCAGATGCTGGCCCTCGGCTGGGCCGCCTTGAGGCGATCTGGCGAACTCGCCTATCCCGAGGAGACGCCAGCGCCACGGTGGGAGCTCCCAGTCACGGTCCTGCTCGTGGCGGTGTTCAGCGTGGGGGGATTCATGCTCCTCCCTGCCTTCCTCACTGGCCTCACCGGGATCGGAAACCGTGTCCTGTTCAGCCTCGTTGAAGGTGGGATCCGCGTGCTGTTCTTCCTCGCCTACCTCGCGGGGATCTCCCTCGTCTCCGACATCCGGCGCGTGTTCCAGTATCATGGGGCGGAGCACAAGGTCGTCCACGCCCACGAGGAAGGGCGGGCGTCCGTGTCCGCTGCGCGCGGGAAGAGCCCCGTCCATGCGCGCTGCGGGACCAGCTTCTTGCTCTTGTTCCTCGTGGTGGCAATCCTCGTGTTCTCCCTGATCCCCACCTCCAACGTGTGGATCCGCCTCGGGGGGAGGCTCCTCCTCCTCCCCGTCGTGGCCGGCTTCACCTACGAGCTCCTCCGGTTCGGGTCGCGGCACCCGCGGGCGTGGTGGCTGCGGCCGTTCCTCGTCCCGGGCCTCCTCCTCCAGCGGTTCACGACGCGGGAGCCGACCGACGACCAGCTTGAGGTCGCCCTCGCCGCCCTGCATCACCTGACGGAGGAGGAGAGCGCGCGGAGCTCCTCCACCACGGGCGAGTAAGGGACACGCACCGAGCCCAGGGTATCCTTCACCGACCCCGGCCCATGGTCATCTGATCCGCCTGAGGGCAAGAGGCCCAGCCTGGCGGCGAGCGCCTCCATCTCGCGGGGGTCCGTGTGGAGGGGTTGGCGCGAGCTCGCATAGGGGTAGTGGACTTCGACCGCGGCCAGACCCTCCCCCGCCAGCTGGCGGAGGACCGCCTCCCAGTCGGGAAAGGGGAGGAAGCACGGGTGAGCGAGCGATGCCACCCCGCCCGCGGCGCGGATCGCAGCGATGACTTGGCAGCTCGGGGGGCGGGGGAGGGGCACGTAGCACGGCGCGCCGCGGGTCAAGTAGCGCTGAAACGCGTCCTCGTAGTCGCGGGCGAAGCCGCGTCGGACGAGAACGGTGGCCAGGTGGGGACGGCCCACCGATCCGGCCGCATCGGCCACCACCTCCGAGAGCGTGATCGGTTCTCCCAGCACCTCCCGACAGCGCTGGACCATCGCCCCCATCCGCCGCTGGCGCGCCTCGGCCATCCACCGAAACAGCTCCCCAAGAGCAGGATGGCGCGGGGACAGGAAGTAGCCCAGGATCTCCCCCCGCTCCCCCCCGATGTCGGCCTTGAGCTCGACCCCGCAGATCACGTCCATCCCCTCGATCTCGGCCACCGGGGAGACGAGATCGGGGCCGATCAGGTCGTGGTCGGTGATCGCGATCGCCGCGAGCCCGGCTTCCCGCGCCCGCCGCACCGTCCCCGCCACATCGAGGGTCCCGTCCGACCACCGCGTGTGGAGGTGAAGATCAGCCCAGCGATCCATCGGCATCCCGTCCCTTCCACACCCGATCGAGGATTCCGTTGATCACAGCCGGGGCTTGCTCCGTCCCGTAGGCCTTGGCCAGCTCCACGGCCTCGTTGATGACCGCTTCGGGAGGGGTCGCGGTATAGAGGAGTTCGTACAGGGCGAGTCGCAGGATATTGCGGTCCACCAGCGGGAGCCGGTCCAACCCCCACCCCAACGCCCGGCGGTCGATGATCCGGTCGATCTCTCCCCGGTGCTCGTGCACGCCGGCGAGGAGGAGACGAGCGAATGCCCCTTCCTCCTCGTCCAGGGCGTCGCCGAGGGGATCATCGCGCAGCGCGGGGAGGTACTCGTGACGGTACAGGGAACGAAGAACCGCCTCCCGAGCCCGCCGCCGCACGCTAGGAGCGGCTGGGCCGCGCCGTACCCAGCACGGCGATCTGCACCTCGGGGACGTCGAGTCCGGTCTTCACCGAGATCTCCTGAGCGAGCAAACCCTGCAGGCGCTCGGCCAGAGCCGGGACCTCCTCGCCGGGGGGGAGGTGGAGCGCCACGTGGAGGGCCAGTCCTCCCTCCTTCGGCCGAACGCGGACCCGGAACCGGTGAAGGCCAAGCTCTTCCCGGAGGAGGAGCCCCGCCATCTCGCGCACCGTCTCCGCGGTGATGAGGATCATCCCCCTTGGCCCCGGCTTCTGCAGGGCGCGCCGCACCACAAGGCGGCTCCGGGAGATCCGCGCGAACACGGCCGCTGCCCAGACGAGGACAGCGGCCCAGATCCCGAGGAGGATGCGGAGCACGATCTCTGGGAACGACGCGATCCCCGGGATCGCCACCTCCGGTTGGCCCCACACCAGCGCCGCGACCATCGCCGCCGCGGCGAGGAGGAGAAGGAAGGCGCCGACCGCGAACAGGTAGCCGCTCACGGCTGCGTTTCCCGTTGCCGTCCCTCCGCTGGGAACACCACCCGCACCACTTCCACGTTCACCTCATCCACGGAGAGAGCGGTCATCTTCTCCACCTCGGCCTTGATCTTCGTCTGGAGGCTCTGTGCCACCTCTTGCACGGCGTGGCCATACACCACACCCACCTTGAGGGCAAGCTTCACGCGGTCCTCGGAGAGCTCGACCTCGACCAACCGGCGCGCTGCCTCCCCGCGGGGCATCGTCCCCCCCTTGGGAGGGGCGACCCCGGCCACCTCGGTCGCGGCAAGGCCAGCGATCGTGGCGATGACATCCCGGGAGATGGAGATCTTCCCATCCTCCGGGGTGGCTCCGATCAGCTCCTCATCCTTCGGCATCTTCTCCCCTCTCGTCGAGCATCAGGACCTCCTCAGGGGGGATCACCTGGCGGACGTCGACATCCACCCGTCCCACCGTGGCCCCCACCACCGCTTCCAGTTCCTCCCGCACCCGCCGTTGGATGGCGCGCGCGACGCTGTGCACCGAATACCCGAGCACGACCGCGATGCGCAGCTCCACATCGACCATGTCGCCGCGGATCGTTATCTGCACAGCATCTTCCTGTCTCTTATACACATCTGACGCTGCCGAC
>OMKS01001614.1_pt1 | contig 19926 bp, 25 predicted proteins | sample 1674721 | NCBI WGS metagenome assembly OMKS01 (sample SAMN06264996, study PRJEB25208) | sediment metagenome | isolation source: hot spring sediment | place: USA: California | collected 2014-09-02
CCTTTCCACGATTGTCGCCTCGCCGCGCTTCAGGCCGCAGTCTTCCTGCGCCGCTTCAGCGCGGCCAGACCGCCCAGACCGCCCAGCAGCAGCCAGCCCGCGGCCGGAAGCGGGATCACGGCAGTGCCGTCATAGAAGCTGACATGCGAGATGTCCTTGTCGATGTAGTCGGCGAAATCCGGAACGGACCCGGACGTGTCACCCGGCGTGATCGAATAGATCACATATCCCCCGCCGCTCGCGCCCTTACCACCGGCCTTCACGGCAAGATAGGTGGGGTAAAGAACCGGGTCGGCGCCGACGACCTCGGTCGGATCGTAGGTCCAGTCAAAGATCTGGCTGGAAGTATAGGTCAGGGTGAACGCCTTGGAGTAATCCCCCGGCGCTCCCCCGTCTTCCCATTTGACACACAGACCGACCTTATCCCCACCATCGTCGCATTTCGCCAGGGCCATCGACCCCAGCAAGGAATTCGGGAACGGATCATTCTCGCCATCGACCGTGCTGTGACAGACTGTCGCCGCCGACGCCCCACCCGCCATCACAACCGCAGCAACCGCAGCCGCTGCTGTAACCGCTGCTGTCGTCTTCAAGATATTCGTGCTATACCCCTCACATGCACGCGGCAACGCCCCTCGCCTGCCATCAGCAAACATGGCGGAAATGCGACGATTTTCGTCCATCTCAAACAGGAAACCGCGCGGTCCCGCCGTTTTTCAACCCAGACCTGTGCTCGACGTCCGGGTGACGCGACGGCAGTTCTCCTGTGCACAATAGCCAGCCGCGACATTCTCACCCTTCGGTTGTTTCTTGCGAATCGCTCCGGCCCGAAGCCCCGCGCCGCGCGAAACGCTTGCCGCACCGGGCGTTTCCTGCTGACAATGCGCAGGCATGCGACCGCCGGAGGGCCATCCCGATGACCGCCACCGCCCCCGACTTCACCATCGGCATCGAAGAGGAATACCTGCTGGTCGACGCCGACACCTGCGCCCTGGTCGAGGCGCCCAAGGAACTGATGGAGGCCTGCATGGCCGACCTCGGGTCCCAGGTCACGCCCGAATTCCTGCAATGCCAGATCGAGGTCGGCACCCGCGTCTGCGCCACCGTGCCCGCGGCCCGCGACGACCTGCGCCGCCTGCGCGCCACGGTCGCCAGGCATGCCGCAGCCCACGGCCTTGCCCCCATCGCGGTTTCCTGCCACCCGGTCGCCGACTGGAAGGACCAGCACCACACCGACAAGGACCGCTACAACGATCTGGAACGCGCGCTGGCGGGCGTCGCGCGGCGCATGCTGATCTGCGGGATGCATGTCCATGTCGGCATTCCCGACCCCGACCAGCGCATCGACCTGATGGCGCAGATGTCCTATTTCCTGCCGCATCTTCTGGCGATGTCGACCTCGTCGCCCTTCTGGCAGGGGGCGGATACGGGGCTGGCCTCCTACCGGCTGACGGTGTTCGACAACCTGCCCCGCACCGGCCTGCCGCCGCGCTTCGAAAGCTGGTCGGATTACGAACGTTCCGTCGGCGCGCTGGTGGGTATGGGCCTGATCGAGGACGCCACGAAAGTCTGGTGGGATCTGCGCCCCTCGGCCCGGTTTCCCACGCTGGAAACCCGCATCTGCGATGTCTCGCCCCGGCTGGAACATGCGCTGTCGATCGCCGCGCTGACCCAGTGCATCGCGCGGATGCTCTGGCGGCTGGCCGGGCGGAACCAGCGCTGGCGCGTCTATGAACGCTTTCTGGTCGGCGAAAACCGCTGGCGGGCGCAGCGCTATGGCGTAAGCGAGGGGCTGATCGATTTCGGCCGCAAGCAGGTCGTGCCCTTCCCCGAACTGCTGGACGAACTGATCGCCCTGCTTGAACCCGACGCCGCGGCGCTGGGCTGCTGGGCCGAGCTGCAGGCCGCGCGCGACGTGATCGCCGACGGCACCTCGGCCGACCGCCAGCGCCGCGTCCATGCCGCGGCCCTCGCCGCGGGCAAGACCGCCGACGCGGCCGTGGCGGACGTGATCCGCGCCTTGATCGAGGAATACAACGCCGATCTGTGACGCCCGGCCCCCTTGCATTCGCGCCGGGCAGCCTGTCAAATGAACGCACGTTCATTAATTGCGGGGAGGAGCAATGGATTTCGCACTGACCGAGGAACAGGTCGCGATCTTCGACATGGCCCGCGCCTTCGGCACCGAGGAAATCGCCCCCCATGCCCGCGCATGGGAGGCCGAGGGCACGATCCCGCGCGCCCTCTGGCCCAAGCTCGGCGCGCTGGGCCTTGCGGGCATCTATGTGAGCGAGGAGTCCGGCGGGTCGGGCCTTTCGCGGCTTGACGCGACGCTGGTCTTCGAGGCGCTGTCGATGGCCTGCCCCTCGGTCACAGCCTTCCTGTCGATCCACAACATGTGCGCGCGGATGCTCGACAGTTTCGGCAGCGACGAACAGAAGGCGCGGTTCCTCGCCCCGGCGCTGAGCATGGAGACGGTCTTTTCCTACTGCCTGACGGAACCGGGATCGGGCTCGGACGCGGCCGCGCTCAAGACCCGCGCCGAACGCACGAACGAAGGCTACAGCCTGACCGGCACCAAGGCCTTCATCTCGGGCGGCGGCTATTCGGACGCCTATATCGTGATGGCCCGCACCGGCGCGGATGGCCCCCGGGGCATTTCCGCCTTCCTCGTCGAGGATGGCACGCCGGGGCTGTCCTTTGGCGGACTCGAGGACAAGATGGGCTGGCGCTCGCAACCCACGCGGCAGGTGCAGCTTGACGCCTGCGCGATCCCGGCCGCGAACCTTCTGGGCGAAGAGGGCAAGGGCTTCCGCTACGCGATGATGGGGCTCGATGGCGGGCGGCTGAACATCGCCGCCTGTTCCCTGGGCGCCGCGCAGGCCGCCCTTGACGCCACCCTCGCCTATATGCGCGAGCGCAAGGCGTTCGGACAGAGCCTCGACCGCTTCCAGGCGCTGCAATTCCGGCTGGCAGACGCCGAGATCGAGTTGCAGGCCGCCCGCACCTTCCTGCGCCAGGCGGCGTGGAAGCTGGACACCCAGGCCCCCGATGCCACGAAATTCTGCGCCATGGCCAAGAAATTCGTCACCGAAGCGGGCAGCCGCGTGGCCGACCAATGCCTGCAACTGCATGGCGGCTATGGCTATCTGGCCGATTACGGCATCGAGAAGATCGTCCGCGACCTGCGCGTGCACCAGATCCTCGAAGGCACAAACGAGATCATGCGGCTGATCGTGGCGCGCCACCTGATCGAGGCGCGGGGATGACCGACATCGAGATCCGCATCGAGGGCCGCGCCGGCCGCATCACGCTGAACCGCCCGAAGGCGCTGAACGCGCTGACCTATCCGATGTGCCTTGAAATCGAAAAGGCGCTGGACGACTGGCGGCACGAGGCGGGCATCGCGCTGGTCGTGATCGACGCCGAGGGCGACAAGGCGTTCTGCGCGGGCGGCGACATCGCGGTGATGTATGAAACCGGCAGGCAGGGCGATTACGCCTATGGCCAGAAATTCTGGCGCGACGAATACCGGATGAACGCCAAGATCTCGGGCTATCCGAAACCCGTGGTCAGCCTGATGCAGGGCTTCACCATGGGCGGCGGCGTGGGCGTGGGCTGCCATGGCAGCCACCGCATCGTGGGTGAGACCAGCCAGATCGCCATGCCCGAATGCGGCATCGGTCTGGTGCCCGATGTGGGCGGTTCGCTGCTGCTGGCCAGCGCGCCGGGGCGGCTGGGCGCCTATCTGGGCGCGACGGGCCGCCGGATGGGCCCGGGCGATGCGATCTATGCGGGCTTTGCCGATCATTTCGTGGCCGAGGCCGACTGGCCCGACCTGATCGCCAAACTTGTCGCCACCGGCAATCCCGACGCCATCCTCGCCGCAGCCCTGCCCCCGCCGCCGGGCGAGCTGTCCGCGCTTCAGCCGCTGGTGGACCGGCTGTTCGCCGCGCCGGATCTGGCCGGGATCGTCGCCGCGCTGCGGGCCGACGGCTCGGACTTCGCGACCGACACGCTGGCCCGCCTTGGCCGGGGCAGCCCGCTTTCGGTCGCCTGCACCATCGAGATGCAGAACCGCCTGCAAGGCTGCGACGCCATCCGCGAGGCGCTGGCGCTGGAATACCGCTTTACCCATCGCGCGCCGGAACATGCGGATTTCCTCGAAGGCATCCGCGCGGCGATCATCGACAAGGACAGAAACCCGAGCTGGCGCCATGCCGACCTGAATTCGGTCACCGCGGCCGATGTGGCGGCGATGCTGGCGCCGCTGGGGCCGGACGAACTGAACCTTGAGGAGGACAGAACATGAAGGTGGGCTTCATCGGACTGGGCAACATGGGCGCGCCGATGGCGGCGAACCTTGCCGGGACGGGCCATCAGGTGACAGGCTTCGACCTTGCTGCCCCCTGCCCCAAAGGCGTCACCCCGGCCGCAAGCGCCGCCGAGGCCGCGCGCGGGCAGGATGTGGTCATCACCATGTTGCCCAACGGCGCCATCCTGCGCGCCGTGGCCGCCGAGGTGCTGCCGGTGATGGAGGCAGGCGCGGTGCTGCTGGACTGCTCGACCGTCGATGTCGAAAGCGCCCGCGCCGTCGCTGCCGAGGCCGAGGCCGCAGGCAAGATGGCGGTGGACGCGCCCGTCTCTGGCGGCGTGGGCGGGGCCGCGGCCGGAACCCTGACCTTCATGGCGGGCGGCAGCGACGCCGCCTTCGACAAGGTCCGCCCGCTGTTCGACGTGATGGGCCAGAAGGCGGTGCATTGCGGCGCCTCGGGCGCGGGCCAGGCCGCCAAGATCTGCAACAACATGATCCTCGGCGTCACCATGATTGCCACCTGCGAGGCGTTTGCGCTGGCCGACAAGCTGGGGCTGGATCGCGGCAAGATGTTCGACGTGGTCTCGACCTCCTCGGGCTATAGCTGGACCATGAACGCCTATTGCCCCGCCCCCGGAATCGGCCCGAAAAGCCCCGCCGACAACGACTACCGGCCCGGTTTCGCCGCGGAACTGATGCTCAAGGACCTGCGCCTTGCCCAGCAGGCCGCCGAGGCTGCCGATGCCGACACGCCGATGGGCCAGCGTGCGGCCGAGCTTTACGCCGCCTTCGTCGAACAGGAGGACGGCAGGGGCCGCGACTTCTCGGCGATGCTGCCCCGCTTCGAGAAACGCGGCCGGGCATGAGCTGGCTTTCGCGCGCAAAGGGGCTGGAGGGGATCGAGCCGGGCACCGCCGCCCGGCTTGAAAACCTGCCCGTGCTGCGCCTGCCCAAGGGCAAGGTGCTGTTCTGCCCCGGCGAGGCGGCCAAGGGCTTCACCATCCTCCTGTCCGGCCGGGTCGATGTCTTCCTGACCGGCCCCACCGGCCGCGAGATCCTGCTTTACGGGATCGAGCCGGGCCAGTCCTGCGTGCAATCCACCCTCGGCCTGCTGGGCGGCGAGGATTACACCGGCGAGGCGATCACCGTCACCGATTGCGAGGCCGTGCTTCTGCCGCGCGAGATGTTCCTGCGGCTCATGGACGCCTCGCCGGTTTTCCGCCGCTTCGTCTTCGGCGCCTTCGCGATGCGGCTGCAATCCATCATGGCGCTGCTGGAACGGGTCGCCTTCCAGCGCGTCGAATGCCGCCTTGCGGCCGAATTGCTGGCCTCGGCCGAGGACGGCGCCGTGCGCGCCACCCATCAGGAGATCGCCACCCGCATCGGCACCGCGCGCGAGGTCGTCTCGCGCCGGCTCGACGCGCTGGCCAAGGCGGGGCTGGTGCAGGTCGACCGCGGCGTGGTGACGATCCAGGACCGCGAGGGGCTTGCCCGGCTGGCGGCCGTCGACGGCGCGGCGTGACAAGATCACAGACCCGCCGCCCGGCATGACGCATGGTGAGACCTCGATGCCCGTGAAACTCGGGCGGCAACCCTTGCACACCATCGGAGAAGACCCATGTTCAAGAAGAATGTCGGCGGCATCGACCGCACTGCCCGCATCGCTATCGGCGCGTTCATGCTGCTGGCCTGGGCGTTCCTGACCGACGCCAGCCTGCTCTGGCTGATCGGCATCGTCCCGCTGGCCACCGGGCTGATGTCCTCCTGTCCGCTCTACAACCTCATCGGCGTGAACACCTGCCAGAAAAACGGCTGATCAGCCCTGCGGCGCGTCCTCTTCCCGCGCGCCCGGACGGCCGGACGGGCTTGAAACGCCCGCCCGGCTGTCCAGATTCCACCTATGGGGACCGCAAGGATCAAGCGGCCCGCCATCAAGGGAGAAAGCCAATGTTCGAAAAGAATATGGGAATGGTCGACCGGGCCGTCCGCGCCGTCATCGGCGTGCTCTTGCTCATCCTCGCCTTCACCACCTTCGGCGGTGTCTGGGCCTGGATCGCCGGACTCATCGGCATCGTCCTGCTTGCCACGGCGGCGATGGGCACCTGCCCGCCCTACAGCCTGCTCGGCATCGATACGCGCAAGACCAAAGCCTGAGTCGGCCGAACAGCGATCGGGCCAACAGGGCCGATCGCCGCGCGCGGGGCCTCACCCGAAGGCGCAGACCAAGGTCATGCTGCATTCCGGACCCCGGCCATGGAGGACGGGCATGAGAGAACACGCGGCACTTGCCGTTCTGGTCGCAACGCTGCTTGCCGCGGACACCTCTGCGCAACCGCCGCACTGCCCGCCGGGACTGGCCAACAAGACCCCACCCCGCGTACCGCCGGGTTTGGCCAAAAAGCAACAGCGCGACGCGGCCTGGTATTATGGTCCGGCGGTCGGCGATGGCTATTACATCCTGCGCGAACCGCACCGTCTGCTCCTTGACCCGCGCCGGGACTATTATCTGCGCAATGACGGAATGGTTGTCCGCGTCGATCCACGGACGCGGGCGGTGATCGACATCGTGGATGCCCTCGACCGTCTGATCGACTGACCCATCAGGGTCCCCGCACATCCTCAAGCTGCTCGGCATGGCGCTCGACCAGGCAGCGGCCCTCCTCGATCGCTTCGGCGGCGCGGTGCAGGTCCAGCACCGAGACATGCGCAAGGTGGGCGCTCAACAGCACATGCGGCGGTTCGCCCGCGAGACGGCTGCGCCGGATCTGCCCGGTCATCACGTCGATGGCGGTCGAGACCACATCCAGATAGCTGGGCGGCCGCGGCCCCGGTTCGTCCGGCATCAGCCAGGACAATTGCTTGCGCATCCCCTCGGGCAACGCCTCGACAATCGCCGACAAGGGACCGTCCTCGGGCGGCGCGGCCTGCCAGAGTTGGCCGAACCGCTTGCCGTTGGGATTGACCGCGATGATGATATCAGCCCCCAGCGCCCGGGCCGCCGAGACAGGCACAGGGTTGGTCAGCCCGCCATCCAGCAGCCACCGCCCCTCGTGGTGATAGGGGCTGATGACCCCCGGAAGCGCGGCCGAGGCGCGCACCGCCGCCCCCAGATCACCCTTGGTCAGCCAAATCTCGCGCCCCGTCTCCATGTCGGTGGCGATGGCGGCGAAGGGACGGTCCAGATCCTCGATCCGCTCGGGCAGACCCAGATCCTTCAGCACCCGGGCAATCTGGCGCCCTTCGACCAGCCCGCCGCTGACCAGGCTGACATCGAGTAGCCCGACCACCCGCGCCCGCGTCATGCTCCGCGTCCAGTCCTCCAGCGCGTCGAGCCGACCCGCCGCATAGGCCGCGCCCACCAGCGCCCCCATCGAACAGCCCGCCACGACGTCAGGCGACAGCCCAAGCGCATCAAGCCCCCACAGAACGCCGATATGGCACCACCCCCGCGCCCCGCCCGAGCCCAGCGCCACCCCGATCCGGCCCCGGACCATGGCGCTATTCCGCCGCCAGGTTGCGGGGTTTCAGCACGTCCTTGAGGTAATGCCCGGTATGGCTGGCCGCCACCTCGGCCACCTCTTCGGGCGTGCCCTCGGCCACGACCCGACCGCCGCCGTCACCGCCCTCGGGGCCGATGTCGATGATCCAGTCGGCGGTCTTGATGACGTCCAGATTGTGCTCGATCACCACGACCGAATTGCCCTGGTCGACCAGTTCGTGCAGCACTTCGAGTAGCTTTCTCACATCCTCGAAATGCAGCCCCGTGGTGGGTTCGTCCAGGATGTAAAGCGTCCGCCCCGTGGCGCGTTTCGACAATTCCTTCGACAGCTTCACCCGCTGCGCCTCGCCGCCCGACAGCGTCGTGGCCTGCTGGCCGACCTGGATGTAGCCAAGGCCCACGCGCACCAGCGCGTCCATCTTCTCGCGGATCGCGGGCACCGCCTTGAAGAACTCCTGCGCATCCTCCACCGTCATCTCAAGAACATCCGCTATATTCTTGCCCTTGAAGCGGATTTCCAGCGTTTCCCGGTTGTAGCGGTGGCCCTTGCACGTCTCGCAGGTGACATAGACATCGGGCAGGAAATGCATCTCTATCTTGATGACGCCGTCGCCCTGGCAGGCTTCGCAACGCCCGCCCTTGACGTTGAAGCTGAACCGCCCCGGCTTGTAGCCGCGCGCCTGCGCCTCGGGCAGACCCGCGAACCAGTCGCGGATCGGCGTGAAGGCGCCGGTATAGGTGGCGGGGTTCGACCGCGGCGTGCGCCCGATGGGCCGCTGGTCGATGTCGATCACCTTGTCCAGATGCTCCAGCCCCTTGATCGTCTCGCAGGGGGCGGGCGTCTGGCGGGCGCCGTTCAGCCGCATGCTGGCGGTCTTGAACAGCGTCTCGATGGTCAGCGTCGATTTGCCCCCGCCCGAAACGCCGGTGACGCAGACGAACTTGCCCAGCGGGAAATCCACCGTCACGTTCTTGAGGTTGTTGCCGGTCGCCTTGACGACGGTGATCTTCTTGCCGTTGCCCTGCCGCCGGGTGGCGGGAACCGTGATCTCGCGCGCGCCCGACAGGTATTGCCCCGTGACCGAGGCCGGATCGGCCATGATCTCCGCAGGCGTGCCCCGCGACACGATCATGCCGCCATGCACCCCCGCCCCGGGACCAAGGTCGAGGACATAATCGGCCTCGCGGATCGCTTCTTCGTCATGTTCGACCACCAGTACCGAATTGCCCTGATCGCGCAGGTTCTTCAGCGTCGTCAGCAGCCGCCCGTTGTCGCGCTGGTGCAGCCCGATCGACGGCTCGTCGAGGACATAAAGCACCCCCGTCAGCCCGCTGCCGATCTGGCTGGCCAGCCGGATGCGCTGGCTTTCCCCGCCCGACAGCGTGCCCGCATTGCGCGACAGCGTCAGGTAGCCGAGGCCCACATTGTTCAGGAACCCCAGCCGCTCGCGGATTTCCTTGAGGATGGCGCGGGCGATCTCGTTCTTCTGGCTGCTGAGGCTGTCGGGCACGCGCTCGACCCAGGCCAGCGCCTCGCGGATCGACATCTGCACCACTTCACCGATATGCAGCCCGCCGATCCGGACCGCCAGCGCCTCGGGCTTCAGCCGGTGCCCGCCGCAGGCATGGCAGGGGCGATTGTTCTGGTAGCGCTCGAACTCCTCGCGGATCCAGGCGCTGTCGGTCTCGCGATAGCGCCGCTCCATGTTGGGAATCACGCCCTCGAAGGGCCGCGTCACGTTGTAGATGCGCCCGCCCTCGTCATAGCGGAACGGGATTTCCTCCTCGCCCGAGCCATACAGGAACACCGCCTTGATCTCATCGGGCAGGTTCTTCCATGGCGTGTCCTTGTCGAAACCGTAATGGCGCGCGATCGCCTCGATGGTCTGGCGGAAATAGGGCGACTTGCCCTTGCGCCAGGGCGCGATGGCCCCGTCCCAGACGGTCAGCGCGGCATCCGGCACCACAAGGCGTTCGTCAAAGAACAGCTCCACCCCCAGCCCGTCGCAATCGGGACAGGCGCCATAGGGGGCGTTGAAGGAAAACAGCCGCGGCTCGATCTCGGGGATGGTGAAGCCGCTGACGGGACAGGCGAATTTCTCGGAAAACGTGATCCGCTCGGGCTCGCCCTCGGCTGGCGCGGTTTCCAGCACCGCGATCCCGTCGGCCAGGTCCAGCGCGGTGCGGAAACTGTCGGCCAGCCGCGTCTCAAGCCCCGGCTTGACCACGATCCGGTCCACCACGACGTCGATATCGTGGCGGAACTTCTTGTCCAGCATGGGCGCCTCGTCCAGATCGTGAAAGACGCCATTGACCTTGACGCGCTGGAATCCCTGCTTGCGCAACTCATTGAATTCCTTGCGGTATTCGCCCTTGCGGTCGCGCACGATGGGGGCCAGCAGATAGGCGCGCGTACCCTCCTCCATCGTCATCACCCGGTCGACCATGTCCTGCACCTGCTGCGCCTCGATCGGCAGGCCGGTGGCGGGCGAATAGGGCGTTCCGGCGCGCGCGAACAGCAGCCGCATGTAATCGTAGATCTCGGTGACCGTGCCGACCGTGGATCGCGGGTTCTTCGACGTCGTCTTCTGCTCGATCGAGATCGCCGGGCTCAACCCGCTGATATGGTCCACATCCGGCTTCTGCATCATGTCCAGGAACTGCCGGGCATAGGCCGACAGGCTTTCGACATAGCGCCGCTGGCCTTCCGCATAGATCGTGTCGAAGGCAAGGCTGGACTTGCCCGAGCCCGACAGCCCGGTGATGACCACCAGCGCGTCGCGGGGGATATCGACGTCGATATTCCTGAGATTGTGCTCGCGCGCGCCGCGCACCTCGATGCGTTTCAGATCGGCCATGACTGCCCCCGGGGATGACGGAACAACACATAGGTGATGCGTGCCGGATTCCCAACGGAAAAAAGGGAACACAGGACGAACACACGCGCGCGCCCGCCGATTGCCGCTTAACAATCCGGCGCGGCTGCCTATAGTCTGCCCGACCTCAGCCAACAGGAGTGCGCGCCGATGTTCAAGATGGTGGATCTGATGCTCAGGCTCTATCCCAAGATCGACGAGATTCGCGCCCGGGACGCCGCGCCGCTGGCCGAGAAGGGCGAGATCGTCCTGATCGACGTGCGCGAGCCGCGCGAGATCGCCCGCTTCGGCAAGTGCAAGGGCGCGATCGAGGTGCCGATGCACATGATCCGCCACAAGGCCGACCCGAACGGCCCGCATTTCGACCCCGCGCTCGACCCCGCCAGGACCTTCGCGATCTATTGCGAGAACGGCGCCCGTTCGCTGGCGGCCGCCCGCATCATGAAGAAGCTCGGCTATGAAAAGGTCTACAACATGGGCAGCTTCCTCGAATGGCTGAACGCCAGGCTGCCGGTCGAGAAATAGCCCGGACCGGGCCGCGGGGGCCGACCGCACCGCCTTTCTGTCACGACGAAACGAATTGACGGCGCTGGCATGGCGAACCAAGCTGGCGGCAGGTCAACCAGACCATCTCGACAGGGAAGACCATGACAAAACGCCAAGCTTTGCCGCGTCCAGCCTTGCCATGACCCTCGCGGTCCTTGCCGTCCCGGCCTCGGCGGACACCCTGCGCCTCCTGACCTGGGGCGGCTACGCCCCCGAGAATGTCGTCGCCATGTTCGAGGCGGAAACCGGCCACAAGGTCGAGGTCACACTGTCGAACAACGAGGAGATGATCGCCAGGCTGCGCGCCACGGCCGGGGGCGGGTTCGACCTCGCCCAGCCCAGCCAGGACCGGATCGTCGGTCCGCAGGAGGAGTTCGGCATCTACAAGCCGATCGACCTGTCGAAGATCGACACCTCGCTGTTCATCCCCTCGATGCTGGACGCCACCAGGGCCAACACCACCGTGAACGGCGAGGTCTACGGCCTGCCCCATGTCTGGGGCACCGACGGTCTGGTGCTCGACCGCGCGCAGGCCGGGATGGTGCAGGATTACACCGATCTCTGCGCGCCAGAGGTGGCGGGCAAGGTCTCCTACCGGCTGAAACGGCCCACGCTGATCGGCTTTGCCTTCGCGATGGGCATGGACCCCTTCGCGCTTTACGGTGACGAGGCCGCCTATTCCGAGATGCTGGCCACGGTCGAGGCCAGGCTTGTCGAGTGCAAGCCCAACGTCAAGACCTGATGGGGCGGCGGCGACGAGCTGATGGGGCTGGTCCGCTCGGGCGAGGTGGTGGCCGCGATGGCCTGGGATACCGGCGGCTGGAAGCTGAACGCCGACAATCCCGACATCACCTTCGTCGCGCCCGCCTCCGGCGCGCTGGGCTGGGTCGACACCTTCGCGCTGCCCGCCAAGGGCCGGGCCGATGACGCCGCCTATGCCTGGATCAACTTTGTGATGCGCCCCGAGGTCGCGGCGATGATCACCGAGGCCGCGGGCAACTTCACTGCCTCGCAGGGCGCCGACACCTTCGCCCCCGACGAACTCAAGGCGCGCTACCAGGAAAGCTTCCCGCAAGAGGCGATCGACAACATCAACTGGTATCCGCCGGTGCCCGCGGGCCTCGAGGCGCTGGAAGGTGCCGTGCTCGACCGCATCAAGGCCGCGAACTGAACCGCGCGCGGGGGGCGGGCCATGCGCCTGCCCCCCGCCGCAAGCCCGGACGGCCCATGACCCCCGATCTCGAATGTGTCAGCCTGACGCGGCGCTTCGGTTCCGCGCTTGCTGTGGACGATGTGTCATTCGCCGTGCCGAACGGCGCGTTCTTCTCGATCCTCGGCCCCTCGGGTTGCGGCAAGACCACGATCATGCGGATGATCGCGGGCTTTCTGAACCCCAGTTCGGGCGACATCCTGATCCGCGGCCGCTCGGTGCTGGACACGCCGCCGAACAAGCGGCCGGTGAACATGGTGTTCCAGCACCTGGCCCTGTTCCCGATGATGACCATCGCCGAGAATATCGGCTATGGCCTGCGCCGCAAGGGGATGGGCCGGGCCGACATCGCGCGCCGCGTGGACGAAGCGCTCGAACGGATCGGCCTGCCCGGCATCGGCGCGCGCAAGGTCGATGAGCTTTCGGGCGGCCAGAAGCAGCGCGTGGCGATTGCCCGCTGCATGGTGCTGGAACCCGATGTCCTGCTGCTGGACGAACCGCTCGGCGCGCTGGACCTGAAGCTGCGCGAGCGGATGAAGGTCGAGCTCAAGCAGATGCAGGCCGCCTTCGGCACCACCTTCGTCTACATCACCCACGACCAGTCCGAGGCGCTGGTGATGTCCGACCGGATCGCCGTGATGAATCACGGCCGGTTCGAACAGGTCGGCACCGGGCAGGAACTTTACTACCGCCCCGCCACCGCCTTCGTCGCGGGCTTTGTCGGCGACACCAACCGCTGGACCGGCCGCATCGCCCGGATCGAGGGCGACGAGATGGAAATCGCCACCGACAGCGGCCTGACCCTGCGCGGCGCACGCCATGGCCGCCCGCTTTCCCCCGGCGACCGGACCCAGATCTTCGTCCGTCCCGAGGCGATCCGGCTCGCCCGCTCGGCGGCCGATCTGGCCGGGCTCGACAACTGCCTGTCGGGCCGGGTCGCGGCACTTCTGTTCAACGGCGCGGCCAGCCGCGTGATCGTGCAGGCCGGCGCCGAGGAGATCGAGGTGAACCTGCCGCAATCGGGCGAATTCGCCGATCTTTCCCGCGGCGCCGAGCTTCATGTCGGCTGGGCGGGAGATCAGGGCAATTGCTTCGCCGCCGGGGCCGCGCCATGAAGGCCGAGGCGCGGATGGGGCTGATCCTGCTGCTGACGCCGCTTCTGCTGTGGCTGTCGCTGCTGATCGTGATCCCGCATGTCGACATGGCGCTGGTCTCGCTGCGCGAGCGGGTGGGCGTCGGGCAATACCGCTTCGGCTTCGGCAACTACCTGACCTTCCTGAACGAACCGCTCTACCTGCGGACCTTGGCCCGCACCGCGATCATGTCGCTGAGCGCCACGGCGCTGACGCTCGCGATCGCCTTCCCGATCTCCTATTACATCGCCAAGCTCGCCCGCGGGCGCACCCGCTCGGCGCTGTTCCTGCTGTGCCTCGTGCCGTTCTGGGTGTCGGAACTGGTGCGCACCTTCGGCTGGATGATCCTCCTGCGCGAAACCGGCGTGGTCTCGAGCCTGCTGCAATGGGCGGGGCTGGTCGATCAGCCGGTCGAGATGCTCTACAACGACGCCGCGATCATGGTGGGGCTGGTCTATACCTCCATGCTGTTCATGGTGGTGCCGCTGGTCACCACGCTGGAAAGCCTGCCCGACGAGGTGACCGAGGCAGGCTACGACCTGGGCGGCAATGCCTTCAGCGTGTTGCGCGAAATCGTGATCCCGCATGCCATGCCCGGCATCGTCTCGGGGTCCATCGTGGTTTTCATGCTGTCGCTGGGCAATTACCTGACGCCCACGATGCTGGGCGGCAAGGACAGCCTGTGGTTCACCGAGCTGATCTATTCCCAGTTCATCGTCCGCTTCAACTGGGAACTGGGCGCGGCCTTCGGCTTCGTGCTGCTGGCACTGTCCTCGGTGATCGTCTGGGCGATGCTGCGGCTGACCGGCCAGACCCTGGCCCGGACCATGGGCTAGCGCGATGATCCCCACGATCCCCCAGCCCGCCCTTCTGAAAACCCTCTGGACGGCCTATGTCGCGGCGTTCTTCGCCTTTCTGGCGCTGCCGCTCGCGGTCGTCGCGGTCTTCGCCTTCAATGACAGCCTTTTCCCGTCGCCGCCCTGGCAGGGCTTCACGCTGGACTGGTTCTTCGGCGACACCCGCCCCCGGATCGGCGTCTTCCACGAACGCCCCATCCTGCGCGCCATCGGCACCTCGGCCCTCGTCACCACCTGCGTCTCGCTGCTGTCGGTCGGTGTGGGGCTGTCGAACGCCTTCCTGTTCAACCGTTACCGCTTTCCGGGCCAGGAGCTGCTTTATGTCCTGATGCTGCTTCCGCTGGTGGTCCCGGGCATCGTGCTTGGCATCTCGATCCTGGTCTTTTCCAGCCGCATCGCGAACGGGCTGTGGGACATCGCGCAATGGGACATCGACGCACTGCGCCCAGGCCTCACGCTGGTGATCCTCGGACAGTTCTCGTTCATCGCCACCATCGCCACGCTGGTGATCGGGGCGCGCCTGCAGAAATTCGACCATACGCTGGAAGAGGCCGCGCTGAATCTCGGCGCCTCCCGCCTGACCGCCGTGCGCACCGTCACCTTGCCCTATCTGGCCCCCGCCCTGGTCGGCGCCTTCGTCGTCGCCTTCCTGATGAGCTTCGAGAATTTCAACACGACGCTGATGCTGGTCAGCTCGGACGCGCCGCTGACCATCGCGATGTTCGACCGGCTGAAAGAGGGCTCGACACCCCTGCTGAACGCGGTCTCGCTGCTGCTGATGCTGGGCTCGTCGCTGCTGGCCCTCGTGATGATCGCGTTTCAGCGCCGCGGCTGAGCCCGCTTGGCGCGGCGGACCTTCTGTGGACGAATGACGGCGCAATGCGGGCAACAGGGGCCTTGGACCAGATGACCCGCACCGACCAGATCAACGGCGTGGCGCTCGGCGTAATTCTCGGCTTCGGGGCGGGCGCGCCGCTGGTCGTCTTCGCGGGCAATGCGCAGGACCACGCGATCCCCGCCCGCTCGCTGACCGCACTTGGTGCCGAGGATGTGGGGGCAGAGGTGGCGCTGCTGTTCGAGGAAGGCCGCCGCGACCGCCCCCTGATCGGCGGCAGGCAGGTCGAGCCGCCCCGCCAGGACCGCCCGCCGCTGGTGATCCGCGATGGCGAGACGGTGCGCGTCACCGCCACGGACCGGCTGGAACTGCGCGTGGGCAAGGCGCCCATCGTGATGCTGGCGGATGGCCGCATCACCATCCGCGGCAGCTACCTGACCAGCCAAGCCCCGGCGGCGAACCGCATCCGCGGCGGCTCGGTCAACCCGAACTGATGCCCGCGCCGGTCCTCGACCAGATCGTTCGCCAGCACGCCGAACAGGCCGCTTTCCTCTGGACAATCCACGACCGGCACATGCTGAACCCAAAGGCAAACGAGGAAATGGACGCCCTGCGCCTGTCCCGCCTGATCGAGCGGCTGGAGGCGCATCTGGACGGACTGCGCGTGGCGGGTGCAGACGGCCTGCGCATCGCCCGGGAGCTTTTCGCCGAATATCCCGAACCGGGCGAGCTGTTCTTCCTGCGCATGCTGCAACCCGGCGCCGCGGCGCTGCGCATCGCCGATCTCGACCTCGCAAAGGTGCGGGCCTGCCTGGCGGCGACGCTGGGCTGAGGATCAGCCCTCGCGCAGGATGGCGCGCGGCACCTTGATCCGTTCCCAGGCCCCGCGCCGCATCCGGAACAGATCGTCCGCGTCACAGGCCCACAGCGCGTCGTCCGACTGCTGGATACGCAGGATGTTCCCGAACCCGTCGTCCGGTCCGGGCAGCGCCGCGCCCGGCGGCGTCGTCGCTGAAGATGCCCGCGCCGGGGATCTTCTCGTCCCGGGTTTCCTCCTCTTCGAGGAAACAGACATCGCCCTCGTCGCTGCGCGCCACATAGACCGGCGCCGCGCCGGGGGCGTAGCGGCCCGAGGTGATGCAGACGATGGCACAGTCCACGTCGATCCGGCCCCAAGGCTGGGCCAAGCCCTCCTCCCGGATCAGGATCATGCTGTAGGGCTCGTCCGCATCCGGCCGGGACAGCGCGATGCACACCGTTCCGGGCACCCCGGCATCCCCGGCGACGATCCTCAACCCCCTGGGAAACATTTCAGCACCTCCCTCTCCTGATGACAGTCCGCGCCTTGCTGCTGGGCAGGCTGGTGGTGGTGCGGCCCGGTCTGGACGCGATCTTGGCATCCTTGACCTGCCTGGCTGCCATCGCGACCGCAAGCTTCTTGCAGGCGGGGGACGGGTTCGGGACCGAGTTTATCGACCGGACGCATTTCGCCTTGATCTCTGACATCGGCGCGGTGCCCGGCACGCTCTTCTTGCCCCCGGCCACGGCCATCGGCCTTGCCCCCAGCTTCTTCAGATCGGCAATGCGGCTGGAATGCAGCCCCGAATGCTGCTTGCCGGGCAGGCAGACGCATATGCCCTGGTTCAGCGACGGGACGCCGGGCATACGCCCCCCGGTCGAACCGCGCGTGCCGGTGCGATAGCACATGTCCGGAACGATATGGTGCGCGTGACTGCCCTTCTTGCACTTGACCTTGTCGAAGGGTCCCATCGGCGGGCATTTCTTTTCGGCCGCGGTCAGCGGGCGGCCCGGATGCAGCCCGCCTCTGCCCGGAACACCGCCGCGCCGCAGGCGCCATCTTCGGAACGGGCCTCGATCAGCACCGGATCGCCGCCCGCATAGCCCTTGCGCGCAGCGCTCAACGCCATGCCGATCATCAGCGGCAGGTCCAGCCCCTCCGCGTCGAGCCCGTTGTAAAGGAACGCCTTTTCCCGCGCGAGCCCCAGCCCCGCCAGACGCAGCCCCGCCCGACGGGCCCCAGCGCCATGGGCCGGTAACTGCCATAGGGCGAGGTCACGGCCACGCCCGGTTCCTGCGTGTTGGGCAGGGGCTGGCCCGACAGACGCGACTGGTTTCTCACCTGCCCCCAGCCCAGCCCCACCGGATTCGGCCGATAGACCGCGGGCGCGGGATCGTCCGGATCGCCCCGGTCCGGCCCGCCAAAGGCGGTATCGTAGGAAAACCGCATCTTCGTGAAGGGATGCGGCTCGATCGCGGTGACCACCGGCCCCATCACGCGCCATTCCCGCGCGGCGATCACATCCAGCGTCCTGGACCAGTCCCCCACTCGGATGCCGACCCGCATCCCCTGCACCGGCCGCCCCCCGGGGGGCATGGGCGGACCCGTTCACGACCACGTCGCAGCGCGCCTTGCGAAAGGCGAAATCGGTTTCCCACAGCGGCGCGGAAAACCCCGGTGCGCCGGTGAATTCGGCGGCCATCACCAGCGGGCGCTGATCCTCGGCAATGGGGGGGCGCTCGCCCGTGTCGGGAAAGTCGAACGCGCTCTTGACCACCAGAACCAGATGCTCCCGCCCCGCCTTGTCCATGCCCCGGGTAAAGGCCGGGACGAAACGGGTCTGGTCCAGGATCTCCATGGCCTTGCCTCAATCGAACGCGTAGGTAGGCGAACCCCTCCGGGCTGCCGGTCACCGTCACCCGCGCCAGCGTGGAGCCGTCCAGCGTGCGGTTCAGGATCTGGCGGCTCAGTTCGGGCAACAGCGTGTTGGTCAGGATCGCGTCGATCATCCGCCCGCCCGACTCGATCTCGATGCAGCGCGCCTTGATCAGATCCATGGTCTCCTCGCCGATCACCAGTTCCGCGTCATGGCCGTTGCGCAGCCGTTTCGCGATGGATTTCAGCTTGAACCCCGCGATCAGTTCCAGCGCCGCATCCGAACAGCGGGTAATAGGGGATCGTCACCAGCCGCCCCAGCAGCGCGGGCGGAAACACCCGCAGAAGCGGCGCGCGCAGCGCGGCAGTCAGACCGTCCAGATCGGCATGCACCTTGCCGTCCCCGGTCATCGCCATGATCTCGTCCGTGCCGACATTCGAGGTCAACAGGATCAGCGTGTTCTTGAAGTCGATCCGCCGCCCCTCGCGGTCATCCACCATCCCCTTGTCGAAGACCTGGAAAAAGACCTCGTGGATATCGGCATGGGCCTTTTCCACCTCGTCGAACAGCACCACCGAATAGGGGCGGCGGCGCACGGCCTCGGTCAGAACGCCGCCCTTGCCATAGCCCACATAACCGGGCGGTGCGCCCTTCAGGGTAGAGACCGTATGCGCCTCCTGGAACTCGCTCATGTTGAAGGACAGCAAGTTCTGCTCCCCGCCATGAAACGCATCCGCCAGCGCCAGCGCGGTCTCGGTCTTGCCCACCCCCGAGGGCGCGCACAGCAGGAAGACCCCGATCGGCTTGTCGGTCGCGGCAAGCCCCGCATGGGCGGTCTGGATGCGGTTCGAGATCATCGCCATCGCGTGATCCTATCCAGCCCCACGACCCGCTGGCCCAGGGTCTCGGGCAGGTGGATCGCGCGCTCGGTCCGGCTGGCGACCATCCGGCCCGATCAGCGTATGCGCCTCGTCGATGAACAGGATGATCGGCACGTCGGAACTGTGGACCTCCTCGATCACCGCGCGCAGCCGCTTCTCGAACTCGCCCTTTACCGAGGCGCCCGCCTTCATCAGCCCCACATCCAGCAGGTGCAGTTGCACGCCCTTCAGGCCGGGCGGCACATCGCCCTTGGCCAGCCGCTGGGCAAAACCTTCGACCACCGCGGTCTTGCCCACGCCCGCCTCGCCGGTCAGGATCGGATTGTTCTGGCGCCGCCGCATCAGGATGTCGATGATCTGGCGGATCTCCATGTCGCGGCCCACCACCGGGTCGATCCGGCCCGCCCTGGCCCGTTCCGTCAGGTTGGTGGAGAACTGCGCCAGCGCAGATTGCCCGCCCGGCGCGGCTTTCTTCGCCGCCGCCTGTTCCGGCCCTGACCCCATCCCCTCGACCGAGTCGCGCAGCAGCGCATCCAGTTGCCCGCCCATGTCGCGCGGGTCGATCCGCTCGAATTCCGGGCTGATCTTGTAAAGAAGCGCCTCGATCACCGGCGTGTTCAGCCCCGCCAGCAGCAGATAGGCCGAGCGCACCGCCTCGTCGCCATATTCCGGCAGGCCCAGGCTCCACGCCTCCTGGATCGCGCGAAAGAAATGGTCGGAAAATTCCTCGACCGCGCCCGCGCCATGCGGCAGCGCATCCATCGCGCGGGTGATATCGGCCTCCGGCCGGGCGAAATCGACACCTGCGGACCGCAACAGAATCTCGAAATCGGACTTCGGCGACCGCACAAGTTCCGCAACGAAATGCACAAGCTCGACATAGGGATTGCCGCGCGCCTTCGCCGCCTGCGCCGCGGCCGAGAAGGCCTTCAGGCAGACCGGGTTCAGCTTGCCGACAAGTTCCTCCCACATTCCCCAAGTGGCCTGCTGGCTGGCGTGAAAGTCGCCGAATTTTGCCTGCTGGGCAATCATTTTCCGTCCTGAGCGGCGCCTGCGGCCGGGCCGGCTGCTGGAACAGAGCGGATCAGACCGCGAAGCC
>OMKS01001619.1_pt1 | contig 19889 bp, 15 predicted proteins | sample 1674721 | NCBI WGS metagenome assembly OMKS01 (sample SAMN06264996, study PRJEB25208) | sediment metagenome | isolation source: hot spring sediment | place: USA: California | collected 2014-09-02
TCCAGCGGCGCCTACATCGCCGTGCTCAGGGCAGGCTCCCTGGCGAGCCGGAGAAAGGTGCTGCTGATCAAATAAAACAGGACGTTTTATCGTGGTCGTTTCAGACTATTGCATTGTTTCGTCAATGCGGTATGGAAATACATTGTATATACCGCCTGCCGTTAACAACTTCGATAAATGATAAAATTCCTTTTCGGATGATAAACCTAATTGATCTTAAAAACTTAACCTGGTCCGACCCCATTCTATCCCTTCCCGCAGCGGAATATTTTCCATCCGAAAAGCGCGGCAATGGCCTGCGCGTTCACAACAGACATCAGGGCATGATCCAGCCCGATTTGATGCATGCGCCGGGCGACAACCGACAGTGTCTTCAGGTGCCACTCCGGAGGCCGCGATTGCGGACCCAGCAGCACCAGAATGATCCGGGGCGGCCGGGGAAGGTTGGGCACCGGCCAGCCGTCCGGGGTATGACATACCATCAGCAGCGGCTTTTCCATTTCCCCGAATTTTGAATGAATCAGCACGGTTCCCGGAGCCAGCTCGATGGGATATGAACGCATCGAATCGAGCAGGTGCCTGATCGCGGCGCGGGTCTTGTCCCGCGCGGACGGAAACGCGGCTCCGGCCAGCATTCGAATCGCCTGTTCCAGAGTGTTTTCCCGAGTCAAATCAGCCGGCAGGAGAAGAGGGATGTGCGGCTCCTCTTCTCCGGCATACTCATAGGACTCCTGTTGAAAGTCCGGAAAAGACGGATACTGGACCAGCAGATTCATTTTCGGAAAACGGGCCGCCACTATCTCGGACAGATGATCCAGCCCGGGCGTCCACATCACGCCTTCACGGCGGTCAACGGGCAGAAGCATCAGGTCATCGGCATCGATTTCGGAAAACAGCGTCTTCTGAAGTTCCTTCCAGTTCCTGGACTGCACAAAGCCCAGGCGGCATCCAGTATTTGTTCGTATCGATTGATTTCAACCGCATCGCAATACAGTGATTTTTTTTCTTGCACTTGTAAATTGTATTCTGTAAACTTGGAATATATAACATACAGATTGTTTCCGTACCTGTAATCTGAAAACCTAAACAGAAATATACGCTTTTTTCTCAACATCTGCCCGCTGGAATCATTATCGAATCCTGTTGTTCTTCACTGATACAGTTGCAAGGCCTCCTTTTGACGGGCATTTTATCATCTCGTGACCGATGTCTCCTGAATCGATGCAGAATCGTTATACTCAACAACGGGAGGACAAAATGGTTCTGAACAAGAAAAAACCCGTTGGAACGTTGCTGACAGCGGCATTCATAACGGCCGCCATGTTTGCCATTCTTTCCCTGATCGAGGACACGCCTTACACGCAGGTATCTGTTCGGGACGGCCCGGAAGTGGAATTCGACTGGTTTTCTTCCTGGCATCACCCGGAGCCGGCCCTTTTGAACACGGAAGAATTACGGAAAATATGGGACAGGATCGACCAGACTCAGCCTTCTCAAGGCAAGGAGACCGGAAGCTCCGGTTCCCGCTGGATATGTATCGGACCCTGGGGACAGAACATGACCGAGGCTCCTTATACCCGCTACTCGGGCAGAGTGCTCGATCTTGAATTGAATGAAAAAGTCGGCCTGCGTGTGGCCTCGGCCAGCGGCGGACTTTTCGAGTTCGACCGGGGGTTCCCCAAACCGCTGACGGATGATCTTTGGTCCCTTGCCTGCGGTACATTCGCGTCCAAACCCGGCGATCCGGATATCATTATTCTGGGCACCGGAGAACCCGTTGTGCGTTCCGGACTTGGAGTCTACCGGACCACCGACGGAGGAAGCACCTGGCATAGAAGCGCCATGGAAGATGATGTCATCCCGACCGGATTTTACAAGATCCGCTTTCAGCCACAGACTCCCGACAGAGTTCATCTGGCCTGTGTCGAGGGCTACTATATTTCGGAAGACGGCGGCGTCAGCTTCCGCAGAACTCTGGAAGGAAATGTCAGTGATTTTGATTTTGCCGGTTATTTCGGTCATATCTGGGCCGCCGTCTGGGGCAGCGGATTTTACAAATCAACCGACTACGGCGAAACCTGGGAGCAGATCCACATTGACATAGTGTTAAACGATTATGTCGGGCGGACGGACGTATCCGCGTACGATGATCAGATCATCTGCTATAACATCGCCAACCGCCACAACCATCGGACCCTGGCTGTCATTAAAACTGAAAACGGGGGCGTCTCGTGGAAGGATATTTCCCCCGGAGGGGATCTTCACTGGGGTCAGGGTCATTATAACAATGCCGTATCCATCTGCCCGGTCGACCCAGACATCATGTTCGTCGGAGGCGGGACCCTGTATCGCTCTCACAACGGCGGGGCAGACTGGTCGGAAATGATCTGTGACGATTACCCTGATCTGCATGCCGATTTTCATCGTATCGTCTGGTCGGCGGACGGTTCCAAAGTATACGCGGCCAATGACGGAGGTTTCTCTGTATCCATGGATCAGGGGCTGACCTGGGACACCTGGGGAAATATTCTGCCGATTACCCAGTATGTGGGGATTGACGTCCATGGCTCGGGTGTGATCGCCGGAGGCAGTCAGGACAATGGAATCAGCGTTACTACGGACGGCGGTATAATCTGGCATCATGTGCATGGAGGTGACGGAGGCAGGACGGCAATCCAACCCGGACATCCTGAAAATATGTTCATAACCGCCGGGGTATACGGCGGATGGTGGAAATTCCGCAGGAAACGTTCCTCTGATTACGGAATGACCTGGGAGGATATCAATACGGGTGTTAATGCGACCGGGCAGTGGAACAACGCAATCCGGTTTGATCCGGCCAATCCCGAGAGACTCTACCACCATGCCGGGCCCTGGGCTTACTATTCGGATGACCGGGGTTCGAACTGGAAAAAACTGCATACGGAAGCCTTCCCCGTGACCTATACACTCGATCTTTCGGTGATGAACGGCATTGTTTATGTCTGTCTGGAAGACAGATCCTCGGACGATCACTCCGGACGGCAGTTGAGAGTGTATGAAAACGGCTGCTGGTTCGAACGGAGCGACGGGCTACCCAATCATCTGCATGTATGGACCGTTGTGCCTCATCCCCGAAACGACCAGGAAGCCTATGCCCTGATGACCGGATTGTCCGATGGAGAAAAAATCTATCACACTACGAACAGGGGCCGAAACTGGAATAACATTTCAGGCAATCTGCCCAACGTCATCATGGGAGATCTGGTTGTGCACCCTTCCGACGATAATATCCTTTACCTGGGAACAGCTATGGGCTGTTACCGGACCCGGAGCAGGGGACTGCTTTGGCATCGATGGAATGAGGGGATGCCGAAGGCGGCGATCGTCATGGATTTCGTCGGAGTCGACAGCCTTTCAACCAAGGGACAGTATTTCATTGTCGCGGCCACCTGGGGACGATCCATATGGCAGCGCGAGATAACCGCGGAAGATCCGGTGACCCCGGTATATGACGAGGATTCTTCCCTGCCGGGTTCCTTTCTTCTGCTTCAGAATCATCCCAATCCGTTCAACAGTCAGACAACCATCACCTATCATCTGCCCAGACCTTCTGCCGTTTCCATCAAAATATACACGATACTTGGCGAGGAAGTGGAAGCATTGAAGAACATTCCGCAATCAGCCGGTGTTCATACCCTTTCCTGGGACGCGGGCCGGCTGCCGGGAGGCGTCTATCTTATGCGCTTTTCGACCGCGGAATATCATCAGGTGAAAAAAATGCTGGTGTTGAAATAATAAAAGGGGGAATAAAAATGGGGTCAAAATAAAAATGGGGTCGGACCAAGCTATTTTATTGTTTTGTCAGTGTTTACATCATTTTGTACTCTTCCATTCAGGCTGAAAACAAGTTCCGGAAACACCTTCTGCCGCAACAGCTAAAACCTTGATTAAAATTGATTCTCTGATGATAACTTGATTGATCTCTATAACTTAACTTGGTCCGACCCCATTTTAAAAAAAAGCCCTTCGCACACGCCCCGGTACAGACTCAAATCCAGACCGTTCTCACGCATGAGTTCGGCGTTGCCCGCGAGCGCTTTGGGAGAACCGACCGCCGCGATTCGTCCTTCATTTAGAATGGCCATTCGGTCACAGCAGGCGATGAGCGGAAAAATGGACTGGGAAATGACGACCAGGGTGGTTTCGAGTGCTTTTATGAGATTCACCAACTGAGCGACCATGGCCGGATCCAGATTGGAAAACGGTTCGTCAAAGGCGATCACGGCCGGGCGCATGGCAAGCACGGTTGCCAGAGCGGCCCGCTTGCGCTCCCCCAGCGACAGGTGATGCGGCGCGGATTTCTCCAGACCGGTCAGATTCATATCGGCCAGGGCGGTCTTCACTCTTTCTCTGACTTTCTCCGGGCTCAGACCGAAATTCAGCGGCCCGAACGCGACATCGTCCTCCACGGTCGGATTGAACAGCTGATCGTCCGGGTTTTGAAAAACAAGCCCCACCTTTTCCCGAACCGGCGCGAGAGTCTCCGGTGACACCGGAGTCTCACCGATATGAATCGTGCCGCCGCCCGACAAGATTCCATTCAGATGCAGAAGCAGTGTCGACTTGCCCGCCCCGGACGGACCGATGATTCCGAATTTTTCATTCGGCTGAATATCGAGGGACACCTCTCTTAGAACCGGTTTGCCGGGCGTGTAGGAAAAACAAAGATTCTGTATTCGAACGCCTTCCGCGCGCATTAAAAACTCCATAATCGAACAGCCAGAAACAACATTGTCACAATGCCTCCGGAAAGAAGGTCATACCGGGAAAGCGACAATTCCCGCGTGCAGGGAAATTCTCCGTTGAAACCACGCGAAAGCATGGACGTGTAAATCACCTGGGAACGTTTCCAGCTTCTCAGAAAAATAATCGCCACCTGCCTGCCGTATACCGTCATCCGGGGCATTTTCAGCGTTCCCGGCGTCCTGCTCTGGCGGGCCCGGGTTGTTTTCTGCGTTTCGTCGATCAGTACAAATACCGAACGGTATATGAGCGCCAAAATAGTCCCGACCAGACTCGGAATCTTCAGGCGGCGCATTCCGCTGAGCAGTCTGTGGAATTTTTCCGTTGAAGACAGCAGATTCAGCAGGATCACGGCCAGGAAGGCCTTGCAAAGAATCATCAGCGCCGCCTTCGGCGAGGCGCCCAAAGACGGCCCGTGCACCGTATCCCCTGCCAGAATATGGGACAAAGGCAGAAACAGGGAAGCCATGAAAATAAAGGGTGAGACGATCAAGCATCGTTTGAGGATGTGTGCCGCCGGAACCCGGCTCAACACTGTGAGAAGCGCGGTCAAAAGGAAATACAGCGCGAATTGCGCAAAGCCGCTCCTGGAGTCCGAAACGACGACCGCGATGCAAACAAAAGATACGATCAGCTTGATCCGGGGATCGATCCGGTGAACCGGAGAATCGATGCCGCTGTATTTATCGACAAAATTATGCTTCATAAAACAATCATCCCTTTTTCAGGGATTGTCTTGCCATCAGCCCGTATGCAATTCCGGTGACGCCGAAAATGATCATCAAGCCGAACAGCAGCCTGAATATCAGGGGTTGAGTGCCGAGCGAACCTGCGCTGTCCTTTTCGCCGCTGCCGATGGATCTTTCCCTGTTGTCAAAGAAACTTTCCGCAATTTCGATCACGGTTTTGGCCTTATGCCCCATTTCATCATCCACGTGCACGGTCCAAAAGCCCGGCGCGTTCGGAACAAAAGCAAACTGCCCGGCTTTATCCGCGCGGCCGTTCTGCCAGGCGGAATGTTCCTGATCCGGCGGGAAAACCGAAACAGCCGCCCATGAAAGCGGCTCCGCTCCCTCATAGCCTGCCCGGACGATAACCGCGGGATAGTTTTGAACGGTTTTAAAAGTCACTTGATGGGCCTGCACCGGTTCTGCCCCAGCGAGAAACAACCCCAGCCCGCACAGCATAATCTGTTTAAGCATAATCCTCTCCTGACTCTTACGGCAGTATGTCGGCTTTTACTTTTCGGAAAAACCTTACCGCCGAAAATGTGATGCCGCTTTCAATCACCGCAACAGCAAGATAAATGGTGAGCAGATAAAATATTCCTTTTCCGTATCCGGAAAAATTAAACTCAAAAGCCATCAGCAGCGCGGGAATCAGAATGCCCAGAAAACCGGCGCTTGGAGCCCGAAGGGATTCCGGAAGCCTTTTAACCCGCCATAAAAGCCAGGCCCCCCAGGCGCCGGCTCCCATATTCAGGGCGTTCACCCCCAGGGTCAGCAGGCCGCCGTGTTGAAAAATGAGCGACTGCAGAAACAGAGCCGCATAGATTACGGGAAACGCGCGGCGCCCGAGGATGATACCCGCCAGACCGAACAGCCCCAGATGAATGGACGTTCCCGCGAAAGGGAAATGAATGAGCGATGCCGTAAAAAGCGCGGCGCCGGTCATTCCCATTTTCGGAATATCCTCCTGTTCGGTGTTTCTGCCTGAGATGTAAATGGCCGCGGCACAAACCGCGTGTGCGGCCAGGCAGACCGGCGTCTGAATGATTCCATCGGAAATATGCATTTCGATTATTTCAATTCAACATACAGGGTGGAACGGAACAAATCATACTGATAATTATTGCCCTCGGGCACCGATTTCTGATAACTCGCGATAAACAGAACCGGGCCTTTGATTTTCTTCGTGGAAAAAATCAATTGCCCGGAAGAGTCCGTTTTCCCGATCGGTTCCGATTGATCCGCACCGGGTTTCAGCAGAGAGATCTCCGTATCCTTCACGGGAGAACCGTTTTGAAGAGCGGTCAGAACAATACGTTTTTTTTCGACGGCAAAAGTCAGTTCACATTTCAAACCGATTGGACTGGAACTTGTATAGAAGGAAGGCCGCGTGGCGATATGCGCCAGACACGAAGCGTAATAATTCATGCTCGACGCCGCCCCGGGATGCCGATCAATGCCGCCGGATTTCCAGCCTTCTGCGGTTCGGCTGATGATGCCCCGGTCCGATTCAAAATATACGGTATACAGACCGTTTTCATGAACGTGGACCGAGGCCTGAAGATATTTCTCCTGTTCAGTCCATTCAAGTGCCGTGATTTCTCCGGAGGGCAGACGCACGAACGCCTTCAAATGCTCCGTGGAAGGCCCGGCTTCGCCAACCGGAAAAGCATGACCGGTTGTCAACTGCACTTCAACAGTCTCACCTTTTTCAACCACCGTTTGAATCGGAACAATCCAGTTGTAATGCGCCCGGACAACGGATATGAAAAACAGGAATCCAGCTAAAAGAACGATCCATCGTACTGCGGCGGGTCTTGGTCTCATGATTCGTGTCCTCCTGTATCGATACGGTATACGGTTTACCGGTCGGTGGTAGCACAAATTCGAATTTTGTAGCACAGAAAATTTAAAAAAAATTCCGGCAATGTCAAGCGAAAAGATCACCGGGATGTTTATCAAACACCCACGTCGGATGAAAATACCGCCGGTATCGGGGCCCGGGCTTATTGATTGTTTCGTTACTCTTTAAGTTATTCTCTTCTATTTAAATCAGGCTGAAAACAAGTTCCGGAAACACCGTCTGCAGCAACGGCTGGGACCCTGATTAAAATTCATTTTCTGATGATAAATTAATTGATCTGAATAACTTAACTTGGTCCGACCCCATTTTTTCGAGACCCCCTTTTCGATCCGACCCCCTTTTCGCCCCCTTTTCGACCCTTTTCCGACACCCTTCTTTCCTGCCCCGTTTCCCCCCGTTTCCCTTAAAACAATCCTTGCTTCTTTCAATAAATCTTGCTACTATACTGGCGGAAATTACCGACCGCGGGGAGCCTCTCATGCGAAGACTTTTTCTGTTCTGGATTCTCTTTTCCTCAATCACGGCTTCGGCCCATATTCTGACCGTCAAAGACGCCCTGAGCCGCCAGCCCCTCCCTCTGGTGAGCATCTACAGCCAGGACTCCACGCTCTCGGCCGTCACCGACGCCCGGGGACGGGCCGATATCAGCGTATTTAAGGGGCAGCGCATCATCCACATCGAACTGGTCGGATACCAGTCTGTAAAAACCCCGTTTGCCGGCCTGGAATCCATGAACTATGTAATCTATCTGGAAGAGACACCCATTCTCATGAATGAGGTGGTGATCGCCGCGGCCCGATGGCGTCAGCTGAAACGGGAAATCCCGCACCGAAGTGTCTCGATCCGTCCGTTTCAGGTTCATTTTCAAAACCCAAAAACCGCGGCCGACCTTCTCGGAAGCTCGGGAGAGGTTTACATTCAGAAAAGCCAGCTGGGCGGAGGCAGCCCCATAATACGGGGATTCGCCACCAACCGCGTGCTCATCGCCGTGGACGGCGTGCGCATGAATACCGCCATATTCCGAAGCGGCAATCTGCAGAATGTGATCGCTCTGGACCCTCTGGCCATGGAAAAGACCGAGGTGGTATTCGGTCCGGGCTCGCTCATGTACGGCAGCGACGCCATCGGCGGAGTCATGGCCTTTTATACACAGATTCCGCTTTTTTCCGATGACGACCGCCCCCTGATCAAGGGTCAGGCCATGCTGCGAACCGGTTCGGCGGAGTTCGAAAAGACCGGACATGCCGATCTGTCCGTCGGTTTAAAAAAATGGGCCTTTCTGACCAGCGTCACCTACACGGATTTCAATGATCTCATTATGGGCCGAAGGGGACCCGACGACTATCTGCGTCCCGAATATGTGAAACGGATCAACAATCAGGACAGCGTTGTCGCCAACGAAAACCCGCGAAAGCAGGTTGACAGCGGGTACAGCCAGTTGAATCTGATGCAGAAAATCCGATTTCAGCCTCATGATGTTTGGGATCTCGAATACGCGTTCCATTACTCCGAATCTTCCGATGTGCCTCGCTATGACCGTCTTATCGAAACCCGGAACGGCCGGCTGCGAAGTGCCGAGTGGTATTACGGCCCGCAGAAGTGGACCATGCACGCACTGAACATCCATCAATCGGAAAGCGGACCGTTCCACGACAACGCGAGGCTTATTCTGGCGGCTCAATTCTTCGAAGAAAGCCGCCACGACCGCAGTTTCGGCAGGCCAAACCTGCGGCACAGGGTCGAAACCGTGGACGCATTTTCCGCCAATCTCGACCTTGAAAAAGCTCTTTCCCCCAGCCATCATCTGTTCTACGGAGCGGAATGGATCCATAACCGGGTCGGTTCATCCGGAGAACAGGAAAACATCCTGACAGGCGAAAGATACCCTGTCAGCACCCGGTATCCGGACGGAGCGGTATGGAATTCCAGTGCCGCCTATGCCAACTATCGTTTCACACCCACAGCACGCTGGATTCTGCAAGCCGGACTTCGTTACAGCGCCGTAACCATGGACGCGGAATTCGATACAACGTTCTTCCCGTTTCCGTTCAGCAAGGCCAATCTGAGAACCGGGGCCCTGACCGGAAGCGGAGGCCTGGTTTTTTATCCGGACCGAACCTGGGAACTGGGAGTCAATCTGTCGACCGGATTCCGGGCACCCAATGTGGATGACATGGGCAAGGTCTTTGATTCGGAACCGGGATCCGTCATCGTGCCGAATCCCGATCTGAAACCCGAATACGCCGTCAATCTGGAACTGTCTCTGGCCAAGACTTTCGGCGAATTCGCCAAAATCGACGCGGCCGCTTACATCACCTGGCTGGAAAACGCCATGGTTCGGCGGGACGGCTCCTTTAACGGCCTGGACAGTATCCTGTATGACGGAACGCTCAGCCGTGTCCTGTCGATCCAGAACGCTGCCAAAGCTCGGGTTCGGGGCATTCAGGCCGGTATCGAATTCAAACTGCCGGGAAATTTCAGCCTCCTTTCACGTCTCAACATTCAAAAAGGAGAAGAAGAACTGGACGACGGCAGCACAGCGCCGCTGCGGCATGCCGGGCCCTGGTTCGGATCGACTCATTTGATCTATAAAAAGGGCCGATGGAGAGGCTCCCTGTATGCCGAATACAACGGAGAGATCTCCTATGAGAATCTGGCGCCGGAAGAGCGGAACAAACCGCATCTTTATGCCGCCGACAGGTGCGGAAATCCGTATTCTCCCGGCTGGTGGACCCTGAACTTCAAATGCACCGTCCGGGTTTATGAAAGGCTTGTGGTCAACGCGGGCATGGAAAACATTCTGGATAAACGCTACCGGACTTACTCATCCGGCATCGCGGCCCCGGGAAGAAACGTGATCGTCTCACTGCAGACCAGTCTGTAACCCGGTCAGTCTTTCACATCGATCAGTCCGGCCCGACGCCCACGGCAAGAAGATGCGGGATTGTAAGCGCCGGAACCACGCCTGAAGAAGAAAATCAACCGCGTACTTTTTTCTTGCTTATCACCGTCTGTTTTCGTATCATTCAGAAGAATCGGCTCTCAAGGATCGGGTAAAATCCGGGCCGCGCCATTCGCTCTCCCCCCTTAATTGCATAGAGATTCATTCTGTATTGAAATTCCGGAGCCTCGACCTCTAAGGGTGTTGTTTTTTCCTGTCCGTCTGAAACGGGATTCTCCCTGCCGGGGGCGGCACTCATTTTCAAAGCGCAGCACTGAATTGATGATTTGACATCAACCGGTACCGGCCGGCAATGGATCTTTTTCGGCACGGATTGAAGCCATTATTCCTCCTTTGCCGAACGGCTCATAAAGCTGGGAGAAAATCCGTCTTATGGAAAAGGCCTTTCCAAAAGACATCCAATCGCTGAAATCCATTTATCGGTTCATCCAACGGTTTACCAAACATAACCGGCTCGACCCGTCCTGGATCAACATCATCAACCTCATCCTGGAAGAACTCTTTGTCAACACCGTAAAATACAATCCCGACACCTCCGGAAACGTTCGTATCCGCCTGGACGCCTGCTCAGACAGGATAGTGATGACTCTTACAGCCGTCAACATCGATCCTTTCGATATCACTCAGACCGAACCGTTCGACGCCGGCAAACATTATCAAAGCATGCGCAGAGGGGGATTAGGCATCCCTCTCGTCAAACATCTCGTGGACGATATCCGCTACCATTACAATGAAGAGACACGGTCCAGCACCCTCACCCTGATCCGTCATCTGGAGGACCAGCATGTTCGACATTCAAATGAACAAAAACAATGAAATCATGATCAGCGGACGATTTGACGCCAGCCAGGTAAAAACGGCTGAAGCATTCTTCAGCCGCATACAAACAACCTGCCGTGTCAACCTCAGCCGGCTGGAATATATTTCCAGCGCCGGGCTGGGTGTGCTTCTCGGCGCCCAAAAGAACCTTAAAGATGAAGGGCATCAGCTGATTCTGTCCCATATGAACGACCATATTCGGGACGTTTTTTCCTGGGCACGGTTTGATATGATTTTCAAGATCGAATAAGCCGCCTGTTTCCCGGATATCATGCCGGCGGAAACCGCCCTCTCTTCGCCTGACCGGAAACAGTCGTTTCGTTTCACCGCCAAGCATTTATGTCACAGCGCTCAATGACCTGTTCTGCGGCGGATTTTTTCATTCGAGGAGAAAAAAACCACCAACCTTTTAAAGCCGGGATTGTCATTATGGTAGAAACCAATGATACACATTGGGTTGATCAGACACGAAACGGCAACACGGAAGGTTTTGCCATGCTGGTTAATCAATATCAACATATTGTTTATCACATGGCTTTTCGAATGACAGGCGATCCATGCGCGTCGGAAGATATCACACAGAACACCTTCCTGAAGGCGTACAAACGAATCGATTCCTATGATCGGAAAAACCGTTTTTTCAGCTGGCTGTACCGCATCGGCATCAATGAAACCCTCAATTATATAAAGAAAAACCGTCCCGTATACCCTCTGAATCCGGAAATTCAGTCATCCGAAAAGAATCCGGAAGAGATGATGCTGGAAAAAGAAACCGGGACTCTCGTCAGAAAGGCGCTGCATTCGCTGCCCGCGCGACACCGTATCCTCATCATCATGAAACACTTTCAGAATCTGCGCTATGATGAAATGGCCCCGATTCTCGGGATTTCTGAACAAAAAGTCAAGGCCCGCCTGTACCGGGCGCGGCAATCCCTGAAGACACATCTCATTCGGGAAGGATTCTTTACTCATGAATAAGAGACTGCGCCATCTCATACATCGCCATCTGGACGGTGAAACGTCTCCGGAGGAGAGAAAGGCCTTTCAGAAACAACTGGAAAAGAATGAGGAACTCCGCAGAACCTATGAGGAGTTTCGCGATCTTCACGATTTCCTTGAAAGAGAAGAACCGGTTCAGGCTCCGCCGGATCTGGCGTCCGCAATCATGGCCGATATACGCGCCGTGCGGAACCGTCAGCCCGAACGCAGAATCCGGCCCGAGAGCCGGCGGTTCATTCCCAAAATGGCCGGGGCTTTCGCTCTCGGAATTTGCTGCGCGATCCTGTTTCTGGTGATGCTTGATTATCCGGGCCTCGAGAAATCGATGATCCCGGAAAATATTTACGGAACGATCGGCATCCGCTGGCAGGAGGATGATCTCCTCGAATCCAAAATTTTCGACCTCGGCTCCGTGCAGGGTTCATGCTCCGCGTTCAGAAAGGGCCGGATCATCGGATTGAAAGTGTCCCTGGAATCCCGCACGCCCTTTCAGACGCGTATCGATTATTCGCCTGCCGGTCTCGGTTTTGAAGGTTTTCGGCCGCTGGGAACCGGTCTGGTAGAAATGAAACATTACAAAGGCAGTGTTCAGACCCTTCATTCGGAAAGTGCGGATTTTTGGGTGCTGTTCCAGGCCGTAACAGAGAACCCGGATTCACTGCACTTTCAATTGCTCCGGGCCAATCAGGATGATTTCCGGATACGGTTTCCGGCAGTCAGGAATTCCGTCATGTGAGTCATTCAGGCGTTCATGTCATAAACCTTTTAAAAGGAGGTATCGTCATGGGAACGAAAAAAAGAAGCGCCGCGCCGTGGGTCATCGGCACTCTGGTCGTGGTCGTGATCGCCCTGGTCTATTTCGGCTTTCTCTATCCATTGCCGGAAATCCCGTCTTTTCTTGGAACCATCGGCGGCGTCGAACAAGCCGGCAAGTACCGGGCCCGGCAGATCAGCCCCGATGATGTGGTGCTGGCCGAAACCGGAACCGGTGAGAGCCGAATGATTTCGCTGCAGCAGAAAGCGGCCGAGCTGGAAAACCTGCCTTCTCTGGAGCGGGTCGAGGCCCTGAAGAACTTCTCGCTGGAAGCTCAGGTGGTTATTCTGGAGCGCATGCACGCCCTGGAACGCGCCCAGACGCTGGAACGGTTTGCGCGCATGGAGCGGCAGCAGATTCTGGAACGCATGCACACCCTGGAGAGAGCCCAGGCCCTGGAGAAAATGGCCGTGATGGAACGCGTCTTCGCCCTGCAAAAACTTCATCATCTCGAAAGGTACGCGACCCTGGAGAAGATGCAGGTTCTCGAAAGAGCCCAGGCGCTGGAGAAAATGGCCGTGATGGAACGCGTCTTCGCCCTGGAGCGCATGTCCTCCATGCAACGCGGCGCGGTTCTGGAGAAGATGGCCACGCTTGAAAAAAATCAGGCGCTTGAAAAAATCCAGTCTCTGGAAAAATCGGTTCTCGCTCTGGAAAATCTTCCCGCCCTGGAACGGGCCCAGGCGCTCGAGAAAATGGCCGTCATGGAACGGACTTGGACCCTGGAAAGATTCCCCTCTCTGGAACGGTATGCCGCGCTGGAGAAAATGGAATCGCTGAAATGCGCCCAGGCCCTGGAAAGAATGGCCACACTCGAACGGGTCATGGCTCTGGAACATCTGCCGTCCATGCAGCGAATCGCCGTTCTGGAAAGAATGGCAAGCCTGGAATCCGCCCTGGCGCTTGAAAAAATGGCCGCCCTGGAACGCGCCCGGATTCTCGAAAGATTCCCCTCGATGCGGCGGGCCGCGGTTCTGGAAAAAATGGCCGTCCTGGAGCGGGCCGAAGCCCTGCTTCATCTTCCGTCCCTGGAACGTATCGAGGCCCTTGAAAAACTGGCCGTCCTGGAGAGGGCCCAGGCCCTGGAACGGTTCCCGGTTCTCGAACGCGTCCAGGCCCTGGAAAAACTGCAGACCCTGAACAGAATTCAGACCCTGGAAAAGATGGCTGTTCTGGAACGGATCGAAGCCCTGGAACGCTGGCCGGCCCTGGAGAGGATGCAGGTTCTGGAGCGCTTTCCGTCCATGGAGAGGATCGCCACCCTCGAACGGATGCAGGCCCTTCAAAGGATTGAATGTCTGAACGCCATGTCCCTCGAAGACCGGATCCAGACCCTCGAAAGAATGGCCGTGATGCAGCGGGTCGAGGCCCTGGAGCGTTGGCCCGCCCTGGAACGGAACCAATGTCTCGAAAAAATGGCTGTTCTCGAACGGGCCCAGGCACTGAATGTCATGTCCGTTGAGCTGAGAAATGAATCACTGAACCATCTGCCGGCCATGGAACGGACCGTCACACTGGAACGCATGGAAGCCCTCCTTGCCAATCCCTCGATGGAAAGAACCGTGATTCAGCAGCAGTAGAGATTCAGACAACGTTTTTAAAATTCAGGGGGGCGGAAGCCATTGTCATGCCCGCCCCCCCTTTTGTACATTCAGGCCCGGTACGATGAACGATTGAGGAAATGCATGAATATCAATTCAGCTGCCTCGAAGCCGTGCTTCCTCCTGTGGGCATCTCTCATCACTGGAATATTGTCCGGCTCGGCCCGTGACTGCATGGGTCAGGTCCCTCTTCACTCCTTTGAAACCCGAAATCTTCGAATTATTTACTACGATAACCGTCACGCCTATATCCTGAATCACATGGCGCGCTGTTTCGAGAACTCTCTGAAGTTCCACAGAGAATTGTTTGATTACACCCCATCCGAGCCGGTCACCGTACTGCTTCAGGATTTCAATGATTACGGAAGCGCGGGCACCAATACCATCCCGTGGAATTTTTTGAATGTCAATATCGAACCCTATGATTATGTTTACGAAACATCCCCCACCAATGAACGCATCAACTGGGTGATGAACCACGAGCTGGTACATATTCTGGCCACGGATAAGGCTGCCGCATCCGACCGGTTCTACCGCACGCTCTTCTTCGGCAAAGTCGCTCCGGACGCCGTCAATCCTCTGTCCATGTTTTACAGCTTTCTGACCACGCCGCGCTGGTATTCACCGCGCTGGTATCACGAAGGCATCGCCGTGTTCATGGAGACGTGGATGGCCGGCGGCATCGGGAGGGCCCAGAACGGATACGATGAAATGGTTTTCCGGGCCATGGTCAATGACAGCGCCCGCTTCTATGACGTGGTGGGGCTGGAATCGGAAGGCACGACCATCGACTTTCAGGTTGGCGTGAACTCCTATTTATATGGAACCCGCTTCGTCTCCTATCTGGCCTACCATTACGGGCTCGACAAAATGCTTCTGTGGTTCAACCGGTGCCGGGGAAGCAAACGTTATTTCTCGCGGCAGTTTAAAAAATTGTACGGCACCTCGCTGAAAGAGGAATGGGACCGGTGGATCGAATGGGAGCGCGTCTGGCAGACAGACAATCTTCGCCGGATCCGCCGGCATCCGGTCACGCCGGCACGCCCTCTTTGCGACAAAGTGCTGGGATCGGTTTCCCGCGCCTATCATGATCCGGAAAGAGGAAAACTCTACGTGGGCATCAATTATCCGGGCCAGACGGCCCAGATCGCTTCCATCGATATGAAGAGCGGAAAGATACGAAAGCTGTGCGACATGCCCACACCGGCCCTGTATTATGTCTGTTCCCTGGCTTATGATCCGGAGAACGGGAAACTCTTCTACACCACACACAACAGCACCCAGTGGCGGAATCTCAATGAAGTGGATGTGGAGACCGGAAAAACACGGGTGTTGATCAAAAGGCTGCGCACCGGAGATCTGGTGTTCAACCGGCGGGACCGGTCCCTGTGGGGCATGAGACATCAGGACGGATTTTCTTCTCTTGTACGCATTCCCCATCCTTATTCGGGATATCAGGAAGTGATGAGACTTCCATACGGCAGGGATCTTTTTGACATCGATATCTCCGCCGACGGCAAACGGCTCTCCGGTTCCCTGGTGGAAATCGACGGCACACAGCGCCTCGTCCTGTTCGAAACGGAAAAACTCCTGCGAAGAGATTTCACCTACGATATTCTCGAGGAGTTCGAGAACAATTCTCCCCAGAATTTCGTTTTCACACCCGACGGGAAAAAACTGATCGGCACATCCTATTACAGCAATGTATCCAATGTATTCTCTCATGACATCGAATCCGGCCGCACGGAAATCATCACCAACTCGGAAAACGGCTTTTTCCGGCCCGTGTTCGTGTCAGCCGACTCTCTCATCGTGTTTCGCTATTCCGGCAAGGGATTCCTGCCCGTCATGATTCCCGTGGAAACCTGCCAAGTCCGGTCCGTTAATTTGCTGGGTTATGAACTCGTTGAGAAACATCCCCGCCTGAAGGAATGGAAGCTTCAGCCTCCTTCTCCGAAACGCATCGATCTGGACACTCTGAAGGTGAAAGCCGGTCCCTATCACAGTCTGAGTAATCTGCGGCTGGCCTCTTTGTACCCCGTTGTTGAGGGATACAAGGATTTCCCGTCGTACGGAATCCGCATGAATCTCATGGATCCCCTGGGAGGCATAGACGCCTTTAACATGAACCTGACTTACACGCCCCACTCCTCCCTGGACAAGGATGAGCGGTTTCACATGAATTTCGAATATCAGCACTGGAATCTGAAAATCAACGGCTGGTACAACGGAACCGATTTTTATGATCTTTTCGGTCCTACCAAGACCAGCCGCAAAGGCTATTCTCTGGGACTGGAGTATTCCAATTTCCTGGTGTATGACAAACCCAGGAGACTGGAGTATATCCTGAATGCGGCCGGATACGGGGGGCTCGAAAAGCTTCCCGACTATCAAAACGTCAACGCATCCTACGACCGGCTCTTCACGGCCGGTGCCGGGCTCAGGTATTCCCGGGAATTTCGCTCTCTGGGCGCGGTCGAATCCGAGAAAGGCACCGCCTGGTCTCTGTTCGGAACGGCCAATTGGGTCAACCGCGTGCTCTATCCGCGCGTTTACGGATCCCTGGACGCCGGGTTCCTGCTTCCCCTTCATCATTCATCCATCTGGTTCCGCCTCTCCTCCGGTCTGTCCTGGGGAGACCGTGAAGAACCTTTCGCAAACTTCTATTTCGGCGGATTCGGCAACAACCGGGTCGACTACCGCAGCGCGCAGCGTTACCGCAGTTATTACAGCTTCCCCGGCCTGGAACTCAACGAGGCCGGAGGCACGACATTCGGTAAAATCCTGGTCGAATGGACACTGCCCCCGCTTCGATTCCGCCGTTTCGGCGTTCCCGCGTTCTATTTTCGATGGGCCCGGCTCGCGCTGTTCGCTTCCGGACTCGTGACCAATTACGACTCGTCCGATCACCGCCAAAACGTCACGAGCATCGGGGCGCAGCTGGACATTCGCCTGGTGACTCTGTCCATATACAACTCGACACTTTCCCTGGGTGCTGCACGGGCTTTTTCCGAAAACGGTTTATCCGGAGACGAGTTCATGATCTCCATGAAAATCATGTGACGCCCATGATTCCGCTGATTATCGGCATCGCGCCGGTACTGATCTTTCTGACCGCGCTGGTCTTGCTGGACAGTTACAAACTGGTCCGGCTTCACTCCGTGCTTGCGGCGCTTGCCGCGGGCGCCGTGGCGGCCGGAGCCGCGTGGTGGATCAACCGGTGGATGCTGAATCAATTCCCTGTCGGCTCTCTCGCGGTTCCGCGCTACATCGCTCCGGCCGTTGAAGAAACCCTCAAGGCTCTGTACATTCTTCATTGCATAAGGACCCATCGGGTCGGTTTTATGGTCGACGGCGCCATTCTGGGTTTCGCCGCCGGGTCCGGTTTCGCGTGCGTCGAAAACGCGGCGGTTCTGCAGTCCCATTTCAGCAGCCATATTCTTCTCTGGATGATCCGGGGACTGGGCACGGCCGTCATGCACGGAGGTACCACTGCCTCCGTTGCCATTGTGTGCAAAACCCTGTTCGACCGAAAAAACCGGTTCGGTTTCATTGTGATCGCGCCCGCGCTGCTGACGGGCATTGCGATGCACTCTTTTTTCAATCATTTTTTCCTCCATCCCCTGTTAATGACGATTCTGCAGCTGATCCTGCTTCCGCTGATGATCTCTTTGGTGTTCAAACAGAGTGAGAAACTGACGAAACTCTGGCTCGAAGTCGGCATGGACACGGATGTCTGGCTGCTTGAATCCATCCACAGCGGCGGCATTTCCAATACCCGGATCGGGAAATACATTTGGTCTTTGAGCGCGCGGTTCTCCCCCCTGGCCCTGGCGGACATGCTCTGTTATCTGCGCGTTCATCTCGAGCTGTCCATACAGGCCAAAGGCATCCTTCTGATGAGAGAAGCCGGTTTCGATATTCCTGCCTGCGGAGAAACACGGGAAAAACTGAAGGAACTGAAATATCTGGAAAAGAGCATCGGAAAAACCGGCCTGCTCGCCCTGGCACCCGTTTTTCACACTTCCCATCACGATCTCTGGCAGATCTATATGGTTTCGAAAAGATAGCCTTCACCCGCCGCCCATTCATGTAATGGAATCACTCAGACCGCTTGAATAATACTTGACAATCAATAATGAAGCCATTACTTTAATCCTATGGACTCACGAGAAAAAGACTTTTTGATTATGCATGGGCACAGACTGCGTCCATACGTGGGACACCCTCACCGGCGAACTCGTCTTTTTTTACTCTTCCTCGCCCTGTTTGCCGCGGCCGTCACCGTTCTGCCGGCGGTCTCCCTGGCCGCCTCCTGGACCTTTCTGGTGTACGGCGACTCCCAGAGTATTGAGGATGTTCACCGGACGGTTTTGAATAAAATGGTGAACAAATCACCTGAACCACGATTTATGATCAACTGCGGAGACGTGGTGGTGCACGGCTATGAACAGACTCGATGGGAAAACTGGAAAGCCACCTGTGAAGACGTTCTGCCGGGTTGGGGCGAGGACTGGGAAGGCCTTGGGCAGGGCCTCAACCCGCCCAAATACATGGCCTGCCCAGGCAATCATGACGAACTGGGCACAGCCGACGGCCTGAATAACTGGCAAACCTACCTGTGGGGCCAATATCAACAATGGGGCAATAACGGCAAGTATTTCTGGTTCGACTACGAAAATGCCCGGTTCATCATCCTCGATTCGGAATCCAGTTCTCTGACAGGAACGCAGAAATACATGTTGACAGAGGCCCTTCGATCGAACCATAAAACCTGGATATTCGTATTTTGGCACCGTCCCATATTCAACTTTTCAACAAAAACTCCCCACCCGCACAAGTATGAGGAAGGGATTCATAATGAATGGGGAATTCCCCTGTATGACTATGGATGCGATATCATATTCAACGGGCACGCACACTATTACGTGCGCACAAAAAAACTCAAACTGGACGGAGCTCAAAACCCGCCTCTGGATGCCGAAAGGGGAACCACACAGGTGGTTACGGGGAACGGCGGGGCCGCTCTGATGTGGGATTTTAACGAGAATCAGGACGGCAACAAATACATGCTCGACACCTGGTGCAACACCGAACACGGATACACCGAAGTCACGGTAAGCGGCAATCAGCTCAGACTGCGCCACATTCTTCGATATAAAAAAGACATCAACGGCACCTATACCGACATCCTTGACGAGAAAACTTTTACCGCCAATCCCAAAGGCGGCCCTGCTCCCGCCGAGCCCGATATCGATATCAGTCCCGCTTCGCATGACTACGGTGACGTCATGCTGGGCCAGTCATCGAGCCGCGG
>OMKS01001620.1_pt1 | contig 19888 bp, 14 predicted proteins | sample 1674721 | NCBI WGS metagenome assembly OMKS01 (sample SAMN06264996, study PRJEB25208) | sediment metagenome | isolation source: hot spring sediment | place: USA: California | collected 2014-09-02
CCCCAGCCCAGGTCGCCGATCTCGAAATCCGTGCGGCAGTTCTTGAGATATAGGCCGCCGCCATACGTGGCGACGCCACTCAAGACCGGCGTGGCGCGGAACGTGACGGTAGCGTTCTCGGCATAGACGTTGCCGCCGCGTATGTCGCTTCCGTTGACAAAGGCCAGCAGCTCCAGTGTGGCCGTCACGCCGCTGATGTGGAGCGGACGCCGTACCCCTTCGCCATCCACCTGGGCAGGGGTAAGTCCCGGCGTCCACAGGCCGGTTGCCGGTGCGTAGACGTAGCCGCCGCGCAGATGCAGCGCCTTGTCCAGCACGATAATATTGTCTTCAGTGCTGGTATAAGTCGCTGGGTAGATGATGATATCGACCGGCGGGACAAAGTGGGTTTCCACCGCCGCGATGTGCAGCGTGTCGCCGGAAGCGGCCTGCTCCACGGCATATTGAATCGTCTGGCACGGATCGGCCGGGGCAGTGCAATTCCCGCTATCGTTGCCGCTGATAGCAGAGATGTAGCGCGTGGTACCCTGCGCCTGCACGGGCAGCATCCCACCACCCCACCCACCGAGCAGCGCCAACGCGCCGCCCAGGAGCAACAAGGCTAAGACGAGAGAAACAGCGAGTGATCTGATTTTCGTGTTCATCTGTGATCTCCTTTATTAGCTATGGGTGACTGACCAATCCACGAAATATCAGGCGGACGCCGTAGCGCAATTGCGCGTCAACGTCCACCTCCTCCGGCGCGTAGACCCAGTGCAGTAGCGTGCCGCTCAACAGCGCGTCCAACGCCCGCGCGGCCTGGCGCGCATCCGTTGGCGCGAACTCGCCGTCGGCAATCCCCTCCTCGATGATGCTCTCCAGCAGCCCGGTCACCTGACCGATAAAATCGCTGATCACCGCGCGCACATCCTCGCGGCGTAGGCCCAGGGCGCAAAATTCACAGAAGATGGGCATGAGCGGCAGCACTTCGGCTTCCTCGGCAATGAGGCTTTCGTAGTAGGCGGTGAGCCGCTCGGTGGCGCTGCCGGGCAGATCGTGGGCGGCCTGCAAACCAGCAAGCTCCTGGGCGAAAAGCTGCTCGGCAATGGCGTGGATGAGCGCGTCCTTGCTGTCGAAATAGAGATAAATCGTGGCTTTGTTGATACCGGCGGCTTCGGCAATATCGTCCATTGTCGCGCCATCGAAGCCTTTGGCAGCAAAGACACTAGTAGCGGCTTCGATAATCTGCGCGGTGCGCATTGCAGTCACATTCGGTTTGGGGGACATCAAAATGCCTTCTTTGATCCAAGAAAATAACCAACTATTTAGTTATTATTATAGTAAAAATGCGTAGGGATGTCAAGCCGTTACCGTCATTTGGGTGGGCGTCAAAGTTTCGCGAGCCGCCTTTATGCAGAGCGAGATTCCTCACAAAAAGCGTTCGGAATGACGGCGTACCGCCGTGCGCAGGCAGTTTCAACTGCAGGCGATGCGAAAAAGTGACGGACACCCCCGTCATTTCCAGTGGCGCCGTATGACAGACAGCGCTGGCCTCGGCTCGGCGTGGCAACAACCTGACCCGCGCTTGCACCTATCGTACACACGAGCGCGTACACGCTAATGTTCACCCTTTCCTACCATTCTTCGCCCGGTAAGGCCGTTCCAGGAAAATAAACCAGCCAGACTTTGGCGTTAGCGCAGGAACTTTCCTCTGATGTGGCCTGGTTTAAATCCTGGAACTACCTAAGATTGCCTCAGAACCGGTTAGCGGTACAATTCTGAGTAGACTCAGTAGATCACAATTTAGCAGGAGCCAGACTACAAAAGTCTCACGAGGCACTTGCTTGAGCCACTATGTACGCTAAACAACAGGTTTGCAAGGCGTAATACGTGCTGAGACTTTTGTAGTCTTTGCCATTTTTCGATCTACTGAGACTAAAACAATGCTAGATTCAGGTGACGTGATGCAGACTATCGAAAAAGGTACGCCTATCTATTTGACACTTCAAAAAAGCGGGAAACTTGCCGAGAAAGGCCAGGCGGCCGAGCAAGCTTTGCGCGACTGCCACCTTTGCGGCAACGACTGTGGTATCGACCGCACACAGCGCCCCGGCCCCTGTCGTATCGGGGCCACGGCCCACATCGCCAGCTACGGCCCGCACCACGGCGAAGAGAACGTCCTGCGCGGGCGCTACGGCTCCGGCACGATCTTCTTCTCCGGCTGCAACCTGCACTGCCAGTACTGCCAAAACGACGACATCAGCCAGCGCGTGGCCGGGCGACCGGTGACGCCGCAGCGCCTGGCGGCGATGATGCTCGACCTCGAACAACAAGGCTGCCACAATATCAACCTGGTTTCGCCGACGCACGTCGTCCCGCAGATCGTGATGGGCCTGGCGGTCGCCATCCAGGCGGGGCTGCGGTTGCCCATCGTCTACAATACCGGCGGCTACGACGCGCCCCAGGCGCTCAGCCTGATGGACGGCCTGATCGACATCTATATGCCCGACATGAAGTACGCCGATGCCGCCATCGCGCAACAACTCTCCCTCGTGCGCGATTACCCGGTGATCAACCAGGCTGCGGTGCAAGAAATGCATCGCCAGGTGGGAGATTTGGTGACAGACGAACACGGCGTTGCCCGCCGTGGATTGCTCGTCCGCCACCTTGTACTGCCCGGGGGACTGGCAGGCACCGCCAACATCGCCCGTTTCCTGGCAGAGGAGATTTCGCCGGAGACGTACATCAACATTATGCCGCAGTATTATCCCGCCTACAAAGCCTGGGAATGTGCGACGGACACCATGCCCCTCGACCGCCGCCTGACGCCCGCCGAATACGCCGCCGCCATACAGCAGGCCCGCGAGGCGGGGCTACACCGCTTCGACGAACGCCACCGGTAGTCTGATCCTATATTCCCTATTGACAAATCCCCCCTACCTGTGATATAGTAGTGATTGGAAGCGCTTCCAAAACTGTGGTAACCATCCTCTTGCGTGTTACCACACACTGAACTGCAATCTACCATAAATTGCCTGGATTTTGACGCAGAAGTGGCAACGATTGAAAGCGCTTCCAACACTTCACGGCAAAATGCGCAAAGGGGGGAAAATGTCCGATAAACTGACCCTGGACGAAATCGCCAAACGCGCCGGCGTCTCACGCACGACCGCCTCGCGGGTAATCAATGACCATCCCAACGTGCGGCCTGCAGTACGAGAACGCGTACAGCGCGTCATCGCCGAGACCGGCTACCGGCCCCACCCCGTCGCGCAATCATTAGCTTCACAGCAATCGCACGTCATCGGGCTGGTCTTGCCGCGCCGGACGGAAGCGCTGTTCAACGATCCGTATTTTCCCCGGCTCACCCAGGGCATCGCCCAGGCATGCAACGATCACGATTACACCCTTGCGCTCTTTATGATGCAAAGCGAAGCCGATGAGCATAAATTCTACCCGCGCATCTCCCGCAAGGGACTGCTGGATGGGATCGTGATTCAAGTCGGGCAAATCGGCGATGGACTGATCACCCGCTTACTGGCAAGCGATGTGCCGACCGTCGTTGCCGGCCGCCCGCTGAACCAACCCAACGCCAGCTATGTCGACGTGGATAACGTCGCCGGCGCAAGCACCGCCGTGATGCACTTGCTGCAATTAGGCCATAAACGCATCGGGACTATCAGCGGTGAAATGCGTACCACCGCCGCACTCGACCGGTACACGGGATATTGCAAAACATTGCAGGCGCACGATCTGCCGGTGGATGAAACACTGATCAGCGAAGGTTCCTTCACGGAAATTGGCGGCTATGAGGCGATGAAACGGCTGCTCCCGCACAAACCCGATGCCATCTTCAGCGCGTCAGACGCAATGGCGCTCGGCGCACTCAGAGCCATCTACGAAGCCGGGTTAACCGTTCCACAAGACATCGCCTTGGTCAGTTTCGACGACCTTCCGCCCGCGATCATTGCCAGACCGCAACTGACTACCGTCCACCAACCCGTACACGCTTTCGGCGTCAAAGCCGTGGAAATGCTGTTGGATATTCTGAAAAACGGGAATGAACCACCCCGACAAATCATCCTCAATACTGAGTTGGTCATCCGCAGTTCGTGCGGGGCCGCCTGAGGCATTCTCGCTACACACTTCGACATAACTTTTGAGATCAGCAGAGAGACGATTTTCCGAGATTTTGGAAGCGCTTCCACGCTCGGATACAACGCTAGATAAGAAGGAGGTGCAAACGAGCATAGAGACGCCATACAATTCATACCCCATAACCATTGAATTCCAAAATCAAGCCTCATAAAGGAGTTGGAGATGAACACGCGAAAACTGTTTATAGCTGTGACGCTCATTCTGAGTTTGTTGGCGAACGCGGTCTCGTTCGTTCCGCAGGCAACGGTGCAGGCGGAACTACTGAACGCACCCCTTGCGCCGGTCTATGGGTTTGGCGCAGCGCCCGTAAACATCGTCGACGATTTCGAGGATGGGCTGCTGCCCTTTGGCGCCGATGGCTACGGCAACGACATCGGCTTCGTGACGTGGGGCGACGCCGCCAACACCACGTTGGCGACCACCGTAGTCACGGAGACCGGCCCACTCGCACTGCCGCACCAAACGGGCGACAACACGCTTTTACAGATAGATTACGATATCGGCGGCTGGGGCGGTTTCACACACGCCTTCGAAAACGAGAGTGTGGATACCTGGGTGAGCCAGGATTGGAGCACCTACGTTGGCGTGAGTTTCTGGTTCTACGGCGCAGATTCCGGCGGCGAGGTCAACTTCGATATCTTCGACAACCGCACCACCACCGGCGATAGCTGCGAGCGGTTCACCTACATCTTCACCGACGATTTCACCGGCTGGCGCTATTTCCAGATCCCCTTCACCGATTTTGTCCGCAAGGATTGGCAACCCGGCGGCGCGCCCAATGACGGCCTCACGCTTACCGAGGTCTGGGGCTACGCCTTCGGCTTTCCGGCGGGCGTCGGCGCGCAGACCAACTACATCGACGACGTGGGCCTGATGCTCCGGCAAACCGTCATCGACGATTTCGAGGATGGGCTATTGCCTTTCGGCAACGATAGCTACGGGAACGGCATCGGCTTCGTGACGTGGGGCAGCGCTGCCAATACCACGCTGCTCACAACGACGGTCGCTGCCACCGACCCGCTGGCGTTGCCACACCAACCGGGCGACAACACGCTTTTGCAAGTAGACTACGACATCGCCGGCGGCGGCTGGGGCGGCTTCACGCACGCCTTCGAGAACGAGAATGTGGATACCTGGGTAAGCCAGGACTGGAGCACCTACGAGGGTATCAGCTTTTGGCTCTACGGAACCGGTTCCGGCGGCATGATCAACCTGGACATTTTCGACAACCGCACCACCACCGGCGATAGCTGCGAGCGCTTCACCTACGAGTTCTACGATAACTTCACCGGCTGGCGCTATTTCCAGATCCCCTTCACCGATTTTGTCCGCAAGGAATGGCAACCCGGCGGCGCGCCAAACGATGGCTTCACGCTCACCGAAATTTGGGGCTATGCGTTTGGCTTCCCCGCCGCCGTCGGCGCGCAGACCAACTACATCGACAACGTCATCATCTACGGCAACACCGGCGCAGAGGCCGAGCTGAAGATTGCGTTTGCTAAATTCGAGTACAACGTGGTAGAAGGCGACGTTGCCACGATTGCCGTCTCCCTGAACATAGCCGCCACCGAGACGGTGACGGTGAGTTACACCACCGCGCCGGGCACGGCCACGCCGGACCGCGACTATATCGCCGCCAGCGGTGTGCTCGTGTTCCCGCCCGATACCACCGAACAGACGTTCACCGTGACCACCCTCGACGATACCAAGTACACGGGACGCCAAACGGTGCGCCTGCTGCTTTCCGATGCGGTCAACGCCGCCCTCGGCACACCGAACGAGGCGCTGCTCAACATTCTCGACAACGACCCTTTCGATGTGCGGTTGATTGACGATTTCGAGACGTTGCCTTACGCGCTGACGACGTGGGGCGAGGTGGAAATCGAAACTCTCGAGATCGCTCAGGGCGACCCGCTGGAACTGCCCGGACAAGGCCCCTTCGAGGGCGTGCTGCACGCCACCTACGATATTCCGGAAGGTGAGCGCGGCGGTTTCGGCAACATCTTCAGCACGAGCGCCAACTGGAGCAACTACCAGCAGTTCGAGTTCTGGTATTACGGCAGCAGCAGCAGCGACACAGTAAAAGTGCAAATACTCGACAACCAGGGGCCGGCCGGCGGGCCAGACACCTGGGAACTTGTATGGGGCGACGAATTCACCGGCCCGGCCGGCGGTGCTCCCGATCCGCTGAAGTGGGGCTACGACATCGGCGGTTGGGGCTGGGGCAACAACGAGCGGCAATACTACACCGACCTGCGCAGCAATTCCGCGCTGGATGGCGCCGGTTCGCTGGTCATCACCGCCACCACGGAAAACACGGCTACCACGACCTATGACTGTCACTACGGGCCTTGCGAGTACACGTCCGCCCGCCTGCTCACGATGGATAAATTCGACTTCCTCTACGGGCGCGCCGAAGCGCGGCTCCAGGTTCCCTACGGGCAGGGCATCTGGCCGGCGTTCTGGTCGCTTGGCAACAACTTCCCGCAGGTCGGCTGGCCCCAAAGCGGCGAGATCGACATTATGGAGAACATCGGGCGCGAGCCGAACACCGTTCACGGCACGGTGCATGGGCCGGGCTACTCCGGCGGCAATGGCATCGGCGGCGGGCACACCTATACCGAGCCGCTTTCCAACAACTACCACGTCTACGCCATCGAATGGGAACCGGATGAGATCCGGTGGTACTTCGACGATACCCAATACTTTACCCTGACGCACGATCTGCTGCCTGCTGACGCTCCCTGGGTCTTCGATCATCCCTTCTTCCTCATCATGAACGTGGCGGTAGGCGGCTACTGGCCCGACTACCCCGACGAGACCACCACCTTCCCGCAAACGATGCACGTGGACTACGTGCGCGTTTACCAGACGCCGAACACCTCCGAGCACTTCGAGGCGACCTTCGTGGACGATTTCACCGGCTGGCAGCTCGTCAGCCTGCCCTTTGCCGATTTCGTCCGCAGCCCGGATCAGCCTGAAGGCGCGCCGGATGACGGTTTGAATCTGACGGAGATGTGGGGCTATCGCTTCGAGTTCCCGGACGGTGTACAAGGCCATACCTATATCGATCAGGTGCGTGTTGCAGGGGCCGAGCCGATGTTAGATGACTTCGAGAGCGGTCTGTCTCCGGAATACGTCGTCTGGGGCGACTTCGAGTGGAACCCCGGCACAACGACAGCGATCACGTTGAGCCTCGTAGAGATGCCGTTGAACGATCTGGCAATAGCAATGGCGCAAGATACCAACACCGCCCTCAAAGTGGATTACGTCGTCGCGCCGGGGATGTACGGCGGCTTCTCCCGCGATTTCTCGGCCAACGGCGGCCTGAGTCAGGATTGGAGCGGTTACAACGGCTTCAGATTCTGGATGTACGGCAACAATACCGGCGATCTGATCTACATCGACATCTTCGACAACCGCGCCCCCGGCAGCACCGGCGACACAGCGGAGCGCTTCTCCTACGAGTTCATCGTCGATGACTTCACCGGCTGGAAGTATTTCAACCTCCCGTTTACGGCCTTCGTCCGTAAGGGGTGGCAGCCGGACGGCGCGCCGAACGATGGCCTGACGCTCACCGAGATGTGGGGCTTTGGCTTCGGCTTCCCCGCCGGCGGCAACAGCACGATCTATCTGGATGACATCATGTTGGCCGACACCGCCGATCTCGCCATCGCCAAGACCCGCGCCGAGACCGGCAACGTGTCCCCCGGAACGCCGATCCCCTTCAACATCTCGGTCGTCAACCTGGGACCGACCGATCCGGTGACGTCCAGGGTAGTGGATACGTGGTCGCCCGTCGAAGCCGTCGTCCAGGTGGATGCGCCGGCATTCTGCCAGGTCGATATGGATGCCGGTAAGATCGAGTGCATCATCGACAATACGGCCACGACGATTGGGCAGCCTTTCCCGATCGTGCTCACCACCGCCGCCAACTTCATCGGAACGTTGACCAACAGTGTGACCGTCGAGCCGGTCGGTGAGGTCGTCGACCCCGTCCCCGACAACAACTACGCCTCGCTCACGGTTGACGTAGGGTACATCATCTATCTGCCGCTCGTCGTGCGTAACCATTAGCATCGACAAAGCCGTCCCGGAAGTGCGTTCCTGGCTTCCGGGACGACCTTACAGCCTTGATCAGGAACACCGGTCACAGTGGTAAATCTCACTACGAAACTTGACGAATCGAAAGGGTTAGTGAAGATTCGTGAAGTTTTGTGGTTTACTTTTTATGGAGAACGCCTATGAAGAATTACGCCTTTGACACAACTGGCCGCTTTGTCATCAAGGACTTCGCCGATGCGCGCCCCTTCGCCAGCTTCCTGCCGGGGATCGCCGGTCCGCTCGGCATCCCGCTATGGGTCTTCTACGTCAACCGAGGACAGGCGATTGCCAGCTTCGGCATCGAGAACAAAGACAACCCCATTATGGAATTCTTGCCCGCGAACAAAGCCTACCAGAGTACGCCCTACACCGGTTTTCGCACCTTCCTCAAGTTCACACACAGCAATTACATCGACTTATACGAGCCATTCGCGCCCTGGTCAACGTGCGATGCCTCGAAAATGCACATCGGCATGAATGAATTGGAATTGCACGCGATCAATGGAGCTTACGGCATTGAGACCACTGTGCGTTATTTCATTTTACCGGGTGAAGATTTTGCCGGGCTGGTGCGGCAGGTGATGATCGTGAACACCGGCGATACGCCAGTCGCGCTCGAAATGCTGGATGGCCTCCCCTACGTGATGCCCTACGGTGTCGATAACTGGGGGCTGAAGGAGATCGGACGCACGCTCGAAGCGTGGATGGGCGTTTTCAACCTTGAGCGAGGCATCCCCTTTTATCGCTTCCAGGCCAGCGCGGGCGACACGGCGGAAGTCGCCGAAATCCAGGCCGGGCACTTCTACCTCGCCTTTGACGATAACGGCAAGCTACTACCCGCTTTCGTCGATCCCACCGTCATCTTCGGCTCCGACACCGCGCTGAGCGCGCCCGATCGCTTTATCACGCACACGCTGGACGAACTGCGCGCGGAACGGCAAATCACCGTGGGACGCACGCCGTGCGGATTCTTCGGCGCGAGCGCGACGCTGAAACCGGGGCAGAGCCTCACGCTCCACGCCATCATCGGTCACGTCCGCGACATCGACCACATCCACCGGCAGCAAACGCGCCTCATGCAAAGCGCGTATCTGCGCGAGAAACGCACTGAGGCGCAGCAACGCGTCACGCAGTTAACGGACGTCGTCGCCACGCAGACCGCCGATCCCACCTTCGACGCCTACTGCCGCCAGACCTTCCTCGACAACGTGATGCGCGGCGGCTGGCCTGTGGTTTTGGGCAGCGAAGAAAAACCCTTCGTCTACCACATCTATTCGCGCAAACACGGTGACCTGGAGCGCGACTACAACGCCTTCTACCTGGCTGCCGAGATGTACTCACAGGGCAACGGCAACTACCGCGACGTGAACCAAAATCGTCGCTGCGACGTGCTGTTCAACCCGCAGGTCGGCGATTTCAATGTCCTTTCGTTCCTCGAACTCATTCAGATCGACGGCTACAATCCGCTGGTGGTCAACGGCAACCGCTTCACGCTCCTACCAGACGCCCGCAACACCGTCCTCGCGCTGGCGGACGATCCGGCGAAACTGGAACCGCTGCTGGCGCGCCCCTTCACGCCGGGCGGCCTGCTCAAAGCCGTTGCAGACCATCACATCAGCCTCAAAGTTACGCCTGAAGAATTCATCAAAATCGCGCTGGCCCACGCCGAACAGCACTTTGCGGCCACGTTCGGCGAAGGCTACTGGATCGACCACTGGTTCTACAACCTCGATCTCATCGAGAGCTACCTGGCAGTCTACCCTGACCGCAAGCACGCGCTGCTGTTTGAGACCACCCTCCCCTACTTCGACAGCCCTGTTTTCGTCCAGCCGCGCCATAAGAAATATATTTTAGCCGGCGAAGGCAAAGTCCGCCAATACGGCGCGATTTTAGAGGACGAGGAAAAGGCTGCGCTTATCTCCACCCGTACAACGACGCCCAACCTGCTACGCACGATTCGGCTGCGCTCATCGCAGGCGGCGCACGGTCGCGGCGATGTCTACCGGGCGACGGTCTTCGCCAAACTGCTGACGCTGGCGCTGACCAAATTCGCCACGCTCGACCCGTGGGGTATGGGCATCGAAATGGAAGCCGGCAAGCCGGGGTGGTGCGACGCGCTCAACGGCCTGCCGGGACTATTCGGTTCGTCGCTGTGCGAGACATATCAACTGGCGCGGCTGCTGGATTTCCTGCTAGGTGCTATGGCGGAGTATCCCGGCGGCGAAGTCGCTATCCCGGCGGAACAAGTGGCATTGCTGAAAACACTCTCCCAGATGCTTGCCACGTGGAAGACGAGCGCCGATACAAACCGGGACTTCTATTACTGGGACGCCGTCGCCTCCGCCCGCGAAACCTACCGGGAGCGTGTACGCTTCGGCATCGAAGGGAAACTGGAAACCTTGTCGTTCGACATCCTGCACCCTGCGCTGACCGCCTTCCGCAATAAGGTACAAATCGGCATCGCCCGCGCGCTGGAAATGAACGACGGCCTACCGCCCACCTACTTCGCCTACACTGTGACAGATTACACGCTACTTGACGACGCCGACTCACAAGGCCGCCCCTACGTCAAAGCCAAACACTTTGAGCCGCGCATCCTCCCGCCCTATCTGGAAGGCTTCGTCCACGCCCTCAAGCTAGAGACCGACCCAGCGCACGCCCGCGCCATGTACGAGCGCGTCAAAGCCGGCGCCCTCTACGACCGCAAGCTAGGGATGTACAAAGTCAACGCCTCGCTGGCGAACGAATCGCACGAAATCGGGCGCGCTCGCGCTTTCACCCCTGGCTGGCTGGAAAACGAATCCATCTGGCTGCACATGGAATACAAATACCTGCTCGAACTCCTCCGTGCGGGCCTCTACGATGAATTCTTCGCCGACGCAAAAACGTCGCTCGTCCCCTTCCTCGACCCGGCGGTCTACGGGCGCAGCCCGCTGGAAAACGCCTCGTTCCTCGTCAGCAGCGCCCATCCCGACGACACGCTGCACGGCGGAGGGTTCGTGGCGCGGCTCAGCGGCTCCACCGCCGAATTCCTGAGCATGTGGAACGTGATGTTCTTCGGCGCGCAGCCTTTCTTCGTGAAGGACGGCGCGTTGCACCTGGCCCTCAAGCCCGCGCTACCCGGCTGGCTGTTCGACGACGCCGGTACGGTCACAGCAACGTTCCTGGGCCAGTGCGCCGTCACCTACCACAACCCGCAGAAACGCGACACCTTCGCAGCGGACGTGCAACCGCGCGCCATTGCATTGCATCTCGCCGACGGCAAAACCATCGAGATACCCGGTCACGTCATCGGCCCGCCCTACGCCGCAAGCGTGCGCAACGGGCAAATTTCGCGGATTGACGTATATTTCAAGTAAAAAATCTGGAGGGTGGGGTTTTGGGGGCGGGTGTACACCCGCCCCCAAAACCCCACTTCTCTCCCTACGATTGAGACGATACGCAGAAACACTATTCTATCAGGGGTAAACTATGACCAAAACTGACGTAGCGCTATGGAATAGCGACACCGGCTGGCATTTTATAGACGACGAGGGAACCTTCGCACTCGAAGACCCGCACAAGACCAATTACCTGTATCTTCCACTGGTGAACGAAGCGGGGATCGTGTCCGTAGTTACACCGCTGCTTCACGGCGACGTGAAAACCGGGCAGAACACCTTCGCCACGGCCCCGGTCTCCGTGGAAGACCTGCACAACACCCGCTCGGCGCGCAACTTCTGGGTGAACATCCACGGCGTTGGGCCGTGGTCGGCGACGGGCAATAGCGCGCCCCAAATCGCGCAGACTTTCACCGACGATGCGGACATTGTCACGCTCGAAGCGGGCTTCCTCTGGCAGCGCATCATCCGTGAGAACGCGCGCCTGGGATTGCAGGCTGAAACCATCGCCATCGTACCACCAACCGCCGACACCGTGGAACTGCTCCAAGTAACGCTCACCAACACCGGCGACGCCCCCCTCACCCTCACGCCCACGGCGGCGCTCCCGCTCTACGGACGCTCCGCCGACAACCTGCGCGACCACCGGCACGTCACCTCGCTACTGCACCGCATCCGCACGCACGCCCACGGCGTCCTCGTGTGCCCCACCCTCTCCTTCGACGAGCGCGGGCACCAACCGAACACCGTCACCTACGGCGTGCTCGGCGCTGAGGATAACGGCGCCACCCCCGTGTGCTTCTACCCTGTCGTCGAAGACTTCATCGGCGAAGGCGGTAGCCTCGAATGGCCGCAGGCCGTCGTTATGCCGGAACAGGCCAAATCGGGCGTCCCCGCCGGAACGACGGTGGACGGCTACGAGGCCATCGGCGCGCTGCGCTTCCAGGATGTCACCCTACAACCGGGTGCGTCCAAAGCCTATGTCCTCATCACCGCCATTATGGACGGCCCTGCCGACCCCGACGCACTCATCGCCAGCTACGGCAGCGCGGCCAAATTCGCGCAGCACTTCGAGCAGACGCGCGCCCATTGGGAAGCCAAACTCGCCCCGTTGAGCGTAAAAACCGCCAACCCCACCTTCGACGGCTGGCTGAAATGGGTGACGGTGCAACCCATCCTGCGACGGCTCTTCGGTAACTCGTTCCTGCCGTACCACGACTACGGGCGCGGCGGGCGCGGGTGGCGCGACCTGTGGCAGGATTGCCTGGCGCTGCTGCTTATGGAACCCGGTGATGACCCCGCAGACGGGGGCGTGCATGACCTGCTGTTCAGCAGCTACGCCGGCGTGCGCAGCGACGGCAGCAACGCCACCATCATCGGCGTGAAGCCGGGCGAGGCTTCGGCAAGCTCAGCCGTATCATTCAAAGCCGACCGCAACAACATCCCCCGCGTGTGGATGGACCACGGCGCGTGGCCGCTGCTGACCACCCAACTCTACCTCGACGCCACCGGCGACCTGGACTTTCTGCTGCAAGAACAAGTCTACTTCAAGGACCAGTTCATCAGCCGCGCCCAGAACCTCGACCTGGCGTGGCAGCCCGAGGACGGCACGCTGCTCAAAACAGCATCCGGTGAGATTTACCGTGGTTCCATCCTCGAACACATGCTAATCCAGCACCTCACCGCGTTCTTCAACGTGGGCGAACACAACATCATCCGGCTCGAAGGCGCGGACTGGAACGACGGCATGGACATGGCGCGGCAGCGTGGCGAGAGCGTGGCCTTCACCGCACTCTACGCGGGCAACCTGCGCGCGTTGAGCGACCTGGCGCTGGCCCTTGACACGCCCAACAATGACGTAGTCGAACTGGCCACCGAACTGGTGCTGCTGCTCGATACGCTCAGCCAGCCGGTGGATTACACAGATATCGTCGCCAAACAAGCGCGCCTGAGTGCGTACTTCGCGGCGGTACAGCCCACTGTCTCCGGTGAAAAGGTCACGGTCAGCCTGGAAAGCCTCGCGGCAGACCTCGCCGCCAAAGCCGATTGGCTGACAAAACATCTACGGAAACAGGAATGGCTGGAGAACGCGGAAGGCTGCGGCTGGTTCAACGGCTACTACGATGAGGACGGGCAAAGGGTCGAGGGTGACGCGGTTGGCAGACCAACCGACCCCCACGGCGTACGGATGACGCTGACCGGGCAAACGTTCGCGCTGCTCGGCGACGTGGCGACGCCAGAACAGGCGCGCGCCATCGTCGCAGCGGCGGACCGCTACCTCTACGCGGAAACCATGGGCGGCTACCGGCTCAACACGGATTTCGGGGACGTGCTGCTCAATCTTGGGCGCTGCTTCGGCTACGCCTACGGCCACAAGGAGAACGGGGCGATGTTCAGCCACATGGCCGTGATGTACGCCAACGCCCTCTACCGGCGCGAGTTGGTCCACGCGGGACATAAGGTGCTGGATGACATCTACCGCCACTGCCGCGACTTCGCCGTCAGCCGGATGTACCCCGGCATACCCGAATACGTCAATCCACGCGGGCGCGGGATGTACCCGTACCTGACCGGTTCGGCGAGTTGGTACCTGCTCACGCTGGTCAACGAGGTCTTCGGCGTCAAGGGACGGCGCGGTGCGCTGCTGCTGGAACCCAAACTGGTCGCGACACAGTTTAACGAGAACGGCGACGCCGCCATCCACACGCTGTTTGCCAATCGTCAGCTTAACATCGTCTACCACAACCCGGCGCAATTGGACTATGGCGACTACGCCATTGAGGCCGTTACACTGAACGGCGAACCCGTCTCGTTCGAGCAACGAGGTCACGCCGCGTTGCTGCCGCGCGCGACGCTCCTGGCGTTAGCGGAAGGGCAGACGCATACACTGGATGTGCGGCTGGGCGCGCGTTGATGTTTTTAGACCTGACAGGTCTTAGGCAAACAGAGTTTGCACGACCTGTCAGGTCTGGTGACGAAGGACCGGATAGGCGAATGTCCCCAGGCAAGCCGGATAAATCACCAGCAAAAACAGCCAATCCCAAATGTGAAGGGCCTGGATTGCTTCAAGGATGCCCCTTTGCGTCATTGACCGCAGAAATTCGTACCAGGTCGTCAATCCAAGCCAGCCGGCCAGCACGTTCAACACAATCGCGCCTGCCAGAACGACCAGCCCTGCCAGGTAGATTTTGAGGATTTTCATGAGCGCCCCTTTTTTTGTCAGCAGATTGAGCAGATGACAAAGACTCAGTAGATCACAAAATGCTCCGAGGGGATCGTCAGATCCCCGCTCTGGTCTGGCTCCGGCTTACAGCGCGCGTTGCAACGCCACCGCCACCGCATCGTTGACCGAGCGGTACGTGGGGATACCCTGCGCCGCCATCGCCTCGGCCTTCGCGCCGGTCGCCGGCGTGATGCCGTAGGGCTGCCAGCGGATGTCCACACCGGCTGCCTGCGACAACTCCACCGCGCCACGCACACCGCGCATCCCGCCGACCGTATCCTCGAAGATATGCACCGCCGTTGCGCCCAAGTCCGATAGCGGCCCGCGCAGTTCGCCCGTGATGTGGAAATCCCACGCGGCTTCCAACGCGGTGACTTCCGGCCCCACCGCCGCGCCAATCGCCGCCAACGCCTGCACCGGCGACGGTTTCACCATCTGCGCGGTCAAACCTCCACAGCGCGCCGCCAACCACTGCAATCGCCCCAGGCCGATAAGGGGCCAGCCTTCCAATCCCACCAACGTCTGCGCCAACTCCGCTTCCGGGGAATAGCCGTTTGCCGGTGCGGCGCTACCGTTCGGCGGGAGGCTGGGCCGGGCAGTGTAAATCACCGGATAGATGCGCCCGACGTCCGCCGCGTCCCGCAATCGCGCGGCAGTCTCCGGCGACAGGTCCGCTACATCGTAATCCAGCAGATAAGGCCGCATCTCGAAATATGGCGCGATGCCATAAGTTTGCTTCACGCCCGCGCTGCCAATAGCGAGATGCTGGAAATACTGTGTGACCGGCGCGTGGTCGAAAGCGTGCGTATCACCAAGCAACTCGTCGAGAATCGCGCCCACGGCCTCGCGCTGCGCCTCGGGTAAAGACTGCGCGTCATCCCACAGCACCGCCCGTACCGCGTGGCTGGTCTCCTTGAACTCACGCCGGCGCGACCCAACCCGCGCCACGAGCGCCATATAATCAGGATGCGGCAGCGAGAGCGGATGCGTCGCCAGCACATCCAGCGCATCATCCCAACGCGACGGCAGCGCCAACGCCGGCTCGCAGCGCAGGCGCTCGATGAGCAACGTCAGGATATACGCCGGTGCGGAATCCCACTCGGAGGTCAGGCCGTGCGCTTCTCCGGCGCGGACTTCGTCTTCGGTGAGCGCAGGATCGCCCACGCCCATTCGCCGGGCGAAGTGCGCCACGGTGTCCTGCAACGCACGCAAGTAGCCATGCGCCTCAACGAGCACGCCGTCTACGTCGAAGAGGAAAAGATGTTTCATCGCCGCCGCCCTGCCAATTCGGCGCGCACATCGTCCAACGTCAGGCCGCGCGCAGCCAACGCCACCATCAGATGATAGATCAAGTCGGCAGCTTCCGAGACCAGGCGCTCGTCGCTCTGGCCTTTGCCCGCCAGCACGACCTCGATAGCTTCTTCACCCACCTTCTTCAATGCCTCATCGATATCCGTGAGCAAGGTCACGGTGTACGAACCCGGCGTCGGATTCGTTTTGCGGTCCAGAATTACGGAAAAAAGTTCGTCGAAAATGTCAGTCATTCTAATCTCCTGTAAAAACAACTTCGCTCCCCCGTATGGCACGCCGGCCCTGCCGGATACACCTTCAACAGCAGCACATCCGCGTCGCAGTCCACCCGGATTTCGCGCACGCGCTGCACGTTGCCCGACGTTGCACCCTTGTGCCATAATTCCTGGCGGCTACGGCTCCAAAAGTGCGCCTCGCCCGTCTCCTGCGTCAGGCGCAGCGCCTCGGCATTCATCCAGGCCACCATCAGCACCTCGCCCGTCGTCGCATCCTGCACCACGGCGGGAATCAGCCCACGTCCATCGAATGTCAACTCTGGTCTCATCGTTCCTCCTACAAAAACCTCAACGGATCGAACGGAAAACATCTCCGTTTGATCCGTTCAATCCGTTGAGGAAAATCAGCTTCTCACCACAATCCCCTGCCCGGCCAGATACGCCTTCAAATCCCGAATGTCCAGCACCTTATCGTGGAACAACGAGGCCGCGAGCACTGCGTCGGCTTTGCCCTCGGTGAGGACTTCAGCGAAGTGGGCCGGCGTGCCCGCGCCGCCACTGGCGATGACGGGAACGGAGACCGCCTCTGCGACGGCGCGCGTGAGCACCACGTCGTAGCCGGCGAGCGTGCCGTCGGCGTCCATGCTGGTGAGCAGAATTTCGCCCGCGCCCAATTCCACGCCGCGCGCGCACCACTCGACCGCGTCCAGCCCGGTGGGGATGCGCCCGCCGTTGATGTAGACCTCCCAGCCGCCCGCGTCGCGGCGCTTGGCATCCACCGCCAGCACGATGCACTGGCTGCCGAACCGCTCCGCGCCCTGCGTGAGAATCTCCGGCGTGCGCACTGCCGCCGAGTTGATGCTCACCTTGTCCGCTCCGGCGAGCAGCAGATTGCGCACGTCGTCGATGACGCGCACGCCGCCGCCGACGGTGAACGGCATAAAAACCTCCACGGCGACTTGGCGCACCACCTGAACCATCGTTTCGCGGCCCTCGTGGGTGGCAGAGATGTCGAGGAACACCAGCTCATCGGCCCCTTGCGCATCGTAAACCCGCGCCTGCTCCACCGGATCGCCGGCATCGCGCAAATTGACGAAGTTCACGCCCTTGACGACGCGCCCCTCTTTCACATCCAGACAGGGAATAATACGTTTGGCTAACATCAGTCCTCCTTATCATCTCCTATTTTATGGTCAGCAGATTGAGCAGATGAAGCAGATTTTCTTTGAATGACCGAGCAAAAATCTGCTAAATCGGCTAAATCTGCTGACAGACTATAAAACGTTAGATTTTCAGCACCGCTTCCAGGTTTACACGTCCCTCATACAACGCGCACCCGATGATGACACCACATAATCCAGCATCCTTTACTCGTTGCACATCCTCAAGCGTGGCGACGCCGCCGGAGGCGATCACCGAAAGGCCGGTCGCCTGCGCCAGCATTGCCGTCGCTTCCACGTTGACGCCGCTGCTCATCCCGTCGCGGGCGATGTCGGTAAAGATGAGCCAGCGCCCGCCCATCGTCGCCCATTGCTGCGCCAATTCGAGCGCCGTCAGCTGGGCCGCTTCACGCCAGCCGCGCGTGCGGACGTAACCATCCCGCGCGTCGATGCCCACCGCCAGGCGCTCCGGCCCGAAGTCCGCCAGCGCAGCCTCGACCACCGCCGGATTCTCCACGGCGACCGTCCCCAACACCACGCGCACCACGCCCATATCGAGCACGCGGCGCACCGTTTCCAGATCGCGCACGCCGCCCCCGAACTGCACCTGCATCCCTGTCGTGAGGATGCGCGCCAGCGCCGTGACGTTCTTGCGCCCGCCTTCGCCGAACGCGCCATCGAGGTTAACAACGTGCAGCCACGCTGCGCCAGCCGCCTGCCAGCGCCGGGCTACGGCCAACGGCTGCGTATCGTAGGCCGTTTCGCGGTCGGGATCGCCCTGCGCCAGCCGCACCACGCGCCCCTCGCGCAGGTCAATAGCCGGGTAAATCGTAAATGTATCCGTCATATCCCCCTCCTCATCTGCATATCGTGTAAGGGCGAGGCATTTCCACCACGATAATTGTTAACAAATTATCTGTGGATGCCTCAATCCAGTGTCAACAAGGGTGAGGCGGGAAATGCCTCGCCCCTACACCAACAACAAAATTACATAAAATGTGCAGGCCAACGTGCTGGCTTTTTTCCGGGTGAAATTGGATGCCGTAGACGTTGTCGCGCCCCACCACAACCGGATACGGCCCGCCGTAGTCGGCGACGGCCAGGGTGTGCTCCGGCCGCGCCTGACAATAGTAGCTGTGGTTGAAATATGTCCAAGCGCCATTCGCAAGGCCGTCCAGCAACGGCGTTTCACGGATCGGCTCGACTTGATTCCAACCAGTATGTGGTACTTTGAGCGTGGGAGCGATGTCAAATTTGACGACGCGCCCCGGCAGCAGCCCCAGGCCGGCGTGCCGCCCCATCTCCGTCCCCTCGTCGAAGAGCACCTGCATCCCCACGCAGATGCCGAGGAACGGCGTCCCGCGCGCGACGACTTCACGGATCGGTGCGATCAGATCGAGCCGCGCCATGCTTGCCATACAGTCGCCGAACGCACCGACGCCCGGCAGCACCACCTTCTCCGCCGCCAGAACGACGTCTGCCGCCTGCGTCACCAGCACCTCAGCCCCCACTGCCGTCAGCGCCTTATGCACCGAGCGCACGTTCCCCGCACCATAGTCAATCAATGCGATCATCGAATCCCCCTCGTAAGGGCGAGGCATTTCTCACCCGGTTCTTACTGACAATGTAATGCGCATGCACAGAAGTCTTGTTAACCAACATCGTTGTGGAAATGCCTCACCCCTACTATATCATCCCCTTGGTTGACGGCACACGATCTACCCAGCGAGGATCGCGTTGTGTGGCGATGTCCAACGCGCGAGCGAACGCCTTGAAGAGCGCCTCGGCTTTGTGGTGATCGTCGCGCCCGTAGAGGACGCGGGCGTGGACGTTGGCGCGCGCGGTCACGGCAAACGACGCGAAGAAGTGCTCCCAGAGCGTCGTGGAAATGCCGCCAACTTCGGGCGCGTTCCACGTCACATCCACCACCGCGTAAGGCCGCCCGGAGAGATCCACAGCGACGAACGCCAGCGTCTCGTCCATCGGCGCATAAGCGTGCGCCATCCGCGCGATGCCCTTGCGGTCGCCGAGCGCCTGGTCGAACGCGCTTCCCAACACCAGTGCCACGTCCTCGACGGTGTGATGCGCGTCCACATGCAGATCGCCATCGGCGCGCACGGTCAGATCGAACAGCCCGTGCGCCGCGATGTGCGTCAGCATATGATCGAGAAAGCCCAAGCCCGTGGCAATGTCGTGTTCGCCGCTGCCGTCCAGATTCAGGCTGATCTCGACTTTCGTTTCTTTCGTCTCACGATTTATCGTTGCACTACGCATATAAGCCTCCAGACTGTCTCTTATACACATCTCCGAGCCCACGAGACCGTACTAGATCTCGTATGCCGTCTTCTGCTTGAAAAA
>OMKS01001622.1_pt1 | contig 19878 bp, 17 predicted proteins | sample 1674721 | NCBI WGS metagenome assembly OMKS01 (sample SAMN06264996, study PRJEB25208) | sediment metagenome | isolation source: hot spring sediment | place: USA: California | collected 2014-09-02
TTGCCTGCCAAGCTTTATATTTTCAAAACTTTGTGTGCCTTGGTGTCTTCGAGACTTTGTGGCGTATGAATAATTCAGGTTAGATTATTTTCTTTTAATGAGCATACGACCCTCTACCTTTGAGGAGACAATATTTTGTTCCTCAATGCTGTGCATCACCAGTTCCGACAACGTAGTCTGGGTATCAGTTACCTGGCGCGGTTCAAAGCCGAGGTATTTTTCCCAGTTCGCGACCACAAAATCCACGGTGGCGAAGCGATAGGTTTTATCCGCTTCGATCTGTTTTTTATTAATGAGAGCCTGAATGACCTCAAGTTTGTTATCTTTGGTTTTAAGGCACTCGTAGCTTAGCCCGGATAGCTGTAATATGCCGCTTAATTGATGAACAGATGATCTGGCGTTCAATCGAATGAATTTGAGAATTTCTTCTCCGGTAGCCTCGAATACGACAATCGTGTTTCCAAACGGCAGCAGATTTTTGATGTCCAGTTTTTTGATCGGGCCGGTGTCGAGGTTGATACGGATGCCTCCGCTGTTGATTCCAGCGATATCGGCGCCGCTATGGGTTCGGATAACATCGCTGATGTAGTTGCCGACATTGCTTTCGTGAAAATGCGAACGCCGCCAGGGTTTTTTTAATTCACCGATTACTTTTCCATATTCTCTGTCAATTTCTTCCTGATAGTGCTGTACCATTTTTTCCAATTTTTTGTCGGGTGTAATATCTTCATTCCACAGTGGGGTGAGTTGATAATCGTGATCAGTGATCCGGTCATTTTCAACAGTTAAATGCAGCACACCCAAGTTTGCTAATTGTGCTCCTGCTTGAACGATCAGCACGCCGTTAACATTTTCAGCTTCCTTCATTCGCGTATGGCTATGACCGCCGACGATGACATCAATTTTATCGCCCACGTGTTTTGCTATCTTCCGATCCATTTCAATGCTGCTGTGGCTTAACACCACAATCAAGTCGGTCTCATCGTCAAGCACCATTGCCAGCGAGTCGACTACCAGTGCGGCGGGTCGCAATTTAACCTGATTTTTTTGCGGCGCATTGATGTATTCTGGTAGATCGTCAACAATAACACCGATAACGCCGACTCTGATTCCGCCTTTTTGATAAATATGATACGGCTGATCTGTAATGTAGCGACCATCAGTGGTAAACAAATTGGCTGAGAAAACCGGATATTGCGCGAGATTGATAAGTTCGCGCGCATGGTCAAGCGAAATGTCGAACTCATGATTTCCCAGTGTCTGTCCATCGTAACCGATTATATTGAAAAATTCTACCAATACGCCGCCCCGGACACCTTGAAATTCGATATCGCAGATGGGATTGCCGGTCATAAAATCGCCGGCGTCCAGTAACAGCACAGGCACGTTTTTAGCGCGGATTTCGGAAACATAAGCCTGCAGCGCGACAAATCCGCCTAACAGCCGGTCCGGTTGTCCGGGCTCTTTGGATCGAATAGCCTGCGGCGCAAAATTGCCGTGAATGTCGTTAGTGTGAACAATGGTGATGCGAGTATCCGTGGCATCCGCCACAAAGATAAATCCGCTGAATAGCGTCAGTGCCCAGATTATAAATAAACGAGTAATTTGTGTTTTCATGAGTTAGCCTTTCTGGTTTAGTTCAAATTTGATGTGGTAATTTAATCAATTGGATGTTCAAAAGCAACAAATTACTCTCGTTTTTTCCAAGAGAATTCTGGCTGATATTTGCCGTAATGGTCAGGTTTAATCAGAAAGTGGCCCTGGTGATAATTTTCTGTTGATATTTTTATAATTTTTATGTACCTTTAACAGGCTTTTCAATCACCCAGGCCAACGCTTACCGGGGCAAGTTGGTTCGAACAATAAACAGGAGCTATGGAGATGATAAAACACATTGTGATGTGGAAACTATGGGAAACTGCCGCGGGTTATTCCCGGGAGGAGAATGCCCGGCGAATCAAACAAAATTTGGAAGGGATGAAATCACATATCCGGCAGATCAAATTCCTGGAGGTCGGTATTAATTTTAACCCGTCGGCAGCAGCTTTTGACGTGGCGCTCTATTCTGAATTTAATGACCGGGAAGATTTGCAGATTTATCAGCAACATCCCCAACATGTTAAATTTAAAGAGATGATTCAATCATTACGCAGCGACCGTGTTGTAATCGATTATGAAGTTTAAACAGAGGAGCAACCAAAATGCGACATCCCGGATATAAGTGTCCCAAGTGCGGAAACGCGACCTATGAGACTGATGTATTTCGCGCTACTGGTGGGCGATTCGCAAAAATCTTTGATGTTCAAAATAAGAAATTCACTACCGTTACTTGCTTGCGTTGCAAGTATACCGAAATATTCAAGGCTGACACCAGCATGTTGGGAAACATTTTTGACTTTTTTACTAATTGAACCAACGAAGTTGAAATTTAATAAAACACCACGCCGAAAAAAAAGATCAATATAACGTTGGCAGGAGTGAAATGCACATCTGTTGAAAACTCTGATAATCGGCGCCGAAAATCTAATTACGTCAAGTAACTTCAATCGAGGGTAACCATGAAAACACAACCTTCACAGGTAATGTCTCAGGTTTTGATGTCTGTTGGGGAGAATCGGGTTCGGTTGGTGGACTTGTATTTTGATGAAAAGATAGCGCGCATTCAACCTTGCATTGACCAGGATATCCAGTGGGACGACATTTCAGATCCGGAAAAATGGGAAAGTTTTAAGGAGGAATTTCCGGCATCGGTGTTTCCGCAACAAATTCAGGTTCATCAAGGCAATTTTATGTTGTTAATACCCGGCGCCATCGATACGCACGTGCATTTTAACACGCCCGGTTTTGAACATCGTGAGACTTTTGAAACCGGTTCCTACGCCGCTGCTTGCGGCGGCGTCACGATGGTTGTGGATATGCCCTGCACATCGCTGCCGCCGGTGAACTCAGCAATTAATTTTGAGCGAAAAAGAAAAATAGTAGAGCGGCGTAGCTATGTTGATTATGCTTTTTGGGGCGGCGTTCGCGGAAACGATTTTGCGTTGCATAAAAATGTAAATCGATTCATTGCAGAGCTTTCACGGGTAGGTGTTGCCGGGTTCAAAGTTTACACAATTTCCGGCATGCGTAGCTTTCATTATCTGAATCAGGAATGTCTATTGCAGACTGCCTGCTGGGTAAGCCGCACCGCTAAACCATTGGCGGTTCATGCAGAAGATAGGTTGTATGTACGTTATAAACAGCATCGCTATCAAACCAAATGGCAGAACGACTGGCGCGCCTATTGCGATTCCCGCGACGATATCGCTGAAGCTCGGGCTGTTGCAAGATTGATTTACATTGCCCAAAAAAGCAATGCCAAAGTACACATTACCCATCTGAGCTCGGCGCTGGGATTGGAGCAGGTGCGCCGCGCCCGGCTCGAAGGACTGGATTTTACCTGCGAAACCTGTCCCCACTATCTCTATTTTACCCAGCAAGATTTTGAAAATACAGAGATCTCTGCCTTTCTCAAAACCGCGCCACCGGTGAAAAATGATTACGACCGCGAGGCGTTGTGGGATGGATTAAAGGATGGCTCTATTTCTTTTGTCACAACCGATCACGCCGGCTGCGATCCGGTCAAAGAAAAATCTGACTGGAATTTCTGGGGGGTCTATGGCGGTATCCCTGGTGTTGAACATCGGGTTCCGTTTTTGTTTTCCGAAGGCTTTAAAAAAGGACGTTTAACCCTGGAAGAAACAATACAATTGCTCTCCACTCAGGCGGCGAATTTTTTGAATCTCGCCCATCGAAAGGGACGTCTCAAAGTCGGAATGGATGCAGATTTGGCTCTGGTTAATTTGTGGGACTCACAAATAATAAATGCCGCCGATATGCACTCCAAAGGAAAATACACCCCATTTGAAAATGTGGAGTTTGACGCCATTATTGAAAAAACATTTGTTCGGGGAAAAAATGTTTTCAACCGATTTGAACCGGAGATTGCTGAACCGGGTCATGGGGAATTTCTGAAAATTAGTTGAACTACCAAAACCACAAATTCCGAATTTGATAATAGATCAGTTTTAGGTGGATTGCTGATGCCATCGCTTGATAACATGACTATTTGACAGATGATAAAATTTTTTAATTAAGCCATCTATTTTTAATATTTTTTATAAACAAAGCGATGGCATCAGTCTATATCTGATAAACCAGGCTTCTCCAAGAAATCTGGTCTAAAAACCAAAAAATGAGACATTACCGCATTTGATAATATTTTCTTGTTTTTAAAAAAATATCTTGTATATTATGATGCTGCCAGTTGTGTCTGATTTTACTGAATAATTGAATCGCGATGAAAAACCGGATAATTAGAATAGTCAATGCCTGGATTTGCCAACCGGTTCGACGGGAGATCGTACCGGTGTTTGGTGATGTAATAATTGAAAATAACAACATCGCTGAAATTGAACCGCGTAAAACGGAGGATTTTGCTTCGAAAAAAAGTAGTGAAAGCGAAGAGGTTATCGATGCGCGGGGAAGAATGGTCACGCTGCCGCTGATCAATTTTCACGAACACTTTTATTCGCGGCTGGCGAAAGGTTTGCCGTTGTCAGATCCGATGACTAATTTCGAGGAAATACTTCGCAATCTGTGGTGGAAACTTGATCAGGTATTGGATCAGGACATGATCCGGGCATCTGCGATGATGGGGGCATTGGAGGCTGTCCGTAACGGAGTGGCTTATGTTTTCGACCACCATGCTTCCCTGTCTGCGATTGGAGGTAGCCTGGCAGCGATTGGGGAAGAAATAACAAAAATCGGACTACGTGCTGTTCTTTGTTTCGAAACTTCTGACCGCAACGGTAAAGTTGAAGCCGACCGTGCTTTTCAGCAAAATGTATCGCTGCTCGAAAATCAAACGCCCGATGTTAAGGGAATGCTTGGCTTGCACGCTTCGTTCACATTGACCAACGCTTCGCTCGACCGGGCAGCGAAAATTTCCCAAAACCATAATACGGGAATTCATGTCCATGTTTGCGAGGATGCGGCAGATCGATCAATCAGTCAGCAACGTTACGGACAGTTACCGGTGTCGCGGTTTTTTCGTCGCGGTTTACTAAACGAACGGAGCATTTTAGCGCATGGCGTGCATCTTGATGAAGAAGACTATCAGTTGATCCAGCAATCAGGCAGCGCCATTGTCTATAATCCCGATTCAAATTTGAATAACGCAGTCGGCTTGCCCGAGTTTCGATGTGTGCTGCCAGCTATTCCGATTTTGGCTGGAACCGATGGCATGCACGGGGATGTCGGCAGATCTTTAAAACAACTTTTCCTTCTGTTTCGACACCAGCGAAATGATTTTTCGGCTGCCTTTGAATGGGTCAATAAAATTTACTTTGATGGAATAAATTTTGTGAAAAAATATTTTACTGATTTTCCCGGATTATCCGGCGGTGATCGAGCAGATCTGATCATTTGGGATTACGCGCCGCCGACACCGGTTCACTCGAATAATTTTTGGGGACATTTCATTTATGGGGCAGTGGAAAGTAATGTTCACAGCGTTGTGATCAATGGTCGTCTTTTAATAAAGGATTGCCAATGGCAGCTTGAGCACATTTCAGAAATCACGACTGAAATATCTCGCCAGGGACATCGATTGTATCGAATAATTCAAAACAATTATCCATAATAGCAAGCAATATTTCGACATTGAAAATCAGGAATCGAATTTAAAAAATATTTTTCGCGCGTTTACAGATATTTTGCAGGGAGAATGGCTAGCAAAATTTGTAACAACTTTGAATCTAAAACCAGGAAAACTTTATGCAACAAGCTGAAAATTCCATCAGAATATTTCGAAATATACCGTTTCAACTGAAGCAAAAAAAATTGTTCGCTACTTTAAAAATAGTTGAAGGCAGTGAATTCGCAGGGGAAATTACAGCATTGATTGAAGAGGTAGCCCCGCTAATCCGGCCAAAAGTGGTTTATCGGAAATGCTCGGTGGATCAAAAAGATCAGCGCATCGTTATTGTCAACGGGGTAGAATTTAGCAGTTCGGTGTTGAGTCGAAATCTGGCAGAAGCGGATCAGGCTTTTGTTTTTGTCGCTACCAGCGGCGACGAATTGGATAAATTGGCAATTTCCAAAGAAGATATATTAAAATGGTATTGGATCGATAGCATCAAGGAAATGGCGCTTCACGCCGCAGTGGATTTTTTGAGAGAACATATTAAAAATGAATACGGCATTAAAAAACTGCCATCGATGAGCCCGGGATCAGGGGAGAGTCATATCTGGCCTATTGAACAGCAGCGGGAGCTGTTTTCGCTGCTGGGCGATGTGGAGCAGATGATTGGCGTAAAATTGACCGACAGTTTTTTGATGATTCCCAACAAATCCGTATCTGGTATCTGTTTTTCCACAGAAACCGATTTTATCACCTGCCAGCTCTGTCAGCGGGAGGAATGTCCCGATCGGCAGGCGCCATTTGATGCGATGGTGCAACAGAGGTATAATTTCTAAGTTCAAATGGATCGATAATGTTATTCCTGTAGCCACTGGAATGACAGCTCTATGCCGAATAAGAACGAAAAAAAATATTATAGAAAGGAACATAAATTATCAATGAACATCAAAAAGGTATGCATCTATTGCGCTTCGAGCCGACAGACGGAGCCGGTATTCCGGCAGGAGGCACTACGGTTGGGTGAAATATTAGCAACAAACGGAATTACGCTGGTTTACGGCGGCAGTGCAGCGGGCTCCATGGGTGCTCTGGCCCAGGGTGCGATGTCACAAAACGGCAGAGTCATCGGCGTTATCCCGAAATTTATGGTCGATTTGGAATGGGCAAATCAAAACATCTCCGAACTGGTATTGGTTAATGACCTGCAGGAACGTAAGCAGAAAATGATAGAAGGTACCGATGCAGCCATTGCCCTTCCCGGTGGCAGCGGTACTCTGGATGAATTGTTGGAGGCGATCACCTGGAAGCGGCTGGGAATTTATTTGAATCCGATCATAATCGTCAACACCAACCAATTTTATGATCCGCTCATCGAGCAGCTTCACAAGTGCATTGATCAAAGGTTTATGGATCAGAGACATAGTCATTTATGGACCGTGGTTGATGAAGCGACCGAAGTTTTACCGGCAATTCAGACAGCGCCGCATTGGATGGAAGAAGCGCGCTATTTTGCCGCAATTTAGTATTGATCAATGAAAGATAAAATTATATATTTGAGAAAGATGAAGTTTTCACAGACAGATTTAGCGGATTTGCGAACCGCAAAAAAAATATTGGAGAATCCGGGCATTGCCGCAAAACTGACCGACCTGCTGGCGACGCCGATCGAAAGGGGGTTTGAAATGCTCCCACCAAAATGGTCGGCGCTGGTGAACTTGGCTTCACAGAAGTCGCTTCAGAAAGCGCTGGATTTTTCAATTTTAACGCTCGATGAAAAAACAAAAGATGTTGCTCGGAATCGTTGGCATAAGATAGCGGTTGCAACAGTCGGCGCTGCTGGCGGCGCATTCGGTTTAAGCGCAGTACCGATTGAATTGCCTGCCTCGACAATGATTATTTTGCGCTCGATCGCTGATATTGCCCGTATCCAGGGTGAGGATCTACGCGATCCCGAAGCCAGGCTCAACTGTTTGCAGGTGTTTGCTCTCGGCGGCAGATCAACAGCCGACGACGCTGCGGAAACCGGTTATTACGCTATTCGCCTTTCGCTTTCCAAATTGATTTCAGATGCAGCAAGTTTTATCGCGGAACGGGGCTTGTCAAAAAAAAGCGCGCCGGTGCTTGTCAAACTCATTTCGATCATCGCTTCCAGGTTCAGCGCCGCGGTTTCACAAAAGGTGGCTGCAATGGCGATTCCGGTTTTGGGCGCTGTCGGTGGGGCTGCGATCAATACGGTTTTTATCGATCATTTCCAGAAAATGGCGTTAGGACATTTTATCGTGCGGCGCCTGGAAAGAAAGTATGGCATCCGTCGGATTCGTGAACAATATGATCGAATTCAGCTTCAAAATTCAGCATAGATAATGTGTGAAAATCATTGGGTGTATGCTTTATTATTCTGAAAAAGTCCATTTTAGCGGGGAAATAAAGATGATGTGTGCGCGCGAAAGGTTTTTCTCGATTTCGTCAGGCTACCAATACAGAATATAATTATTTCAAATTTAGCTAATTTACAAATCAAAGAGTTTATGATGAGTGAAATGACAACAAGGGAACGATTTTTGAGAATGTTTGAACATCGCGAGGCGGATCGTGTTCCGATTATCGATTCGCCGTGGAATGCAACCATTGAGCGCTGGTGTGGTGAGGGGATGCCGAAGGATATTCATTTCACTGAATTTTTTGAAATAGATCGGGTGGTTGACATTATCCCCGGTAAACCGCCGTATCAGGAAGATGAAATTTTAGAAGAAACAGAACACTATCGGATATACAAAAATTCCTGGGAAACCAAATTTAAACAGTGGAAGCATTGGGCTTCGACACCGGAATATCTGGAGTTTGGTGTTTTTGACCGGGAATCGTGGGACAAAGCTAAATCCCGGTTGACGCCACGACGAGATCACATCGATTGGAGTTTTTTGAAAAGGAATTATCCGAATTGGCGTAAAAACGGATGGTGGATTCAGGCTCAGCTCTGGTTTGGATTTGATATTACCCACTCCTGGATCGTGGGTACTGAAAAAATGTTGCTCGCGTTGATCGAGGATCCGGAATGGTGCATGGACATATTCGCGACTGAACTGGAATATAATTTAGCCCTTTGCCAGATGATTTGGGACGCGGGCTACCAGTTCGATGCCATTTTCTGGCCCGATGATATGGGTTTCAAACACAGTCAATTTTTTTCAATGGAGATGTACCGTTCTATTTTAAAACCGTTTCATCAAAAAGCAATTGACTGGGCGCATCAAAAAAAGATTAAAGCGCATTTGCATTCATGTGGTGATATCCGTCCTTTTATCCCCGAATTGATCGATATGGGATTGGATGCTTTGAATCCGCTGGAAGTAAAAGCGGGAATGAATCCGGTGGAGCTGAAAGCAAAATACGGAAATCAGTTGACGCTTCATGGCGGCATCAACGCAGTGCTCTATGATCAACCAGAAAAAATTAAGACAGAAATTGAACAGCTGGTGCCGGTTATGATGAACAATGGCGGATACATTTTTTCATCCGACCATTCTGTGCCCTCGTCTGTCAGTTTGGAAGATTTTCGCCAGATCACCCAACTGGCGAAAAGAGTGGGAACGTATAGTGCATGAACAAGGTTATTGTGATCCAACGTTTGGGCACTGAGGTCAACTTATGGCTATTTGACAGTGATTCTTGAATTGGGGGCTGTATTAAAAGTCAGGAATTCAATAAAACCACAAAGCTGATTAGACTGGTAGTAGCGACTTCAGTCGCTTTTTAGCAGTAAAAGAATGACTAAAGTAATTACTACGCGTTAACTTGCCAAACTGAAGTGATTTTAATTTAATCGTGATCGAATTATGAAAAAAACATTCAATTTGGTCGGCAAACCCGTCATTCGTCAGGACGGTTATGCAAAAGTTACCGGAAAAGCTCGGTTCGCTGATGACATCAATTACCCTGACCAATTGTTTGGTGTGATGGTTCGTCTGCCAATAGCACACGCGAGAATTAAAAAAATCGACTTTTCGGAAATTGAGAATCATCCGTCGGTAATCACAATTTGTACCGCTGGTGATATTTCAGGTTCGAACATTAGTGGAATTATCAAGCAAGACCAACCGGTTTTCTGTGATCAAAAAATCGTCACGCCGGGCGATGTGGTTGCCATGCTTGTGGGTGAAGATGAAGAACTCTTGCGTCAATTGGCAGGGAAGGTCAAATACGAAATCGAACCGCTGCCGGCGCTCACCGATCCCCGCAAAGCGCTGGATTCGGATGCGGTGTTGATTCATCCCGAATCAAAATCCAATTTGATCGTCCATTACCCGCTGCGCAAGGGTGACATCGAGAGAGGTTTTTCCCAAAGTGATCACATTGTTGAACAAACCTACACCACCCAATTAATCGAACACGGTTACATCGAACCGGAAACCGTTATAGCCATTCCATTAGCCGCCGATCGCAGTGTAAAAATCATCGGCAGTATTCAGAATCCATTCACCGCGAGAAGAATTGTCGCGCAAGCGCTGGATTTGCCCCTGACAAGAGTGCGGGTGGAACAGGCAGAACTGGGTGGTTCCTTCGGCGGCAAGGATGATACAATGGATATTCTGTCTGCCCGCGCTGCGGTTGCCGCTTTGAAAACCGGGCGCCCAGTGAAAATTCGCTATCGGCGCGAGGAATCGGTTCTCGAATCTTACAAACGCCATCCTTACATTTTACACTACAAGGTCGGTTTTTCCCGAGAAGGAAAAATCAAAGCAATGAAAATTGACATTCTGGCCGATGGCGGCGCTTACGCTTCCATGAGCCCGTTCGTTACCTGGCGAAGCGTGGTGCAGGCAACCGGTCCTTACGAAGTTGAAAATGTATGCACCGATGTGCGCGCAGTTTACACTAATAATCCCTATACAGGAGCCATGCGAGGGTTTGGATCGCCGCAACCGATTTTTGCACAGGAATCGATCATGGATGAAATCGCAAACCAGCTCGGGAAAACGCCCGATGAAATTCGATGGATTAATTGCCTGCATTCTGGTTCGATTACTGCCACCGGTCAGAAGCTGGAAAAGCATGATGTTAATTTAATAAAGGTACTGGATACGGCGGTACAAAAAACAAATTTTAGCAGACAATGGCAAGCCTGTAAAGATAAAAACAAATCAATCTTACCGTTTATACAAAAAACCCACGCCTCGCAAGCTGATAAATCTTTGCTGCTTGAATCTGAAGATTTGGTAGCGCCGGATTTGCTGCTGCGCAAAGGAATTGGGTTGGCGTTGAGCTATCGCGGTTGTTCCCTTGGCGCTGAAGGCATCGACGCGGCGGCTGCCTATCTCTCGGTACAGCCGGACGGTTCACTGTACCTTGTCTCCGGGCTGGCAGAAAACGGACAGGGGATGCGAACAACTTTTTCAATTATTGCTGCGGAAACGCTTGGCCTCAGTGTTGAAGATATTCATTATCTTGAGCTTGATACCGGAATTGTGCCCGATAGCGGTCCGACAGTGGCGTCCCGATCAACATTGATGGGCGGTGGCGCTGTGAAGATTGCAGCGGAAATTGTTCGCGACCGATTGCAAAAATTCCTGTGCGATTTTTGGAAATTGAATAAACAGGACGTTTTATGCTTTGAGAAAAATAAAGTTTTTTCTGAAAGTGATCCCCAAAAGACTCTTCGGTTTAGCGAGGTCTGCCAGTTGGCTTATCGCAAAGGCGTTTGTTTGGCAGCAATCGGATGGTACCCCGGGCCCAAAGTGGATTGGGATGAATCTGTGGGCCAGGGGGCTGCTTATTTCACCTATGTTTACGGCTGCCAGGTGGCAGAAGTAACTGTGAATCTGGGAACCGGCGAGGTCTATGTGGACCGGGTAGTGGCGGTTCACGATCCTGGCAAAGTTATCAATTTATTAGGCGCACAGGGCCAGGTTTACGGCGGTGTAACCCAGGGCGCCGGCTATGGTTTGTGGGAGGAAATCTCATCAGCCGACGGATTCATTCGGGAGCTGAATTTCGATCAAATATTTATCCCCACCAGCAAAGATGTTGGTGAGATAGTTCCTGTTTTTGTCGAAGGCGACGACCAACACGGTCCCTGGGGTGCAAAATCGCTGGGCGAACCCACACTGGAGCTGACCGCGGCTGCCATTGCCAATGCAGTGCGCAATGCTGTCGGCGTGAGGTTTTTTAATTTGCCGCTGAATCTTGAGGAAATAGTTCTGAAACGAAAGTTGAAGCCGGGCGGATTGAAGCGGGGGAGTGCGGTATAAAGCTAATTCGGACAAGGTTTAAAAGAATTAAACACTGAAAAATACTGAAACCAACGAGAACTGCTCGCTGTTTTCTGGATTGAAAAACTGAAGTAAAACGAAATGATACCCAAAATTGAATATTTTAGCCCGGTAAATTTAACCGAACTTTTAAAGCTACTCGATCGTCACCAGCAAGCTGCTAAAATCATTGCCGGCGGAACCGATATTATTGCTGGTTTTCATCAAGGCAGCGCCCGCTTTAAGGGAATAAAATATCTGATCGATTTGAACTGGATCGATGAATTGAAAAAAGTTGAACTCAGCTCCGACGGGATTGTTATCGGAAGCGCGGCTAGTTTTAGCGAAATTTTGAAAAATGAATTGATCAATCACCATTTTCCGCTTTTATCAACGGCAGCCTCCCGGGTCGGCAGCGTACAAATCCGTAACCGGGCAACGATTGGGGGGAATTTTGTCAACAATGCCCCCTGCGCCGATAGCGTTCCAGCGCTGCTGGTTTATGATGCGGAAATCCGAATTCGATCGGTTGAGGCAGAACGTGCTGTTTCTCTTGCCGATTTTTTGCTCAAACCGTATCAGACTCAACTTCGATCGGATGAAGTTGTAACCCAAATTCGATTGCCGTTTCTATCAGAAAATTATCTGGGTGATTTTTATAAATTGGGCAGGCGACGCGGTGTTGCGATCAGCCGTATTACGCTGGCAGTTTTGATGAAATTAGTTGAATCGAAAATTGACGACATTCGAATCGCCAGTGGCGCCGTAACTCCCATCGGAAAACGGTTTGTCTCGTTGGAACAATTTGCCAGAGGAAAAACCGTGAGCGATCATCTTTACCGGGAATTAGCCAGGATGTTGGGAAATGAAATTCTCGACGCCACTGGCTTACGCTGGTCTTCAGCCTATAAACTTCCTGTGGTTCAACAAACCTTTTATCAACAACTTCAACACATTTATCAGACTGGAAATTTAAGATGACGATTGAATTGAACTTTACAATTAATGAAAAGAAAATTACGCTCAAAACCGAACCCAATCGTCGGTTGTTGGACATTTTGCGGCAGGAGTTGAATTTGACCGGAACAAAAGAGGGGTGCGCTATCGGCGAATGCGGAGCTTGCACCGTGGTAATGAATGGCAAAGCGGTTAACTCCTGCCTAGTACTGGCGCCTCAGATCAATGGCGCTGAAATTTTGACGGTGGAAGGATTGGAAAAGGACCAGCGGCTGCATTTTTTACAGGAGAATTTTTTGAAGCATGGCGCAGTACAATGTGGTTTTTGTACGCCTGGAATGTTGATGTCAGCCTACGCACTGTTGTCGAAAAATCCCAATCCAACCGAAGCTGAAGTAAAAGAGGCGATTGCGGGTAATCTTTGCCGCTGTACTGGCTACAAACAGATAATTGATGCGATTTTAGAGACGGAAGGGGATATCAAATAGATCCAGTTTCGGGCATTGTTGATTTGAATTTCGTGTCTATTTTACCGCAGGGGATATACATAAAACATATGGTTAAGGTAGAATACTGATGCCATCGCTTTATTTGTATAAAATTTTAAAAATAGCTGGCTTGATTTAAAAATATTATCATCTGTTAAATAGTCAGCTTATCAAGCGATGGCATCAGTTTCTGTTTCAGCCAGCATTAGTACTTAAACACATGTGATACTTTCCGTCTGGGGCTGATATTTTCTGCTGAATACCCATATTGTTAATGATAAATCGCTTTCAATTTCACCCTTAAAAGAAAACAAGAGATGTCAAAGCTCAAAACAAAGCTCTGCGGAATCGAATTCCCAAATCCCATTTGGACTGCGGCGGGACCCGCCGCGTCTGATGCAGCGATGTTGAAACGCGCGGCTGATGGCGGCGCCGGCGGCCTGGTGACCAAAACCATCAGCGTGAAACCGGCGCAGGTGGTGATTCCCAACATTACTTCCCCGTTTAGTGGAAGCCTGCTCAATGCGGAGCTGTGGTCAGAAATGGATTACCTGGAATTCATCGATACAGAGCTGCCCGCGATAAAAAAATTGGGGCTGCCGGTGATTGTCTCACTGGGCTATTCTCCGGAAGAGCTGGCAGTGCTGGGCAGGGAAATTGACCGCTGCAGATTGGCGGATGCGGTCGAATTTTCCATCCACTACATCGGCAAGGATACCGACAATTTACGGCGAACTGCAGAATCATTGAAAAATAATATCAGTGTTCCGGTTTTTGCAAAATTCAGCCCTTCGATCAACGACCTTGCTGAAGCAGTTCAGGCATTGGAACCGATTGTCGATGGGTTTGTGGCAATCAATAGTTTGGGACCGGCGCTGGATTTTGACATCAACACCATGCAACCCAAATTGGGCAGCAGCGACGGCAGGGGCTGGCTTTCGGGACGGGCAATTTTGCCGGTCGGTCTGCATTTTGTGGCGTCAATTGTTGAAATTACCAGCAAGCCGGTGATCGGTGTCGGTGGAATTCGTCAGGTGGAAGATGTGGTCAAATATTTGGCAGCCGGCGCCTCGGCGGTGCAGCTATGTTCGCTGGCGATTTTGAAGGGACAGCAAGTTTACGGTCAACTTGCGAATGATCTGGAATTGTGGCTGAATGATAATAATTATCGCGATCTGAATTCATTGATCGGCGCTTTTCAGCGAAAACAAAAACGCAGCACATTTTATTTAAAACAGGGAGTTCAGCTCTATCCTGATTGGATAGCCCATCGCTGCAATTTTTGTAAAATCTGTGAAAAAGCCTGTATCCACCAGGCAATTGGTTTTGTTAATGACAAATTTATTCACGATGAAAAAAAGTGTCTGAGCTGCGGACTGTGCGTTTCATTGTGCCCCAAAAATGCCCTAATCATGAAGGAGACGGGAATTTAATGACATCGCCGGTAGGAGAGCAACTTCACTTCGGAGTACACCACCATATCGGAAATATGGTTAAAGATGCCACATTCTAATGGCACCTCAAATTCTAAAACGAAATTAAAAATCTACCTAAATTGAATATATGTCGGGAGTGAATCGCCTTTATGCGATTCTGGGAAATGCATAAAGGCATTTCACTCCAACTCTTTATAAAATCACTAGTTATAATCAAGATACATGTTTAATTTAGAATTTTAGATGGCATTTTTTTAGCTGATTGAATTAGCTCAGCTTAAACCCAATTGCTTTCTCGCCCAATCGATATATTTTTGTTGTTTCTGTTGAGGATTAGCTCGCTGATCTTTTAACTCGAAATCATCTAACAGCGCTTTAACCATTTCCCTGCCATCGGGGTCTTTTATGGCTTTGGTAGGTGTTATGTTTCCAAGCGCAGGAATTTTTTTATGCAGCCATAGTTTCCATTCTTCTTGTATTTGATTGTCTAATATTTCTTGCAGTTCTGGTGACAGCGGTTCATTTTCAGCAGCGAAGTCCGATTCTCGTTTACTCTCTTTTTCAGCCATTTTCATCAACGATTCTGCCGATTGTATTTTGGTTCGTTTGTAGACAGCTTCGCCTTTCAATAACGTTTCGATCTTCTTTTTAATGGTGTTGGCGCGTTTTTCAGAATTCACACTTATCTTCAGTTGATTCTTTTTAATTTCAAGATGGCCGAGTACTGTATTTTTCCAGTTTTTATGCTGGCGATTTCCCAGCTTAAGCCACGGAAATTCAATTTTTGTTAAGCTGCCTTTTTTGTCAAATTTAGCGTCTGCAAGCAATTCATCTTCTTCAGTGCCAACAGCCAGAACTTTCAACTTATCGAAAACATTTTGCGGGGAATCGATTTCATAATAAATATCATGAAGCATCAGTGGATCGCCATCAGTGTTCGCTAATTTCGGAGGTGTGAACATTTTTTCATGAATTGACAAATAAAGCGAACGAATTGTGTCCTCGAATAATAATAGATCATCGCTTTCCACCGAACCTTCATGTTCTCGAATTATTTTTCGAAGCTCAATAATATTCGTTATATAGGCAGGGGGTATTATAACAGGTGCAGTACCGATTGCCATCCCCACATTTTCATATTGAATAACCTGACTGAATAGCACGCATCCTTTGGGAACGTTTTGAGAGCCGGACTTTTCGATGACGTCAAGTTCAGTTTCGGTTAACAGGTCTTTCAATCTAAATCCACGGCCTGGATCGCAATCAATGACCTGATAAAAAGTGTATGGTTGATTGACCGTTAACTCGATAAATTGGCGCTCCATTGCAGAGAGTTCGTGATAATGCTCTGATAAAAAGCATTCGGCAATGGTCATGTAATCCCAGTCTTCCCCTTCGCTTATATCGTCATCGTCAGGTCCCAGAAGCCAGCTATATAATGCCCATGGCATGAACAATTGGTTTTCATAGGAGTCTTCACTATATTCTTTGTCGAAATCCAGGATATACTCCTCCCAGGCATCTTGAATAAAGGTTGACCCAAAACGTTCAAACGCATACTTTGTTAATCTGGTAGCAAACTTATCAGATGTTTGTCTCAACTTGCGCCAAACAAATTCTTTTGCATCATGATGCTGTTCTTTTGGCAGGCAACAAAGTTTATATTTTTTCCCGCTGCCGCAGGGACACGGAGCATTTCTGCCAATGGTTTTCATAAGTTCACCTTTAAAATAATTTTCATTAATTCAGATTAAATTGTAGGTGTTTGACAGCCAGGCAAAATTCAACCACTCAAACAATCCGCAGTTCGACGATTGGCTGTTATGCTAACGCCCGCAATGAGCGGCTGGCCTGAAGCGCAGCGGAAGGCCAGTCCGGCTCGATTGCGTTGTTATGTGCTTCATGTCACAACTCGCTTTCGTCAATTCCAGCAACCTTCATGAGGTGCTTTAGCAAGCCGATCTTTAGCGGGCTACTTCCATGTATCGGTACAGAAATCCGAGCCGGGTTTCCAGCTTTGGCCTAGATGTGATGACTTCCCTTGGTTCTTCGCAATTCCCAGCCTTTCTTCTCCGGCAACTTTGCGAAGTCCTTCCCTGAAATGGCTTTCACACCGCGATCTCCAGGACTTTATCCTTTTCTGTTACCGTGACGTCTTTTAAGTCCACGGACAAGCAACCCTCGACAGCCTCATAGATGTTTCCGAGGAGTTCATCGAATGTCTCGCCCTGTGTGGCGCAGCCCGGAATAGAGGGGACTTCGGCCCAGTAGCCTCCTTCTTCCGCCTCATGAACGATTACTTTGAGCTTCATAAAATCACCTCACTCATTTTTTCAAAAAGCACATAACAAATATTAGCTGGCTGTATGTTACAAAAAATATTTTGAAAATACAAGGATTATTTGAGAGATGATAAGATTTTTAAATAGAGCCACCTAATCAGTCCGGACACCGTTGAAATGAAATATCTTGCTGATCTCGTGTGCGACACCCTGGAGATCACTATTTCAATGTTTTCGGACAGCATCTTTATCTTGCGGAAGAGCAATGATAAGTCTGATTTTGCATTTTATGCTAACTACAGGCGTTTTGCCAGCTCATCTGAATTCCTGTTAGTCTATGATGTCGATCAAAATTATGAAGGCTATTGGAAAGCGCAGGATAATAATGTTTATTACATTCGATTTGTTCCCAAAATTATGGAACATGATCGACCCACCCTTTTCAGGAAACATTATATTACAGATTTTAATTTGTATTGTTGCAGTATTGGTTTCGTTGATGTGGATAAAAATGGTTTAGAGGAAATCTATATTGTCGACACTGAAAAACATAATTTGCTGCTGTCCCCCAAAAAAGTTGGAGCAGCAACTTCAGCAGCAGAAAATTTATTCATCGATCGAGCTGAACAGTTTAATATTCAAGCTTCGGTGAGGACGAGGGATCAAAAAATGATCTTTGATCACGGAATTTCATTCGCTGATGTTGACAATGACGGCGATGAAGATGGATACCTTACTTCGCTGCATCATTCTAATCTATATTTTGAGAATATCAGCGGAAAGATATTCCATGAAAAGTCAAAGCAAGCCGGCATCAGCGGCGGAGAATATCGCTCAATCGTTGGAGTCTGGGCTGATGTGAATAATGATGGGTTGGTTGACCTGTTTGTAGCCAACGAAGACACCACCAATATGTTGTTCTTAAATAAGGGTGGCAACAATTTTGTAGATGTCACTGCTGAAAGCGGGCTTCTCAGTGATGAGCGAGGCAACGGGGCTTATTTTGGCGATCTTGATCTGGATGGCGACCTTGATCTGGTGGTAACATTTCACAATTACCAGCCGCGAATTTATCGCAACGATACTGATCCTGCTTTCCCCTGGCAGGTTCGTTTTAGCGACGTGACCGACGACTGGCTTAATTGCGATGTTGATAGCAACGCTAAAAACACCGGATGTTTCCTGGCCGATTATGATAATGATGGCGATCTTGATTTATTCATCTGTTACCAAATTTTTTCCAATCGACTGTTTCAGAATGATGGCACCGGGCGTTTCCGAGATGTGACCCAACAAGCCGGATTGATCGATTCGAATCTTACCTGTGCGGCGATATTTTTTGATGCAGATAATGACGGCGATCTTGACCTGTATGTTGCCAATCGTGAGCAGGATGTTTTCTACGAAAACCTCGGCAATGGAACATTTCGAGTCAACAGCCATTATTTTGGAAGCTTTGGCTATTCTAATTCTACCAATGTCTCCTTTGCAGACATTGATAATGATGGCGACATCGATTGTTTTGTCTCTGGCGGCAGAGGTCCTGTCATTTATTTTGAAAACCGATTGGATAATTTAAATTTCATCAAAATAAAACCTGTCGGAGTAAAAAGCAACCGAAGCGCAATTGGCGCCAAAACTTTGCTTTACCGCGCCGGTCATCTCGATGAAAAAGAACATCTTCTGGGGTTGCGCGAAGTTTCCAGTGGAAATGGTTTGGGCGGCATGCCCTCTCGTAGCATTACGGCGCTGATGTCAATAAAAAATATGATCTGCGCATTATTTTTCCCTCAGGAATAAACAGGCTGTTTCGTGAGATATCTCCGGGTAAAAGCTTGACCGTGTATGAAATTACCGGTTTCAGCAGGACAGTGATCAGAACGGGTCAGTTTGTCAACCATTTCTTTCGCAACCGCGACCGGCAACTGGATATGGCTATCGCTGCAATGATGGCGGCGTTGATTTTGCTGACAGGCATACTTCTCATCATTATATTTTCAGGTCGATCTGGGCGCTTTATTGAAAATTTCAATCAATCGCTTTGTCCGGAAAAATAATTGCCAGATTGAATTCAATACCAGTACATCGCATAAAGAGTTATTGGTTTCTGGACAGGCGGCTGCCCTGGGTTCGATTTTCGAAAATTTATTTGCTAATGGTTGTGAGGCAATGAGCGAGAAAGAAGTGAAGAAGCTAACCGTGAATCTCTCTCTGGAGCACAAAAATGTGATCGTAAGATTCAGTGATAAAGGCACAGGCATAGCGTCGACAAAATGGGAGCAGATATTTCAACCCAATTTTACCAGCAAGCCAGATGGAAAAGGCGGATTCGGATTGTATTTTGCCCGCCAGACCATTGAAAAATTCCGCGGTACCATCACAGTGGAAAAAAGCAGTTTGAACAGGGGAACCACCTTTTTATTGAAATTTCCGGTTATTACGGATTAAGCTCTATTCGATTAGTAGCATCTTAGTTACTGTGGAACAAGGAGTGCATCGCCTTTATGCGATGTTTTGCGGCGCATAAAGGCGCCGCACTCCAATTTAGAACCCTTCGAATGTGAAAACCACCTGTAACGGAGATGTTACTTCGATTACCAAATTGAGCTTGCATTTTTTGCAAAAACGTTTTGTAATAGTTCACCTGTATCAAATGTCGAAATTAATTATGCTGCTAACTAACTTTGAAACCTTATTTTTGTCCTATTACCTTAGTAGAATAATGATCGCCCACAAATTCTAACCTTATTACCTTATTTTTCTTGTCAATAAGGTAATAAGGTT
>OMKS01001624.1_pt1 | contig 19855 bp, 16 predicted proteins | sample 1674721 | NCBI WGS metagenome assembly OMKS01 (sample SAMN06264996, study PRJEB25208) | sediment metagenome | isolation source: hot spring sediment | place: USA: California | collected 2014-09-02
GGCGGCCTGACTGCGGGTACAATCGGCCTTGGGCGAGGTTAATCCTGTTTTTGCAATTTGGCGATGTGGGCCAGCAGTTCGTCTTCGCTGGCCATGCCGGTAAAGTACCAGCACAGCATTTCGTAGGTGCGCAGGGTCGGCTTTCGGCCTGTCCACAGGGCGATCAGCATACAGGCGATGATCGCCGCGTAGGTCTGCAATTCGATGCCGTTTTGACAATAGCTCAGCAGATGCCGACACCCCAGCACATGCTTGAAAAAGCGAAAAAAGATTTCAATCATCCAGCGATGCTTGAAGATCAACGCAATGACATCGGCTTCAAAATCGAATCGGTCGGTTTTCCACAGAGCCCAGGTCATTTTGGACAACGCCGGAATTAAGGTGCCGTCCACGGCGGTCAGGATGCCGGGCAGGTCATCCAGCTTGGAATGGCTGGAAATGGGTTTGAGTTTTTCGGACAGATGCTCAATGATCTCCTGCATGAGTTGGCTGTCAAAGACCCGTGCGGATTCGGATAAGCTGCCCAGAGAGGCGCGGGGGCAGCCCAGCTTTCGCTGGACTTTTTGCAGTTCACTGGCCTGCTGGACGGCTCGCAGGGAGGTGCAAATCGGGTTGAACATGTACAACAGCAGCAGGGACATATACTGGTCCATATGCAACAGCCGGTTGCCCGCCCGGTCCCGCTGACAGCCGGCGTCGTGAAGGGATTCGAGCATTCCGGAGATGGCCTTGAAGTATTTGAATCCCTGAAGCTGCGATTCTTTGATTTTTTCACGTTTGTCGCTCATAAATCTGATTAAAACACATCGCCAAACAGCGCGCCAGTTTAAAACAGGCAATTTATAAAATTTTTTTTAGGGCATGAAAACACAGCAAATCGAGTGCCGAACAGGATTGGTGGACTCCCTGTAATTTCATGTCGCCAAAGTCGGGAATAATAGTAAACGAGACCTCCCGGCTAAAAGCGAGCAATGTCTGAGATCGTATATCATCTTCTCTGCCCTGCAAACGGACGCATGCAAAGGGGGTTAACACAAGGGTGCCCATTTTGCCAGGCTGCTCAATCATCTGCGTTCGCCCCGTTTCCAATAGCATTTCCAGCAACGACATACAGGTCATGTACTGTCCCATTTTATCCCATTCCGTATCGCCTTGGCCGGATACAAAATGGAATTCAAGCGGTTGATTGGGGTCCTCCGGACAAATCGCTTTGATGACAAAGGGTTCCAATTTTGAGGCTGTTTGCGCGATGACAGGCTCCGGGATATGCGTTTCTGTGCGGGTTACCGAAATCGTAATGGTTTTGACGCCATCGCCCAATGCCCAGACGATATTGCCATCAACATTAATCCGAGAAACAAGATCGTCAGTAGTTTTTTTCGGTGCAAGTGATTCGGCGGCTCGTTTCATTGTCAGCGTAAACTCCCGCGTCATTTCTCGGCTACCGCCTTCAGAAGCTGTCCCGCAAACATAGGCAAATAATCCGAGATACACAGCGATAAAAAGGCTATTGGTCTGAAATTTTGAAACCTTCTTCATTGAGGTAAACCTCCACATTAGAAATAGTCTGTTGGTTATTCAATACAACAGGGCTTCGAGTAATTATTTCTATCCCCTGATGATCCCAAAAAATAAGCTTTGATATTTGTGCACTAAGCTTTAACCTAAACGGGGACAGTCACCGTTAAATGTGCTCTTGTGTCACTTAAATAGGTAACTGTCCCCGGTTTCCCTCGGTTGTCCCCATTATTCTTGATCCCGGCCTGGTTGACTTTGCACTTGTTTATTTGACGCAAGTGATTTGACGAATTCCGAGGCAAAATGGTCGGACATCAAAAGTCGGACCAAAAAATCCCTCCCTTGAAAATTCGTCAATTGAAAACGCTCCGAGTCATTCTCTGTATTTCGGAAAACATACTCAAACGCGAAACCTGAGCTTGTTTTTCTCACAGGGACGTAGAGGGGGTTTGCGTCAATCACATACTCGATCTGCGGCGGACGTTGCCAGATTCGAATGAACCAATCGTATTCCGCAAGTACGCCGCGATCCATAATACCGTCATATATTTGCCTGCTTCTCGGGGTGTACAACGCCCCGATTTTGTCTTTGTTACCGGTCTTGACAAGACTGTGCCGCGTCCAAACCAAACTTACTGCCTGATCTGCGGCGTCTTCCATACTCAGATATTCCCGATCGGTGAAGTCTTTTCCGTTGAACAGCAAATACGCCGGATACTTAGCATCTGCTGTTGTCAGGAGGAGGGAATGGTCAAACACACGGTCCGCCGCAGGCGTAATCGAAACAGTCCGGCGAAAGCTCTGTTCAAGTGAATCACGAATCATCGCGTTCAAAAATCCTATTTTATCAGTTTCTTCATCGGACATGTCCCAGCGTACTGAATTGGGCTCGATCTCGACTATCCCAATTGGAATACACACCACACCCAGAGTCGAATGGTTTTGTTTCAAATAAAAGGTGCGTCTCCTTCCAATAAAAACCTGATATTCAACGACATAATCATTGATATTGCCGTCCAGAAGTTGCTCATAAATTTGAAGCAGGAACTGCATCCTCGATTCTGCTTTTTCGTCGTAGCCATTCTGTCCCCAATACGCCGTATTTTGTATGGCCTCTATATCTTTTAGGCGCAACATCTCAAGAATGTCCGGCAACAGGTGTTCGGCGGGCAATCGCGATGCTTGCCTGAAAGAGGCAAGCGGGATGTTATAACGGATTGCCCTGCATTCAAACCACATATCGCAGAGGATCGTCTGCTCATCGCTCAAATCCAGCTTGGCGGCGACAGGAAAATAGACGCTCTGAATGTCCGATGCCCACACGTGTGTTGAAAAGACAACAGAAAACGCCCCACTTAATAAAACTACTTTTATGACACGTTCTGAAAATCTATGCCTGATCATACCTTATCCTTTCAGTTTTGCGATAACAGATCCCATGATTCATTGTCAGATTCACCATTTGTCCAAAAAGAAACATCAACCCTCAACGTATCAAGGCTTATACATCCTGAAAGGCCATCACAATCGCCACACTGATTCAGTCGAAGGTCGCTGGAAAATTCTATTGTCGCTGAAGCGTCAATACCCGCACCTACACAATATTCGGCACCAAAGAGAATCAAACAGGTCTCAAGACTTGCGCTCGCTCCCAACGTTACTCCTGTGCTCATAGAAACAGAACCGGTATTGCACGATTCACCCTCACACTCGTTAATATATCTTCCGACGCTGGCCGTTGCTCCGATTTCACCTTCGATATATGCTTCAATACCAACAGTCAATGATGCGCCAAAAAGATCGCCAACAGATATTTCCAAGCTTCCGTTAAAGTTCCAAAGCGTGATTTTGTCAACACTCGCATATATCGCTGCCATACCGTGGGCACATTTCTCATTTTTTATGGTCTGCCCTGTATTATCACAACAATCTTTTTCTTCATAGTAATGATATAGTACAACACCTGTACATGCTACCGACGGCATTCCGGGGATTTGACCGATAGCATCGTTGACGGCATCAACAAGGGCTGGATCGATTTCGACTGCTGGCCCTGAAGATGTTCTCCACTCTTTATCCAAAGTAATGCAGCCAGAATTGGTACAGCATTGATCGGAATCGCAGCATTCGCCATCGCAGCACACTTCGTCATTATCACAGCAGTCTTCTCCGGCTGAACAGTCCCACACATCACAGTCCGGCCAGTTACTCCAGCACAGCGGGCAGGGCGGCGGGTCAGTCGCACTGACATTGGAGCAAAGCAGGCCGGCCCCAAAGACAACAATTGCAATAGCGGTTTGATTGATCATCTTCTTTTGCGTGTTCATTGGCCGCACTTCTTTCTGCTCCCGAGTCGCCTGAGCAAATCGTCAATTCCCGTCTGCGGCGTCGTATAGCGATAGCCATTGGCCGCCTCATAATCCATCAGCCAGTACAGATACCCCGTCGCCGCCACAGGACGGCCCTGCTGGACATGCACCCGCGCCAACTGCCATGCCGCATACCACACCATCGGGCTGTCATGATACCCCTCAAAAAACGTCTCATACGCCCACAAAATAACCACGTCAGCATCTTGCGGATCAACCTGGCCGGCACGTTTCATTTTTTCATAGCAGTACGCAATCATCCAATGCATGGCGTCTGCATATTTAAAGTTTGGATACTTATCAATAGACATCAAAAACGCATCAGCCGCTTCAAAATACTCGCCCATATACCAATAAGCCAGCCCGATTGTGTAATGCGACAGAGCTTCATAGCGGGTATTTTTTGCTGCCTGGAATGTCTTATCCAAAACAGCAATCGAACGGCGATAAGCTCTTCTCTCGCTTTCTGAATCATTTTTTCCAGAAAATTCACGTGCTTTAAAGTAGTGTTCCTCACCAATCAGGAAAACAGCCCTCGCCGCTTCCGGCAGATCCCCCAATTCCGTTATAATCGTATCCACGTACCAATCCACCGCATCATCATCGCCCAGCCAGACGGCGGATTGTGCGATACCGGTATAAGCGCCGAGCTTTTCGGTGTCATTGGGATTCTGTGTCAGCGCCGCCTGGTGTAAACGGATGGCTGTTTCGTATAATGTCCGGGTACGGCAGTTATTGCCCAGCCGATTGAGCGCTTCGGCCAATCTCGGATCACCGTCAAATCCGGCCAGGACCCGTGTTAACGTGGTCTCGATCATATCCGGCGATTGCGTTTCGATATACACCTCCACTAAGGCCGCCATCACATCCAGCGCGCCGGGGTGCGCGCTATGGTGATTCAAAAAGCGATTGTAAAACTCGATGGCCAGCCCGGTATCATTGAAGGTATCGCAGCAATAGCGCCCCAGACTGACGACCACGTTTGCCAAATCTTCATTAGCCGCATAATAGCTCAAAAGCCGCGCAAACTCGTCATCAACCACCGGCAGGGCATGCTGATCCAAAAACGCCAATATCAAACCATGCTGCATCCATATCATCGCCGGATGATCGGAAAATTCCATCAACGCCGTCTCACACATCGCCTGAGCCGCTGAAAGACGATTGCGATCCGCATAGCGCGCAATGATATTCCGCATCTCCATCGCCACATCAGGATGGTCGGCATAGCGTTGGATAAATTCCAGACACGCTTGGGCGGCATACGTATAATCCTGCTCATCAATGAAATAAAACACCGTCTCAACAGCCGACCAGCGTCCGTGATCTGTATCGCCATGGCAGTCGGCATTGTACCGGTGAACCTCATAGCCGCGAATGCGGTCGCCTGCCCTGAGAAACTCGCGACCAAAAATGTACAGTTCTTTGGAAAGCGTGGGTTCTTCTGCGTAACGAACAGCAAAAGATTTCCATCCCTGCTCAGCTTGGCTGAACTGTTTCTGTCGAATCAATGCAAGGACGACCTCGACGCCCGACCAGCGTCCAAAGTCATGGTCGCCATGCCGAGTACTGTTAAACTGATACAATTCAAAGGATGTATCCATTTGACCGGCTTGTGCATAGGCGCCGGCGATACGATATATTTCACGGGGCAGCATCGGTTCCTTGTCAAAATGAACAAGCAGTCGCTTGTATTCGTCCTCTGCACCGATAAAATCCTTGCTGCCGATACGATCCACGACAAGCTCGCCCTGAGCAATCGCACCATATTCTGTATTGCGATAGGCATCGGCGATATAGCGACACAACGCCAACGCCTTTTCGGGCTGATGAGCCTTATCATATTCACGGCTGATTTGCCAAATCTCTTTGGGCAGCGTCGGCTGATCGGCGAAACGCATAAGCAACAGCTCATAAGCCGCCTGAGCGGCGTCCCAATCCTTTCGGCCAATAGCGTCATAAACGACTTCCACCTGCGACCACATGGCTTTCTCAAACGCGGCATAAGTCGCCGAGTTCGTGTGATGCAACTGCAACGCCAGATCATGATATCCATTCCAGCCGTAGTGGCGACCAATCCAATAGAGACTTTCCGCAACGTCCGGATGACTCGCATAGTCGGTTCTGATTCGCTGAATCTGAACATCCGCATCATCCAGGCGACCGGCCTGTATATACAAAGCGGCCGTTTCGCGGTGCGCCTCAAGGGCGTACTGCGAGTGGGGATAATGTCGGATGATCTGTGCGTAGGCGGCCGCTGCCTGGTCGATGTGGTTCTGTTGAGCCGCCTCTTGGGCCGCCTGCTGCCAGTCTTTGACCTGTTGCGGCACGGGCGGCTGTGCATAGAGACTTGCCGACAAACACAGCAGACCCGACATGAGGATAGAGATTCCCCGCGGTGGTGATGAAGAAAACACTTTCATTGCCATTCTCCTTTCCGGCTGTATCTTCATTATATTGAACTGCAACTGCTTCCAGCCAAAATACTATCCTGTTCTGTGAAAATCACAATACTATCTGAATTGATTTTACACTCTCCTTCTTCTTCAATACAATCCCACATGGCAACGCACCATTTTTGAGGGCCATCCGGATAGCATTCACTCTTTCCTGTGGAAGCAAGCTTACAGTAATATATAGGATAGCTCCTCCATCCAACACTCGGACATCTTAATGCACAATTATTCATATAGATGTCAAAACAGTTTTTTAGTTCACGTGTCCAACACCAACACGCCGACAAATTTGATTCCATCAGCATGAAACCAAGACATAATAAGCAGATAAGCGTCCGTTTTCGGTATTGTATTATTTTCATATTTATCACCATTGGTTTGTAACTCATTCATTTGATTTCTTGGTTACGCGTTCCATCTATAACGCTATCTACTAACACTTGACTCGATGAAACTCCCATTCTTACAAATATAGATAAATTCTTTGCCGTCAACGCCTTTCCTTATCATACCCGTCTCTGGCGGAAAGCCGACAGACTCCTGCCTGAATACAGTATCCGGAATATCTATATTAAGCTGTAAATTTCTTATCGTAATCGTCTTGTTCATATAAAGCCAGGGCGGACCTGCGTTTCTTGGTTTATATATTGTGGTTCGGATTTCCTGTGGCAACCAAAAATTCTTTCCGGAGGCGGCTATTTCCTGCAAAAAAATCTGACTGTCTTCATAAACTTTTCCATTTTTATAATACTGATAACATTCCATTTGATAGTTTTTTTGTGGATTTAATATCCGCTTTGACAACAACTTCCCATCTCTATAAGTCGTAATGGCAATTCGATCATCAACTATTTCTGAAAACCATGTATCTTGCCCTTGCTGTCGGTACTTATCCAACAGTGTTGATCCCGGCGGCAACGGAAGCCCGTATTTACTAAGATAACCATATCCAAACCCATACATAGATGCCAATAGTGTTGCTTCGGGATCAAGATTGTTGATCGAAGTGTGATCAATTCGTGTAACTATAGAAGCACCATCTCCCCAAAATAAAGAATAAGAATCGTTAACAAGAAAGCATGCGTTGCGTTCTTGTTCGCGTTCAATATCTTTCCAAATTTTTACTTCCTTCAGTTCACTATAATAGAATCCTTCTGCTGTACACTTGATTTTAAGCTCCGCTACCGCCACAATATCTCCATCAACTAACTCTTGTGGAAACTTATCCTTTAATGCTTGAGGAAGTCTTTCAAACGAAGACTCATCCGGTGACTTGTAAATCTCACATATACTTTCCGCATCAAGAAGTAATGTCAGTACGGCTTGGTTTTGGTCTTGGTTTTTTAAAAACCAAGTTTCGATTGAATCTTCAGATGAATAAACATGAGCAGAAATCATTATCAGAAACGATAGCTGGAGAATTTTATTAATCTTCGTTTCTATTTTATTCATGATTTTCTCCTTTCGATATTTTTAATTCTTCTGCAACCATAATATGGCATCTAAAACATAGATGCTTTCAGGATATTTTGATACCAATTTATAATATGTTTTCTTAATAATTGAGATAGCTTTTTCTACAGAAATGGTCTCTGACTCCATCAGCTTTTTAAAACAATCGGCTTTGGCATGCAAACAATAATCCGCATGTTTATAATAAGGGTGAACTTCAACGGATTTCGTAAATGCATCCGCCGCCAACCACCACTCACCAAGCTGCCGATAACACAGTGCCATGATAAAATATGTCTTGCTTCGATTTTGGTAATGCCTTTCTGACAGCAGGGTCATATAAGTTTCCAACAAAGATATCGTCATTTTGCAATTGACTTTTGCTTCTTCGATATTGCCTATACTGCTCGCTTTTTGTGCCAAGTAATAATATTCCTCTCCTACACCAAACAGATGATAAACCACGTCGTCAGGATAATCCTTAAATCGTTTCAATATCTCATTTATTGTTGTTTCGGCTTCGGCATCTTTTCCCTGATGGACATATATTCGCGCCAGCGTCGTGTAAGCGAACAGTTGGTCCGGACCCTCCGGAGCTTGCTCAAAAATGTCCGGTACAAGCTTCATTGCTTCATTTATTTCGCCCGCCCGCGCTGACTCCACCGCTACGTGTGTAATCATTCGTACCAACTCCCGACGCCCCGGATGATATGCAATATTGATTTTCAATGCTTCTCTGGCTGAAGCCAGGTCTCCTATATCCGCATAGGTTTCTACGATTGCATCGCGTATTTCCGGAATCACACCATGCTCCGGAAATCGCTCCAGCAGCGTTTGATAAATGGAAAGAGCCTGTTGCGCATATCCCTGGCGGCGATAGTCTCGTGCCAGCCTTGCGGCCAAGCCGGGGGTGTTGGCCCGATGCGCATACTGGGTGAGCAACGCTTCCATTTCCTTGTCGGCAGTATATAAATCACCCTTCCGCAGAAATGCCTGAACAATGTGATATTGAAGATAAACCGCATTAGGATGATCGGGGTAACGCCGCAATCCCCGGCGGTATATCTCCGCCGCCGCCGCCAATCGACCCGCGCAGAAGTACCCCCAGCCAATGTCTTTCATCGCGTCCAAAAAATCTGATGCGATGCTTTCCTGCTCGTGGAGGATTTGAATCTGTTGCTCAGCCTTCTCGAAATTCCCTTGGTGCGCATAGACCATCCCTTCCAACCCGATAAGCAACGTCTGACGGGGATGGGTTGACAATTGACGCTTTACCTCGTCGCAAATCGCTATGGCTTGGGGGTAGGCGTTGGCATACATACTGTCTTTGACTAAATCGGAAAGCAGACGGAATATCCCCCGGTGTTCGTAAAAAATCGGACACAGTTGGGCAACCAAAGGGGCAATTTGCTCGAACTGCTTCTCCTCGACATAAAGCCGGGCAACCTGCGCATAAGCATCAAACGCATAAGGTTTATCCGGATACGCTTGAATGATTTTTTCGTATTCAGCCCGTGCCCCTGTTAGATCGCCCGCCTGATACAATTGGGTCGCCGCCTGCTGCCAGTCTTTGACCTGTTGCGGCACGGGCGGCTGTGCATAGAGACTTGCCGACAAACACAGCAGACCCGACATGAGGATAGAGATTCCCCGCGGTGGTGATGAAGAAAACACTTTCATTGCCATTCTCCTTTCCGGCTGCGGCGGTATGCCCGCACTGCAACACTCCTGCGGAAGCCGAAGACGCAAATCAGGTGGTGTCTCGCCCTCTAAACGATGCAACTGCTCTTCTGTCCTTCCCGTGTCCACTTTTCAAGCCCTGATGCCGCCCGTCGGCACGTCCTGCGGGCACACAGACACTCGGACTGACTATCAGTTCACCCTATTTTATAAAACGACTTCTTTTGCAATGTCAAGAAAAAAATTAAAAAAACCCCAAAAAACCATATACAACCGCATGTATATCAACTTAACTTCCTATTGAAACAAAACTTACATCCGCGATGGCCGCACCGCCCTTGATCTATTCAAGCGGCCGTATCCAACCCTCTGTATCCTGACTTCTTACTTCTGCCTTCTGAATACCTGTTGCATTTTGCCTGCAAATCTTTAACATACGCCTATGGAACTGATCGATACACACGCACATTTAACGTTTGATGAATTGCAGAATCAGGTCGATGACGTCTTGTCCCGCAGTCGGGTGGCCGGCGTCGTGGAATGGATTACCATCGGCACCGACCGCACGCACATCCGGCGTGTGCTAAACCTGTTGTCGCGGTATCCGTTTTTGTGGGCGGCGATGGGGTATCACCCGCACTACGCCAACGACATCACCGCCGCGGACATCGACGATTTGAAACAGGCGCTGCAACACGAGCGCGTCGTCGCCGTCGGCGAAACCGGGCTGGATTATCACTACGACAACGCCGTGCCGGACAACCAGAAACGGCTCTTTCGCACCCATCTGGACATCGCCGCCGAGATGCAAAAGCCGGTCATCATCCACACCCGCGACGCCTTTGATGATACGATGGCGATTCTGAATGAATACGGCGACACATTATCCAATGTGGTGATTCACTGTTACGGCGGCCATACCGAACAGACCCGGCAGGTACTGGCCCGCGGCTATTATGTCTCATTTACCGGCACGGTCACCTTCAAACGCTCCGACGCCCTGCGCGAAGCGGCCAAAATGATCCCGCCGGAACGGATCATGCTTGAGACCGATTGTCCCTATATCTCGCCGGAACCGGTGCGGCGGATTCAGCCCAACGAACCGGCCCTGCTGATTCATACCGCCCGCTGTCTGGCCGAGCTGCACGGCAAGCCGCTGGAGCAATTCGCCGAAATCACAACCGCAACAAGCCGCTCGTTCTTCGGTCTGCGTTAATTGATTTATCACGAGGGATAGAGTCAATGAACGAACTGTTTGCCAAACTGACGGAACTGGAAATCGCCCCGCTGGCGACGGCGATGGCCTTGGGCGCTTTGATCGGATTGGAACGACAGATGCACCGCAAACCCGCCGGTTTGCGAACCAACATGATGATCTGCATGGCCGCGACGGTCTTTACCCTGCTGTGTACCAGTCTTGCCGACGGCAACGCCAACGCAGAAGCGCGCGTCATTCAGGGCATCATCACCGGCGTTGGTTTCCTCGGCGCCGGCGCCCTGATGCATACCCAGGGCAACGTCCACGGACTGACCACCGCCGCAACGATTTGGCTGGTCACCGGCGTGGGCATCGCCTGCGGCCTGGGCCGCTACCACACCGCCGTTTTGACCACCGTGTTGACCCTGCTGATCTTGTGGGGACTGTCGCCGCTGGATAAAAAACTCAAAAAAACGGAGTAACCGCTCAAATCTGATCGATCTTCGTCTTCTTTAGGTGATTGGGTCTGTTCCCAAACGATTTGCGACAAACCCGACGGCAACCTATTGACTCTTAAAATAAAATAGACTATAATAGAAAAAGTTCTTTATATTTTAAAATGTAAATGTAGGAGCGGAGGTGATGAAATGAAGCCATACTGTTCTTGCATTACGGCAAATTACATCGGTACGGATAATTCCTATCTCATTTCTTTAACTTATTGGAGGGTTCTCGTATGAAACATCGAACGACGTATCTTATATGTCTTGCCATCGCAGCGGCCTCGATTTTGCCGGTACGAGCGGCGTTTATCGTCGAACCGTCGGGCCTGGCCGGCGACCACTTCAGCAGCAGCGGAACGCCGCGGTTCAGCGCGCCGCCCGGCAGCGCACCGGGCTTAACCGCCGCAACCCACGCCTGGGGCAACCAAGACCCCTTCCCCGATGTCTATGTCTATTCCTACACCCCCGGCGTGGATGCGGACAACTGGACCGTCCCGCCGGACAATCGGTATTTCGGCAACGGCGTCTATTCGACCAATCTGCCAGGCGGGCAGACCGGCTATTACAATGTGTATATCACCTGGCCGGCCACCACGAATGTCAGTTCGCTGTGCGATTTGACGATTACCCACGAGGGCGGACAAACCGTTCTGACCGATATTGATATGAATACCGGCGGCACGGCGGCGCTGGCCGAAGCCGGTGTGGAGAATCCCCCGCCCGGAACCGTCTTTCTCGGCGCCAACAACGCCTGGCTGCGTATCGCCAAAGAGGTCTTGCTCACAGCCGGCAATACCTATACCGTTACCCAGGCGGCACAGAACGACACCTATGTGTCGATGCGCTCATCGGGCGTGATGTGGGAATTTGTCGCCGTGCCGGAGCCGGCAACGCTGTTGTTGCTCGGTATGGCAGCGGCGGTGCTGCGCCGACAGCGCAGCCGTTAACACGGTACAGGCGGCGGCGTTACAGTTTTGACATCGGAACACGCTGAACACCGCGTGCATCCGACAGTGAGTTTTTGCGCAGAAAGGATGGGCTTGATGAACCCGTACAGACAGACAACCCGTTCGTACACAACAATAACACTATCTTTGTTTATGCTGCTGATACTGAGACTCTCCTCGGTCGTCTCGGCACAAGTCCTCCAGCCGGGATTCGACGCCGTCACACTGGCTCAACTGCCCGACGGACGCACGCGTGCCTGGGGCCTCGGCACAGGCGACTTCAACAACGACGGCGTACCGGACATCGTCAGCGGCGATACCTGGGGCGATGTGCACCTGCTGCTGGGCGTCGGCGACGGGACGTTTGTCTATGCGGGCGTGGTCATCAATCAGGCTTATCACAACGCCTACGGGCTGGCGGTCAGTGATTTCAACGGCGACGGCAACCTCGATTTGGCGCTGACGATGACGGCCGATTACGCGCCGTCTATTGCCGACGGACAGATTCATCTCTATCCGGGCAACGGCGACGGGACTTTCCAATCGAGCGGCTTTCCGCAGGCCGGGCAGGTTGTCGGAAGCGCCGGCACGGACGTGATGGCAATCACCGCCGGCGATGTGGACGGCAGCGGCCGCATCGATATCATCGCCGGCGACATCCTGGCCTCGGCCAACAACAGAGCCGATATTATCCTGTTCCGCAACGGCGGAAACGACGCCAACGGCCATCCGATCTGGACAACGGAAACCCTTGTCTCGGCCGAAAACATCCTCGACCCCGAAAGCCCGCCTTACTATCCGCCGGCCTCATATCTGCACGCCTACGGTTTGGCGCTGGGCGACATGGACGGCGACGGACACCTCGACCTGCTGGTTACCGACCGCGCCAGTTATGTGTATATCTATCGCAACAACGGCAGCGGCGGCTTTTCGCCGATTCGATATGAAACCATCGGAACGCGACCTTATGCACTGGTCCGAGCGCAGGAAACCTTTACCAGCAAACTGGCCATTGCCTGCGGCGATTTTAACGGCGATGGTTTGGTCGATTTCGTCACCGGCGGCAGCGACGGCGGATGGGACGGCCGGGTCGGCCTGTGGCTCAACACCGGAAACGACGGTGCGCAGCGACCGCGGTTTACTTACGCCGGAATTATCGGCGAAGCCGGAACCGATGCGCGCGGGCTGGCGGCAGGGCAGCTCAACCCGCTGGATGATGATTTCCTGGATGTTGTCTTTGGCAACTATGAAGGAACGCTGACGGGGCTGCTGTGCGATCGTCAGGACACCGACGGCGACGGCATCATCGACCGCTATGACAACGCCCCGCTGCACCCGAACGCGCCGCGGCTGGATATGAATGATGACGGCGGCGTCAATTATCTTGATCAGCTTGACAACGATCAGGACGGCATCGGCGATCCGGCAGACCCGGACGATGACAACGACGGCGTTCCCGATGAACTGGACAACAGCCCCTTTGTCTATAACCCCGATCAAACCGACAGCGACGGCGACGGCCGGGGCGATGTGTCCGACCCGCTGTATAATATAGATACCGACGGCGACGGCATTTATGACGGACCGATTGATCCGGAGCTGTATCATAAAGCGCAGCAGGCCAAGGCGGTTTGGTCGCGCAGCGATACCCATTTTATTCTCCGCATTGATGCGCTGGGACGCGCCTTTCAGAATGAGTTTACACAAACGATGACCGACGCCGCGATACTCAGCCCCGAACAGTGGGAACAGAACAAAAACTTCAGCTATAACGGCATCGGCGACGAACCGGCCGTTGCCGGCTATCAAGTCCCCGTCGATCTGCCCGGCGGCAAAGAGGTCCCGATTACCCTGGTGGTCATCCCCAAAAAACTGTGGAATGCCTTCGGCGATCCCGACCCGATTCGCTGGATCAACGCACGCCTGGACAATCCCAATCTCGAAATCGGCCAGCACGGGACCTACCACAACAACAATACCCCGCTGGGCGACTGGGCGGATATGCCCGACCGGAATTTTTATTCGTGCGAGACGTGCGGCTTTACCCTGGAGGAAATGTTTCAATATCTGCGCATCGGACAGCGGACGCTGCTGGGCGATTATAATGACTGGTGGCTTCAGGATTCCGGGGCCGACCCGGACTCCTCGCCGCGGATCGACTGGTCCAACGCCGCCAATCCGCTGATCAGCTACGCGCCGCCGTTTAATACATCGGACGCCGTCAGCCGGGATGCAACCTCGCGGCTGGGATTTGTGGCCTTCAGCGCCAGTGTATGGGAAGAAAACAGTTCACTGTTTACCCCCGAAGGTTCCCATCAGGAGCAATTCGACCCGTTCGGTATGTTTCACGCCAGCGCTCATCTGCAGGTCGATCCGGAAATTAAAGGACAGGGCAACTCGACCTATCAGCAGTATCTGAATTCGATTACTCGTTACGGTCAATTGAACGTGTGGCTGATCGAAGAAGTCGAATGGAGCACACGTTATTGCAACGATCTGGATCGGCTTGAGCCGTGCCCGACTGCGCCCGGCGGGATTAACCGCGAAAATAATATGGTCGATCCGCAGCGCTGGCAGATGTGGATGATCCTGCTGGATTTTGTCAAAGCCAACGGCCAACCGATGACCATGGGCGATTACGCCCTCGCGATGGCGTTCGACAACGCCCCGACCGTCTATAATCCCGACCAGGCCGACAGCAACCACAACGGCATCGGCGATGTCATTGACGGCGCAACGCTGACCGTTGAGGAGACTGAACTGCTCTCGGACAACGGCCTGAGCGAAGGAACGTTGCGAGCCGTCCTGAAAAACGGCTCAGGCCACCCCATCGCCGCTCAGACGGTGGTCTTTACCTTCGACAGCGACGGCGACGGCCAGCCGGAACACTACACCGCCGAAACGGATGACCAGGGCCTTGCCGAGTATGCCGTCCAAACTGAATTGACCGGCGGCAGATACCCCTACAGCGCCGCGTGGGATGGCGTCCTGATCACCGCGACCGGCAGCGCCGAGGTCATCATCCCCTGTACCCTGCGGGCGGACGTGACGGGCGATTGCCGTGTCGCGCTGCCGGACTTGATCATACTGGCCGAGCAATGGCTCACCGGCGGCGATCCGGCTGATTGTCCGCTGCATGCCGATATAGCCGAGGGCGATTGTTTTGTGGATATGCGGGATTTTGCCGTAATGGCCGAAGAATGGGGAATGTAAAATCAACCGACGGATAAAAACCGTTATGGGGTATCACTGCTGCCGCCTTGATCGGCGCGTTGCGGCAGATACAGGGTAAAAACGCTGCCCTGATTCAGTTGGCTTTCGACCGTGATGCGCCCGTTGTGAAACTGAGCGATGTGCTTGACGATGGCCAACCCCAGACCGGTTCCACCCAGTTTGCGGCTGCGGGCCTTGTCCACCCGATAGAATCGCTCAAACAGCCGCGGCAGATGATCGGCGGCAATGCCGCAGCCATGATCGCGAACACGGATCAACAGTTCCTCTCCGACACGTTCGGCCTCAAGACGCACCGGCCGGCCGGCGTCGCTGTATTTGATCGCGTTGTCCACCAGGTTGACCGCCGCCTGCTCGCATAAAGAGGCATTGACGCGGCCTTCAAGATCGTCGGGGCAGTCGATTTCAATAGGGATGTTTTTTTCCGCGGCAAATACCTGACACAAATCCGCCGCCGCGGTCAGGATCGGTCGAATCTTTGCCGCCGCAAGCTCGGCCCGCTCACTTTTGCTTTGCTGCTCCAACCGCGACAACGTCAGCAGATCATCAATAATCGAATCGAGCCGATGCGCCTGCCGCGCAATGATCTCCAGAAAACGCCGTCGGTCATCGGGGTTATCCATCGCCCCGTCCAGCAGCGTCTCGATAAATCCCTTGATGGACGTAACCGGTGTTTTCAGTTCGTGCGAAACGTTGGCGACAAAATCACGACGCAACTGTTCCAGACGATGGATCTGCGTAATGTCATTGAGCACAATCAAAACGCCGATTTTTTGGCCTGCCTCATCCCGCAGCGGCGCGCCGCTGACCTGAAGATGCCGTTCGGCGCCCGGGCTATCGTGCAAAACCAGCCGATCTTCGACCGATACGGCGCTGTCCAGCGCCCGGCGGATAAAATGCTGAAGCTCGGTATTGCGCACCACCTCCTCGACACTGCGCCCGGAACCTTCCTGGGGCGGATTCTGAAGCATCTGCGCAGCCGCCCTGTTGACGCTCATCACAAGACCCTGCATGTCAACGGCCAGAACGCCCTCGGTCATACTGGCAAGCACGGCCTGCTGTTCATTGCGCTGCGTAATCACAGTGCGAATCCGTTCATCAAGCTGGGCGGCCATCTGATTCATCGCCGCGGCCAACGCCCCGATTTCACGCGAAGACGGAACCGGCAGGCGATGCTTCAGATCGCCCTGAGCAAACCGCTGTGCACCGCGGCGCAGCAACTCAAGCGGACGGCTGATCTTCCACGACAGCGCCAAACTCAGCAGCGCCAGCAGCACGGCGATCATCAGACCGTACCGTACCACATCCCCAAAAATCAAATGCGTTGTGCGGCGCAGCTCAACCAGCGGCACGGCGATTCGCAGCACCGCCGCAGTGGACTCGTCACGCTTGAGCGGCAAGCCGACATACAGTAATTCTTCCCTGACCGTGCGGCTGAAGCGAATATTCGACCCGAACCCCTCATTCAGCGCCGCCTGCACCTCGGGACGCATCAGATGGTTTTCCATCTGCCGCGGGTCTTGATCCGAATCGGCCAGCACCTTACCCTCCGGATCAATCAGCGTAAACCGAAACGCCGTGGCCTGAGCCAACTGACGGCAAATCGCCTGCATCGTATCGTATTGATCGGTTCCGACGACGTCCTCAAACTGCGGCATCACCACACGCGCCAGACGCTCCAACTCATCCGTTTTTTCCGCACGATAAAAATGCCTCAGCACAATCGAAACGTTCCCCGACAACGCCAGCAAACCGACCAGCGCCACCATCAGGAAGAACGGATAAATCTGCCAGATCAGCCGACGTCTCATTGTCATGCTTCCTCAAAGCGGTAGCCGACGCCGCGAACCGTCTCGATGTATTTGCCCGCATTGCCCAGCTTTTTGCGCAGACCGACAACCTGCACATCAATCGACCGATCCGTGACCGGATAATCGCTGCCGTGGATGGCATCGACAATTTGATAGCGGGTAAAGACCCAGCCGGGACGTGCCGCCAAAAATCGCAGCAGATTAAACTCAGTGCCGGTCAGCTTGATCTGTTTGCCGCGAACCAGGACGCGGTGCTTGCCCGCATCGATTTCAATGTCGTGAATACGCAGGACGGTTTTGCCGGATTCGGCCGGCTGTTCCTGACGCCGCAGCACCGCCTTGACACGCGCCAGCAAAACGCGCGGACTGAACGGCTTGGTAATATAATCGTCGGCGCCCATTTCCAGACCGACGACAATATCCGATTCGGCGCCTTTGGCCGTGAGCATCACCACAGGAATCGCAGCGGTCTCGGCGTCGCTTTTAATCAGCTTGCAGACCTCAAGCCCGTCGATCTCCGGCAGCATCAAATCCAGCAGCACCAGATCCGGCACGCCCGATTTGACTTTCGCCAACGCCTCGCGTCCGGTCATGGCGACATCGGTCAAATACCCGCCCTTTTCGAGGTTATACCGCACCAATTCAACCACGTCGTCTTCATCTTCGACGATCAAAATTTTTTCCTGGGCCATAACCGCTCCGCATCAAACAACAGTTACCGCACGGCAGTATCCCCTCTGTTTGTTAGGACACGATTAGCGAATCGTGAGTTTCCGATTTGCCTTTTCGTCTTTTGGCACTCAGGCCAGTCCCAGCACGTCTTTCATGGAGTACAGGCCGGGCTTTTGGTCACGCACCCACAAGGCCGCCCGCAATGCCCCGCGTGCGAACGTATCGCGAGTATGGGCGGTATGGCTCAGAGTAATCGATTCGCCCAGCGTACTGTAAAGAACCGAATGCTGTCCGATAATATCGCCGGCCCGAATGGCGTGCATCCCGATTTCGCCTTGTTGGCGAAGGGCTTCTTTGCCGCTGCGTCCGTGGGCCAGCACATCCGGATACGTCCGACCGGTTTCCTCGCAAATCGCCTCGGCCAGCGACAGCGCCGAGCCGCTGGGGGCGTCTTTTTTGAAACGATGGTGTGCCTCGACGATCTCAATATCATAATCTTCGCCCAGCGACCGAGCCACCTTGCCAACCAGTGCAAACAGCAGATTCATCCCTAAGCTCATATTGGTCGCCTGCACAACGGAAATCTTTTCTGCGGCCCTGGCCAGCCGCTGCCGCTGTTCGGGCGTCAACCCCGTCGTGCCCATCACCAGAGCAATACCTTGACTTTGACAATGCTCAATAACACCATCGGCCGCATCCGGCAATGAAAAATCAATCAACACATCCGCTTCGTCGGGCAGGTGGCTGCTAACGGGCAGATTCAGTGATTCCAGACCCGCCAAAACGCCGGCGTCTTTGCCTATATCTGGGTGTTTCGGGTATTCTACAGCCCCAACTATCGACAAATCGCTCTCCTCACACGCCAAAGCCAGAATACGCCTGCCCATCCGCCCGGCGGCGCCGTTGATCACAAGCCTTGATTTCATACAAAAACTCCGTTTTTTAAGGTTATTTAGCCATTCGATGAAATGATTATAGTCCATGAGACGTATTTTACAAGGGACGAACACCAAACCGCCTTTGGCAGTAGAATGAAACGATAAGAACGAGTGTTATTCATACCGCTTTACAGTGAAAGGAAAAAGTAAAATGAAGCGTAAGATGTGCACTGGAATGTTGGTTTTTGCGGTCGGTTTTGGACTGATTGGGGTCGCGGGGTGTGAAACCGACGCACAAAACAAAGCGCTGTTGGGTTCCGCCATTGGCGCAGGGGCCGGCCAGTTGATCGGACGGGACACTCAATCGACACTCATCGGTGCAGGCGTCGGCGCCGGCGCAGGGTATATGATCGGCAACGAACAGGACAAAGCCCGTCAGCGACAAGAAATAAACGCCATTCGTTCCGAGGCCAACACCGAAACCGTCTGGATTACCAACAGCAACGGATCGCAGATCCCCGTACGTCTGGTCAAAGACGGACCGGCGTACATCGGCCCGCGGGGGGAGCGTTATCCGAATCGACCGACGGAAGACCAACTGCGTCAGGTTTATGGGTTTTAATCGCCGCTGATAAAACGAAACGATTCACACTCACAACAGCGGGGCAACCGGGGGGGGATTGTCCCGTTTTTTTATCCGATAATCCGCCTTTAAGCTGTCATAATGACCGCATTCTGACACTGGTCTCAACCGATTCAGCAATTCGGGCATAGTTTTAAGGAATTTCCCTATTCACTTTCGCTCCACCGAGCGGTTAATCTGCATTATATCCCGTAGAATGAACCAGTTTCAATATCAGACGTAGCGGCTCAAGAGACGTGTTAATTCAGATACGGAGATAGAACGATGGATAAACCCAGCATGCCCCATCCCGGCCACGACAAACACCTGTGCTATCTGAACAACCTTGGCTATCCGGTTTCCTATCCGGACGATTACAAATCGTTGGTACGGGACGGAAAATTTGTCTGTCAAAACTGCGGCCGTGTGGCCGCCAACGCCCAAAATCTGTGTAAACCGGAGGCATTATGAATACATCCGCCGCGACCCATCCCTGCCACGACCCGCCGGCCAAACGA
>OMKS01001626.1_pt1 | contig 19854 bp, 18 predicted proteins | sample 1674721 | NCBI WGS metagenome assembly OMKS01 (sample SAMN06264996, study PRJEB25208) | sediment metagenome | isolation source: hot spring sediment | place: USA: California | collected 2014-09-02
GGTCTGCCGACTTTAACCTTAGAAAGAGATCGTGTTTTAATCAAAACCTTTTTGCCTCACCTTTTGAACGATACTAATTCATTTATAAATTTTTCCATAGAGAAACGAAGGGTGCGTTTTTCCAGATCAAGTACGATACCCGGGAAGTGCTCTGAGGCCTGGACGTACATGTCTTCATAGTAGCTCAGGCGGGGAAGTTGAGGCCAAAAAGGCACGTCTAAAGACAGGGCCATTTGAAGGGCCCGATCCACATCTTTATGCGGCATGACCGCCATAGCAGTAGTGAGCAGGTTACCGGGGATAGGCATGGGTTATTTTTTCAGTTCTTGAAGGAAATAACAACATGTTTTCATCTGAAAATCCCCCCTCGCCCCCTTTGCCAAAGGGGGGTATGGGGGGATTTCGGGGGATTATTTTCATTGTCCTTTGTGTCGCCATGCGACATGTGTGTTTCACCTGAAAATCCTATTCCTTGACCGGCAAATACCTTTTTCTGACAGGCGAGACGCCTGTCCTAAGTTCGATTTTCATCCTCCTTTGTGCCGGCTTGTCGGCATGGATGTTTCATTCTGAAAACAAAAGCGGGAGACGGTCTGCTACCGCAAATCCTTCCCGGGTAGGTAAGGCCCGGTTTTTTATAACCCTTACCAGTCCTGATTTTTGTAGCCGGGACAAAATCTGGTCTGCTTGGGGGCTGCTATTATGAAGGGTTCTCATAGACACCCCGTCTCTGGTTCGGAAGCCCAGGTAAAGCGACTCCAGTCTGAGCTGTTCCGTAGAAAGTGTCTCGGTCTCATCAACCGGTGACTTTCCTTCTGCAAGCGCCTGGCAATACCTGCGGATGGAGCTGTGATTCCACCAGCGGACGCCGTCCTGAAATGAATGGGCAGAAGGGCCAAGCCCCAGGTAGGGGACGTGCTGCCAGTATTTCTGGTTGTGGCGGGAAAAGAATTCCTCGCTCCTCGCAAAATTAGAGATTTCGTAATGTAGGTATCCGTGTTCCTCAAGGAACCTGGAGGTAAGAAGGAAGAAATCCCTTTCTTTCTCTTCTCCCAGAGGTTCGATCTGGCCCTCTGCCAGCATTTTGCCAAAGGGCGTCCCCTCTTCGAACGTCATCTGATAGCAGGAGAGATGTTCCGGTTTAAAATCAAGGGCGTGTTTCATGGTCTGCACCCAGCTTGCCTCAGTCTGCCCGATAAATCCATACATCAGGTCCACCCCTACATTGGTAAAGCCGGAGGTCCTGATCCACTCCAAAGCCTTTTCCGTTTGCCGGGCAGTGTGTCTCCGGCCCAGGTATTGAAGCTCCCGGTCATCGAAGGACTGGACGCCGAGGCTGATGCGATTTGTCCCCAGGTCCCGCAAAAGTGCCAGTTTTTCCAGAGTGATGTCGTCAGGATTGGCCTCTATGGTTATCTCTGTATCGGGTGAGAAGGTAAGATGGCGGAAAAGGCCATCCATCAAGGTGGTCAGTGCACGCCCGGCAAGCAAGGTCGGGGTGCCGCCTCCCAGATAAAGGGAGTCAAAGGCGGCGAAGCGATCTTTATAGATAAGAACCTCTCTGCGCAGTCCATCCAGCCAATCAGGAACAAGAGGAAGGGAGGTCGCCGAATAAAAATCGCAATAGGGGCATTTTGTCCGACAAAATGGGACGTGGATATAGAGGCCGGGATTTTTGCTGTTACTCATCATCAATTTATTTAAATTATATTTTACCACAATAAAAACAGCCGGGAAAGAGGCGAAATGGGAGCGTGAATATAAGATCAACTCTGCCCTTGTATTTTGGCCATAGAAATAGTAGTAATCGGAAGAATTTTAAGGCGAGGTTTAATATAGGCGGGCTTGGTTTCGGGCACATGGGCATGACTTTCTATCCGGTAAGAGCCAGGACTCATCTGAAGTATGCGCAGAAACTCCTGGCTGAGGCCATGGAGGCAGAACAGTTGGGGCATATGGCAGAGGTTTTTAAGAGATGCCTGGACGCATCAGAACATGCCTTAAAGGCCATTTTTGACATCACCGGCATTGATATGGAAAAGTACAAAGACCTGGAAGAGGCGGTGGTCCGGGGGTTAAAAACGGTCTTTGATAAGACGACCCTTGACCAGCTAAAGGATTATTACTCAACTCTTAAGTTACCCGCCTCCGGAGAGGCGAGTGCGCGTGAAGCCATAGAAAAGGCTGCGTTTCTTATAAAGAAGGCTGCGGAATTTATCCAGCCGCAATAAACGGGAAGGAATTGACTATTATGTCTGTTTCGACGAAAATGTATGATTTTATGACCAGGGCCTCGTGGATACGCAAGATGTTCGAGGAAGGCATGGCCCTGAAAGCCATGTACGGCCCGGATAATGTCTATGATTTCAGCCTGGGGAATCCGGACCTTCCGCCGCCGGCCTCTTTCCGTCAATCACTCCTGGAGGCCGTTAATAATGAAACGCCCAACTGTCACAGCTACATGCCGAACGCCGGTTACACAGAGGTGCGTCAGGCCATAGCCCGTCATCTATCATCTGAACATGGCCTGCTGTTTTCTGCGCAGGATATAATCATGACCTGCGGCGCGGCAGGCGCCCTTAATGTCATCCTTAAGGCCATACTCAATCCAGGAGATGAAGTTATAATCCCGGCTCCCTACTTTGTCGAATATAATTTCTATATTGATAACCCTGGCGGGAAACCTGTCATAGTGAGGACAAAAGACGATTTTTCCCTTGATCTCCCGGCTATCGAGGAAGCAATTACTTCTCGTACTAAAGCGGTACTCATTAATTCACCTAATAACCCCACGGGACAGATTTACGATCAGGATTCCATCCGGAAACTGGGCGAGTTACTGGCCGATAAAACGCAGGAACGTGGCCGGACTATTTATCTTATCGCTGACGAACCTTATCGCTACATCGTCTATGACGGCATAAAAGTGCCCGGTGTCTTTGCTGCCTACCGGGAAAGCATTGTTGCCACTTCACACTCTAAAGATCTCTCCCTTCCCGGAGAACGCATCGGCTATATCGCCGTCCATCCGGAAGGCATGGCTAAGGATGACCTCGTCTCTGCCATGACCCTGGCCAACCGTATTCTGGGGTTTGTGAACGCGCCGGCCCTTATGCAGCGTGTGGTGGCCGGGCTCCAGGGGCAGACCGTAGATACCTCCATCTATCAAAAGAGGCGGGATATGCTCTGCGAGGCCTTGGCTGGCTATGGTTATCAGTTCTTAAGACCTAGGGGGGCCTTTTATCTCTTCCCCAGATCCCCATTTCCTGACGATACGGCCTTTGTAAAGGTACTCCAGGAGCAAAATATCCTCACCGTGCCTGGCAGCGGCTTTGGATGCCCCGGATATTTCCGCATCGCCTATTGTGTGCCTGAAAAGACTATCGAGCGGGCACTCCCGGGTTTTGAGGTGGCCATGGCCCGGTCCCTGGATAACCCTGGATAAGTAGAGATCGCTTCATAAAATTGTCACTCCATGTCCATAAGTATGCCATATTGTTCCGGCATCCTTCCGTCTCAAAAGCCACGGCCTATAAAAAATCAGTGTAGGAGGTTATGGATATGGGAATTCTCTTGGCCTTGCTGCTCCTTGCCGTCACCCTGCAAAGTTCTCTGGCTTATGCGGCAGATCCTTTACTAGAAAAGCTAAAGCAAAAAGGAATCCTGACTGAAGATGAAGCCGCACGCCTCCTCATCGCCGGTTTGAGTTATGACGTTTATAAACACAACATGGCCATGTTGAATTACGAGCGTTTCAGCTATGACCGTAACCATAGCAAGGTCGGGGGTCTGGCGAACGCAGACGATTATGAGCACAAGGTACAGTTCGTCTATCAGATAAGCTTCTGATGCAGAAAATAGCCATCAGCGATCAGCCGTCAGCAATCAGCAAGGTATAAAAATCTTGACAACAACGCTTCTACAGTTTATTTTCAACACCGTAACAGTCAGTTATAGGTCCCATCGTCTAGTGGCCTAGGACATCGGCCTCTCACGCCGAAAACACGGGTTCGAGTCCCGTTGGGATCACCAGAAAAACATAACCCCTTGGCTTTACCTAATAGGGTCAAGGGGTTTTTTTCATTCCTAACTCTTAAGGGCTTCCTTAGTTTCCTTTGCCGCATCCTGATCGAGGCTGCGATAGAACATCTTAACCAGAACTGAGGAAATATGTTGGCGGGATACCATGGATAAGATACGACGATTGACAGACGACTTGATCAGTCGTTCATAAAGGTCGGTATTTACGAGTTTGTTAAATAGGTTCGTAAGTATCAACTCCTGGTGTTGTTATCATTCGCTCTCTCAAGACCTCCGGCACGTGGTAACCATACCCATCTATTTTATTTTTCGGCACTTTCTGCCGATAAGATGAATAATTTATGTTTTTTCCCCTCATTCGGCCACTTCTATAGAGGAGTTTAAGAAAGACCTTGCGAATAATTCCTGCAAGCCTTGGGATTGAATCTATTCTGGTAGCTACTTTCCGACACCGATCCGCAGGGTTGACATTCCGAAGCCCGATGGAAAAACACGGGCATTGGGCATTCCAACGGTTGCAGATCGGGTCGCCCAAAGGGCGGTTAGGCAGTATCCGGAGCCGATACACACGCTTGGTGAAAAAAAGCTGGCTTTTTCGTGCATTGTTATGTATAGTAACAAATTCCTATCAGGACTGACGTTTCGTCTCTGACCTTCCCCGCTGTTCTTTACCGCAGGTTTCCTGGTTAGCGACGTCCACGCCGTTGGCTTACAACGGCTTGGGGAACCTGGCGGTAATCCCTGCCACAAACTGCCCAGCAAAACGGTTTATCCTTGGTAATTTTTATTCCGCCTGTGGCGGGCGGAGGAGGGTATTGCTTTGTCGTTTCAAAAATTCAACCTCGATCCACGTTTGTTGCGCGCTGTCGCAGCAAGCGGTTACACCATTCCCACTGAGATCCAGAACCAGGCCATTCCGATAGCCATGGAAGGCCGCGACCTGATGGCGTCGGCACAGACTGGTACGGGGAAGACAGCGGTTTTCGTGCTGGCTGCACTTCAACGGCTGGTCACGCCCCCGACGATTCGGGGCCGTGGCGCGCGGGTGCTGGTGCTTACGCCCACCCGGGAACTGGCGCTTCAGGTCACCCAGGCTGTCCATCAACTCGGTCGTTTCACCCAGCCACGGGCCGGCGCTATTGTTGGCGGTGTTCCCTACGACGCTCAGGAGAAGCTGCTCCGCATGCCTCTGGATTTCCTTGTCGCTACCCCAGGCCGTCTTCTTGACCACATGCAGCGCGGGCGAGTGGATTTTTCCCGTGTGGAGATCTTTGTTCTGGATGAGGCCGACCGGATGCTCGATATGGGCTTCATCGACGATGTGGACCGTATTGCCTCGGCAGTCCCCAAGTCCCGGCAGACCATGCTGTTCTCGGCAACGCTTGAGGGCGGTGTACAGGGTATTGCCCCCCGGCTCCTCCGGGACCCGGCGCGCATCGAATTGGCGCGGGTGAAGGAGAGGCATGCCTCCATCGAACAGCGGATGCACTGCGCCGATGGTCTTGGGCACAAACAGGCCCTGCTCGCTCATCTGCTTGGCGACCGGGAGGTTTCACAGGCCATTGTCTTTACTGCGACCAAGCGGGGCGCCGAACAAGTGGCGGCGATTCTTGCCGCCCAGGGACATGTCTGTGCCGCCCTTCACGGCGACATGAGTCAGGGTGCGCGCAACCGCACCATGGAACGTATGCGGCGTGGCGGACTGCGCGTTTTAGTGGCTACCGACGTGGCCGCACGCGGCCTGGACATCAAGAGCGTAAGCCATGTCATTAATTTCGACTTGCCCATGAGGGCGGAGGACTATGTCCACCGTATCGGGCGGACCGGCCGTTGCGGGTTATCGGGAATTGCCGTATCCCTGGTCAGTCCCCAGGACAGGGACAAGCTGGCGTGCATCGAACATTACACAGGCCAGCACCTGGAACGGCAGGTGATTCCGGGTTTGGAGCCGGTTATCCCGGAGCCGCGCAAAGGCCAGGGGTCTAGCTGCGGTCGCGTCTTTAAAGCGCAGGGTACACGCAGAACCTATAGAACGTCCGGACGCTTCGCGCAAAAGGCGAGGTCCCGGCATTAAGGCAGGGCGTGACGCGCTGAAAGAAACGATTGAACATGCATAGCGAGCGCATTTCCCGCTGCTTGCAGCGGGGTTAGCGAGCGAATACGATGCATTTTACCTTGCATACGGAGATTCCCCGCAGCTTGCTGCGGGGAGCTTCAAACACTCGTCCGCCTGCGGCGGACAAAGAACAATGAAAACAATCTCCCCTCCCCCATTTACCAAAAAGGGGGGCGGGGAACTTCACTAGAAAATTTGCCTTGGCTGAAATCTGCAATCTTGGCCGTCCACCCGCCCTCCGAACAGGATGACCAAGTTCCCCGGTAATTTCTGCTTGTACATCATAATTATTGGTGCTAATATAATTATATGCCTTGCGTTCATTCGGCGTCTCCTGCGGGATTCTCAAGGAGTAATCGGGCGCGCGTTGTACGCCTGTCTTCGACCGTTGCCTCCGGGGTTCGACACGATATTCCTCCTCTTTCTGCGTTATAGCGGTTGACTTCAGCCCATAATGGCGCGTTTCAAGGTGGTCAGGAAGATGTTTGATGCGTGTTTTGGGATAAAATGCGTATGAAGGCAGCGAAAGCCAAAGAAATCCTTCAGGCCGTCCTGGCCCCGGCCGGTATCGTCATAGACGGCAACGGAGATTCTGATATTCGGGTCAGGGATGAACGTTTCTATGAGCGGGTGTTTGCCCGCGGGGCTTTGGGCGTGGGCGAGGCCTATATGGACGGCTGGTGGGAGACGGACAGGCTGGATGTCCTGGCAGAAAAGGCGTTATCGAAGGACATAGAGTTTAGTATAAATGATCTCAGCCTGGCCAGCAGGGCAGCGCTCGCATGGGGATGCCTTGCGGCCCGGGTTCTTAATCAGCAGAATGAGAGGCGCTGCCTCTGTGCCGCGGCCCATTATAATCTGGATAACGAGCTGTTTCGCTCCATGCTTGATAAACGAATGGTCTATAGTTGCGCCTATTGGAAAAACGCAAGGACATTGGACGAGGCCCAGGAAGCCAAACTGGAACTGGTTTGCAAGAAACTCTATCTGCGTCCGGGCATGCGGGTTTTGGATATTGGTTGCGGTTGGGGCAGCTTTACCAGGTTCGCTGCTGAGAACTACGGTGTTTCAGTCGTGGGGATAACTATCTCCCGGGAACAAAGTTCGCTGGCCGAAAAAATGTGCGCCGGATTACCGGTCCAGATCAGGTTGCAGGACTATCGTGGGCTAGGCAGCGACGGCGCTTTCGATGCCGCAGTTTCACTGGGGATGCTGGAACATGTCGGTTTCAAGAATTACCGCAGGTACATGAGCGTCGTCAAGCGCAATCTCAAGCCGGGCGCGCTCTTTCTCATACAAACTATTGGCGGTAACGTTTCAGTAACCGATATCGACGCCTGGTTCAACAAGTATATCTTCCCCCGCGCCATGTTGCCCTCCGTAATGCAAATTGCCAGGGCGTGCGAAGGGATCTTCGTCATCGAAGATTGGCACAATTTTGGGCCTGACTACGACAAAACGTTGATGGCCTGGTTTCAAAACTTAGATAAAAACTGGAACAAGTTTCACGGGAAATATGGTGAGACATTCTATCGAATGTGGAAATACTACCTTCTCACCTGCGCAGGGGCGTTCAGGGCCAGAAAGAACCAGCTTTGGCAAATTGTGCTCTCTGATTCCGGGGTCAGGGGAGGCTATGTGCCTGTCCGGTAATAGTCAGATGGCCAGTTTGCCTTGCCTCCGGACGCTTCCATTCAATTCCCTTCCTGTAGCCCGCTAATCCAGAAATCGGCCAACCACGATGTTTTCAAAACCCCCTATTCCCCCCTATCATTTAGACCGAGACCGGTTCGGAAAAACGCTGGCGGACTTACTTACATAATGGCATAATGGACTGAATAGTTTCAAAGGCGTCCCCACCCGGAAAGGATCCATGCACCAGAAGGCGCGGCGAAAAATTGGCCCATTTTATTTTGTCACCGGACAAAAAACGTCTAAGGTAGTCGGGGCCGGGCCATGCGTTTCGGTGTACATATCTCTTGAGGGTGAAGGAATCCCGGTCATCGAACGCACCATGTACTTTGAGGAGCAAACCGCCGACCATATCGATAACTTTTGTCAGAAATTCGCCCATGATACACACTATCGCCAGAGCTGCCTTGAGGGTACAGCGCACTGGCGCCGCGTGGGACACCTCTACGAATTAAACGCCCCAATCCTGGCTGAAGAAGAGGAGCTACCGGAAGCAGATGTCTTCAGGGCCTGCCGGGAAATGTTCCACTTTATACGCCGGGATCTCGACCGAATCGAGCAGCACCCTGAATATAAGGCCGAGATGGCCAGGCAGTCCCGGGGCGAGGAGCACGTACTTGGCACGACGTTGTCCTTGCTCGCCCAGGTTACAGGGGTTAGAGGTGGCATAGGCCTGTCAGGGCTCCAAGGCCATTAAGGTCCGCGAGCGCACCCTCTTTCTGCCTTCGTGCCACACCACGCAAGCTACCTTCGCCTTCGCCCGGTTGCCAGATGAGTTCCTGTGCTATTTAAGAGGCGGTCCGTTGGGCCGATCGCACCTGGCTACATTCAGCGAGAACCGGATCGCCGCCGCCTTGCCGGGCCACAACTCAGCCTTTATCGAAACCCTGAAAGAGGCCACTTCGGCTTATCTCCGCAAGCACGGGCATTCTACAGTTACGGAACGACCTCCATACCAGGCCGAGAACCGGTAAATTCAGGGAAGGAGTGCAGCACCTTTTTCCCATGGTGAGGACATGGGCTTCAGGTAAGGCCACAGGATTTACACCGGTGTTGACTAACAAGAGTGCAATATGCTTAAATGTAAGGATGTAAAAGAGACAAGGGAAAGGGTAAAGGGGACGTCCATTAGATTATAACATTCTATCACTCGAATTTAGGCAACTTATGATTTTATGGACGTCCCGGCTTTTACGGCCGGATATCGCCTAGCGGTTACCTAAAAGGAGGTTCGAATACCTTCGCGCAAGAAATTTAATCTCCTTGGAACCCCATCGGCCGTGTGACCCATCTACGACAAATAAAGTCAGTTGGTGATCTTTTTCTTAAACCCCTAACCCTTTACGGAAGGAGGATTGTGTCATGAAGAAAACAGGGTGGATACCAACAGCATGTTATCAGTGTAAGGCCGAATGTGCCGTTCTGGTGCGTGTGGAGGATGGCAAAATCAAGGAGATAAGAGGCAACCCACGGCATGGCGGCAAGGCGTGTGTCAAGGCCATGGCCGGTATTTCACTGGAATACGCGCAAGACCGCCTGACCTATCCCTTGAAGCGCGTGGGTAAGCGTGGCGAGGGCAAATTTGAGAGAATATCGTGGGACGAGGCTCTGGAGATCATCACGACAAAATTGAAAGCGCTAAAAGACCGGGGCGAAGCGCACAAGCTCACGGCCAACTTCTTTCCCCACAGCATTACCGATCCCAAATGGCGTTTTCTCAACGCCTACGGCGGATTCATCAATACCGCTTTGCCCCACTGCGACTCAGCCAAAATTGTAGCTTTTATCAAGACCATGGGCGGTGTTCCGAACCACCATATCCCGCCGGCGTGGCTCGCAGTGCCTAAGGACGGCATGATGATTCTTGTTGGCCGACATGCCTTTGGCGGCATGGATGATGCCACTATCCCCAGAGATGTCTTGGATGCCAAAGGCCGCGGGGCAAAACTGGTGGTCATAGACCCGCTTTTTACTGCTGACGCCGCCAAGGCTGACTGGTGGATTCCCATCAAGCCTTCCGGTGATACGGCTTTTTTCCTGGGTATGATTCACCATATCATTGCCAACGATCTCTATGACAAGGAATTCGTCAACGATTGGGTCCGGGAAGGGGACTTTGACAAACTCCGAGCCTATATCGCAGATAAAACCCCTGAAGCCATGAGCAAAATCTGCGATGTGCCTGCGGCGACAATCAAGAAACTGGCAGAAGATTGCGCAAAGGCTCCATCCGTGGGCGTAGATAGCTTCAAGGGGATTATGCTGGGTCGGGCCTTGGACTTCGGCCATGCATGGACGATCTTCCTGGCCATTACGGGTAACATCGACAACCCCGGTGGGCAGCCCCTCCCAGACGTCACACCTTTGGCGCCAGTGGAACCTGTCCCGCAAGGGCCTGATTTGCACGAGCTGGGATGGCATCGCACAGGTCCGGACAAAGAAACATTTGCCAAGTATTCTTTTATCATGGAACCCACCTGGTACGAGTCTCAAGCTATCAAAAACGGTGACCTGAAAGTGCTGATAGCTGCAGAGGCGAATCCGGCTTTAACAGAAATGGGACAAGAGGAATGGCAAAAAGCGGTTTGCATGCCTGGTGAAAATGGCGAATACCAGCTAGAGCTCTTGGTCACTTACGAAATCATGCCTTCAGAAACTTCCAGGTATGCCGATATCGTCCTTCCAGACAAGTCGTATTTTGAGCGCTGGGAGCTTCTGTACATGCCGTGGTGGTATAACTTCGGTCAGGGGATCATCCTGCGACAGCCGGTAGTGGAAGCGCCGGGTGAATGCCGTCATTCCAACGAGGTATTCATTGAAATCGGGAAGAGGTTAACTCCTGAATACTTCCAGTTCAAGGATGACGTAGCTTACTACGACATTCAGTTGGCGGGTCTGGGCCTCTCGGTGGAAAAGCTCCAGGAAATGGGTGGCGTCTGGTCGCCGGGCACCATGGGCTTTAGGAAATACAAGAAGAGGGGCGGCTTTGGCACACCAAGCAAGAAGTTACACCTCTATTGGGAGGATCTGGAGGAGATGAACCAGGCCTTGCCCCGACCCGGGTTGGCGTCCGAATACGGGGTAGACGAGGATAAGTACCCGTTTATCCTGGTTTCGTACCGGAGTATTTTCCACGCGGGTGCCGGACAGTGGACGCACAACAATCCCCAGCTCCGAGACAGGGTGAGTGGCTTATATGAAAACCCGATTCTTGTGAATCGAACCGCTGCTGAAAAAATAGGGATCGATGACGGAGATGTGGTTACTCTCTCATCGCGCACGGGCCGCGTGAAAGTCAGGGCCAAAGTGACCGAGCGAATCAGGCCCGATTGTATCGGCATCCTTCACGGCTTCGGTTCGACAGTGGGACGGGTGGCCTCGATGGGCGAAGGCGTCAGCGATAATATTCTAATACCGGACGCGGGCTCCGCGCTTGAATGGCAAGACGTTGTTGGTGGTGAAGCCCATGTTTCCTGCCGCGTCCAAATCGAAAAATAGAGGAGGAAGCCATGAAACAATTAAGCTTGATGATAGATTTGGAACGGTGCATTGGATGTAAGACGTGTATTGTGGCGTGCCGCAATTATCATGAACTTGTGGACTATGAAGGGGCCATGCCGAACCAAATCCCCTATTACTTGAGGGTTGAGAGCAAACGCGAGGGAACCTATCCAGATCTGTCGCTAACCACCTGGGTTGTTCCGTGCCTCCATTGCATAAAGGCCCCATGTGTTGAAGCCTGCCAGGCTAATGCCATCACCAAAGATCTAGAGACCGGGATCGTCCGCATTGACGCTGAAAAATGCCTAGGCTCAAAAGACTGCATTGAAGCCTGCCCCTATGATGTCATCCAGTTCAACGAGAAGGAAAATTTTGCCCACAAATGTGATATGTGCTTTGACCGGATCCATGCAGGAGAAATTCCCGTCTGTGCAGAGGTTTGCCTAACCAATGCGATCACTTTTGGGGAGCGGGAGTTACTCAAGCAAAGGGCCGTTGATGATGGCCGGAACGTGGTTAAGGCGATGAGCACGCAATCCATCTTATACATACGTTAGCGGCCCGAGCCTGCATGAATGCGAAGGGAACATGGTCTCCTCCGGATACAAGGCCCGCGCATCATCTATGATCGGTTTCCCGGCTCGGAGGAGGATACCATGATTCAATTTCGGTTAGTGTTTCCCACGCGTCGGGAGTTTCAACAGGATGTTTACAGGCCGGGAGTCATTTCGCTGTCGAGGATACTCTGGGGATCCTTGGGCGGAGGAATCCTCCTGTTGATCATCGGCCTTTTTTCTCGGACATTCCAGGTGGGTGTCCTCTACCCCCCCTTGGCCGCAACCTGTTTCATTAACGCCACTTGCGTCTATTTGCGGGTGGCACGGCCAAAAGCAATCATAGTCGGGCATTTTGTGTCCACCGTCGGCGGCCTCTTAGCTGTATTTCTGGGGGAATCACTCTTTCGGGATACGCATTTTGTGATCCCTGTAAAGTTGGGTCTGGCTGTGCTTTTTGCAGCCATACTCATGCAGGTTTTTGACGCGGATCATCCACCTGCCGCCGCAACAGCTGCAATTCCCGCAATCTTGCCGTTGCCGACGCCGGCCATGCTCTTACCTCTGCACATGGCCTGGGGTGCAGTCATTGCCGTGGTATTTGCTTTCGTCTGGAACCGAGTTTGGTTCGAGTGGCCGGCACCAGATACCCATTGCCGTGTGTCCTGGTTCAATTTGCACATGGAAAAGGCCGACATTCTCGGTACAGGAATTTGTGCCCTTGGCTTCATGCTGATGTGTGTAAAACCCTGGTTGGAGATCATTTACGAGGTAGGGCTTTTGACAATGCTTGCAGGCGTCGTTGTTCTGGCGACGCACCACTTTTTCACCATAAAATTAGTACGAGATAGCCCCGCAAACTGAACCCTAAGGCTGATCGTACTTCAGAAGGGGAAGAAGGAGAAGGGAGACAATCCTATATCTTGCTGTCAAGAGGTCCATCATTTGTTAATTTATAATTTTCACGGATGTCCCTTTTGCCATGCCCATGTGATTTACACCGCTGTTGACTAACAAAAGTGCAATATGCTTAAATGGAAGGATGCAAAAGAGACAAGGGTTATAAGTTAGAGGTCTCATGAACCTGTTACATACTATTGGAGCCAGGTGTCTCGCAGGTGCCCTGGCCTTCCTGGTGTGTGCCTGCAGCCCCATATCGCCTCAGCTTAAGCGCGACGTGAACCCGGCCATAACCATGGCCCGGCTCATGAAAGGTACCCGGACGTTTGAGGGCGAAACAGCTCTCCTCGGCGGACGCATCATCAAGACGGAAGTCAAACGGGATCAGACCATTCTTGAGATTCTGCAATTGCCTTTAGACTATCAGGACAGGCCTGACCCTTCAGATTCCAGTGAGGGTCGTTTCCTGGTCGCCTTTGACCAGTACCTCGACCCGGCAATTTTCTCCGAAGACAGGCTCATAACGGTAGTCGGCCGGGTGGTGGGTACGAGGATGGGAAAGATCGGCGAAATAGAGTATACCTATCCGCTCCTTACCGCCAGAGGCGCCCACCTGTGGGAAGAGCCCTACGGACCCCCCGCGTTTATGTTTGGGATTGGCATCGGCGGCCATATACACTAAGGCGACAAACGGCAAGGAATAGTCGCGGCAGTATGACCAGCCAGAGTAAAGGGGACGCCCCCTTCACCTTTACCCTGCTACTCCTCCGGGGGTTCGATTGGTCGTCGCATGCGTTTGGTCTGACTGCGCCGCTGTTTTGCTTCTATGCGACGTCTCCGTGACGCAGGGGGCGGCATGGTCTTACGGCGAGGCCTCGGTATTTCTGCCGCTTTGCGGATCAGCGTTGCCAGTCGATCGATGGCGTCCTGGCGATTTCGTTCTTGTGTGCGGAAGCGTTGAGCCTGGATAATGAGTATCCCGGACTCAGTGACCTTCTTCCCGGCGATGTGCAGTAACCGCTCACGAATCTCGGGCGGCAGGGACGGGGAACGGATTACGTCAAAACGGAGCTGAACGGCAGTTGCCACCTTGTTTACCTTCTGCCCGCCGGGTCCGGAGGCGCGCACAAAATCGAAGTGAAGCTCGCTATCGTCCAGCACGATTTTTGACGAGACCCGAATCATATCTTACTCCGCTTACTCACTACGGGCTTATCTTCCCCAGACATCCGAGGATTATGCGACACGTAAGGGAATTAACAGAACTAAGGTGACTACGTCCCCCCTATCCATAACACGCCCAACTGTCTGGCGTCAGGTGCATTGACTGCTTAAGCTACCCGCCTTACAACAATGGAACAGATGTGTCACCCAATTACGAGAACGTTCTGTCGAACAATTCGGCGATTGCTTTCTTGCCGTTTTCTTCGAGAAAGCGCGTCCCTGTTCCTGCGAAATGAACATGGGTGATGACCGGCTCATTTCCCCTTTCGCGCTCAACCCATTCTGTCTGGTTCCAACTGAACCACGCATTACGTTTCTGATCAAATACGTATAATGGTTTGTTGCATAGTTTGGCGAACTCAGCGCCCCATCCTGTGCCACCCTTTACGGTTTTGTCCTCCAGTATCTCTCCAATCACGTAAATTTCCTGTCCGCTGTTAATCTGATACCAGATGCTTTGCAGAATTTTGCGAAAAGTCGGACTGCTAGTGTAGCGGCGATTCATCAGTCGCGAAACGTATTCCAGGCTCACGTCCCCATTTTTTAGCTCTTCGTGGTTCAGGACCCGCAAGCCTCGTTGGCGAACGATGCTGTGTCCTTCAAATGTGAAGTTCACTTCGTCAATTCCAAAACGCTCCGCATTCGCCCCAAATTCCGCTTCAGCCCCTTTAACGCCGCCACTAAACAGAATAAAACCTTCCTTCTTCATGCTCGTTCCTTTCTTCAAATCCTATGTTTTTATTTGTGCACTGAATGAAGCATTAGGTATAGCTTCACACAGCTCAATTTATAACTTACCATGCCAGGGTTGATTCTTGAAAGGACTTTTCGTGGCGCAGGTCATACTTTATTCGATAATCATAAGAATATATAGGGACGTTGTGCATAACCCCTCACCCCGTCTTCTATCCAACCGCTTGCGCAATATCGGCGAGATTTCCTTTTTTTGCACTTTTTTCAAACCCCAGGCGTGCCGGAAGTGGGCCTTTCACCGGAGAAATTTCTTATTGCCGTGTCGAGTGTCCCGGCGATTACATATTGCAGCCGGTGCCAGGCTGCTGCGCCGGCAAGCGGATATTTCTGGCTTACCTCGAATTCGATGCCGAGATAAACAGCGTCTGGAAACAGGTGTCGCAGGTGGGCGGGGAATCCGTCCGCCGTCCCCCGGTATGGATAGTTGCGGCGTACCCTCAATCCGGAGGCGCTATCGCTTAAGGCTCTCTGCCACGCACGGCAGAAACGGGTCTCCAAGGGACGGGTAGGGTCGTAGAGAAGCCCCGCATCCGCCATGCGGATCTTGCCATGAAAAACCGGGGTGAAGGTGTGCACGGCCAGATGAAGGACACGCTGCCCTCTTTGAACGTGTTCGGCCACCACCGCCTCCACCGTTGTACGGTGGGGAAGATAGGCGTCCTCAAGAATAGTGGTCCTTTCAGCAGCATCGAGCCGGCGGGTGAATTCGGAGAAGAGGGAGCGCCTGTTGCGAAGCGAACGGTTGCAGTCCACGAGAAGCCTCGTTACGGTTGACGCGTAAAGCGGTACCGAGAGTGACCGGGACAGGGTCTCCGCCAGTTCCAGAGCACCGGCATCATAGCCGCAGTGGCTCCCGAGAGTCTCCTCAACGCCTTGGAACAGGCGGACGTATCGTTCCGGAACTAGGTTCCCTCCGTGCTCACAGGTCACAATGAGCTGTAAGTTCTTAGGCAAGAAAAAGTTTTCCTTCCCGGAGACACTCACAGAGTCTTTCGTATACAGAACGCATCCGCTCCCGGGATTCATCCTCTCCCAGGGCCTTGAGAACCCGCCGGGAGAGACACCCCTGCTCGAGGATGGTGGTAAGCGCCGCGTGGTGTTGTTTGTCCAGACCTGCGTCCGGCGGCAGCACCTCATCGAGAAGGTACTGCCACACCTCACCCGCCGTGGCCTTCACGCCCTGGCAGCCGAAGGCCTTGAGGTACTCGGCGTGATCGATGACGGCTGCATTCCCCAAGCGGATAGTCTGGTTGAGGATATCGACCAGCGAAGCCGTTTCCCAGGACGCCTGATCCGCACGGCTCACCCATCGTTCGGCCACGAGAGCCCTGAGTGTCTCGATAATCGCCGCGGCAATAGCCAGGTCTGCACAGGGGCATTCCTGAACATCCAGGATGCGAATCTCTATGGCACTCCGGTCGAAACGCGCTATCGCTCCCCGGGAATTAAGCCATTCGTGCCTGAGGACCCCTTCGGGGTCATACGGAGCGATATCCCTGTACATGTGCTCCAAAATCCGTTCGTGGTACTCAGCACGCGTATACACAGGCTCCGGGACAACCTCGCCCGTAACCGAGGGGACGCGGCGCTGGTTTCCCCGGTAGTACTCAAGGCGGGTATCCAGGAGTCCTGTCGTTCGGCCCTCCACCACCGGGGAGGCGGCGGCTAGAACCGGCATGAGAGGAAGCAGAATCCGGACCGCTGCATGCAATCTGCCGAACTCGTCGTCACCGCAAAAAGGAAGGTTCACCTGCATACTCTGGATATTGGACCAGCCGTGGCTCCGGCAATTGAATAGGCGGTCATAGGTCTGGTAAATCCGCCGGTTCTTATGCGGCCAGAAGCGGGTCTCGCGTGCAGGATCCATCCAGGGATGCATCGCCGCAGGCATAAGCCGGCCACCTTTCGGCGCCAGAAGACGGTTGATGCGACCCACGTGTTCTTCGAACACCCGGGAAAGGCCGGAAAGGGAGGCCACCGGGGTACCTGTCTTGAGTTCCAGGACGTGGAGCACGAACTCGTTTGACCATACGATTTCCCCCGCATCCACCTCGCACGTGTATTTCCCCTCTGCAGTGCGGAGAACCTCGTCTGAGATAGGCAACACATCCAGGCTTTCGCTGTCAACAATCACATACTCAAGTTCAATCCCATACCCGTCAAAGAGGTGCAGCTCCGGCTTTCTCCTCATGCAGGGTATCCTCTTTCTTTCCGCTGCTCGATACGCCGCAGAAAGACCCTCATAATCCGGAGATAGAGTTCGTCCTTCAGTACTGCATCCTCGATGCCGGCGTCGATGTTTGGATTGTCGTTGATTTCGATCACATAGAACTGTTTCCCTATCTGCTTGATATCCACTCCGTAGAGGCCCTCTCCGATAAGGTTTGCGGCCCGGAGCGCAATACGTATTACACCGGACGGGACGTGCTCTACGGGCAGCGTCTTCGAATTCCCGTCCTCGGTTTTCACTCCCGTGCTGTCCCGCTTAATGATCTGCCAGTGCCTTCGTGCCATGTAGTACTGGCACACGTAGAGCGGTTGCCGGTCATAGACGCCGACTCGCCAGTCAAAAGGGGTAAGGACAAACTCCTGGGCGATAATGAGATCGGACGTTGCCAGCAGTTTGTCCACCTCGGCGGACAGTTCCTCTTCGGTATCCACCTTTACCACTCCCTGAGAGAAGGAAGCGGCTGGATCCTTCAGGATGCAGGGAAGTCCGAGTTCGCGAGCCACGGACCGTACATTGTCACGATGGACGATGAGCGTCTTCGGCGTGGGAAGACGGTGTCTCTGGAGGACCTCGGCCAGAAATACCTTGTTCGTGCACTTCAGGATCGATTCGGGATCATCTATCACCACCAGCCCTTCTGCAGCCGCCCGGCGCGCAAACCGATAGGTGTGGTGGTTTACGCTGGTAGTCTCCCGAATGAACAAGGCATCAAACTCTGCGATCCTCCCGTAATCATCTCTCCGGATCAGTTCCGTGGCAAGTCCCAGGGACTCCGCCGCTCGCACAAAACGCTGCAGCGCCCGGGGGTTGGACGGCGGTTCCTCTTCGCCCGGATCGTGCAGAATAGCCAGGTCGTAACGATGCGCTACTTTCCGGCGCGCAGCCCTTCGCCTTCCGCGAAAATACTCCCGGGCCACCTCCACCACAAAGAGGCGGTGTTCTTCCGGGATCTCACTGGCGGCAATCGGATCAATGACGTGAAGATGCCACTTACGATCCTTCTCGCTGTACATGAAGAGGGCCCTCAGGAGCGGCGCCTGGAAAAGTTTAAAGAGATGAAGGCTCAGTTGCTCATGCCTTTTCGCGACATTATGGCCGAAGTAGATACTCAGTACGAATTCTTTCGACTTAATAGAGGCCAAACTCTTCTGGATATAGTCCTCCAGGTCCTCCGAGGCAAGGCGGACAATCGTTTGAGACTTCAGGTCCCGTATGGCCGTGACGTCGGGCAAGGGCCGGTGTCCCCTCGCTGCGGCAAGGAGCGATACATAGTACCCCGTGCTCTTGTAACGATACGACCGGCAGAGGTTAAAGACCTTGGCGCTGCGCAGCGCGGCATACCGGGGATCGGTGAGATACGCCCTAGCCGCAACGAGCTCCACCCCCTCTATCTTCAGGGGCCAGTCCTTTGGGTCATTCACGACGATGAGTATCGGCACGCGTCTATCCCCGGGGTCCCTTCTTTGGCGTGAGAATCAGGAAGTTCGCATCGTGAGTGAGGATTCCTAGCAAGATGGCACAGAGGACTCGATCAATGCTTACCACATAGTACTGCGTATCCGATACCGGATTCGGCAAGAACGGATCCGCAACCAGCACCTGCCGCTCCTCCCGGTCGTAGCCACAGAGGAGGACAAAGTGGCCTGTCGGCTCTCCCTTCACATCATCTTCCTCTCCCTCCTCACCATATTCCCGTGGACTCCGGTAGAGGTAGGTAGAACTCAGCCCGGTGAGAATAGGGATGGACCGTTTTAGGTACTTCCGGATTAGCCTGGTAGTCAGATCCTCGAACCGCAGTTCGCCGCCTAACTTGAGGAATTCGAGATATCCTCTGGTAGCCGTATGTAGTTTAGGTTCAGCCTTGGCCTCCATTTGCGCAATGAGCCGCTCCCGGATATCCGGCGCGCCGGGGACAAACCAAACGGGATCGAACACATGGAGGTTGTAGGTGTAAATCCGGGCATGGTAGCCCCGTCGCAAAGCATGGCAGGCGAGAAAGACCGCGAGTGTCCCGCCTCCCTCAAGGGTACGCACCTCGCGTATGACCTCTTCCAGGGAAATGTCCTCCCCGTAGAAGTTATACACCGCGTGCAGGCAGGTAGGGCCGCATGTTATCTCATCGGGTTGAGGAAGAATCTCCAGGTGAATACGCGCTTTCATGGCTCCCATCCCTTTCGTCGGATCCAGCAGACAGATAAGGGACATTTTCCCTTGTACCGGATGTGTGGTGGAACTTATTCGTAAACGGCTCCCCCATTGTCGACTATGACTCAAAAAACAGATTAATTCAATATCTTCTTAGGTTACTCAAGCGCATTCAACCCTCTCGTACAGCGCGTGGCCGATCCCTGGCGTCTCTTTCTTTCGATTCAGAACGCACACACGTGGATAAGGAACAGGAACGACAGGCTGCCCCTGTTGCGGGGGGATCACCCGTCATCGAGGACCAAATGTCCCAAGGACCGTATTGCGGCCGGCCGTGTTATGCAATGGCCGATGCTTGACTTTAGTCAATTTGTATAGAAATTACAGCCGGATTTCAACATAAATATGTCGCGAGAATATCTTCCCGGCAAAGGAAGACAGCCATAGTCCCGGATTCACCATCAAAAAAATATAAAAACCTCGTTGATCTTGATAAATCAAGGTGATAGAAGGGTTTTGAGCTAACACATCTATCATCAACGAGGTGAACGGATTATGCCACAAGGAGTTCTCCCATACAAGTACGAAGAAGAGAAAAATGATACGGGAATGACGGCATTGGCGGGGTTGCCTGTGTACCTGGATCTGGCGCATATGATAGGCTTATCAGATAGTATTGGCACGCACATGCATGTGAG
>OMKS01001627.1_pt1 | contig 19834 bp, 20 predicted proteins | sample 1674721 | NCBI WGS metagenome assembly OMKS01 (sample SAMN06264996, study PRJEB25208) | sediment metagenome | isolation source: hot spring sediment | place: USA: California | collected 2014-09-02
GCTCATATCCGTCAGGGAGGCGGAAAAGTGGCGCTCCACGACGGAGGGTCGACCCTCAAAAAAAAGTGACTCCAACACGGTTATTTCCGCCAGCTCCAGTAAGCCCAAGCGCTCAGCGTAGCGAATCCACAGTTCTTGACCCTGAGGATTGTAGCGCAGCTCGGTGAGACTGCTCCTCAAGACCTCCGCGGCTTTATCATCCCGCCCCCCCTCTATCAGCAATCGTATCAGGCTCAACAGGGCCGGCTCGCCGAGCTCCCGCACGCCCGTCCGCTCCCAGAGTGTGAGAAGCACGCGCCTCGCCTCTTCTGAGCCCTCCTCCAGCGCCAGCAGAGCCCGGGCTTTCATCAACAGCATCTCTCGCCGCCGTTCTTCCGAACCATCCGTGAGGTCATTTCCCCCAGAATCACTTAGATAGCGGTCGACGGAGTCGACAACACTTTCGTACTCTCGACGAAGCAGACTCGCTTTTGCGCTCAGATACCACAGTTTTTTCCCTTCACCGGCGTTCCGTCCCGTCTCGATCCTATTTCGCGCGGCTTCGAGGAAAATCTCCGCCGTTACCAGGTCTCCCCCCTCCAGAAAATCTTCGGCGATATAGAGCAGGGTGGTTCCGCTTTCAGGTCCCAGAGGGTCGTCGAGCAGTATCTTGAAAAGGTCTTTTATTCCAGTCTCCTTGCTCAAACCCGCAGCCGCGGCTGGCTTTTCACCCCCGTTTTCCGAACCGTTCCCGGTACACGCACTCATAAGGGCAAGCGTGAGGGAGAGAAGAACTGCGAACAGGAGAATAATCCCGGAGTCGGTGAAAGCTTTTCTTTTCTTCATATAACACCTCCTCTTCTACAACAGCAGCCTCCGGGGCGATCTGCTTCAAAAAGCGGAAAAAAAAAGATAACTGAAGTTTTTTGTATTGACCGGCTTTGTAGCTTGTATTATTGTTGTATTGTACTATTGTTATAGTACAAACAAGCATCTGAGTCACAGGAGTGCGCGTATGGCCCCGAAAAAGGCAGAGGAACTACAGTTCTCCATCGACCCCAACAGCGGGGTTCCATTCTACAAGCAGATCATTCTCCAGATAGAGATGGCCATCGCCGACAGGCGCCTCAAAAGGGGGAACCAACTGCCCACGGTACGCAGCCTGGCTGTAGATCTGAAGATCAACCCCAACACCGTGGCGAAAGCCTATAACCAACTCGAGCTACGGGGAATAGTGAGTACTCAGCAAGGTACCGGTACGTTTATTTCCGACAAGGAGGTCGAGATGGACGATGTGGAGAGAGAAAAAATTCTATCCCAGATAACTAGAGACTTTCTGTCCAAAGCCTCTTCCTACGGGTTCAGCATTCAAGAGATCATCGAGCACCTGAACGAACTTCAGGACCGTGAATAATACAGGAGGTAGAAATGATATCTATTTTGAAAAATCGTTACACCAGAATAAAAAACCTGCCCAGTTTCAGACTGGAAAAGGACATCAGGTTCGGCACCTACTCCTTGCTGATCCTGATTCTCATCGCCGGCGCTGGTATCGGCGTTTTAGAAAGCGTGGGAATGAATTTCTCGGAAGCGGAACTGGAGGGTATCGGAGCGGCGCTGATCGTTTCGGCCTTGATCACCGCCGTGCTGCCCATGTGGAACGTACTGCTCTTCGCCCTACTGGCGGGCTGGTCGCTGCTCTTCTCACTCTCCGCCTCCACGTCTCCCCAAGCCTACCTCATTCCAGCGGCAGCCCTGATGATCGCCTCCACCTCGCAGATCATCTACCACTGGGACAAGGCGGTGATCCTCCGTTTGGGTAAGTTTCAACGGGTCCAAGAGGCGGGCCTCTTCTTCCTCATCCCCTTCATCGACCGTATCGCCGGCCGGGTAGACACCCGGATCAGGGTCACCGACTTCAGCGCCGAGAGGACCTTGAGTATGGACAATGTACCGGTCCACATCGACGCCATCTGTTTCTGGATGATCTGGGACCCGCAGAAGGCGGTTCTGGAGGTGCAGAACTTCCTGGAAGCGGTCACCCTCTCCGCCCAAACCGCCCTGCGCGACTCCATCGGCAGTCACGACCTGAACACCCTGCTCTCCAAACGGGACGAAGTGGGGCACGAACTGCAACGAATTCTGGACGCCAAAACCAACCCCTGGGGCATCACCATACTCTCGGTGGAGTTCACCGATATTATCATCCCTAAGGAGCTGGAGGACATAATGAGCCGCAAAGCCCAAGCCTATCGGGAAAAACAGGCCCGGGAGATTCTGGGAGACGCCGAGATCAGCGTCGCCGAGAAGATGAACCGAGCCAACGAGTTCTACCAAAACAACCCTCAAGCCTTTCAATTGCGGGCCATGAACATGGTCTACGACGGTCTACGCCAAAGTAAGGGCTCGATCATGCTGATGCCCTCCTCGGCCATCGAGGGGATGGATCTGGGAAGTCCCGCCGGACTGGCGGCGCTGAAAAAACTCCAAGATCAGGAGTCACACAACGATCATAACAAGGAAACACAGGAGGAGATAGAGAATGATTGAAGTAACTGGTGTCAAAAAGACCTACCGTTCCGGCGAAACCCTGGTGCACGCCCTCCGGGGGGTGAGTATAAAAATCGAAAACGGCGAGTTTATGTCCATCGCTGGTCCCTCGGGCTCGGGTAAAACCACCCTGCTGAACCTCATCGGATGTCTCGACACCGCCGACCACGGAAGCATACTCATAGACGGAACGGATATTTCCACGAAGGACAAACAGGAACTGGCCCTGCTGCGCCGCCGATCGATTGGATTTATTTTCCAATCCTTCAACTTGATTCCGGTGCTCACCGCCTTTGAGAACGCCGCCTTCCCCCTCTCCCTGCTGGGCTTAGAAGAGAAGGAGATCCAGCGCCGCACCATGGAGATTTTGAAGGAAGTCGGCTTGGGCGACATGGCCCACCGCAAGCCAGCGGAGCTCTCCGGCGGCCAGCAGCAGCGGGTGGCCATCGCCCGTGCTCTGGTCAAGGACCCGCAGATAGTCCTGGCCGACGAACCCACCGCGAACCTCGATTCACGGACCGGTCAGGAGATTTTGGAGCTCATGGAGGGGCTCAACCGCAACCACGGTACCACCTTCGTCTTTTCTACCCACGACAAAATGGTCATGGACTTCGCTCGTAGGTTGGTCCTGCTCCACGACGGTTTGATCCAGAAGGACGAGAGTCAGGAGCCCTCTCTCGGGGCTTCCACAACCCTCGCCACCGGCGTCTCCACGGAACGCCAAGGAGGCTGAGAATGAAATCGCGTCTCTTTTTACTTCGGCTGGCGATGAAAAACCTCTTCCGGCACACGCGCCGAACCTTTATCACCGGTATCTCCATCGCCGTCGGCCTGGCCATGTTCATTTTGATAGATTCACTGTTGGTGGGGATCGAAGAGGACTCCACCCGAAACCTGGTTCTCTACGAGACGAGCTCCACCAGTATCATGAAAGAGGATTACTGGGCGGAGAAGGAGAATATGCCGCTGAAACACAGCATCGAGAAGCCCGAAGCGGTGATAGAGGCACTACAGCCCACTGGCTACTCCGCCGCACCACGGATCAGCTTCAGCGGGGAGCTTATAATGCGGCAGGACCCCTATCCCGAGGACGGGTCGATGCAGACCCGGGTGATCGCCATAGATCCGAGCCTTGACACGGAGGTCTACCTGCTCGACGAGAGCATCAGCCGGGGGCGCTTTTTGGAGCAAGACGAAATGGGGGTGGTAATAGGCGAGTGGCTGGCTGAGGATATCGGTGCCGATATCGGCTCCCCCCTGACCATCATCACCCGTACCAAGAGCGGCTACTTCCAGACCATCGACGTCGAAATCGTTGGTCTGGTCAACACCCCCAACCCCATCGTCAACCGGACCGGAGTCTACATCCCCTTGGAGACCGCCGATTACCTCTTGGAGATGAACGGAGCGGTGACCCAGATCGACCTGAGCTTTCCCTATACCACCGATCTGAAGGAAAGTACCGCGAATATTCAAAGCGCCCTATCCAAGTTGCCGCCATCGACGATGGATGAACTGGCAGTGGTCGACTGGAAGGAGCTGGGCAAAGACTTTGTCGCCCTGGCGGCGGCCAAGAGCGGAGGCACCAAAGTAATCCTCTTCCTCGTTTTCCTCATAGCCGCGGTGGGAATCTCCAACACCATGCTGATGTCGGTGTACGAACGTATCCGGGAGATCGGCATGTTCCGAGCTATGGGGATGAGCGACGGGGAGATCCGCCTGGCCTTTCTGATGGAAGCCGGAGGTATCGGTTTGATCGGAGCGACCGCTGGAGTGCTGTTGGGGGTACTGGTCAATATCCCGATGGTCGAAAACGGGATCGACTATTCCTTCCTAATGCGGGACTTCGATATGGGCTACCGGATCACCGGGATCGCCCGTGGACTTTGGAACTATGGAACGATAGTCAGTGCCTTTGTCACCGGGATCGTTCTGTCCATTGTCATCGCCTTTATCCCCACTTCAAAAGCGCTGAAAATGCAGGTCACCGACGCCCTGCGTTTTCAATAGGAGGAGAGATGAAACTGAGAAAAATCGCCTGGAGAAACATACGCCGAAACGGAAGGCGCAGCCTGCTCTCGATGTCGGCTATCGGTATAGCGGCTATGGCCTTCGTCTTTCTCTTTGGATTCATCGAAGGGATGAAACACGACGTGGCCTACAACATCCACACCTTCGTCAACGGCGAGGTGCTGGTACGCCACCAGGATTTTGCCAAGTACCGACACCTAAACCCCCTCCACTTGGGAGTAAAAAACTACCAAGAACTGGTCTCGAATCTGGAGACCCGACCGGAAGTGGAAATGATGTCGCCGCGAATCAAATTCCCCACCGCCATTTATCAAGAGGGCAACACCTACCGCGCCCAGGGGATGGGAGTCGACTTCAACCACGAGACGGAATACCAGCAGATAGAACAGTACGTGGTTGAAGGACGGCTGCCGCGAAACGGGGAGAACGAGGCGCTCATCGCCTCCGGTCTGGCCAAAGACATGGGTCTAGAGATAGGAGATCGCTTCACTATCCTCACCCAGACCATGGGCCGAGGGATGAACGCCATCACCCTGAACATCACCGGTATCAGCCACTACGACTTCCAGGGCTTGAATGGGAACTTTTTCCAAGCGCCGTTGGATCGGATCCAGTACCTGCTCCGAATGGAGGATTCGGTTTCCGAAATACTGATCAAGCTCCACGAGGACTATACTCCAGAGAGTTTCGCCTCGGTTCTAAAAACGGAACTGCTACAGGGAGAATCGTGGGCGGAGCTGGAAGCCGCCCCATGGACACGGATAAGCGAGACCTACAACATGATCGCCCTGGCCGAGGCCATCTATTACTTGATAGCCCTTTTGTTCTTCTTTCTCGGCAGCACCGTGATCATCAACACCATGATGATGACCGTATTTGAACGGCGCAAGGAGATCGGAACGGTCAGCGCCATGGGGATGACCGGTCCGGAGGTGGTGCGGCTCTTCTTTCTCGAGGCCTTCTACATCTCCGTGATCGGCTCTTTCGTCGGGGTCTTGGTGGGTATCGGGATCACCTACCCGTTGTCAATCTACGGAATCAGCTTCGGCGCGGCCATGGAAGGGGTGGACTTCGAGATGTCCGAAGTGGTCAGACCGATCCTCAACTTCAAATCAACTATTTTCGTCTTCGTCTACTCGAGCCTGGTCGCCTCGCTGGCTTCCTTGATTCCCTCGCGAAAGTCCGCCAAGGTCAAACCCGTCGAGGCTCTCCGGGCTATATAATATAATAGGAGGTATGTATGTATAAAACTACTTATGACCATTGGTCGAAAACAAAGACCCGCCGAATAGTCGGCTTACTAATACTGACGATTCTTTTCTCCGCAGCCGCTGCCCCCCTGTCGGCGATGGACGCGGAGGAGATTATCCAGAAGATGGAAGAGAACCAGGTCCACCAGAGCGCCTACTCGGAGGGCCGAATGATCATCCGCGACCGTTTCGGTGAGAAAGAGAGCAGCTTCAAGTCCTGGGCCCGCGGGGAGGACGAGAGCCTGATCGAGTTCACCAGTCGGCAGGAGCGGGGACAGAAGATCCTACGCACCGAAGATGAAATATACCTCTACTTCCCCGACGCCGCCGAGGTGATCCGCCTCCAGGGGGCGGCGCTGCGCGACTCGGTCCTAGGCTCGGACCTCTCCTACGAGGATATGACCGGCGACAAGGGCCTTTTGGACTCCTACGAAGTGGAACTGCTGGAGGACGAGGTCGTCGACGGTCAGCCCTGCTACCAGATAGACATGCGGGCGGTCTCCAGGGACGTCCCGTACCCCCGGCAGGTGATCTGGGTAGACAAAGAGCTCTTCGCCACCCGCAAGGTCCACAAGTACAGCCTCTCGGGCAAGCTGCTCAAGGAGATGAGGATCCAGGACTACATCACCCAAAACGGAAAGACCTTCCCCGCCCGCTTCGTTGTAGAGGACAAGATGAAGAGCAACAGCTCGACGAGCTTCATCATCGATCAGATAGACCTGGGGGTCGAGATACCCGAGGCTACCTTCTCCCTGCAGGAGCTCACATGGTAGGCAGAGGTTTTCGCGGATCGACAGTGGCTCTGCTGCTGGGGCTCGTCCTGTCGACGACCCTGGCGGCGGACAGCTGGACCACGGTGGAGCTGAAGCTGTACAACAGCTTCACTCGCCTGACGGAGGACCAATGGCAGGCCGGCGGCGGGGGAACCGCCAGTCTGAGATTCGAACAGACGGGCAACCGCAGCGTCCGCTCCCAGGTGGAGCTTTCGGCGGCGGTCTTCCAGGGAGGCGCGGCAGCACCAAACATCGCCACCGTCGACCGAGCCTTCGCCAAGTTTCGCCACCGCTCCTTCCAGGGTATCATCGGCAAGGCCCCCTTCTCCTGGGGGGAGGGCTTGATCTTCAACGTCGCCGACGAGATCTTCGGCAGCGGGGTCGACACCAATCTCAGCCGGAGCAGCTTCGAAGACTACGGGACCTGGATCACCGGCGGGACGCTCTACTTCGGCCCCTTCAGCTTCCTCGAGCTGCTCTATAGCCCCGGCCCTCTCACTGGTACAGATTCTCCCAGTCCGGCTCTGATCGAGGAGAGCCGTGTAGGGGCTCGACTGGTGGGCAAGCCGGCGGGAGTCAAGACCGAGCTGGGCTACCTTTTCGACGGGCAGGGAGACGGGCAGTCCGACTACCTGCACCGACCCTACCTGAGCCTGCAGGGCAACCTCGGTGTGGACTGGCACCTGTCGGCCTCACTGGAGCTGCCTCCACCGGCCCAAGCGGCCGATACCATCGGAGACGCATTTTGGGAGGGACTTCTTTTTACCGGAGGCCTCTACTCCCTCTTGCCGGTGGGCTACGAAGACAGCCTGAGTTTTCGCTTGGAGGGGAGGTTCCGTCCCGACGGCGCGTGGCAGGAGAGCGGGGCTGCCGGAGGCTACGGCGTCTATAGCTACGGTGAGCTGAGCTGGGACCGTTCGGGGGGGCAGAGCTTCTTCGTCAGAGCGCTTTTCAGCCCCATCGACCTCTCGGCACGGCTCTCTCCGGGCTTCAGCTGGAATCTCTTCGAGGGCTTTAGCCTGCTGGGTTTTCTCAGTGTGCAGATCGGCGAGGAGAACGACGAATACCCCTGGGACTCTGGTGATCCCACGGCGCCGGGGCTTGCCCTGATGCTGGGCTCTTCGATAATATACTAAACATGCAGATTCTTAGTCCCAAAACAGCGCCCAAGGCTCCCCTGCACCTCACCGAAATGGATACGGCAGTGGGGAGCCTTTATCTCCTCTCCGACGCCGAGGCCCTGCTCTACACCGGCTTTGCCGATCCCCGTGGACCCGAGAGTCGAGTCCCCGCGCTCCTCCGCCGGTGGATAAGCAGCGCCTCAGACCGAGACTTTCTTCCCAGCACCGACGAGCTGCAGCAGCGCGCCCGGGAGGAGCTGCGCCTCTACTTCCAGGGACAGCTCCGCGGTTTCTCGGTCCCCGCCAAGCTCTACGGCACCCCCTTCCAGCAGGAGCTGTGGCGGGAGCTGACGAAAGTCTCCTATGGGAGTACGGTCAGCTACGGGGATTTGGCCCGACGGCTCGCCCGTCCCGGCGCCTCTCGGGCCGTGGGCAGCGCGGTGGGTTCGAACCCCCTGTCGATTTTCGTCCCCTGCCACCGGGTACTGCCCCACAGCGGCAGGGTCGGCAACTACGGCGGCGGACCGTGGCGCAAAGAGAAGCTGCTGGCCCTTGAGGGAGTTCAGGCGCATCTCTGATCTGAAACCATTTTCTCGTTCCTCTTCGCCGCAGGATAAAAGTGCAGCTACCGGGTGTGGCTCTTTTCACAAAAGATATCGAAGAGAAATCAGGGGGGAAAATGTGAACTACCGGACTATCCCTTTTTTACATAAAACTGCAGCAGCTGGATGAAATAGTAAATACGTTTGTAAATCTCGGTGATATTGGTCTTGATATCCTTCTCGGTGTACTGCTCTACCTCTTTCCAGTTGGTGATCAGCTCGTGGGGCTTCTTGTCATAATCTTCTAAGACCAGCTTGAGGCTCTTGCCGATCACGATGAGGTTCTGCGCGGTGACCTGTATCAGCCCCAGGGCCTCTTCGTTGGTCTCCTTGAGGATCTTCCGTAGAGCGACCATGGCGTTTTTGTCCTTCTCCGACCGTCCCATGTACTGTTTGATCCTGGCGCCCCGTTCACCCTCGTCGGCCAGGGTTTCGTCAAAACTGATGAGCTTGTCCGAGACCTCCATCACCGTGTGGAAGGCTTCCGAAAGCTGCTGGCTCATCAGGTTGGTGGACCACTTGCCGCGAACCAGCAGCAGGTCCATTAGCGCCTTGATGTCCCGCTTGAAGTAGTCCAGCAGAAACGCCTTGATGTAATTCAAGGGCCTGACGTATATGTACCCTCCGAGCATCTTTTTGGAGAATTTGAGGTTCTCCTTCTCGGTGTAGTTTCTCATCCTCGAAATGGCGGTGGTTCCGAAGACAGCTTTGAGGAGCTGGTCGACCTTTTTGTTCTGCCGTTCGTTGAGAATCTTCTGGACGGACAGCTCGGACTGGGTCTTCACCTTGTTCAGGTACTCCTCGACGATCTTCTCGTTGGGCGGGTAGCTCTGCGGCTTGTAGTAGGGGTCCTTGTCGATATGGCGGACCATCAGCTCGAAGACCTGCTCCTTCTCGACCGCCTCCAAGTTGCGGATAATCTTCTTCCAAGCCGAACGGTTGACTATCTCCGCCTCCTTGTAGGTCTTCAGTATGTCGAACAGCCCGTCCCAGTCGGCGCTGCGACTCATCAAGGGCAGGACCTCCAGAAAATCCTTCAGATCGTCGGAGATATACTCGGCGTTGATCGTTTCGAACTTGGGGTTGTAGACAAAGTCCCGCTCCGGCAGTCCCGAGTCGAACTTTTTGAGGAAAAAATAGAAATCTAAGTTGATAAAATTGAGAAAAATGGTCAGTAGGTTGTAGGTGCTGTCGATCTCCTTGACCTTGTCGCCCTTGAAGCTGGCGTAGAAGTTGATCATCTTCTCCCGCAAATCGTTAGCCAGAGCTTTGGTATCCATAGTCTCGGCCTTTTTTCGGATCGCCTCTTCTTCCAGCTCCTGTCGTATTTCTCGAATCTCCTGGGGCAACGAGTTCTCTATGATCAGCGTCTTCAGGACATTGGAGGCGCGGGCGTGTTCGAGCATGACCTGGGCGGGTCCGATGATCTTGTAAATGTCAAAAAAAAATTTAGCCAGCGCCGGCAGCGCCTCGGAGCTGTTGGTCTTGTAGAATTTGTACTTTTGTTTTTTGAGACTTTTCGCGATGTCCTTGAGCAGGCGCTTCTTCTCCCTTTCGGGATCCATCCCATGAAAGAAAATCGAGAGAATCTTTTGAAAAAAACCCGTTTCTTCTTCAGCAAGGGCGGGGTCTGTCTTCCCGGTATTCAAGCCGGGACCACCTTTTGCGCTCATGCTACCACTGTATTTAAAAACAATTCTGCTGTCAACACCGAGACAGGTCTCCTTGAAAAATCTCTAAAGATCTCATTTTCTCTTCCAATCGCTGGTAGAACGCACCCTTCGGCATAAAATTGAGAGGTGCCTCCCGTCTCTCTCCCGCGGTATCGCAGGTCACCCGCTGAATCACCGTCCGCGGGGGCAGGCGGCGAAGCGCTTCAATCAGGTAGTCCATGTGGCGTAGGTCCGACGGCGGGACATATTCGCCGCAGAGGTACTCGCGAGAGAGAAGGGTCCCCTCGGGGATATTGACGTTGTGGATTTTGACCGCCTCGGGTCCGAGAGCTGCCAAATACTCGATGGTCTCAAGAGTCTCCTCCAGACCTTCACCGGGCAAGCCGAAGATCAGGTGCACGCTGATTTTCAGCCCCGCCTCCCGCAGCAGCCGAAAGGCTTTCTGGAACCGCTCGACCGAATGTCCCCGGTTCACCCGAGAGAGGGTTCGATTGTGCGCCGATTGCAAGCCCAGTTCTACCCAGACGTCGAAGTTTGGGCGTCGATAACTCGCCAGGAGCCGGACATTGGCCGGCGACAGGCAGTCGGGTCGGGTGGAGACGATGAGCTCCAGAAAGTCCCCCTGGGAGAGGGCGTAATCGTATATTTTTTTCAAGACTCGAGGCGGAGCGAAGGTGTTGGTGAACGCTTGAAAGTAGAGAATATAGCGCTCCGCCCCGTAACGCCGCAGGAGAAACTCCCGTCCCCGCTGGATCTGCAATCTGATCAGCTCCAGGCGCTCCTCGCTCAGCTTGGTACCTCGGGCGACCCTTATACTTCGTCCCTCGAAGAGCTCCTCCTGGTAGGCCGCCCGGGAACCCAGTTCGTCGCAGAAGCCGCAGCCCCCGCTCCCGTCGGTCCTCCTATGCGGACAGGTGAAGCCCGCATCCACCGATATCCGGTACACCGCCTGCCCGTACTTCTGCTTCAGATACCTGCTATAGCGAAAAAACCGGGGTTCTTCCATGACTCAACAGTACCCCGGTCGCCGGCACATGATCAAGATCAAAGAGAAAGCAGTACTCCAGCCGAGGGAGTTCAAAACCCAGCGTGTATCCACTCCTTGTGTTGACAGTCCGTAAATACCATACCATAATAATGGTATGGCAACTATGAACAGAAGAACGACTTTCTCTTTAGACTCAAAGACAATCGACAGAATCAAACAACTGGCCGCCCATTGGCACGTATCACAAGCGGAAGTAGTTCGTCGGGCGGTTGAACGAACCGAGCAAGATACTCTCAAAGCCGATGAATATGTCCTCCAGAGCCTCCGAGAGTATCGTGAGGGAGGGGGCATAGCACGGGAAAAAGCGGATGAGTACCTGCAGGAAATCTACGAAGACAGAGAGACTTGGCGAGAATGAAGACAATCCTACTCGATACAAACTACCTTATCAAAACTCTGGTCCGAAGTTCTGAAGAGGGTGATCAGGTCAGACAATGGATCACGGAGGAATTTGAACTAATCACCTCCGCGATATGCTGGTACGAATTCCTTTGCGGTCCCGTCGACGCCAAAGGGGTAGAAATTATGGAGATGCTCGTGCAGGGGAGAATCATACCTTTCACCGGAGATCAAGCTCGTGAAGCTGCTCGTCTTTTCAACAAGACCGGGAGAAAACGAAGTCTTAGAGTCGACTCGATGATCGCCGCAGCAGCGATCATCAACAACGCCGCCCTGGCTACGGACAACAGCAGAGACTTTTCCGCTTTTACGACCCAAGGTTTAGTTCTCTTGTGAAGAATTACTCCTTGGCTTATAGATTGAGATTAGTCTGTTGAGCCGAGACAATATAGTCAGAAGCCTTTTCATGTATTTCGCCCCAACCATAACCTGGATCTTTCAGAAGGTTTGCCCACGGTCGACCAGGATGAAGAACATCCCAAGATGATTTTTTTTGGTTACGGCGCCCCGCTCCAGGGTCGTGATTACCGAATCCATCTATTTTCATATTCCATACTGGATAGAACTTTTCGATCAGAAGCGATTCAGCCAGTGGTATCCAAATATCATCCACCACAAGCTACCTGCAACGGAAGTCCCGCAAATCTATGTTCTCTGCTTGCTCAATGGAAGTAGCATGTTCCGATAGTCGTCTATAGAGGACTTCGCCGGGGTCTGCATCTAGACCAAATCCACCTTTCCTGGCGCCTGCCGGAACCGCCTTGCCGACGTAAATTGGCCAAAGGAATTTTTTGTCACGGTTGTACTTTGCAATCTCCTCATACGCTTTGAAAGTGCCAGTGTAATAAATGGCGTATATTCCAGCTCCAACGAATCGATCCGGAGGAAGAGTAACAACCGGTTCGGCAAGAAGCGCTTTAGCAACGCTTTCACCAAGGTTCCTTTTATGCAGTGGATTGTATGGATCGGAGTTCTTCGCCATTTGTTGTTCCTAGTTGATTTAAAATACTTTTTCCAACCTTTCTTGCAAGTTCTACTGGAACGGCATTTCCGATTTGTCGCATAGCCTCAGTCCAAGATCCCGCAAAATAGTAGTCATCTGGGAACGTTTGTATTCGTGCACTTTCCCTTACAGTAAAATACCTCAGCGTACCATCATCGAGCCGAACCATGTTCTCCCCCCCCGGGACTCCGTGGGCTCCCGCTTTCAAGGTCTTCGAAGGTTCATCCATCAAACTCCCCGTATGACCTGGATACTCTTTTGCGCCAAGACGTAACTCATGATTCGTAATTATATCAGACGCTTGTCGGTCCCGTGGATCCGGCAACCCCACCAGAGCGTCACGAACAGTCCGCCATCGATTCCCTGGGATTCCAGTTAACACATAATCGTGTCGCAGCCTGTCTATACGTTTTCGATAACGTTTGGGAATTTCGGGTATAAGACGTTTGGGTATACGATGTTCGTCCCAGTAGCTGCCATCGACCCATTGACTCCACAGAAGAGCATCTAAAGAGTTTGTAGTCTCCGGGAAAGACCATTCAAGTTCGAGATCATCTCTGAAACCAACAATGAACACACGGTATCTCGTTTGCGGAACGCCATAGTCTGCCGCGTTTAGGAGACGGAACACCACGTTGTAGGAAAGCCCTCCGCCACGACCAGAGGTCTGCATTCTTTCAAGACGTTCTAAATGTGCCTCCACTGATTCACTATCCGCTCGTACTACATCTGGAAACGTAAGTTGAAGGAGGATGTAGTTAAAATACGTAGAAAAAGACGTTCGTAATAGTCCTTTCACGTTCTCGAAAACAAACGCCTGAGGTCTGGTCTCGCGTACAGCTCGAACAGCTTCAGGAAAAAGATCTCGGCGGTCTTTTGGACCTGCGTGTTTTCCACCAAGTGAGAAAGGCTGACACGGCGGTCCGCCAGCGACAAGTCGTACTTGTGCATTTGAAAGCGCGTCGTATCTGATTTCCCTTACATCACCTGAGACGAGGTTCCACAAGCTGTCTCGGTTTTGCTTTGGCTCTAGGTTAAGTCGAAGTGTAGCGGTTGCATTCTTGTCACGCTCGACAAGCGCTACATGGTGAAATCCAGATTCTTCAAGACCAAGGGCAAGTCCCCCTGCTCCCGAGAATAGCTCAATGGAGGGCACATTGTTATTCATTGAAGAAACTCCCTGATACTCTTTCCAATCTCTTCAAGGTTCCGCAATTCACATTCCCAAATCGTCATATGCTTCCAGCCCAATGATTCGAGCTGAGCTCTAACTTCATGATCGCGCCGTACGTTTCTTTGAAGCTTTGGCAGCCAGAAGTCTAAACGAGACTTAGGGAGATTATAGGTTCCACAATCATGGAGGTGCCAGAAACACCCATTCACGAAAATCACCTTGCCTCGTGATTTGAATACCAGATCCGGTTTACCCGGTAATTTGGCGTCATGAAGCCTGTAACGGTAGCCCATTCCATAAATGAGTCGCCGTATCGTCATTTCCAACTTCGTATCTGCATTTTTAACTAGCGACATTCGATGGCTGCGTTCCGCAACCGTCAAAAAATCGCGGCTTTCCTCTTGCTCAGAATAGCCTTTATTCACCTTACTCGAGTCGATCCGCCTCACGTGGTTTATTATAACAGCAGAGCCGGTTAAATAGCAATCACGGACTCTTACCAATGATATGAGAGTTATCCTGTTATCAAGATATGCGCTATTTATAGTTCAATCAACACCTCGATTGACAAGCGCGGGTGAAAGCCGTAAGGTAGGGATCGATGAACAAACCCGCTTATCTAATAGTTTCGGCAATACTACTTCTGAGCTTTTTTCTAACCTCCTGTCAGGAAGAGGAGGTCTCCACGGCGGTTCTCTGCACCAACAGAGCCGAGTTCACCGCTTATGCCGAAACCTTCAACACCATCCAGGACGAGCATAGAATCATAATCTCCTACTCCGAGTCCCCCCGAAGCTTTTTCGACGGAGAGAGTTCAGAATGTTCCCCCGATCTGGTGATCGATTCTTTCTTGGATTCTCAACGCTACAGCGGCAAGTTCGCCTCTTTGGAAAGTCTCTTCCTGGAAGAAAAAATCCAGAGCTCCCAATTCTACCCGGCTCTTCTGTCCAGAGGTCGACGGGAAAATCAACAATACCTCCTACCCGTCTCCTTTGACCTCCCGGGCTTGTATTTCAAAGCCGGAGTGGTGGAGCAAGGGATACCTGGCTACGGCATTTCTCTGGATCAGCTGGACGAGCTGAATCGAGAGTTCAACATCTTCAACGACGAAAGGCTGGAGAGACTCGGACTCTCGCTTCGCTGGCAGGGGGAGATGCTTTTTCTGGTGGGCATGCTCAAGGGCAGCAACTTTCGTGAGAGCAACACCGGTTCATTGGTCTGGAACGCCCAGAGCCTGACCGAGTCGGTGGATTTCATCCGCCGGTGGACCCTGGAATCCAACAGGGGAGTAGCAGCCGAACGAGACTTCGCCCAGAAGTACATGGTCGAACCGCATTACAAACTTATAGACCAGGAGAGGATCCTCTGTTCCTACAGCAGCCTTTCGGATTTCTACCTCCTTCCTCCCCAGTCTCGAGAGAAACTCTCCCTCTACTGGCTCTCCGCCGACGATACGATCCCCATCCTCCCTGGACCACTCTACGCGGCGATCCCCCAAGGAGCTCCGGGGATCAAAGCGGCGAAGGTCTTTCTCACTTGGTTTTTCCAAGCTCAAAACCAAGAACAGCTCATCACGTCGGCCCGTGACAAACGCTCCCGCAGCTTCGGTATCGCCGGCGGACTGTCCAGTCTTCCCCAGGTGAATCAAGAAATATTGCCTACCCTCTACCCCGGCTTGGTAGGGAGAATTCCTCAAAGCTCCTACCTGGTTTTTCCAAACCGTCTTCCGCCACACTGGAAGGATATTAAGCACGAAGTTCTCATACCCTGGCTCCAACATCAGGCGATTCGCGAGAATACCGACGAAAGCTTCTCCGAGAGACTCCGTACCTGGCTGCAGCAGCGCCCCTCCAGTTGACCTCCCGCACTGGTTTTTAGTTGACAGCCCAGAAAAACCGTATTAGGCTTTAGACCATAAGATAAGCTAGGAGGTTAGAATGGCCACGGTTAGTTTAAAAAACATTGGCAAGGTCTATGAAGGTGGCGTTAGGGCAGTCGACAACGCCAACATCGAAATCGAAGATCAGGAGTTTGTGGTATTTGTAGGTCCCTCGGGTTGTGGGAAGTCCACCACACTGCGGATGATAGCCGGATTGGAGGATATCACCGAGGGAGATCTCTATATCGACGGCAAAAGAGTCAACGACATCCCACCTAAGGATAGGGATATCGCGATGGTCTTCCAAAACTACGCGCTGTACCCGCATATGACCGTCTACGACAATATGGCCTTTGGTCTCAAAATCAGAAAATTCAACAAAGAGGATATCAAGAAACGGGTAGATCAGGCGGCCAAGATTTTGGATATCGAAGAGCTGCTGGATCGTAAGCCCAAGGCCCTCTCCGGTGGTCAGCGGCAACGAGTGGCCGTCGGACGCGCCATAGTGCGTCAGCCCAAAGTATTTCTGTTCGACGAACCCCTGTCCAACCTGGACGCCAAGCTTCGAGTTCAGATGAGAGCCGAGATATCTTCGCTGCACCACCGCCTCAACGCGACGATGATCTACGTCACCCACGACCAGGTAGAGGCGATGACCATGGCCGACAAGATAGTGGTCCTCAAGGACGGAATCATTCAGCAGATCGGTAGTCCCCTGGAGCTCTACAACGACCCGGCTAACCGCTTCGTCGCCGGTTTCATCGGCTCGCCGCCGATGAACTTCCTCACCGTGGAGGTTACCGAGGCAGGAGGCAAGGTCTTCATCGATGAGGGCAACTTCAAACTGGCCGTTCCCGAGGAACAGGGCCGTCAGCTCAAGGACTACGTGGGCAAGCAGGTAGTCTTCGGCATTCGCCCAGAGGACATGGACTACTTGGAAGAGGAGAAGAAAAACGAGTCCATCAAGGCCACCGTCGGGGTGATCGAACCCCTGGGCGCTGAGATACACGTCTACGTGGACACGGGCACGCACCAGAGTATCGCCCGGGTCAGCCCCAACGTCAGCCTCAATGTCGGGCAGGAGGTCTTCCTCTACCCGCATCTTGAGAAAGCGGTCTTCTTTGATATGGAGACCGAGCTGGCCATCGGTCGCGAGGCCCGCAAACAATCCTAAGAATATCGAGGAATCGAGGTTTAGGAAAAGGCCGCTTTCTTGGAGAAGGCGGCTTTTTTATACCCTCATAAAATATGTACACTCATTTCAACCACTCCTACGAAAAAACAGTAATCACCCTCCACCCGGGAGAGTACTATGTATCCTCCGAGGATATTTACATCGCCACGGTCCTCGGCTCCTGCGTCGCGGTGGTCCTCTACGACTCACAAAAGAAGATCGCCGGCATGAACCACTACATGCTTCCCGGAGATCGGCAGGATGATGCGGAGAAATCCGCCCGTTACGGTATCAACGCGATGGAGCTGCTGATCAACGGTATGATGAAGGCCGGTGCGGATCGACGTCGACTTCGAGCAAAGGTTTTTGGCGGGGGCAACGTCCTGGACACCGAAAGCAACGTCGGTTTCAACAACGTGCGCTTTGCCACCACCTTTCTGCAGGAAGAGATGATACCCATCGACGGCCGCGATACCGAGGGGGTGACCGCCAGGAAGATATTTTGCCACCCCCCCAGTGGGCAAGTCTATCTAAAACGCCTTCACCAGGAGATCTTGAACCAGGTAAGAAAAAGAGAAAGTCATCATCTGGAGAATATTAGAAAAAAAGACTTTTATGGAGGTTTCACCCTATTTGAAAAGTAGTTTGAAAAGGATTATTATTCAACTTGAAAGTATTATTTCAGGAGTATGCACATGGAGTTCAACAACTTCCCCGCTGGACGCAAGGTTTTCTACCTCTTTCCGGAAGGTCTTTTCCACCAGGCGGTGGTCAAGCATATAATCAACCAAGAATACGAAATCTACACCCTCTCCGACTACCGCAGGGGCCTGCCTCTCATCTTCCAGTACAATGGGGCCATAGTATTCCTCAACCTCTCCGGAGCTCCGGATACGGACAAACTTCTGCCGTCGATCAGGGACTTCTGCCGGCAGGGTTCGACCCGCTCTATCGCCCTTTATTTCTTATGCGACGCCGACACTAGCTGTCCGGAAGCACGGAGACTCAGCGAAAGTCTGGACAATTGCAGCTTCCTCACCTACTCTTCCACACCAGATGAAGTCTCCGCGCAGATCGAAGAGATCTTGGAAAATCTCGAGGCTCGGGGTCAGAGGAATTTCGTACGATTCGGGTCCAACAGCAACGAGATCGCCAATATCAGTTTCAAGCGCAAAGAGAAAGCCTTTGCCGGTCGCCTCCACGACATCAGCGCCGGGGGGCTCTCCTTTTCCCTGACCAGCGGCGAAAGCCTCCCCCTACGGGCAAAGCTGAGCCAGGTCACCGTGGATCTGGGCTACCTGGTAGAGGGGCTCAGCGGGACGGTCTCCCTCCGAAGACGGCTGCCCGACGACACTATCCTCTACGTCCTGCTGTTTGACAAGGGTATCGCCGTCGAGACACAGGAGCTGCTGCGCTTTGTGATCCACGCCTCCCTGCAAAGGCAGTTCATCACCCGACTCAAACAGGTCGCCGTCCCGGACTAGCCAAAGGCGCTACCTGTCAAGCTCAAAAAAAAAGCGCGCCGGCGGCGCGCTTTTTTTTACAGCACAATATATATCGATCAGACCTGAGCCACCGTTTTGGCCAGAGCCTTCAAAGCTTCCTGGTACTTCCGCAGAGGTACCGCGATCAACATAGTGATCGGCGAGCCGCCGTAATTCAGTCCCTCCACGTGTATCTCCAGCTCTTCCAGAGCCCGCATGGCGGCCCCGGTGATATGGCTGTTGGAAGTCAGTCCTTCCCCCACCACGCCGATCATCGCCACTTCGGAACCGACCCGGCAGTCATCCGCACCGAGCTCTCTCTTCAACTCTTCCGAAAGCTGCTCCCAGGAGATCTCCTGGTCTTCGGCAACAAAGAGGGTCAAGGTGTCGAAGCCTTTCAACTCGAAATCTACACTCAGCCCCTTCGAGCGCAGCAGCTTCAGCACCTGCCCGGGAAAATCGGGGTACCGGTTGAGCATGAACTTTTCGATCAAGACCTTACGGTAGGGCTTTTTCCCCGACACACCCACAATGGGATCCTTCACACTGTCTCGGTTCAGCACGATGAAGGTTCCCGGAGCCGACGGGTCGTTGGTATTCTTCACGTTGATGGGCACACCGATACTCTTTACCGGAGCTATAGCCTCTTCGTGGAAGACGTTCGCCCCGATGGAGGCCATCTCCCGGATCTCGGCGTAGGAGATCTCCTTGATCGGTTTGGGGTCGTCCACGATCCGCGGGTCGGCCATCAGTATCCCCGAGACATCGGTCCAGTTCTCGTAGACCTCCGCCATCGCCCCCCGGGCGGCGATGGCCCCAGAGATATCCGAACCGCCGCGAGAGAAGGTCTTCAGCTCTCCGTTCACGGTGGCTCCGTAAAAACCAGGCATCACCTTGACCCCTTCTCCCCGCAGACGCTCGGTGACCAAGGGGTAGGAGCTCTCGTCGACCCGACCATCGTCGGTCAGCCGCACCACCTCCTGGGCGTCGACGAACTGGGCCCCCAGGAACTCGGCGATCATCAGGGCGCTCAGGTACTCTCCGCGACTGGCGGCGTAGTCGGGTCCGGCGCCGGCGGCGATCTTCTGTTCTATCTCATCCAGCGAATCCTTCAGCGAGCCGGCCACCTGGAGCTCCGAGGCGATCTCTAAAAATCTCTGTCGGATTATTCCGAAGGTCTCTTTGATGGACTCACCCTTCCGACTCAGAGCGTCGCAGGTGTACAGCATGTCGGTGATTTTCTCGTCCTCCTTGTGCCGTTTGCCCGGAGCGGAGACCACCACAACCCTGCGCTGAGGGTCTGATTCGACTATTTTTTTGACCTTTCGTATCTGATCGGCGTTGGCTACGGAGCTCCCGCCGAATTTACATACCTTCATTCAAGCCTCCTATAAACTACTACTTGCTAAATAACTTCTGGGGATATTCGATAAACTTCTCACACCCGTCCTCGGTGACCAAAAAGGGCTCGCTGCACTCAAAACCGTAGGTATCCAGCCAGATCCCCGGCATGAAATGAATGGTCATTCCCGGTTCCAAAACGGTCTTGTCCCCCGGGCGGAGGCTGACCGTGTGCTCGCCCCAGTCCGGTACGTAGTTCAGACCGTAGGAGTAACCGACCCGGGAGGGCTTCTCCACTCCTGTGCCCTTCAGATTCTCTCGCCACCGCTGTTCCACCTCTTCGGCGGTGACCC
>OMKS01001629.1_pt1 | contig 19830 bp, 18 predicted proteins | sample 1674721 | NCBI WGS metagenome assembly OMKS01 (sample SAMN06264996, study PRJEB25208) | sediment metagenome | isolation source: hot spring sediment | place: USA: California | collected 2014-09-02
CCCTTCGTCATACTCGAGGCCGGGCGGGCAGACCCGGTGGCCGGTGGCGCGCTGCACCAGAAAGGTCCGCGCGTGGGCATGAAGTGATTATTTTGGTGCGGAATTTCCAGGGCGATATGAAGAATGTGTCGATTGGTAATACGCCTCGGGGTGTGGGCACGCTTATTGCGTTGTGGCTTGCCGACACCAATTACTTGTGAAGCGAGTTCCAGTCCATGCAGGCCTTTACGCATTACATCAACGGCAACCACGTGCCCCATGACGATGGGCGTGTTGTCGACGTCTACAATCCTTCGACCGGAGCGGTTGCCGCCCGGGTGCCACTGGCATCGAGCGTTGACACCGAATCGGCGATTGCCGCGGCACAGACGGCGTTTCCGGGCTGGTCAGCCACCACGCCCCTTCGTCGGGCGCGCATCCTGTTTCGATTTCGGGAGTTGATCGAACAGCATGCCGACGGGCTGGCTCGGCTCATCAGTCGGGAGCATGGAAAGCTGCTGGGCGATGCGAAAGGGGAGCTGACACGCGGAATGGAGGTGGTCGAGTTCGCCTGCGGCATCCCGCACCTGCTGAAAGGGGAGTTCTCGGAGAATGTCGGAAGCGCCGTCGACAGCTGGTCGATCCGGCAGCCGCTGGATGTGTGTGCCGGCATCACGACATTCAACTTCCCGGCCATGGTCCCGATGTGGATGTTTCCGGTGGCGCTGGCGTCCGGCAACACCTTCGTGCTCAAGCCCTCGGAGAACGCTCCGTCCTGCCCCCTGCGTCTGGCGGAGCTGCTGACAGAGGCGGGCCTCCCCGATGGCGTGTTCAACGTCGTCAATGGTGACAAGGAGGCGGTCGATACGCTGTTGACCGATGAGCGCGTGCAGGCGGTGAGCTTTGTGGGCTCCACGCCGATCGCTGAATACATCTATGCAACCGGCACGGCGCACGGCAAGCGGGTGCAGGCGTTGGGCGGTGCGAAAAACCACATGGTGGTCATGCCGGATGCCGACATGGACCAGGCCGTTGATCCATTGCTGGGGGCCGCCTACGGGTCCGCCGGCGAGCGGTGCATGGCGGTTTCCATCGTGGTCACGGTGGGCGATGCGGCCGATCGGCTCGTGGAGCGGCTCGTGCCGCGTGTTCAGGGCGTGCGCGTGGGGCCGAGCGATTCTGATGATTCGGATATGGGCCCGCTGGTCACGCGCGGGCATCTGGCGAAGGTGAGCGATTACATACAGTCGGGTGTCGACGAGGGAGCTCGTCTCCTGGTCGACGGGCGCGGGGTTGTGGTGGGAGGGCGCGAAGATGGCTTCTACCTGGGTGCCTGTCTGTTCGATCACGTGACGGACAGCATGCGGGTCTATCGGGAGGAGATCTTCGGCCCGGTACTCGGTATCGTGCGGGTGCCCGATCTGGCAACTGCACTCGAGTTCATCAACACGCACGAGTTCGGTAACGGTACCACGATCTTTACGCGCGACGGGGGCGTGGCGCGCCAGTTCTCGCATGCCGTTCAGGTCGGTATGGTCGGGATCAACGTTCCCATTCCCGTGCCGATGGCCTTCCACAGTTTCGGTGGCTGGAAGCGGTCACTCTTCGGAGATCATCACATGCATGGTCCGGAGGGTGTGCGCTTCTACACCCGGATGAAGGCGATCACCGGCCGTTGGCCCAGTGGTCGTCAGCGAACCGAGTATGTGATGCCAACCATGAAATGATGGGCAGTCAGCGACCCGCGTCGCTTGCTGCAGGGTCGGGCAGGCGCAGGGAGAGCAGGGCCGCGAGCAGCACGAAGCCGGCCGAGGCCCAGAGTGCGCCCGAAAGGCCGGCCGTCTGGTAGAGGACGCCGGAGAGCACGGTGCCGGTGAGTCGGCCGCCGGCGTTGGCCATGTAATAGAAGCCGACGTTCATGGCCACGCGGTCGTGATCGGCATAGGCGAGGATGAGATAGGAGTGCACGGCCGAGTTGAGTGCGAACAACAGGCCGAAGACGGCCAGGCCGGCAATGAGCACCGCGGCCGGGTCCCAGCCCTGCAGCAGGGCCAGGGCGATGCCGACAGGGGCGAGCAGCAGCGCCGCCGCGCCGAGGCGCGCCGTATTGCCGGCCGGTCCCCGGCCGTGATGGCTGCGGCGCAGCAGGCGGGGCGCGCTCGCCTGCACCGCCCCGTAACCGATGATCCACAGGGCGAAGAAGGCGCCAATGGCCATGTGGCCCCAGCCGAGCACGGCCGAGAGGTACACGGGCAGGGCGACGACGAACCAGATGTCGCGCGCGCCGAAGAGGAAGAAGCGTGCGGCCGAGAGCCAGTTGATGGCCGGCGTGTTGGAGAACACCTGGGTGAACTTCGCCCCGGCCTTCATCTTGCCGACGCCGCTCGGCAACAGCGCGGCGGTGAGCAGCAACACGATGAAGAGCAGGCCGGCCAGTACGGCCAGTGCGCCGCGAAAGCCGATGAGCTGCAGCAATGCCGCACCGACGAAGAAGCCCGCGCCCTTGAGCGCGTTCTTCGAGCCCGTGAGCAGGGCCACCCAGCGGAAGAGTCTCGACTCGCTGTCAGCGCCGCCCGTGCCCGCGATGGCCTTTACCGAGGCCTTGGCCGACATCTTGTTGAGGTCCTTGGCGATGCCGGACAGGGCCTGTGCCGCCATCACGTAGGCCACCGACAGCCAGGGGGCGGGCACGGTGAGCATCAGCAGGGCCACCACCTGCAGGGCCATGCCGATGTGCATGGTGAGGTTGAGCCCGATACGCGCGCCCAGCCACCCGCCCACCAGGTTGGTGACGATGCCGAAGAACTCGTAGAACAGGAACAGCATCGCCACCTCGAACGGCGAGTAACCGAGCTGGTGGAAGTACAGCACCACCAGCATGCGGATCGCGCCATCGGTGATGGTGAAGGCCCAGTAGCCGCCGGTCACTACCAGGTAGTAGAAGAGTGAAGTTTGAAGTTTGAAGTTTGAAAGAAAGTGCATCATGTCATGCCGCGCATTTTACGGATGATGGTGGTGAGAATGGCGATCAGTTCGTTGCACTCGTTTTGCAGTTCGACCAGTCGTGTTTCTGCCACGAGGTCGGTTGCGGCCATCAGGCGCAGCCAGTAATGCGTCTCGCGGGCTTCCTTGCACGCAATGCTGTATTTGCTGATGAAGTCAGCCTCGCTCTGTGCTGCCTGACCTTCTTCTATGTTGGCTCCGATCGATGTGCCGGAGCGAAGCAGCTGCGAGGCAAGCGTTCATGAAGCCCCTGGCCGCCTGTCCAGCACCTGGCAGAGGTGCACGATGCGAGTGGCAAACTCGAAGCTCCTTTTCGGCAAATCGGATTTCACTTCCTTGTCTCCTTCAGACTTCAACCTTCACTCTTCAAACTTCGCGCGACGTGTCGCGCGAGCTCCATCATTCGGTTCACGTAGCCCCATTCGTTGTCGTACCAGGCCAGTACCTTCACCTGCGTGCCGTCGACCACCATGGTGGAGGGTGCGTCGACGATGGAGCTGCGCGGATCGTCCTTGTAGTCGATGGAGACCAGCGGTCGCTCTTCATAGCCGAGGATGCCCGCGAGCGGTCCTTCCGCGGCCTCGCGGAAATAGCCGTTCACTTCCTCCGCGGTGACGTCACGCGCGGCTTCGAAGACGAAGTCGGTGAGCGAGGCGTTGAGCAGCGGTACACGCACGGCCAGCCCGTTGAGCTTGCCATCCAGCTCCGGGAAGATCTTGGTGATCGCCTTCGCTGACCCGGTGCTTGTGGGGATCAGCGACTGACCGCAGGCGCGCGCGCGGCGCAGGTCCTTGTGGCCCTTGTCGATGATGGTCTGGGTGTTGGTGATGTCGTGGATGGTCGTCATCGTGCCGTGGCGGATGCCGATCATTTCATGCATCACCTTGACCACGGGCGCTAGGCAGTTGGTGGTGCAGGAGGCCGCCGTGAGCAGGTGATGCGTGGCCGGGTCGTAGGTATCGTCGTTGATGCCGTAGACGATGTTGAGCGCGCCTTCCACGGGGGCGGCGACGATCACCTTCTTCACGCCCTGGTCGAAGTAGGCCTGAAGCTGTTCCGGTTTGCGAAACCTGCCCGTGGCCTCGATGACGATGTCGCAGCCCGACCAGTCGGTGTCGCCGATGGCGGTGTTGCGCGTATAGGCGATGGGCTGCCCGTCGACGGTGAGGGTGTCGTCATCGCCGGCGCAATCGTGCGGCCAGCGGCCGTGCACCGAGTCGAAGGCGAGCAGGTGCGCCGAGCCTGCCGCGTCCGTGGCGATCTCGTTGATGTGCACGATGCCCAGTTCGTCGAAGTCCCAGCCCGCGCGCAGGCCGAGCCGTCCCATGCGGCCGAAACCGTTGATGCCGATACGTGTCATCATGTTCGAAACCCCGGTAAAGAAAACCCTGCACGTAGCGTGTGCCCGTGGCGTTCAATCCCTGTGACGACGGGCCTTTGCAGCCCGTTGTCATGCCTATGGTGCTGTCGTGTGGTGCGAAACAGTGGCCTCTCACGGAGCCGCAGAGGACGCTGAGGAAAGTCCGGGCACCCGTTCCGGTTCTCTCTGCGCGTCCCACGTCTTTGCGAGAGCAATCGCTGTCGTTACAACCAAGTTTCTACCTGGTCGCGTGAGGGCACGCCGCCGGCGTGCACCACCTTGTCGTTGACCACGACACCCGGCGTGGACATCACGCCGAAGCTCATGATCTGGCCGATGTCCTCCACCTTCTCCAGCTCGATATCGACCCCCCGGGCTCGGGCGGCCTCCTCGATGAGTTTGAGGGTGACCTTGCAGTTGGCGCAGCCGGTGCCCAGTACCTTGATGTTTTTCATGCGCTGTTCCTCCGGTATTCAGGCCGCTGGCTTCACGGCCTCGATGGTTGCGGATACGACGTAGTCCTCGACGCGGCGTCCCGGGGCCCACTCGCGTATGAACGCGCGGCTCTCGTCCTTCGGCTGGATGCGGATGTCCGCAAAGCCGGCGGCCGTCAGCATGGTCTCCAGCTCGTCGATGAGTGAGGCCCCGGCGATGCAGCCGGTATAGAGGGCCAGGTCCTGTCGAGCCTGTTCGGGCAGCTCGGCCGTGGTGACGATGTCGCTGATGGCCAGTCGTCCACCCGGCCTGAGCACGCGGAATGCCTCACGGAACACCTGTGTCTTGTCGGCGGAGAGATTGATCACGCAGTTGGAGATAATGACATCGATGCTGTCATCTGCCACCGGCAGGTGCTCGATCTCGCCGAGACGGAACTCGACGTTGCGGTAGTCGCCCTTGTGGGCGTTGTCGCGTGCACGGCTGAGCATCTCCGGTGTCATGTCGACACCGATCACGTGCCCAGACCCATCCACGGCGCGGGCGGCGAGAAAACAGTCGAAACCCGTGCCGCTGCCGAGATCCAGGACGGTCTCGCCGGGCTCGAGCGCGGCGATGGCCTGGGGGTTGCCACAGCCAAGCCCCAGGTCGGCACCTTCCGGGACGGCGTCAAGTTCCGCCTCGGAATAGCCGAGACGTGCAGATGCGCCGGTGCCGACGACGGGCTCGCAGCAGCTGCTGCCCGTGCAGCAGCCGTTGCCGCCCTGGGCGACCTGGCCGTAGGTCTCGCGGACGGCGCCGCGGATTATTTCCTGATCGGTGGTTTGCATGGTCATTCCCCTATCGCGTGATGTGCCGGCCGGCTCGATCAGCAGCAGGACTGTCTGCTGGACGTGGTACCGCAACAACTGCCGCTGTCGGCCTTGGCGGGGGTGGCCGGTTGTCCCTGCGCCGCCTCCTCGTCGAAGGCGGCATCGAGCTTGTCGCCCGCCTCGTCGCGAATGTGGCGCGCGACCTCGATCACGGTGTCGATCTGGTGTTCCGGGATGCCGAGTTCGCGCAGGCGGCTGAGCTGGCACAGCCCCTTGCTCGGATGGTTGGAGGCGATCGACGCCGCGAGCGAGACCATGGCGACGATGGAGGGGTGCAGTTGCGGTTGCGTGGTCATGGCAGAATCTCCTCGGGGATGAACAGGTTGAAGCCCCACCCGACCAGGATGAAGGCCGCGGACAGGATCACGACGAACAGGCCGAGCGCCGGCCAGCGCACGACCTTGCGCAGGATCAGCAGCTCGGGCACGGACAGGGCAGCCACGCTCATCATGAAGGCGAGCGTGGTACCCACCGCCACGCCCTTGCCGAGCATAGCCTCTGCCACCGGGATCACGCCCGTGGCATTGGAATAGAGCGGCACGCCCAGGATCACGGCCATGGGTACCGCCAGCCAGTTGTTGCCGCTGCCCAGGTTCTCGACCACCCAAGCCTCGGGCACGTAGCCATGGAACAGGGCGCCGATGGCGATGCCTGCGATGATCCACTTCCAGATGCGGCGCACGATCTCGCGCACCTCGCCCATGGCGTAGCGGTGGCGACCGAGCAGTGAACGGTCCGGCTCGGCGGCGGCCACCTCGCCCATCTGGATCTTCCAGACGTATTCCTCCACCCAGCGTTCCGAGCGTGCGGTATCCATGATCACGCCGCCGATGTAGGCGACGATGAGACCGGCCAGCACGTACAGCAGGGCGATCTCCCAGCCGAGGATGCCGATGAGGATGACCACGGCCACCTCGTTGATCATCGGGCTCGCGATGAGGAAGGAGAAGGTGACGCCCAGCGGCACACCGGCCTCGACGAAGCCGATGAACAGCGGCACCGACGAGCAGGAACAGAACGGCGTGACCGCGCCGAGCAGGATGGCGAGGATGCGCGCCAGCCACTTCGGTTTGCCGCGCACGTAGGCGCGTACCCGCTCGGGCGTGAACAGCGCGCGCAAGAGGCCCATCACATAGATCACGATCACGAGCAGCGCGAAGATCTTCGCGATGTCCATGACGAAGAACTGCAGGGCCGCGCCGAAGGCGGTCTCCGGCGACAGGCCCAGCAGGTCGTAGACGATCAGGTTGGCGAGCGCGTCGAACACGGGTCTACATGGCCTCGAACTGCAGGTAGGTGCGGTTCATGTTGGCGCGGTGCAGCGAGTCGAAGTGATCGAGGTGCTGGAAGTCCGGGTGCTCGGCGTGGCGCGCGATCACGTCGGCCATGGACTCCATCTCCTGGGCCGCGGCCCCCACCACGTTCACCAGGAAGTCGTAGTAGTCGCCCGTGTCGCGGCGGGCCGTGGCCAGGTCCGTCACGTGCCCGTGGCCGGGAACCACGTGCTCGGGCGCCAGGGCTTCCATGGCCTCGAAGGCGGCCTGCGCCTTCTGCATGTCGGACCAGTCGTGCACGGAGAGCATGCGGTCGACGTAGACGAGGTCGCCGGTGAAGACGGTCTTCTCGGCCGGGATCCACAGCATGGCATCGCCCGGGAAATGGGCGTCGGTATAGGTCAGTACCAGATCGACGCCTCCGAGGGTGAGTGCAGCCTCGGCGCCCTCCAGGCGGGTGGTGGCGGGCAGCGGCTCGGTGCCGGCCAGGCGCTCGCCGAGAAAGCGTTCCAGGGTCTGCATGTGCCGGTCGGCGAAGCGCTCCTGGGTCTGGGCGGTGCGCGCCAGGGCAATGATCTGCGCGCCCTTTTCCGCGAAATAGGCATTTCCCAGCCAGCGGTGGTCCTGGCTGCCGATATTGATCACCCATTTCACCGGCCTGTCGGTCACCTTCGCGATGGCGGCCTCGAGCTTCTGCGTGCCGAGTTTGCTTGCGCCGGAATCAATGAGCACCACGCCCTCGTCGGTGACGATGAAGCCGAGGTTGTTGTTGAGTCCGTCGTTCTCCGGGCTGCGCTGGTCGGTGGGGCCGACGATGGCGTAGACGTTGCCGCTGACCTGTTCGGCAGCCGGTGTATAGGCCATTGCCGGGGCCGCCCAGGCGGAAACAAGGAGGCAGAGTGCGGCAAGGCTTCGGAGGGGCATTTTCATCGTGTCGTTCGCTCTTGTGGACGCGAGGGGTCAGGCGCAGCAGGCGGTGCCGGGCCGGTTGGGCATGGTCTCGAGCGCCTGTCGGTCGCCGGCAAAGGGGAGCTGCGATCTCACGCCAGCAGTCGTCTCGGCGATGACCGCGCGAGCCCATGCGGGCAGGTCGGGATGAATGCGGTAGTAGACCCAGAGCCCTGCCTTGCGGTCGGCCACCAGGCCGGCCTTGCGCAGGTTGCCGAGGTGATGGGAGACCTTGGGCTGCGGCAGGCCGAGGGCATGGGTGAACTCGCAGACGCACAGCTCGTCGTGCTCGGACAGCAGCGTGATACAGCGCAGCCGCGTCTCGTCGGCGAGGGCCCGGAAGTACTGCTCGGGATTCGGCATCATTATATGCATCAACTTAGATATAGTCGGAGGCAAGTATATCGACCTTCCTCGATATATCAAGCCCCGTGGCGGGGGATCAGGTGTCGCAGCCTCGCGGCGGGTGGTCGCCGTTGTGGGGCTGGAGTGTGACATGGTCGATGCCGAAGGCCTCGTCCGCGAGCCGGGTAAGCTGCCGGGCGAGCGCCGGCCACTCGGCGATGTCGTCCACGCGCACGTGGGCGCTCAAGGCCACGCGGTCGGCGGAGAGCTGCCAGATGTGCAGGTCGTAGACGTCGTGCACCCCGTCGACATCGGTCAGGGCCGAACGCACCTGCTCCAGGTCGAGATCGAAGGGCACGCCGTCCAGCAGACTGTGCAGGGACACGCGTAGCAGGCGCAGGCTGGAGACCAGGATCAGTGCCGCGATGAGCATGGCGAGCAGCGGGTCGACCGGGGTCCAGCCCGTGAAGGTGATCACCACGCCGGAGATCAGGGCCGCCACCGAACCGAGCAGGTCGCCCATGACGTGCAGCAGCGCCCCGCGCACGTTGATGTTGTCTCGGTCCCCCATCAGCATCCAGGCGACGATGAGGTTGACCACCAGACCGATGGCCGCGACGATCATCACCGCCTCGCCGGTCACCGGGCGCGGGTCCAGCAACCGGCCGACGGCCGAGGCGGCGATGGCGGCCACCAGGCCGATCATGACCAGGGCATTCACGAGTGCGGCGAGGATCTCCATCCGGCCGAGGCCGTAACTATGGCGTCTGGACGGCGACCGCTGGGCCAGCCACGCGGCCAGTGCGGCCAGCCCCAGGGCGGAGGCGTCCGTGAGCATGTGGCCGGCGTCGCTGATGAGTGCGAGCGAGTTGGCCCACAGCCCGCCCGCGACCTCCACGCCGGCAAACCCGAGCGTGAACAGCACGGCGAAGCCCAGGCGTCTGCCCGAGTGGTCATGCGCGTGGCCGTGCTGATGATTCCCCATGGCCTAACGATAGCGGATGTGGTCTGGCGGTGTAATGTGCATGGAGGAGAGGCGTTGTTGGCTGACAATTCCCCGTGCCTAGCGAATGCAGGGAACGGTCTTGAAGTTTAAGGCCGGCTTGGCTGGCCTTGCGTTCTCCGTGAGGGTTGTTCGGGGTTGCGGGCGTGGCGTGACCCGCGTAGTGTTTACATGTATTACATGCAAACACTACGCGGGTCATCAACATGAGCAAATCCACCGCAGTCCGGTTGCCGGACGAAACCTATGCACGATTGAAAGATCTGGCCGACAAGACCGGTCGGACGGCCACGTATTACATCCGGGAAGCGATCGAGGAATACCTGGAAGACATGGAAGACATCTACCTGGCGGAGCAGGCGCTGGTCGACATCCGCGCCGGCCGTGTGAAGCCGGTTTCTCAGGACGAGATGAGTCGACGCCTTGGCCTGGACGATTGAGTTTGATCCGCGCATAGAGAAGTCCCTGAACAAGATCGGGCGCGAGGGCGCGCGCAGGATCCGTGATTATTTACGGGACAGGGTTGCGACACTTGAAGATCCGCGCCAGCTGGGCAAGCCATTGAAGGGTGAGTTGGCGGAGTTGTGGCGATATCGGGTTGGCGAGTATCGCGTGGTTTGTGAATTACAGGACCACAGGCTGGTGGTCCTGGTCGTGAGGGTGGGGCATCGGAGTAACGTCTATCGTTCCTGAGTTCTGTTGATGTCCGCGCCTCAGCGAGTCACACCGATCTTCAGCTCAGGCAAACGGCGTCTGCTCCGGCTCCGCCTCGGCGGGGCTCGTCGCGCGCAGGGCCTCGATGAGGGTGGCGGTCAGTATCAAGGCGGCGCCCAACCATTCCATCGGTTCCAGTCGTTCCCCGGCAATGAGCATGGCGCTGCCCACCGCGGTGACCAGTTCCATGACGATCAGGATGGAGGCGCGCCCCGCCTCCATGTGGGTGACCCCCCACTGGGTGGCGGCGGTGGCCGCCATGAGCCAGATGCCGCCGTAGGCCGCCACCCAGAGCGCGTCCGGCACGAACAACACCGTGTCCGGCTGTACGCCGGCGACGAGCAGCAGGGCGCCCATGCCGAAACCGCCGAGCATCATGGCGGTGAGCTTGCTTGGTACCGGCACGTGCTGGTCGGCACGGAAGACGAGGTTGTTGCCGGCCAGTCCCATGCCTGCGGTGAGGGCCATGATGTCCACCCAGGTGATCGCTCCCTTGAGGGCTTCCACGCCGCCGAGCACGAAAAATGCGCCGGTGAGGGCCAGGGCCACGGCGAGCCAGCGGGCGAGATCGATGCGCTCGCCGAGAAAGATGCGGCCCCCCAGCACGCCCCAGGCAGGCAGCAGGTAAAAGAGCACCATCACACGCACCACCTCGCCGTAGATCATGGCCATGGCGAAGGCGAGGTTGGCGTAACCACCGATCAGTGCGACGAGGATCAGGGGGGTGCGCCGGTCCAGCCACTGGGTGCGCTGCCGGTAGAGCGCGGGCAGCAGTAGGAGACCGGCCGTGCCGAAGGCGATGGTGGTCACGGCCACGCCCTCGAAGCCCAGGCCGTTGAGCCACTTGAGCGGCAGCCAGGTGAGCCCCCACAGCACGGAGCCGGTGAGCAGCACGAGGACGGGGAGGTAGGCAGGCATGGGGGTTTGGTCTCGGTTAGGGCCCTGAAATATTGATACTATCATTCCCTTTCGAGGCGCTACCGGGATTTCAAAGCGTCATGGGCGCGTCGAAGCGCAGGTCCTGCGCCTAGCTCTATTCCCAGGGGCGAATATGGTTCTAGAGCCGCCAATCACAGGTTCGGCGAGCTGCATTTTACGTGTTATCAAAGGGTTAGCAGGGGGGGTAATGCAGGAGGGTCGATTGGCCTAGGGTACTCGCGGGTTGATGATATCTTTATACTGAACTGTTCAGATGGCCAGGTCCCAAGCGGATCCGTGCGGTGCGGCTACGACCGTAGGCGCGCCTATAACTAAATACCGAGTCGCACAACTGTGCGGAATCAAGATTAAATGAGTGTAATTCCCTATCGCCGCGATATCGATGGATTACGCGCCATCGCGGTGTTGTCCGTTGTACTGTTTCATGCTGGATTCGAGAGCCTGGCGGGCGGCTATGTCGGCGTAGATGTCTTCTTCGTCATCTCGGGCTACCTTATCGGCGCGATCGTTCTGAAAGAGCTCGAATGGGGCAGTTTTACATTTCGCAGCTTCTATGAGCGCCGTGTACGCCGGATTCTTCCTGCCCTGTTCGCGGTATTGATTGTCACTGGTATCGCGGGCTATCACTTATTGCTGCCAGATGAATTCGTTGCGCTCGCCCAGGCGAGTCTCGCCACGCTCTTCTTTGGCTCGAACATCTATTTCTGGGACCAGCAAAGCACCTATTTCGGTCTCGATATCAATACCGAGCCCCTGCTGCACACCTGGTCCCTCGGCGTCGAGGAACAGTTTTACCTGTTCTTCCCTCTGTTGCTGTGGGCGTTATACAAGCGGGGGCTTAACAGAAAACAGCTTTTCTTCGCGTTCGGACTTCTGTTCGCGGCATCGCTCACGCTCAACATCCTGGCGACACCCTTCTACACGAAGTTCAGCTTCTACATGATCCCAACGCGCGCCTGGGAACTGCTTCTCGGCGTCATGCTCGCTCTCGGCGTGCTCCCCGACGCGCGCCGCCTCGGTGTCGCAACGGCGTTGGCGGTTCTCGGCGCAGCCCTCCTGGTCGGAAGCGTTGTTTTTCTCCGCGAGGCACTGCTGTTTCCGGGCGTAAATGCCATTTACCCGGTGCTCGGCACCGGGCTGCTCATCTACTCGGGGCGTAAGCATGTCACCTTCGTGCATCGCATGCTCGAGTATCGGGTGGTCGTTTATATAGGCTTGATCTCCTATTCGCTCTACCTCTGGCACTGGCCAGTAACGATTTACACCAAGATGCTCTGGGATTCGGTCATTGCCGAGGTGTTCATCGTCCTGCTGTCCGTTCTCCTCGCCGCGCTCTCGTACCACTTCATCGAGAATCGCTACCGCGGAAAGAAGGCGCGCACCAACGTGGTTGGCGTGCCGCGCAAAGGACGCCTGGGAGAGCTCGGCGTGGGCGCGTCAATGGTCCTGGTTCTCGCGATCGCTCTTCTCGTCACAGACGGCCTGCCGAATCGAGTTCCGGACCGTGCGTATGAGACCGTCGGAATCGAGCGAGAACGGGAAAGTCCGATGGAAAGAGCGCATAGTTGTCGGCTGTTCGACGAGAATACACACGAGGTCGGCGCGAAAAAGGGGCATCTTTGTGTCTTGGGCTCGGGTGACGCCGCGCCAGAATTCATTCTTTGGGGTGATTCACATGCGAGAGCCTTGATCCCCTCCTTGCACGCGGCAGCCGAGGCTACCGGAATAACCGGTCTTGCCTTGACGAACTCTGGATGTCAGCCCCTCGCCGGCGTGTACCGTCCTTCGAAGCCTCGGTGTCTCCACTTCAACCGCGCTGTATTGGATTACTTGGAGACTCGCCATAATCTAGAAAAGGTATTCCTCGCCGGGTACTGGCGTGTCCCCCTAATGGGAAAAAGCTACGATAACAACAATTTTCTGATCATGGATGACCAGACTGCTAGGCTGTCTGCAGCAGAGAACCAACGCGTATTTGCGCGGGGGCTCGATCGCACGTTGGCTGCTCTTGAGATGCGAGAGGTTTTTGTTGTCGAAGATATTCCCGAGATCGGTGCGCAGTTTGGAAAGGCGGTTGAAAATCACTTTTTACGCATGGCCTGGTTGCGCGACCGAGTCGATGAGGGGATCGTTTTTGAGGATCAGCCTGATAGCTACTCGTCAGCTCTAAAGGTCGTGCTGTCCGAGCTGCAAAGTGCCTATCATTGGGTCTCAGTCAAAGATAGTCTATGTGCCAAAGAATTTTGCCCTTTAATGGAAGGCGGGCGATTACTCTATGCCGATGGCGATCATTTGTCTGTGGATGGGGCTCTTCTGCTTTCGGGGCTATTCGAGCAGGTGCTTGCCGAACATCGAAGCGGTGTTCGTCAGGATCCCGGCAAAGAGAGTTAATCGGAGCTATCTGAGCATGGCCTTTCGGTAGTCGGTCGTTTACGTTCTCAAGTAACTGGCTGATCCTCGTCAAGGATCGACTGGGTTTCGCTTATATCCGGCTTTGATTGATTGATGTTCGTTTAAGGGTCTAGGGCTTGCGTCTGTTTGTTGGCGTAATCGGCAGCAGAAGTGCTGTGCTACTTTAGTGGAGTCTTGGATGAAGTCTCTATCTATTACATCTGCCAAATTCATGAAGAACCGAGTGTTGCCAGTTCTTCCCCTTACGCAAAAGAAGAGGGCGGAGATTGATCGGTTTCTGCGTGGCCGCGAAGACTTCATTCGTTTGAAGGGCGTGGATGGCGTCGTGGTGTCGTACGAAAAAAGCGGAAGAACCTGGCTTCGGGTGATGTTGAGTCGATTCTATCAGCAGAGGTTTAGTTTGCCTGATGATCGTCTCGTAAAGCTCGGGAAGCAACGTGGTCTGGATGCAAGGATGCCGACGATACTGTTCACCCATGATCGTGATCTAAGGTTCTACACGGGGTGCGACGACAACCGATCTTGCTATGAAGATAAGCGGATTGTTCTTCTGGTTCGTGACCCAAGGGATGTGGCAGTGTCCTTTTTCTTTCACTGGAAGAATCGCATGAAGCGCTATGAGCGCTTACGATATCTTCTGCCGGTGCAGGATATGTCGATCCAGGAATTTGTATTCAGTGAGCATTATGGCCTTGCGGCAACAATCTCATTCATGAATCGCTGGCATGACATGATGAGTTGTATGCCGAACATAAGAATGTATCGCTACGAAGATCTGCGAAAGGATACGGTGACAGAGCTCGCGAATATTCTCGAATTCGTTGGTGCTGATCCTTTGATGAAAGAAGTCGAAGACGCTGTTGCGTATGCCGCGTTCGAGAAGATGAAGAAGCGGGAGAGTGTTGCGCCGGTAGGGAGTGGGGGGTTGAGTCCAGGTAGTCGGGATAACGCGGATTCCTACAAGACAAGGCGTGCAAAGATAGGAGGCTACCGCGACTATTTCTCTGAGGAAGAAGTACGGAAAATTGACGAGCTGGTTGCAACCACCCTGCATCCCGGGTTCGGCTACTCATGAACAAGTTTCTGGGGCTGGGTATCGATCGTCCAGGGCTTGGGTGCGTGGGTGGCGTTCGGGCGCGCGTTTCTGGCGGTGAAATCCCCCGGCAGGTCGGTTAAAATTCCCCGGATTTCCTATCAACTATCCAAGGTTACCCCATGTCCGGCACTCTCAAGGCCATTCGGGCCTCGATCCCACAGGTGGCCAGCACGCTCTGGAAAAAGGCCGGCTGGTACCTGCTTCGTGCACGTCTCGCCCTCACTGGTGCCGATGAACAGGAGCGGATCCGGGCGGAGCGGCGTCAGCGCGGTCAGGAACAGGTCCGCAAGCTGCGCCGGACCGATATCGCCGTCGTCTCCTTCGGCAAGAGCGGCCGGACCTGGGTGCGGGTGATGGCCTCTCGCCTATACCAGCAGATGCATGGCCTGCCGGAGAATGCCCTGCTTGGTTTCGACAACTTCCATAACATGGATAAGTCCATCCCCCGGGTCTTCTTCACACACGACAACTATATCGGGGACTATACCGGGCACAAGGACAGTAAAGCCGACTTCTACGGCAAGAAGGTGGTCCTGCTGGTGCGCGACCCGCGTGACGTGGCCGTCTCGCAGTTTTTCCAGTGGATGTACCGGATGAAGCCGGAGAAGAAGCTGCTGAACGACTACCCGCCCCATGGTACGGAGCTCTCGATTTTTGATTTCGTGATGCACCCGGGCGGCGGCATGCCCAAGGTGATCGACTTCATGAACCTGTGGGCCCGGGAAATGAAGAACGTGAAGGATATCTGCGTGATCCGCTACGAGGACATGCGGGCCGAGCCCGAGAAAACGCTGGCCCGAATGGCCGAGTTCATGGAAATGGGGGCCACCGAGGAGCAGATCCACGAGGCGGTGGAGTATGCCTCTTTCGAGAACCTGAAGAAGAAAGAGGCTGCGGGCAGTTTTCGGCTCAGCGGTGGTCGCATGATGCCGGGCGACAAGAGCAATCCGAACAGCTACAAGGTGCGCCGGGCCAAGGTGGGCGGCTACCGCGACTATTTCGAAGACGAGCAGGTGCGGGCCATCGACGAGTTGATGGAGTCGACCCTCGACCCTGTGTACGGGTACCGGGCCTCAGAACCCGGTGATAGTAAAGAATAATTGCACTCGCAGAGTCGCGGGGCGCGCAGAGAAAACCAGAACAGGTGCTTGGGCTGTCCTCCGCGTCCTCTGCGGCTCCGCGAGAGAAATCCCGTTTTTCCGGTTGTCAGTCCGCGCGAGCGAGCGGCGGGGTGCGGTCCAGCACCTCGAAGGCGTCGTGCCGGATATGGTCCTTCTGCATCTGGTCCCGGAGCATGGCCTCGGTGACGATCCCTTCGTCCAGGCATTCCTTGAGTAGACCGAAGAACAGCGCCTCCTGGTTCGGGTCCGGGTGTGGCTGGTACTTGCCGGCCAGGCCGTAGTCGCCGAACAGGGCGCGGCGCGCGCGGCGGAACCAGTGCTTGGGCGGGAACAGGCGGAACTTGTCCGCAGCGCGGAAATCCACCGGCAGCCCGGTCTTCCAGGGCTGGGTCTTGCGCTTGGTGGTGTGCAGCATTTTCGTGCTGGCGTCGAGGTGGTCGAGGTCGTTCCACTGCTTCTCGAGCAGGCCGATGGTGTCCGGGTCCTCGTACTTGAGGCAGACCCAGCCCATGTAGTCGCGGGTGCCCTCGAACATGGCGCTGAACTGTTCCTCGAATTTCCAGTGGGTGAGCCGGGCGTTGTCCAGCAGCATGACGCTGGTGGCCATGCAGCCACTCTTGCCCTTTTTAAGGTCTTTCGGGCGACAGCGGATCGCCTTGCCTTCCATGTCGCGCGAGAACAGTTCCCACACGTCACCCACGGCGAAGACGTCCGGGTCGATGACGACGGAGCGCCCCTGAAAGCCCATCAGTTCGGGCGGCATGAAGCGGGTGGGGGTGAAGGACTGCAGGTCGTCCCGGACCCAGGGACGCCATTCGCCGTCGCGCAGGTAGAGCTGCCCCTCGCGCGACCGGAGGATCGGGAAGTCGGCGTAGTGCATGATGCGGATGTCGAAGCGCTCGTTGTGCTTCGAGTTGCGGCGCAGGGCATGTTGCGCGACCAGGGCGCCAACGTACTGTTTGTCGTTGGTCTGGATGAAGACGCAGTGGTCCATGCAGGGGTCCTCGAGGTTGCTGCCACCGTAAGTCCGTGCATTTTACAGGGGTGTCCGGGGTAAGCCAACGCGACTCGCCCGGCACTTGAGCCAGATCAAGACGGGGGCGTCCTTTCGGCTGGCGGGTGAAAATGCGTATACTTTCCGCCTGTTGTCCGGCCCGTCTCGGGCCCCGTTTCGGTTTGCAAAGGACTGGTCTTGGCGTACGCGCAACCCTCATCCCCTCGCATCTGGCTGGTCCTCGGTGACAAGCGAGGCGACAACGGCCAGGTGGAGGTAATCGCCGAGGCCCTGTCGCGCCGTTTCGGCTGGTCCAGCGAGTGGCGTCACGTGGAGATGTTGCCGAAGTACGTGATCGGCAAGCCGCGCCCGGGCCCTACCCTGCACCACATCGACCGCGAGCGTTCCGACCCGCTGACCCCGCCCTGGCCGGACCTGATCCTGACCTGCGGGCGCCGCCCGGCCAACGTGGCGCTATGGATCAGGAAGCAGTCCGGCGGACGGACCCGTATCGTGCTGGTGGGCCGGCCGGCCGGTTTCCTGTTCCACTACCAGTCGCGATTCGACCTGATCATCACCAGTGCCGAGGCCGTACCCGCGCCCTTTCCGAACGTCACGCACATCAGCCTGCCGCTCATGCGGGTGGACGAGGCGCGCCTCGGTGAGGGGCGGCGGCAGTGGCAGGAGGCGTTCTCGGCGCTGCCACGCCCGCTGGTGGTGTTCCTGGTTGGTGGGCCGACGCGGCCCTTTGTCTACGACGACTCGGTGGCCGACAGGCTGCTGGCGCGGGTGGCACAGGTGGTGGCGGCCGGTGGTACGCCATACCTGGTGACTTCGCGCCGCACCCCGGCCACCTTCGCGCAGCAGTTGCAGGCACGGCTGCCGGCGGTGGCACGCTTCTACGACTGGCGCGCACCGGAAGGGGAAAACCCCTACGCCGGCCTGCTCGCGCTGGGTGACCGTTTCATCGTGACAGGTGACAGCATCTCGATGATGGTGGAGGTGGCCAAGCTCGGCCGGCCGCTGGAGATCCTGCCGCTGCCGACGAGCCTGATCGGTGGGCTGGGTCAGGCGCGTCGCCGCCTGGCCGTGTGGCTGTTCCAGCCGGCTCGCGACGCGGGCATCGGGGAGCGGCTGCGTGTGGCATTGGCCCGGGGTCTGTACCATGCACGACTGATGCAGCAGGCGCGCCACTATCCGCGGTTTCACCAGCGGCTGGTCGACCAGGGACTCGCGCACTGGGTGGGCGAGGCTGGCGACGACATGCCATTGAAGGAGGACGGCGTGGCCCGGGTGATGAACCAGGAAGGGCGAGACCTGTCCCATATCACGGACCGCATCGCCAGGCTGATTCAGGCCTGATTCATTCCCTCACGCCATCATGGACCCCATGTCGACACCTCGCCCCCCTCTCCCCATGGCCGGTCCCGGTCGCCTCGCCTCGATCGTGCTTCTGGCAGTCGCACTGCTGTCGCCCGCGGTGCTGGCCGACGCCACCACCGAGCCCAAAGCGGTGTCATTGCCCGCTACTCCCGCGGTGCTGGCTCTCAAGGCCATCGGCTGGCAGTCCCTCGAGTATTCACGCTCCAACATCTGGGCCTCGGTCTCCTCCCGTATCGTGTTGCACGAGGTGCCCGCCGCTGCGCTCGAGCGCCGGCCCCTGTTCGACGCAGAGGCCGTTGCGGGCGAGGCGTTGACGCCCGCGGGCGGGCGCCTGCTGCTCCTGCAGGCCGAGAACCAGGCGGCCTCCAACCGCGAGCGACTCTCGAGCTGGTTCGACCCCTCGGCCAATACCCTGTTGCAGCGCTGCCGCGTGGCCTATGGCCGCAGTGACAGCCGTGCCCAGTGCTACCTGTACGAGGATGCCGCCGTCTGGCGGGAGCGCCGCGAACGCGGCGGCAACGGTGGCCCGGACGAACCGGAGTGGGTTCAGGGCGGGGCGAAGACGGCGGCGGTGCCGGACTGGCCGGTATCCAGCCGTGTCGAACTGGCGCGGCCCGCGGCCATCCCGGCCGACGCCGGTCTGACCTCGCCGATGCTGCTCCTGCCCCTGGCGAGCGCCGCCCCTCTGGAACAGACCGGTGACAGCCAGACCGTCTTCGTGCACACCGACCATGACTTTTACCGTGTCACGCTTCGGCTGAAGGGGCGCGAGACTATCGATGTCGAGTACCGGCTGACGGCCGCGGATGGCGCGATCCGTAAGGTCGTTGGTCAGGCCCGGACCCTCGTCGTCGCCCTCGAGGCCCATGCCGTGGGTGCAGCCAGGGACGAATTCACGTTGCTCGGCATGTCCGGGTCGCTGCAGCTCCTGCTCGATCCGGCGACCCGCGTGCCGCTGGCCATTCGCGGCAATGCCCCCTGGATCGGTCAGACCGAGCTGCGCCTGGACGGCGCCAGTCTGGTCGAATGACGGGCCGGGCCACCGCGCAGGCGGCGCCCATGCCGCGGGTCGCGCTGATCAGCAATCCGGCCAGTGGCAACAACCGCAAGGCGCTGGCCCGCCTGCTGGCCCGCCTCGCCGACTACCCGCAGGTCCGCCATCACATTACCCGTTCCCCGGAAGAGGCCGAGGCGCTGGTGGCGCGCCTGGTGGTCGAGGATGTCGAGGCGGTGGCCATCAACGGCGGCGACGGCACCATCGCCGCCCTGGTGGGCATGATCCTGCATCACTGGCCCGCCGAGCGGCTTCCGCTGATCCTGGTGCTGCCCGGCGGCACCGCCAACATGACCGCCGGCGACGTCGGCCTGGCGGGCTCGCATCGCCGTGCCTGGCGGCGCTTCTACCGCTGGCTGGAGCGGGGCTGCCCGCTGGACGGCGAGATCCTCGAGCGCCACATCATGCGGGTGGACGGGGCGCATGACGGCCAGCGGCGTTACGGCATGTTCCTGGGAACGGGGGCCATCATGCAGGCCACGCAGTATGCCCACAGCGCGGTGCATTCGCGCGGCCTGGGCGGCGAGATCAGCCTCGGGCTGATCCTGATCCGCGCCCTCTGGGGGCTGGTCCGGCAGGACCCCCGCTTCTACCAGCCCACCCGGGTGTGCATGCGACTGCAGGCGGGCGAGGGCACCTTGGTCGAGCGGGCCGAGGCCCCCATGCTGATCCTGGTGGCGAGCACCCTGGGCCGGCTGTTCCTGGGCATCCGGCCTTTCTGGTCGAAAGGCCCCGGCGCCCTGGGCTTGACCGCGATCCAGGGCGGCGCGGCGCGCTTCTCGCGCAGCATCGTTTCCGTCCTGCGCGGACGCCCGAACCGACATGTGACGCCAGCCAACGGCTACGAGAGCTTTCACGCCGACCGGGCCGAGTTGTGGTTCGACGGGGAGCTCAACCT
>OMKS01001630.1_pt1 | contig 19822 bp, 16 predicted proteins | sample 1674721 | NCBI WGS metagenome assembly OMKS01 (sample SAMN06264996, study PRJEB25208) | sediment metagenome | isolation source: hot spring sediment | place: USA: California | collected 2014-09-02
ATAAAAAGCGCCGCCAAGCTTGATGGTCGGGATGATAGCCTCTTGTCTGCCGGTATCCCAAACCAGCAGCGTTGTGGTAACATCCTGCAAATTAAAGCCCAACTGCCAGCGTTGACTCGGCTGCCATAGCGCCGCCAGATCAAAACCCATGCCCCAGGCTGAATTTTTGCCGATACCTTTTTTCAACAACTTAACATTGGCGCCCCAGGATAAATTGGCGTTTCGTTTGGTGGCATAGCTCAATAAAATCCCATATTCAGCAGAGTTAAAATAAACAACCCGGTTGGGGTCAATTCGTTCATTTTCATCAAGGATTCCATCCCCCTCGCCCTCATCTCCGGTATTGGGAATGCCATCCCTGCCGTAATCTAACAATGCATCAGTTGTATTGGGGATATCATCCACACCCAGTCGGATCACTGACAGCGCCAGCGAGCTGACTTTTCCTACCGGCACGGCGACGGCGCCGTAGTTATAATTCACCAGCCCGGCAAACCGTTGCGAGTGCATGGCGATTAGTTGGGGGTAATCGACACGGGTAAGTCCCGCCGGATTCCAATAGCCTCCGGTAACGTCCCCGGAAACAGCGACGAAAGCACCACCCATTCCCAAAGCGCGGGCGCCCACTCCAGTAGCAAGAAATTCTCCGGCGTACTTTGCTTTGACGATTTTGGCAGCCAGATTTCCAAAACTAGCATTCAAGAAAATGAAGACCAGGCTTATCAAAAATGCGAACTTATGATTTTTCATATTACGAACCACTGGTTAAATTTTTACTGTGCTGTGACCTCAATTACCTTCAATGATCTTTTTGAGTTCACTTAATTTGTTCAGCGCCTCCAGGGGGGTGAGCTGATCGACATCTAACTTTTTGATCGCATCACAGAGTTTGCGTTCTTGCTGCTGAAAAAAATCCAACTGGTTAATCTTGGTTTGTCTATTAGTTGCGCTGTTACGACGCGCCAATTTCGGAGTATCGTTATTGTTCAGTTCATCTGCTTCCAGGTTTGTCAGCACCTCTTTCGCGCGATTGATAACCTGTGCGGGTAGTCCGGCGAGCTGGGCAACGTATATGCCATAACTATTGTCGCAACTACCGGCAACAATTTTTCGAAGAAAAATAACTTTATCGCCCCACTCTTTTACCGCCACATTGTAGTTTTTTACACGAGATAGAATCCGTGCAAGTTCCGTCAATTCATGATAATGAGTCGCAAACAGTGTTTTGGCAGCCACGCCGGCGACATTGTGCAGATATTCTGCCACTGACCAAGCAATGGATAAGCCGTCGAAAGTGCTGGTACCGCGACCGATTTCATCGAGTAAAATCAGACTTCTCGGAGTGGCGTTATTCAGAATATTAGCTGCTTCATTCATTTCCATTAAAAATGTACTTTCACCGCCGGCGAGATTGTCAGAAGCGCCAACCCGGGTAAATATTTTATCCACCAATCCAATTTGCGCCAAGTCAGCCGGAACAAAACAACCAATTTGCGCCATTAAAACAATCAAACCAACCTGGCGCAAATAAGTGGATTTTCCTGCCATGTTGGGTCCGGTTATGATCAGTATTTGATCGGTTTCGTTGTTTAAGTAAACATCATTGGGCACGAACGCCTCGCCAGCAGGAAGTAATTGTTCCACCACCGGATGACGTCCGTTTTTAATTACGATTTCATTGTCAGTATTGAGGTTGGGACGAGTATAATCATTGTCTTTGGCTAACTGGGCGAAATTTAACAAGCAATCCAGTTCGCCGATGTGAAGCGCGTTTTGTTGGATTTGTTTCACTTTGCGACTGACCTGCTGACGAATCTGATCGAACAGCTCATATTCGAGACCGACAATTTTTTCTTCTGCATTGACAATTTGTTCTTCATATTGTTTAAGCTCGGGGGTAATGAATCGTTCAGCGTTGACCAGGGTTTGTTTACGAATATAATCGTCAGGCACTTTTGCCAGATGGGGTTTGGTTATTTCGATATAATAGCCGAACACCTTATTATAACTAACTTTGAGCGAGGGGATACTGGACCTTTCGCGCTCTGTCTTTTGCAAGCGGGCGATCCAGTCCTTGCCTGAAAATGTAATCTCCCTCAACTGATCCAATTCAGCATGATAGCCGCGACGGATAATCCCACCATCAGTCAGCGAAAGCGGCGGATCATCCACAATTGCATTTTCAATTTCTTCGACAACTTCTTTTAATTCATGCAGACCGGTCCTGATTTCAGTTGCGTATTCCGATTCAAACAGGTCGAGCTTTTGTTTAATCTCCGGAACCAGTTTTAGCGCTGCTTTCAGGGAAATTAAATCTCTGGCATTGGCTCTTCCCGTGGTGATTTTACTGAGCAGCCGTTCCAGATCGCCTATTTTACCCAGAATTTCTCGCAACTCCCTTCGCTCCATTTCAGCAGCCAGAAATTCGCTCACAGCATCCAGCCGCTGATTAATCGCCGGCAACTGGTTTAAGGGATTCAACAGCCAATTCACCAATCGACGCCCCCCCATCGCGGTTCGGGTTTTATCGATCACATAAATCAACACGCCACGATTGTCGCGCGAACTGAGCGGATGAATCAACTCCAGATTGCGCTGGGTCATCGGATCAATGGTCATAAAATCGGAATCATAGCGACGTTTCAACTGGGTAAAATGCGACAGGTCATTTTTTTGGTTTTCTTTGAGATAATCAATTAACGCCCCCGCCGCAGTGACGCCGGCGTTCAAATCTTCACAGCCGTATCCTTTAAGTGAAGCGGTTTTAAAATGTTCGATCAACTTTTCGTAGCCATAATCACGACTAAAAATCCAATCCTCGCGACTGGTGAAAAAGCTGTTAAGATCTGCTGCGACCGCCCGTTGAATGGTCGGTAATTGTGTTTCAGAAACCAGAATTTCCGAGGGACGGTGCGAAAGCAACTGCTCTTTAAGCCGGCTCTGAGGAAATTCGTACACAAAAAATTCTCCGGTGGTTACATCAGCGCCAGCTAAGCCACAACTGTCCTTGATCAGAAAAACCGAAATTAAATAATTGTTTCTTTTTGAATCGAGCAGTTCATCGGAAAAAGTGGTACCGGGTGTGACGACTTCGACGACATCGCGTTTGACCAGTTTTTTGGCTTTCTTTGGATCCTCGACTTGTTCACAAATGGCAACCCGATAACCGGCTTTGATCATTTTAGTCAGATAATTATCCAGCGCGTGATGGGGAAATCCTGCCAGTGGAACATTCGCCGATTTCCCGTGAGCGCGTGATGTCAGCGTAATTCCCAAAACCTCAGCTGCGATTTTCGCGTCTTCATAAAACATTTCAAAAAAATCGCCCATCCGGTAGAAAAGGATCGCATTTTTGTGTTTGGCTTTAATTGCCAAATACTGTTCCATTAAAGGAGTTGTCGTTGAATCATTGCTCATCGGCGTGCTCATGGATACTAACTATCGAATTGAGTTTAACTCATCCTTTTATCAATACCCCAGTTTAATTTTTTTCTCAACAAGTTATAAAAATTCTTACTCTCTCGTTGAACGCAGCAAATGGAATATTCGGCTTTTTGCAAAATAATCTCAACATTGACAGCTTTGGGAAACTGTTGATTCACCTGGCCATCAACGCTCATTGTAATAATGCTCTCCCGACCATGCGGCACAACCCTGACCACACTATCATCGGGAATAACCACGGGACGCACAGTGAGCGAATGCGGACAGATTGGATTGATGATCATACAATTGACGCTGGGTGCAAGAATCGGCCCCAGTGACGACAGTGAATAAGCTGTGGAACCGGTTGGGGTGGCTACGATAATACCGTCACCGATATAGGTGTTGAGAAAAGCATCATCGATATATACATCGATACGAATCACCCGGCTAAAACCGCCGCGGTCAATCACTACATCATTGAGCGCATGGTAGCGAATTTCTCCCAGAGGATCATGCACGGTTGCCGCAACCACCATTCTTTCGATGATTGAATAACGGCAACGTTCGATATTTTCCAGCATTGGGTAAAGCTCTTCCACACCAACTTCGGTCAGGAAACCGAGACCACCCAAATTAACGCCAACTATCGGCGTAGCTGAGGCGCCGACGGCTCTTGCTGTCGATAAAATAGTGCCATCACCACCAAAAGCGATGACAAAATCACAGGCTGCAGCAATGGTTGACAGTCGGTCGCTTGCAACATGGTAAGGCAATTGCAGATAATTCGCTAACTCACGGTCGAGAATAAAGTCCAGTTTTCTTTCGGAAAGCCATTGAAGCAGCTCCGGTATCACGCCTTTAACAATGCCTTTGGTAGTATTTCCGGTGATCGCAAATTTCATACAATCATTGCTCCATCAAACGCTTATCAATCAGAGTTGCAATCTTTGCGGCGGGCAATTTCCCCCGGCAAAGTTATTCATAATTCTAATATTAATTTATAGTTAATGAAAGGTTGAAATATTATTGCCAGGCTTAACACCGGTAGCGACAGATAGCTCAGCCGTCCACCGTCGCCCACTCAGTCTGAAATTGATGAATTAACTGGCAATTCGCACTATCAAAGGCAATCACAGCAAGGCAGAAAATTCAGCTTTTAGCCATTTTTTTAAAATATGCTTTTTTTTCTTTCCGGTCTTGAATTTCGATAAAATGGTTCTGCAAATACCTTCCGCATCAAGCCCCACCTGATGATAAAGTTCAGCCGGAGAACCATGTTCAATAAACTGATCGGGTATCCCCAATCGATGAATCCTAACATCGTTGAAATTGTTTTCCGCCAGTAGTTCAATTACTGCACTGCCAAAGCCCCCCGCGATGGCATTGTCTTCGACGGTGAAAATATCGTGAAATTGCTTAAATTTTTTCAGAAAAAGCTTTCGATCCAGCGGTTTGACGAAACGCGCGTTGACAACTTCAGCGCTAATATCGTGCTGCTGCAACATTTTCCGCGCCTGTATTGCATGATAAACCGATGGACCAATAGCAACGATCAGCAGATCGCTTCCTCCGGCGACAACTTCGCCCCTGCCTATCTCAATTTCCTCAAATGGCCGGTCAAGCGGCGCCCCGATTCCACAACCACGCGGATAACGCAGTGCAATCGGTCCGTTTTTATATTTGACAGCGGTATAAACCATGTTGCGAAGTTCTGCTTCATCTTTCGGGGACATGATCACCAGATGGGGGATAATCCTGAGATAGCTCAGATCAAAAACGCCATGATGGGTCGGTCCGTCATCCCCGACCAGACCGGCGCGATCCAATGCAAGAATAACCGGCAGCTTCTGCAGCGCCACATCATGAATTACGCTGTCGTAAGCTCGCTGCAAAAACGATGAGTAGATGGCGGCAACTGGACGAAATCCTTGAGTCGCCATCCCGGCGGCAAATGTGATCGCGTGACCTTCGGCAATACCAACATCAAAAAAACGCTCCGGAAATTGATTGGCAAACGAAAACAGTCCGGTTCCCAAAGTCATTGCAGCGGTAATTGCAATCAGTTTTGGATTGTCAGCCGCTAATTCGGCCAGCGTTTGTCCGAACACATTGCTAAAAGATGGTGAATCACTTGATGATACCGATTCACCGGTCGTCTTGTCGAACGCGCCCAGACCATGAAATTTTGGCGCGTTATCTTCCGCTAATTTATAGCCTTTGCCCTTGATGGTGACCACATGTATCAATATCGGTCCCTTCAAAGTTTTGGCGAGACGTAACACGCGCAGTAATTTAGAGATATTGTGTCCATCGATCGGTCCGAAATAGCGAAATCCCAATCGTTCAAATAGCAGCCCGGGCAGCAAGATTGACTTCAAACTTTCATCCAGCCTGCCGACCACGTTACGAATTTTAGAGCCAAAGGTGGACAATTTGCCGGTCAATTCCCAGATTTCATTTTTTAACTTATTGTACGACTGCATGGTGATCAGCGTGGTCAAATATTTTGACATTGCCCCCACATTCTGGGAAATCGACATTTTATTGTCGTTCAAAATTACGATCAGGTCTTTTCCCGAGGCGCCGGCGTTATTCAGTCCCTCCAGCGCCAATCCTCCGCTGAGCGCGCCATCGCCGATGACGGCAACCACTTTATTATCTTGGCCAGAAATATCCCGGGCGCTTGCCATTCCCAGCGCCGCTGAAATCGACGTACTGGCATGCCCGGTACCAAAGCAGTCGTATTCGCTTTCTTCGATTTTGGGAAAACCACTAAGACCCTTGTATTGCCTGATGGTACAAAATTGGTTTTTGCGCCCGGTCAAAATTTTGTGCACATAAGCTTGATGACCAACATCCCAGACGATTTTATCATGCGGACTACGAAATAAATAGTGCAACGCCAGCGTCAACTCGACCACTCCCAGACTCGGCGCCAGGTGTCCTCCGGTTTGACAAATATTGTTAATAATGAATTCGCGAACTTCTTTCGCCAGGGTTGCTAATTGGGGTATGGTCAATGTTTTCAAATCATCCGGCGTGTTGATTTTATCGAAAATACTATTCATTGCTAAAATCCCCCGCTACATGATTTCCAGTTGAAAGCCGTTTTCTGTTTTAACCAGCTTCTTGAGCTTTAGTTCGACTTCGGTTAATTTTTCTGAGCAAAATTTTGACAATTCCATTCCCCGTTCAAACTTTTTAATAGTCTGTTCCAGAGTTAAATCCCCTTTTTCCAACGCATCAACGATATTTTCCAACTCCTCCATCGCCTGTTCAAATGTTTTGGTTGCCATTTGTCTCTCCAAAAATAACATTTAATCAATTTGATTTGATTGCTTATGAAGTCCGACTGTTTTGCTCTATGTTCCGCAATACAACCCAGCCCGTACAAAAAATTATTTATTATGAACCTGCTCCACCACAGCTGAAATTGCACCGCGATAAAATCGGACTTTGATCTCATCGCTCTGGGTGAGCATATCCGCATCATTGACTATCTTTTGATCAGCCTGGCGAGTGCAGATGCTGTAGCCCCGTTTAAGCACTGATTCAGGCGCCAGCGCCGATAATCGTTGATGTAGCGCCGCGAGTCGATTTGACGAAATAACATGTTTGTACGAAACTGATCGATCTAAGGCATTTACCATTTCATCGAGTCGCTGTTGCTGCTCCCGCAACCGATCTGGAATGCGCATGAAACTATAACTTTTAACCAATCGCTGTAATTGATCCCGTTCGAATTGAATTTTTGCCGTACACTGTTCAGCCAGCCTTTTTCTCAGATACTGAAGTTGGTTCAACAGTTCGGTTCGATCAGCTACTGCCAATTCAGCCGCCGCTGATGGTGTCGGCGCGCGCAAATCAGCAACGAAATCGCTGATCGTGAAATCAATCTCATGTCCCACTGCTGAGATGACCGGTATCTGTGAACGAAAAATAGCCCGTGCCACCTCTTCCTCGTTAAACGCCCACAAATCCTCTAACGAACCACCGCCCCTGCCCACAATAATCGTATCAACTTTCCCAAAACGGTTAAAATCATCAATTGCCAGAGCGATCTCTTCGGCGGCTCCTTTGCCCTGAACATTAACCGGATTCAATACGATTTCAATGCCCGGAAAACGCCGGTTGAGCACCTGATACAGGTCGCGAATCGCGGCGCCAGTGGCTGAGGTAACAATGCCAATTGACCTGGGAAATTTTGGTATCGGTTTCTTGTGCGACTCGTCAAACAGCCCCTCAGCGTAAAGCTTTTGCTTCAACTGTTCAAATGCAAATTGCAGCTCACCGACACCGGCGGGTTTAAGCTTGATGGTGTCGAATTGATAATAGCCCCGCTTGTGAAAAACTGATATCCGCCCCAACGCCAGGACTTTCATCCCATCTTGTGGCTTGAAAAAAAGTTCGCTAAACCGGGAACGCCACATCACCGCCGGAATTTGTGAGTCTTTATCCTTCAGCGAAAAATAAACATGCCCCGATGAGTGGACTTTAAAATTTGAAATTTCACCTTCCAGCCAGATTATCGGAATGCTGGTTTCCAGCAGTGTTTTGATTTCCTGATTCAACTGAGAGACAGTATAAACAGCTTGCAAATTGATTTCAGATGGTGAATCGAACATAATGTTAGCATTAAATGATTAAACTTTGATGATTTAAATTATCCGCGCGATGTGCCAATAGCGATCAGTTCATTACATAAAGGAAAAGAGGTATTTTCATACCTCTTCCGTAATCATTTATTTTTTTTGTTTCATAAGTCTACACGATTCATAATTGATGAATATCGGTTAATATTTGAAAAAAAATATGCATGCATTTTTGCCACATAAAACACTCTGACCGAACATTTTAAAAGCGTAGTTGCTGCATCGCTGGTATTTTCAGAGCAGAAATTGCTCCTTTGAAAAATGCAGATCAGCAGCATGCAAACGCCAGTTTGAATCTATTTATTCTTTTTCTTATGTCTGTCTTTTCTGAGTCGTTTTTTTCGCTTATGAGTTGCAATTTTGGCTCGTTTTCTTTTTTTTCCGCTCGGCATTAGTTTTTCACCTCCTCATGGTTGAAGTTTCTAATCTTTATTGAAAATCATCATACGCCATTTTCGCCAACCTGCCTCTCTGGGGAGCGTCGGGTTAAAACATAGATCGCACCAGAGTTTAAATATTCTTTAAAAATCGGGATCCGATTTAAGCGAATTTTAATTCCGAATCGAAAAGCCTGTCGGGGTCTGACGAAATAAAAAATTTTTTGTCTAATCTTTAAATCTGCATGATCGACCAGCTTCTCAAAATCCTGAATGGTCAATCCTGTCAGGTAATTGCGAAAGTGGGATTCAACGTTCTTTTTCTCAATGTGTTCCAATAACCAGCGATAAACCCGCTGCGGTAACAGATGGATAAAGGGTATATATTGTAAAAATGAACTCATTACCTGCTGGTGTCCGCCAAATGCTGATTTAATCGGCGGAAAGGAAATTATCAAAATCCCTTCGGTCTTCAAAAATGCACGCAGCCGATTTAGCACGCCGATCTTATTATCGAGGTGCTCAATCACATCGAGCATCAAAACAACATCATAAACATACGGTTCGTTAAATGTTTCAACATCCCCGCTGATAAATCGGATACCGGCCGGACTGTGTTTTTGAGCGTATTCGATTCGATGCCGGCTCAATTCCAATCCGGTGCATGAAAATCCATTCTCAAAAAAAACCGCCAGCACTCCCCCTTCGGCGCATCCGATTTCCAGAATTGAACCGCCTTTTACATAAGGAGTAACGATATGTTTGAGATAGTATTCACCGATCTGCTTCTGGTAATTGCGATAGGCAAACCGGTCATCACCAGCGGTTTTACCGAACTGCTTTATGTGGGAAAAAATTTTTTTTACTCTCCCATGATATCTTTTGCATCTTAATTCAGCGTTGTATGATTCAACAGTCGATATATTTAAGGATCAGCGCTCGACATGAGCTCGCCGATGCAAAGCACCCCTTAAACCATTTCAGGATTTGATTCATCATTCAATTCAAGCTGATTATCTGCCTCGGGCGGCGCATTGACAAAATCACGCAGCAATTTGGAGACGCGAAAAACTGGCATTCGTCTCGCCGGTATTTCCACCTCCACCCCTGATTTAGGATTTCTACCCTTTCTCGGCGCCCGCATAACTGTATGGAATCGTCCGAATCCTCTGAAATCGACCGGTTCACCCTTTTTTAATGCGTAGCTTATTGTGGCAATCATGCCATCTACCACCGCCGCTGTTTCTAACTTGGTTAAACCTGTTCCTTCAGCCAGAATATCCACGATATCAGCCTTTGTCACGGTATTAACCTCCCATCGATGTTTGTACTGAATTTATTATTTATTCGAGCAATTCAAAAACTACCAACCATTCGCTGCTAACCAGCAACCATTTATCGGACTATTATCCACAATTGCTGCAATTTTTACTGCTGCACGATGTGCACGATTGTTTGCCACCACCCTGGTCTACCAACCCGGAGCTCGACTTAAAACCAAAAACAGAAACCATTTTGCTGATTTGTGCGGATTGGCAGCCCGGACACACAACTTCCTGTTCATGCCGGCTTGTTAAAATCAACTCTTCAAAACTTGAATCACAGTTCAGACATCGGTATTCATAAATCGGCATGATAAAAATCCCATCCGAATTTCTTCGGCTTTGATTGATCCAACTATTCGGTTTTAAAAATTTTGACTCTTAAAATAATAAAATAAAATTTAAAAGTCAATATAAATATTGGTCTCTATTCAGGTTGGAAAACGGATGTCCATATTTTGAAGCCAGAACTTGAAACAATATCGGACCAAAATAGTTAAAAATCTGATTAAAAAATAGTGATTTTTTTTATTGGTATTCACAATTATTATCTTTATATTTACGCTATATTAAAAAATCTTCACCAATTTATCTTAGTCTGGGGCTTTTACGAGTCAAATATTGGAAACAGTAGATTTAGTGATCAAGAACGCCGCCCAATTGTTAATCCCGAAAAAAGATAATGCCAGGGCAACTCTTAAAATCATCTCTGATGGCGCTGTCGCCTGTAGTGGTGAACGCATCGTTGCAACGGGAAAAACTGCTGATGTGATCGCCAGTATCAAAAATTCTAAAGCAACCAGGGTGATCGATGCAAGCGGAATGGTTGTTGCCCCCGGATTTGTGGATCCACACACACACCCGGTTTTTTTCGGCAGTCGCGAACACGAATTTCATTTAAGGAACAGCGGCAAGAGCTACACCGAAATCGCTGAAGCAGGCGGAGGAATTCGCTGCAGTGTTCGCCAATTGCGCCGCGCTTCCAAACAACAATTAATTCAACATTGTCTCCCCCATCTCGATCACTTTATTGAAAACGGTACCACGACTATCGAAGCGAAAAGCGGTTATGGACTTACGCTCGATGATGAGATCAAATCGCTGGAAGTTATCCATGAGCTGAACCGGTTGCACCCCATTGATCTGGTGGCGACATTTTTAGGCGCACACGAAATACCCGACGAGTATCGCAGCCGACATGAAGATTATGTTAGACTGGTGATCGAAGAAATGATACCGCGGGTGGCAGAGCTTCAGCTCGCTGAATTTTGTGACGTTTTTTGTGAATCGCACGTCTTTAATTCTGATCAGTCGGAGCGCATTTTAACGGCGGCAAAACAGTATGGTTTTAAAGTAAAAATTCATGCTGATCAGCTCACATCCGGCGGCGGCGCCGCATTGGCGGCAAAATTGAAAGCTGTTTCAGCCGACCATTTGGATCACATCAATGATCAGGCAATTCAGCAGCTCAAAAATGCAGGGACCATCCCGGTGCTTCTGCCGGGAGCTGTATTCTTTTTGGGGTTAACGCAATATGCTCCGGCGCGAAAGCTTTTGGACGCCGGCTTGCCAGTAGCCCTGGCGACAGATTTTAATCCCGGGAGTTGCATGACCGAATCACTTCCCATGATGATGACGCTGGCGTCGATCTATCTGAAAATGACCAGTGAAGAAGTCTGGTGCGCCACAACAATCCATGCAGCTCAAGCCATTGCTCGACCGGGAAAAATTGGAACATTGGAGAATGGGGCATTGGCAGATATTGTCATCTGGAACATTCCAAATTATCAATATCTTCCCTATCACTTTGGAGTCAATCTTGTCAACTGCGTGCTTAAACGGGGAAAGATTGTAAGGGAAAAAAATTGAAATCATTAACCTTTATTGAAGCAAAACTCATGGGGATATTTATGAAAACACGCTGTTTGTTACTGCTGGCAGGGATTTTTTTATTCTTGTTCAGCGGATGCGGAAAGGATAAACCTTTACCCGATGGCTATAAAAAAATTATCGGAAACAATGATGGCGCTGTCGTCGATACTATTCTGGTACAAACCGAAGGCATTGAAAAGTTTTACTCAAAATTGATCAGCACGGCTCCCAGCACCGAACTGATGCTCGGCAATTACGGGCCATACCGTTCCGGAATGTTTTTAACATTCAACAACCTGCCTGACACTGTTATTGTGAAAAGTGCCCGCTTATTGTTGAGCATTGCGAATAACATTGCACCGGTGGATTCATCTTTTTGGAATATTTCGCATGCTGCTGAGCTGAATATTTTCCTGGCTGATACTTCCTGGGATGTTAACAATCCGCCTGTTCCTGATATGAGCCTGTTGCTTGGTAAAACATTTTTGTATTCCGATTCCACTAATAAAATACAATTGGCATTAGATAGCCTCACAGTGGATCAATGGGCAGACTCAGGTTCAGGGATCCGCCATTACGGCATCTGGCTTGAAACTGTCGATGCGCCATTCATGCAAATCTACAGCAGTATTAATTTGGCAAACACTGAACTCGCTCCCAAATTGCAGCTCATTTACACAACCAGCGACTCTATCGGCGCCAAGCCTGATACGACTGAATATTATGCGACCCAGGATGCTTCGTTTTTATTAAACAATGAGATGGAGCTGAATTTGAATCCTGATCTGTTTTACATCGGCAAAGGTTTGGCTTTCCGAAGTTGGCTTAATTTTGATCTGGGCGGACTGGATACCAACGCTCACATCAATCGCGCTATTCTGGAATTGACTGCTAACAGATCCAATTCCATTCGTGATTTTGCCGGCATTAATGAATGTATTATTTATCGCCTAACCGAAGAATGGCAGGACGGAAATGTTTCCGAAAATCAAACCGGTGCATCCTATTCCCCCACGGTCATGGACAGCGTTCTCACATTTGAAATAACGCCTTCATTTCAGGCATGGCTGGGTGACAAATATCCGAATTATGGATTTCTGGCCAAATCGCTCAATGAACAGAAAACTATCGGGAGAATCGCCTTTTATTCTTCCAAACATACTTTTGAACTGCAACCGAAAATTTATCTCTATTACACTTTGCCTCCAAAACAGGAATTTTAACTGAACAACATGAATCAGGAACATTGAGGTTAACGTATGAAAAAAATAGCTTTATTTTGTGTTTTGATAATCGTAATGCTGAGTTTAATAAGCAATCCTGGCTTTACCAATTCATTCTACAATTCAAAAGGATTTGGCGAACGCATATATTTTACCCACGCTCAATCAATTGGAATGGGCGGCGCGCTGATCGCATCACCAGATATTTATCAAATTAATACTCTCAATCCTGCCGGACTGGTTTTCATCCCGATAACGCGATTGAACGGCGATCTGGTTCATCAGTCACTGTGGTCACAATCCGAGAATGAAAGCGGCTTTGCTAAAAACACCAACCTCAACGGCATCAACCTGGCGATTCCGTTAAAGAAGGATGCTTTGGTCACCGCGTTTGGGATTGTACCGGCAACTCAATTCGATTATTATTTTGAGACTCAGGCTCAAGTGAACGATTACAATTACAGCAAAATCATTCAAGCCAAAGGCGGCTTAAATCGCGCCTTTTTTGGGGTTGGCTTCTCGGCTGCAAAATGGATTTCGCTGGGTGGATATTTTAACTATTATTTTGGCAAACTGGAACAAACCTGGAAAGTGGATTATGTTTCTGATTTGTTCTGGGATACACAAGATCGGCTCACCCGAAAAATGTGGGGATATTGTTTTTCCGTCGGTGTGATCGTCAATCCGCTAACCAACCTGCATATCGGCGGGATCTACCGGTCCGGATACCAATTAACCGCCGAGGATCACCTGCGCAACATGACAAAAAAGGGTAATTTGAGCTATACAGTAAGCCAGCAGGCCTATGGAGAAAACAAACTAACCATGCCGCCGCTTTGGGGATTGGGTTTCAGCTATGCCTGGAAGGAAAAATATCGGATTGCCGGGGATTATCTGGCGGAACCGTGGTCCAAATTTAAGGTGGATAAAATAGCAATCAACAAATATAATGATCGGGATCGGTTTGGTTTTGGATTCGAAATTTTGCCGACTAAAAATATCCTGGCAACATATTTTCAGAAAATGACCTACCGGATTGGATATTTTCATCAGAAGCTGGATGTTATAGACACCGGCGGCAACGAAGTGTACGAATATGGTATTGCATTGGGCTTGGGATTTCCTTTTTATATGGATATGGGTAGAATTGACACTGCGATCCGGTTCGGCAAGCGCGGAAATCTAATCCAAAATTTGGTCGAAGAAAATATAGTGCAATTTTTCATATCTGTCACTGGCGGTGAAAAGTGGTTTGTTCGCCGGGGAGAGAATTAGTCCTACCCAGAAATATTTCAACCGCAGATCAAACAGGCGTTAACTGTGGGAATGATCTGTTTGGACGAAAACTCTATTTTTAAGTTGTCATCGCGAGTCCCAATTTATCGGGGCGAAGCAATCTCTTTAAAAACAAAGGATTGCTTCGTCATAGCGCTAATGCGGGATTCCTAGCAATGACAGAAAAGTTAGAAACTTAATAGTTTTCGTTCATGCATTACATCTATTGTAGTAACCCAAAAATGAAGGCAAATTAATAAGATCGTTTTAATTTTTGGTATCACCTCACTTACAGGTGGAATACTGATGCCATCGCTTGATGATCTGATTATTTGACAGATGATAAAATTTTTATATAGAACCACCTATTTTTAAAATTGTTACAAATAAAGCGATGGCATCAGTCTACGTCTCCACCGATGACTGAGATATTACAATTTTTGTAACTTTTTCCTTGCATTTTTGAAAAATAATTTTAAATTCACTTTAATAAAAAAGCTTCATCATTTAATTCACTTAGAACACAATCACCCCCTTTTTGCGGGATAAGAATCAGTGAGAGGTGTAAAAAATGAAAAAGGTTTCATTGTCTAATAGTCGACAGACAATCCTGTTCTTTTTGTTTGCAGCGGCGCTGCTGGCAGGTGTTTTTTTTATCTTTGGCTGTACGCCAACAACTGAACAACAAAAGCCTTCAATTTCTCCTGAAAGACAGAAGGCGATTCAGGACTCTTTAAATCAGGTATATATCAGGGAATTGAATATAAACTGGAGCACTGCCTACGAATATTATAAAAATAAGATGTATCGTAACAGTGTTAAACCCTTTTGGAGAGTGGTGGAACTGGATACCATCAAAAGGTTTAAGAACACCTACACCTATTTATCAGACGCCTATATCCAATTGAACAACGCCGATTCAGCTTTAATTGTGCTGGAATTAGGCGTCGAGCAGTTTCCTGACAACGCCTACCTTCACAGAAATCTGGGCTATTTTTATTCCGCCCAGGGTCGCACCGAAGACGCAATCAACGCCTATGAAACCGCTTTGTCCATCGACCCGGAGCAACCTGCCGACTGGAAACAATTGGCGAATTTATACATTAAAAACGACCAACCAGATGAAGCCATCCAAGCTTATGAAAAGCTAATCAGTTTAGACCCGACAGACCAGGACGCCAACAAAACATTGAGCAAATTGTACAAAGCCACGGGCGATGCTTATGCTGCGATCAATCAGATGGAAGAGGTTAAAAAATTAGATCCCAACAACATTGACAACCTATTCAATTTGGCAAGGGAATACTTTAATCTCGATGATTATGAAAATTCCATCACGAACTTTGAGGCGCTACTCAAAATCAAGCCTGCTGATGTTTCCGCTCTTTCCTACCTGGCGGCAGCATTACAAAATACAGGTAACTTTAAACGCGCTATTAATGTATACAACGAAATAATCAAAATTCAACCGAAGAATAAAAAAGTGATGACCGATATTGCTACCTGTTACAGGGAACTCAAACAATTTCCCACAGCGCGTCGCTTTGCCAATATGGCGTTGGAAATCGATCCCAACTATGGATTAGCTTACATCATCCGCGGAGAAATTTACGAGGCTGCTGCTGAAAAATGTATGGCAGACCGTGGCAAAGATAGCCCGGAGTTTGATGATAAATTGGTGTTTGAATTGGCGTACAAAGAATATCAAAAGGCAACGCGGGACCTCCAATATAAAGACATGGCAACCTCCAGGATGAATTACATTAAGGAATTCATTCCCAAATCAGAGGATTTGTTTTTTCACAAAGAAAAACAAGCCATGAAAGATTGTTATAAATGGATCTATTAATAACATCAGGCCGTCATGGCGTCCGTATCATGACGGCCTATTTTTGCTGTTAAACGATCCAATAACGCAAACACCAGCGTTACGCCTAACCCGTATTCATCCTTGTTGGGCTGATTTAATTCCAAAAATCTTTTTTAATTTCTTAACGGCATCCATATCAATCGAACATATCTATGATTATCGCTATTGCCTCGGATCATGCTGGCTACGAACTTAAAACGAAAATTAAGCAGCACTTGGCGTTGCAGGGACATACTGCTGAAGACTTTGGCGCATACAAAGAAGAATCTGTTGACTACCCGGATTATGCGGTGCTTGCCGCCCGATCAGTAGCACAAAACAAAGCTCATCGGGGAATATTGATTTGCGGTTCGGGTATTGGCATGTCGATCATTGCCAACAAAGTAGCCGGAATCCGCGCCGCTCTCTGCACCAGCCTGCAAATGGCGGAACTCAGTCGGCGTCATAACGACGCCAATATTCTGACACTCGGCGGTCGAATTATCGATCACCAATTGGCGCTCCAAATGATCGATGTTTGGCTAAAAACTGAGTTTGAGGGCGGACGCCATTTCAGAAGAATCAATAAAATTCATCAGCTCACAGGTTTATAGCCGGTTTGAAGCCAATATCGATAATCAGGAGAGATTTTTTTTAAACATAGGTGAAAAAATGTCACTTTTAAAACAAGCGGATGCGGAAATCTATCAAGCCATCCAAAATGAAATTTCCCGTCAAAATGATAAATTGGAAATGATTGCATCTGAGAATTTTGTCAGCTTGGCAGTGCTGGAAGCAATGGGTCAGGTCATGACCAACAAATATGCAGAAGGCTATCCTGGCAAAAGATATTACGGCGGTTGCGCTTTTGTGGATGTCGCCGAAGATATGGCGCGAGAGCGGGCGAAAAAATTATTTCAGGCGGAACACGCCAATGTCCAGCCACATTCTGGTTCCCAGGCAAACATTGCCGCTTACTTTGCTTTTGCTTCCCCCGGCGATACAGTAATGGGGATGAATCTGGATCACGGCGGTCATCTCACCCACGGCAGCCCGGTAAATTTTTCCGGTCGGATGTTTCGGATTGTTTCTTACGGCGTGGATCGAAAAACCGGTTACATCGATATGAATCAGGTCGAGCAGATCGCCCAAAAAGAAAAACCAAAATTGATCATCACCGGCGCCAGCGCCTATCCGCGAGAAATTGATTACGCCGCCTTTCGATCGATCGCCGATCGCGTTGGCGCCAAATTAATTGCCGATATCGCGCATCCAGCCGGGTTAATTGCTGCCGGTTTGCTCAGCAGCCCGATTCCCCATTGCCACGTGGTCACGACGACGACGCACAAAACCCTGCGCGGTCCGCGCGGCGGCATGATACTGGTCGGCATCGACCAAGAAAACGACATGGGAATAACCACTCCCAGGGGAAAGCTCAAAACTATCGGGCAAATTGTGGACTCCAACGTCTTTCCCGGATTTCAGGGGGGACCGTTGATGCATGTCATCGCTGCTAAAGCAGTCGCTTTCAAAGAAGCGCTGCAACCATCGTTCATAGAGTATTCCAAGCAGGTGATTCAAAACGCCAAGGCGCTGGCAAAAAAATTAATTGAGTTTGATTATCATCTGATATCCGGCGGTACAGATTCTCATTTGATGCTAATTGACCTACGAAATAAAAAATTGACCGGAAAACAGGCCGAATCCGCACTGGAACAGGCTGGCATCACCGTCAATAAAAACATGGTCCCGTTTGATGACCAGAGTCCATTCATTACCAGTGGCATTAGAATTGGAACACCAGCGTTAACAACGCGAGGGATGAAAGAGAATGAAATGGAATATATTGCTGAATTGATCGATCAAGTATTGATGAACATCGAGAACGAATCAATTTACAGCCAGGTCAGTTCTGATGTTTTTGACCTGTGTCAGCGATTCCCTCTCTACAAAGTGGAAAATTAATCAGCGAGGGAGCTTATGCGTTGTCCATTCTGTGGTTTTAATAACAGCAAAGTGGTAGATTCGCGATCGAAAAGCAACGGAAAGATTATTCGACGACGCCGGGAGTGCCTTTCCTGCAACAAGCGATTTACCACTAAAGAATTCATTGAAGAAACGACGTTAATGGTCATCAAATCCGACTTACGGCGTGAAGTTTTTAATTGTAAAAAACTAAAGCAGGGAATTATGCGAGCCTGTGCCAAACGTCCGATTTCAATCAACCAAATCGATGCTATGGTGGAACAGATCGAAAATACATTCAAGGATAAATCGGTTGAAGAGATACCATCGAAAGATATCGGGTTGATGGTTATGAAACGACTCAAGGAGCTGGATCACATCGCTTATGTCAGATTTGCATCAGTTTATCGTAATTTCCAAGATAAAGAAGCATTTTTGGCTGAATTACAGGGGCTCAATTAAAACCAGTGGTTTTAGCCGACGCATTGATAGTTTCCTGAGGAGGTTGTTCAATTATCAAATCAATCAATCATTATCGGTAAAAAGTTGAGGTAATATGAATTTAAGGAAGCTGACTTTCCGGGGTGGCGTACATCCCAAAGAACGGAAGACTCTGTCTGAACAAGTACCAATTGAAATTATGCCGCTTCCCGAGCAGGTTGTGATCCCGGTTCAGCAGCACATCGGCGCACCGGCTGAACCGATTGTAGCCGTTGGAGATGAAGTTAAAACCGGCGACAAAATTTGTGAAGCCAAAGGCTTTGTCTCGGTGCCATCTCACGCCTCTGTTTCGGGCAAAGTGGTCGCCATCGAACCACGAAACCACCCGCTGGGCGGCAAGACCTTGTCCATTGTGATCGAAAACGACGGCCAGGATAAAATCTCCGAAACCATTGCACCGCTGTCCGATTTTCTCGAGCTGGATATCGAGGAAATGAAAAAGAAAATTCAGCAAGCCGGTCTCGCCGGCATGGGCGGAGCTGCCTTTCCCACCCACGTAAAACTTTCCCCTCCGGCTGATAAGCCGATTGATACTTTCATTTTAAACGGTGCGGAATGCGAGCCCTACCTCACCGCGGATCATCGCTTGATGCTGGAATTTCCAAAGGAGATTATCAGCGGCGTGCAAATCGCCATGAAAATTCTCGGTTGCCGTAACGGCTTTATCGCTATCGAGAAGAACAAGCCCGACGCTATCGAGCTGATGAAGAAAATGGTCAAAGAAACCGGCGCCAATTTAAAAGTTGTCGGACTGAATGTAAAATATCCACAGGGCGCCGAAAAACAATTGATCAAAGCCATCATCAACCGAAATGTGCCAGCCGGTGGATTGCCGATGGATGTGGGCTGTCTGGTCCACAATGTGGGTACTGCCAAAGCCATTTTTGAGGCGGTATCCTCAAATAAACCACTTATTGAACGGGTGGTAACAGTCTCCGGATTGGGAATCCACCATCCCAAAAATGTTCTCGCCAGAATAGGTTCACCGTTTCAAAATTTAATTGATTTGTGCGGCGGTCTCAAAGACAGTGCAACAAAAATCGTTAATGGGGGACCTATGATGGGCATTGCCCAATTCTCACTGGATGTGCCAGTCACCAAAGGCACATCCGGCATATTGGCGCTAACCGACCGCGAGACCAGCGAAAGAATTCCAGGCCCCTGTATTCGCTGCTGCCACTGTGTGGATGTATGTCCGATGAATTTGATGCCCAATGACATAGCGCGCTTTGCTGAATTTGAAAGATATGAGGACGTTCATCGACTGGGTGTGCTGGATTGTATCGAATGCGGTTCGTGTTCTTACATCTGTCCGGCAAAGATTCGACATGTGCATCTTTTTAAATACGCTAAATTACAG
>OMKS01001632.1_pt1 | contig 19820 bp, 14 predicted proteins | sample 1674721 | NCBI WGS metagenome assembly OMKS01 (sample SAMN06264996, study PRJEB25208) | sediment metagenome | isolation source: hot spring sediment | place: USA: California | collected 2014-09-02
GTCCAAGGAATAACTTGATTCTGCATTCCAACATGGTAATAATGCATTGCCGGTTCGTCTGTATAAAATCCCGGCATTACTTTTCCAAATTCTTCACCGACAGCAGCTTTATATTTTTCGTGTGTTTCGTCTAAAAATTTTCTTGTTGATTCGGGATTTAAGGCATCTATGTAGTAATCAATCTCTTTTTCTAAGAAATAAAGTAAACGCCAATTCCCTTTTGGAGCTTCCCATGGAATTACTGCGTTGAAGGATAAGTTTGGAGTGAGATCAATTATTGTGTCAGGATTTAGGTTAGTTTGAAATTCTTCCTCTGAACATGCATAAGCTACTATTGGTTTTGAGTTGCCGGTATTTACATATCTATCGTCCGTTGCTTCTAAGAATGTAAATAACGGACCGGGAACGGGAAGTGCCACCATTTCCAAATACTTTTGTCTGAGTTTCGGGTTCTCTTGCGACACTTTTCGATAAGCTGTTCCGCTTGGCCAATTCATTTCATCATAAACCCAAACGTCTATACCTATTTCTTTTGCAACTTTAACAGCGTGTTTAGTTCTTTCAAACCATGTATCTGATAAATAACCTATTGATTCACCAAATCTTCCATGTATAAATAAACCCGAAATTCCTTTAGCATGGTATTCTTTCATCTGCCAAATCATTTCTTCTTCGTTCATTTCACCGTTCCAAAACCAGAATGGTAAAACTCCCATTGCTTTCGGAGGGTTAGCAAAATTATCTCTTGTTAATTTTTCACCTTCAACCAGTAGTTTAGCAAAGTTCATATTGTAAAATCTCCTGTCTTCTATATTTTATTCAATATCTCTGATGTTGATGGAGGAGCAAGCTTACTTCCCCATACACTAGAATTATTTGTCATTATTAGTTTTAATTCATTGTTATTCATTAAATCATCGTGAGTCAAACAAGCATTAATAAGATCACCTGCAAAGATGCTTGTTCTTTTTTTATCATAACCTGATGTGTTTTGAGGAAGCGGTGTATCGGGACCGAGTTTGACCATTCCGTGAGGAGTGCAAGCGCCTAAAAATGTAGCTCCGCCGCCGTCTTCGGTGCCAATCGTTGTATCGACATATTTCAGAATGTCTTTACTTTGACCAACAACTCCGATAGTTGTTAATAAAATTATAGTTAGATATTGGAATAATTTTGTTCTCAAGTTTTTATAAAATTTTAGATTTTAGAATTCCAGCGAAACAGTTACTCTATGAGGTGATTCTAAAAAATCATATTGAACATATGCATAATCAAGATTGAGTTTGGCAAAACCGGCATCGTAATCAAATCCGAATCCCAAGCTAAGATTACCTTCCTCATAATTAAGTCTATAACCGGAGCGCAAAGTAATCATATCAAATGCACGGTATTCAAGACCTAAATGCAGCCTTTCGGCATAATCGTTTGTATGTATTGCATCAACATTTAATGTTACTAAATGTTTAGTAGGATCACCGCCTAAAAACAAATCTTCGCCTCCAAGTAAATCAATAGAAGCCCCTATTCTGTACACGATAGGTAACTCATATGATTGCTGTTCTTCTTCTTTTGTATGGAGCCATCTCGCTTGGCTTGAAAAGTTTTGAGCACTCATCGCCAGCTTAATACCTTTCCATTTTGTATCATAGTAGCTGCCTACATCAAACCCCCACAAATCACTGTAGTATACATGTAGATCTTCTCTAATGTATTTTAAGTTAACACCTATAGAGAGCTTGTCGGTAAATTTTCGTGCAAAACCAAATCCAAGAAGGAGATCACTGCCCGAGAAAGATGACCCGGTTCTTGTATCAATATTTCCGGTTGGACTTGTTGTATAGGCTTCTTGCAAGTCACCGTAATCCATAGTTATATAACTAAGTGTGAAAGTTCCAACTTGACCGAGACTAACCCCAACAGCGCCGCTCATAATATTTAAATCTGCAATCCAACTTGTATAGGAAAAAGAAGCTTGAATTCCATCAACACCGGTAACAGCGGCAGGATTCCAAAAGATAGAATTTACATCTTGTACCCCGGCAATATTTGCTTCACCCATGCCAGCTTGTCTTGCACCAATACCAATTTTAAGAAACTGCATTGCAGTTCTTCCTGCTTTATTAAACTGAGCATTAATTGATAAGAGTGCACTCAATAAAATGATTATGCTAACTATTAACTTTTTCAATTTTTCATCCTCCAGACAATTTTCTTATTTGATCTAATAAATGAAATCATCGTATAATCATCAGCTTTCCAGTTGTCTTTTGACCGGCTGTACCTTCTGTGTTAGATTGCACAACATAAATGTATAGACCCGGTGCTATCAGTAATCCCGAATCAGATCTTTGGTCCCAGACAGCACTTCCGCTCAAGTTTCCTTGGGAATCAGGACCATGTTCTAGGCTACGAATAAGATCACCAGAGACACTAAATATTTTTATTGTAGCTTTTTCAGGCAGATTTCTAAATTCAATTTTTCGAGGAGTTGGTTCACCAAAACTATGATTTGGATTACCTTCTATATATGGATTAGGTGCTACAAAAACATCCCATCCTAATTCTCCAACATTTACAGGACCAGGTTTTGCTGCTGTTAAAGGTGTCATGTTTTTATCAGAACTAACCAGCTCGGGTAAATTTGGAACAACTGTACCATTTGCTGAAGTCCATGACCCGGGGTCCAGATTATATGCTTGAACATAATAATAGAATTCAAATCCGAATTGCAGACCTTTATCGAAATATTCATAAACTCCTTTTTCTTCATTCCAATAGTTGCTGAATTCTGCTCTTGGGATATCCGCAATTAATTCCCAAATTCCTCTTTTATCAATTCCTCTAAAAACTCTGTATCCGTCAAGGTCGGATGCCCCGTTGTAAAAATTATTACCGGCACCATCAAGAAATTGAACTTCTTCAGCTAATTTATCCCATTGAATTGCAATAACGGCGGTATCAGAACCGATAGATGCGTTTGCAGCATTGCAATTTGGTGCAGGTGGAGATTCTGGTACATCGGCGGCGAGATCAATGCCGTTAACACGAGCACCAATTCCCCACTTTACTGCATTTCTTGCAGCTTGAGCATTTCTTCTAATTGCTGCAATTGTGCTGTCAGGATAATTACCATCAGGGTCACCTTTTATCACATCCCATAAATCCATAACACCTGCAACTTCAGCAACTATAATTCTTACTGAGTCACCGGGCGCAAGTCTATATGGCCCGAATGAACTTGTGTACCAATTGTATAGTCGACCAGTATTGTTCGGTCTTTTATCATGTGTGGCAAATTGATACATCTCTTGTAAACTAAATGAATTTAACCCGAAGCCTTCAAAGTCAACTGTTTTTCCATTAAATCTATCTCCCTCATCACTATATATGTTGAAGTGAGTAGGATCAGCATCAAAAGGGTCACCGTTTGATCCAGGAGGCGGAGTTCTATAAAGGAAAACAAAACCGAATGCTGATGGGTCTTGTAGTTCTACTCCCCATTCGGGTCTTACTCTTAATAAATCTCTCCAGTTACTTTTCTGTCCATGCTGAACCCAAGGTGGTGGTTCTTTTCCGCCATTATAATCTCTGCTGTAATAGAGTAACCCTTTACCGTCATTACCTTCGTTTTCAACAGCATAATAATCTGTATATCCGCCACCGGGATGCCAACCAAACCCGCCGGCAGGAGCTGTCGAAGACAAAAAATCAGGATCATAATAGAAGTTGAGATTTCCTTTAGTCGAGACTTGTATGCCGCTGTGGAATACAATCCAAACTTCGTTAAGAGTTTGTTCGAGGTCCATTACTTGATTAACTGAGGGAAGTGCAATCTTTCCACTATTCTTATATACATAATCATAAATAATAAAGTCATTATAACCGGGAAAACTCCAAGCCATAGATCTTTGTTTAACAGAAACCCCCGTCGCAGTATGAAAAGTAGTGTAATTAACCTCTTCTGGGAAAAGTGGATCATACATAGGGTCTTCGACAAAATTTTCAGTACGTGTAAATGGCGGAATATTTGTTTGTACACCCATATTCCCTGTCGCCAATGATGCGTGGTATAAAAGAAAATCCTTTTGTTCAGGTACAAATGCCGGGGGCACCAATGTTTTTGCATCTTTGGCAATTATCCAAGGTCCGCTTCTAAAGTTGTGAAAATTGGCATCAGTTATAAATCCGTTAGCTTGAAATTCATCAGTTGGGAAAGTATAACCCGAAAAACCGGGATAAAAACCGATCCCAGTAACTTGCAGATAATCCCATGCACCGGGGTCTCCGATGAAACCATAGTTATAAAGAGTTTCCCACAACTTCCCTCTTGTATGTGTGGTAGAAATTTCTTGAGCAATTAAACTTCCTGTCGTTAGAAGTATTATTGCTATTACTAAAATCACTTTACAATTTTTCATATTAACATCACTTCTTTTTCTGAATTAAATTTGAATAGCGACACCCAAAGTTACAGTACGCGGTAAGTTGCGGTACATAATAACATCAGGGAACGGTGCGCCGTTTGTTTTGGTTTCCGGATAAGTTCCAAATCTTGAGTTTATATAATTTACTCTATCTTCCGGGGAAGATGATTTGACAGCATCAAGATTAGACCAAGTATCATTAAATAAATTTCTAACCTCTATGAATATTGACGGTTTAATAAAACCAAAATCAAATTCTTTTCTTATTCTTAAGTCCGCATTCTTATCCGCGGTTCTAATGTATTGTCTTCCCGATTCGGAGAATACATGACTTGCAATTCTTTCATGAGGATAATAGACTTGATAATCAAGCGCTATTTGCAAATTGGAGAATATTCCACCTAAGAATGAAAAATCTTGTGGTACCAAAAAAGTAAATCCAAATTTTAATCTTGATGGATCATAAAGAATATAATCTCCAACATCTTGAATTCGGCTGATCTGAAGATTAGACTCAGGTGGAGCTATTACATCCGGATCACCTGAACGTCCTGCAATTCCTGTACTCCAAGAGTAATTCAGGTAGCCGCCCCATAAACCTGACAAAGGTTTTCTTATAGAAAATTCAATTCCTTTTGCATCGCCGTAATCGCCGTTACCGGTTGTAAGATATCTGCCTCCGGAACGAGTTAAGACGGTAATTGATCTAATTGTGTTTGTGATATCTTTATAATAAGCAGTTACGTCAAAAACGATTCCACCGATGTTGTGTTCAATACCGAGTTCATAAGCAACTGTTTTTCTTGGTTTAAGATCTCTGTTACCTAAATTGTATGGGGCAGGAAATTGTTCGTTGGGATTAGCAATATAAGTATTAAGAATACCTGTAACCTGTAAATTACTTGCATCACCTCCTGTACCTTCTCCATAATTCCCAAATGCAGCACGCTGGAAAAAATGTCCATACGAGAAATGCAACACTGTATTTTCAGATATTGGATGTGATATGCCAACCCGGGGCGATAGTTGTCCAAACGTTTCGGTCTCGATTGTTAAAGGGCTTGGATCTCTTCCTTCTTTCGAAGCAGCATATATATCTAAAGGATCGAAAATGTCAATATACTTTCTGTCATTGGGATTATAAAAATCATAACGTAAACCAACGTTGATAATTAACCCTTCAAACTCAAGTTTGCTTTGTGCATAAACGTTACCTTCATAAGGATTATAAATTTTATCTTCTATAGCAGAAAAAGCTTTTGCTTCTTGAAATCTATCAAGAGTATAATAGGTAAAATCCCCGCCCGCTTTTAACTGCCAGCTTTTATTAATTTGACTTATATAATCACCGGAAATTGTCCAATCAATATTTCTATCTTCTCCTCTGTAAAAGTAACCGGTAGTATGAAGCCCAAATAGATTACTATAACCACCGGGTATCGGGTTACCGAATTCATCAACAGCACGAAGCCTATCTGAGACCGGAACTCCTTCTTCCCAACCCAAATCATCCCCGGGAAAAACCGATGTACTTCTAAATCTAAAAACTCTGCTGAGTTTAATTTCATAAAAGGTATTTGAGCTTAATACATGAGTAAATTGAAGTGTTTGACCGTTAATATTACTTTCGGGATAACCGTCAAAATCATAGTATGCATATTTGTTTTCTAAACCATGACCATGAACCCAATCCGTTTTCATATACTCCATACCGGGATTGGAATTTGCTTCGCCAAAGAATGTTGAGAACATAAACTTAAAATCTTTGCTGAATCTATAAGTTAGTTTTCCGGTTCCGTCAAGCCATGTTCCTTTGTTTCGAAAACTATTACCAGTAACAGGAGGCTGTGTTCTGAACTTTCCGGAAAAGAAGAAGTACATATTGTTTATAGGGGTTGGACCGCCTAAAGAAATTTCGGTTTGGTATGTACTTCTATCCGTATAATCATTTAACGGTTGGTGAGTTCTCATATAATCAGCATAAGCATCTTCGGGAGTCCAAGAAGAATTGGGATCATTACCCGGTATTCCTTGCATATCAACCCATTGATCCGGGTTATCTATCCACCATTGTAAATGACGGGCGTGAGTATTTTCCCAATACCGAGTAGTTGAATAATCATAAAATGCTGTGCCCCAATGTTGTAGCCCTGGTGGAGTCCACCTTCCTTCTGCATAAAATTCAAGCTTATCGGTTCCATCTTTTGTAATAATATTAAAAACTCCGGAACGAGCTTCACCATACTCTGCATTGAATCCGCCGGTAATAATTTCAAGTTCTTGTATTGAAGTAAGGTTGATATTAGTGTAAGGTTCAAAATCGAGAGGGTTACGAGCGCGAATTCCATCAATTAGAAAAGCTACTTGATCGAGAGAACCTCTTCTAACAACCAATTCACCGCCTGCATTCTGATCAATACCGGGAAGAGTTGTGAGAATCTGCATTAACTGTTCAGCGGGTCTTGTGGCAATTTCTTTCGCACTAACAAAATGTCTTGTAGATGTTTGGTCTTTTTCTACAAGAGGCTTGTCTGCAATCACAATAATATCTTCGCCAACTTCAACCACGGTTGGTTCTAACTCGAACTCAACATTGGTTGTATGATTTACGCTTATTTGAATTCCTTGTAAAACCGTCGGTTTATAACCAACCATAGTAGCGCGCAGATCATATACTCCGGGAGGAATGTTAAGAATGAAAAAATCACCTTCCATATCGGAAGCCGATCCCATCTCATAACCCACAAGAACAATATTAACACCTGGCAGCGGAATACCGGATTCAGCATCAACAACATTACCGGCAATTTTACCGCCGCTTGCCAAAACCACAATATTAATAGCGGGTTGTAAGACTAAAAAAACAATTATGAGAAGAATTAATTTTCCAAAAAGATTTTTAGTATTCATTGCAGCTTCCTAATAAATATTTTAATTTTTTAATACACACAAACTCAATCCATCACAACAACAGCTTTAATAAACCCGGCAGGTTTATTCTTTGCTGCCAAAAAAGCTTCTTCAATTTGCTTCAATTTATATTTATGAGTTACTAATGTGTTCATATCAATTTTTTTTGAATTAACCATATCTATTCCTCTTCGTGAACCGTCAAGAATGGTATTCATATCTCTAAAGTGTCCGTTGATAATATCCCAAGCCATCCAATTCCAGTAGCCAAGATCATTTATTACTCTTTTGCCAGGATGATAGCCGAAGATCACTAACTTCCCTTCCATTCTTGTAATTTGAGGAACAATATCTAATGTAGCTTGAACACCGCCAACTTCAAACGATATATCGACACCTTTACCATCAGTTATTTTTTGAATTTCATCAACTACATTATCGCTATTCGGATTTAACACTACATCAGCACCAAGTTCTTTTGCTTTAGTTAAAATTTCATTTCTAACATCTATAGCTATCAATTTAGAAACACCTTGATGCTTGAGTTGCTGGAGTAATATCAATCCCATAAAACCTGTTCCAACAAGTGCAACTGTATCAGCTAACAACACATTTGTTTTAAGTAGTGCATTTGTTGTGCATGAGATTGGTTCTGCTAATGCTTCTTCATAAGTTATATCATCGTTAATGGGAAAAACTTGATCTTCGTTTACCGACACTTCTTCGGCAAATCCTTTCCCGAAAATCCACAGAGCAACGCGGTCACCTTCTTTAAACTTTTTAATATGGCTGCCAACCTTTTTTATAATTCCAGCAGCTTCATGACCGATAAATCTAGGATAATCCAAACCGGGAATCTTTTCTTCCCATTGATGTAATTCAGAATGACAAACACCGCAAGCTTTAATACTTATAAGTAACTGATCATCAGTAAATGTTGGCGAATCAATTTCTTCAATTCTCCAATCATGAGGACCGTACAATAGTGCCGCTTTCATATAATTTCCTTCAAACAAAATTTTTCAATAAAAGAATCGGCACAGCGGTATAACCCGCTGCACCGATAAATAACATTTTACTTGAGCAGCATCATCTTCTTTGTTTGAACTACATTGTCTGCTCTTAATTCATAGAAATAAATTCCGCTGGCAAGATTTGCCGCATTCCAATCAACCTTGTGTAAACCAACTGGAATAAATTGGTTATCAATTAAAGTGGTAACTAATTGACCAAGTATATTGTATACTCTCAATGATATTTTTGAAGATTGAGGTACACTGAATTGTATAGTGGTTGAAGGGTTAAACGGGTTAGGATAGTTCTGGAATAATTGGTAATCATTTGAAAGTTCTTCACCTTTGTTACCGCCTTCAACGCTGGATATTGTTGATTTGAAATTCAACATAGCCCAGTAATCAGCATTTGCAAGGTTGAAGAATCCGGGGTCTCCGTTACCATAAGGGTCAGCCCAAGGATCATTAGGAATATGGGGTTGCCATGTATAGTATTGGTATGCATCTCCAAATTCTTCGAATGCTGTTTCAGAACCGTTACTTCCGCCTAAGTTAAATGCAATTGATGATTGATTTACTATATGCGGATTATAAATTGCCATTTCAACAGTCATAACACCTGTAGCAAAATCAAGTGTTACAGCCGATCTGCTGTAATCATTGGCATTAAATGACCTAACAGTATCGCCTTCAAATCGTTGGTATTTATCCGGTATCCAAGTTTCTCTGCCCGTATTTAGTGAAACATCATCTCCTATAATAAGGTAATGATAAGGACCATCAGGAGCAGCATAAACGTTACCGTCATACCATCCCATCATACCATCAGCAAGTCTATTAGAAAGGGAAACAAAAAGTTGATCACCTTGCCATTGACCCGGGAAAAACAATCCGGTTGAATCGTTAACAAATTCATCGATGTGGATATATGCATACAGGGTGTCTTTTGACCAGAGTAGTTTTGCATAGAACTCATCAAATTCCGGTTCAACTAATGATTCTCTGTAATACTTATTAGCCCAGATATTATAGCCGGTACTTGAAATAAGATTAATTTGCGCTGCATTCTCCCATGCACCTTCATTAGCAACACCATCAATTACAACTGCACCGCTATCTGCCATCGGAACATCTAATGTTTGGCGGATTAAATCTTCAGGACCCGGTTCAAAATACAATACAGCCCAATATTCTGTATTTACCAGATTGAAGTAACCAGGATCGCCGTTGCCATATGGATCAGCCCAAGGGTCATTAGGAATATGCGGCTGCCAAGTCCAATATTGATATGCATCTCCAAATTCTTCGAATGCTGTTTCAGAACCGTTACTACCACCTATGTTAAATCCGATTTTGCCTTGCGAGTTAACATTAGGATTATAAATTGCCATTTCAACGGTCATAATACCTGTTTCGAAATCAATTGTAACTGCTGATCTGCTGTAATCATTCGCGTCAAAAGCTCTAACTGTATCACCTTCAAATCTTTGATATCTATCAGGTATCCAAGATTCTCTTCCCATATTCAAAGTGACATCTTCTCCAATGATTAAGTAATGATATGGTCCATCGGGAGCAGCATAAATGTTTCCGTCATACCAGCCCATCATTCCATCAGCAAGTCTATTGGATAGTGATATAAAAAGCTGATCACCCTGCCATTGACCCGGGAAGAATAAACCGGTTGAATCATTAACAAATTCATCAATATGAACAAATACATATAAAGTATCTTTATTCCATAACATTCGAGCATAAAGTTCATCATACTCTGGTTCGACTAAAGATTCTCTATAATATTTGTTTGCCCAAATATTATAACCTGTATTGGTAATAAGATCCGCTCTTGCAGCGGTTGCCCACTCGGCTTCATCCATTATACCGTCAATCTTGATGGCGCCGGGATCTACTTTAGGTACAAAAACTTCTTGACGTACCCAATCCTGTGCGTTTAATGAAACAGTAAAAAGTAATAAAAGAAGCCAAACAAAATGTTTTAGTTTGACCATACGTCCTCCTCTTTTTTTATAATGCAGTTATTGTAGTTTGTGCAACTACGTTTTGATTAAAATTGATATTTAATGTTAACACTCGGTATAAATGCATTCCCGGTATAATCACCTGGATAAAAGAAATTTTTATTTTTTGATATATTTTTTTCAATTCCGGCGGCATAAGCTAATGCTAAGTCCAAGTAAAATTCTTCAAACCAGAAACCTATCCCAAATGAAATCCAATGTTTATCAACTGCAGGGTATAACATATTATAGTTTGATTCTGTATTTGGAGCCTGGCTGTATCTGTATCCTAATCTTACGATTACATCAGATTTTGTGTCGTACTCAACGCCTAATCCAACATCGAAAGAATTTTCAAAATTGAGCGGAAAACTTCCGCCGGTATAACCTGATAATGAATCTAAATTGGAAAGTCTTTCATTCCACACTTCATTGCCGTAAGTAAAACTTTGTGTTGTCTGTATGCTTCCCCATAGATTATAAAGTGCATCAACATTAATAGTCAGTTGATCATTAAGTTTATAAATTACTCCTAATCCAAGCACCCAAGGTTTTTCAAACTCTGAAGAAACTGAAGTTTTGGAAACAGAAGAATCAACATCAACCATTAATCTACTTCTTGCATCTCCTTCAAGAGTTGCACTAATTGAAGATTTTACAAAAGCCCCGACTCTTACCTTGGAGGATAAATCAGCTTGAAAACCGAGAGTTCCGCCAAAACCCCAAGCATCTTCGAAAATAGAAACTTGATATGCAGCATTTTGAGTCTCGGTCGTATCCCATCCGGCATTTCCTTGGTAGAATGCAAAATCGTGTTTGATGTTAAAAATATTAAGTGATAATCCAATAGTGAACGAACCAAAATTTATTGCGGCAGACGGATTAATAGAGGTAATTGAATAATCATTAAAATGATCAAAGGCTAGTACCGAAGAACCTAACTCCCCTTCAAAGAATTTAGCAAAAGGCCAATTAACGCGATATTGATAGGCATCATTATAATCCGCAGCAACTGTTATTTTATCTGTAATTTTCCAAAAAGCTCCAATATTTATACCGATATCATCATCCCTAAAAGAGCGGAACAATGTTCCGTCATTTCTGACATAATCCTGCTGCCCTAATCTACCGAACACGGAAAGTTCAACACCTCTGCCGTTGAGATAACCCAGCCCGGCAGGATTGGTGCTTAAGCTCGAAATTCCGTCGTTACCGGCAGCGTAAATACCGTTAAGCGACATAACTTTTGAACTTGAGACCGGGAAGAATGTAGGTAAACCGGCGCTTAAATTTGTAAATAAAAGAAATAAAGCAATTATTAAAATTGTGAATTTCTTAGAATTCATAACTGACTCCAAGTTTCATATTCTTATCATCTTGTATTAAATGTTGCATAAGCATACCCCGGTTCAAAACGAAGTCTTCCTTCACCTTTCCAAATATTATTGGCAATCCAGATATAATAGGTCTTGTTTCTTTCTAGACCGGGTTTATTAAAAGGAACAAAAGCACGGGTTTGTGCAAGAGAATCTCCTACATTTAATGGAGCGGTGATAACATTAAGACTTCCAAAAACAGGTGTACCGTTTTCTGTTGTTTCCGAGTATACTTCCCAAACAGTTTTCCCGGGATCAAACTGATTCCCTTCAGCAATCCCAATAACTGAAATGGCAGTATCCGTAACTCCTGATTGCGTAATAGTCCAGCTTATAATAGGTCTATTACTTCGAGTTTCTTGAATTGAGATAACTCCTAACTGTCCGAATGTACTAATTCCATCAATATTGATGAACACATCAAGTCTTTTTGCCAATGAAGCGAAAACCGTCGTAGAGATAAACAATGAATCGGAATCAGAAATTACTTCACCTTCATCAAGTAAAGGATCTGCAACAAGAGTTTTCCCGACTTCAGTAGAAAGTCTATCCCATACTTCTTCTTTTAAAACCCAAAACGTATAGTTTTCATCTTCCTGAAGAGTATCTAGCTTTGTTCCACCAAACTGGGATGTAATATCAACAGCATTTGAAGGAAGATCACCAAATTTAACCGGATACTTAAGATTATTACCCTCAGTTTTAATTAACCAAGCTAAGGAAGTGTCCAAAATTGCCCGGTTACCTTTATTTACGCCAAACACAGAAGCATAACCACCCACCCAAGTAATCCGTGGAGTGAAGGATTCTTCCTCAATTGTAATGTTTGACATATCGGGTGAACCGACATAAGGAGCTAACCCCGAATCATCTTCCGAACATGCAGTTGAAAGAAATATCGCAATGATTGAAAAAATTAAAATTGCTGTTAGTTGTTTTTTGTAATTATTCATTTCTGATTTCTCTTTTTATTTGAGAATCTTAGTTTTTGCATTCTATCTATTTAGTGATTCTTTCCAGTATGGATTATAAACTTCACCTTCTTTATTTGAATGAAGAAGAGTATATCTGCCGTCATTTCTTAAATCGCCAAAAACGTATAAATAACTTCTTCTTTCCTGGTACTCCCATATTTCATAAGGAAAAGAAGATTCATGCGATGCATGTCTTTCAATATTATCCGGCATACCATTTTTTATCAAAACTTTTCCTCTATCTGATTTCCATCCATCAAGCTTGCCCCAAGTAAAATTTTTATTTGCGTATTGATACCTTTGTATTATGCGTTTGAGAAGTTCATTGCCGTCTGATGAAGGATGGGGGTCATTTTGCCGCCAAAATTCAACTAAGAATTTTGCTTTGCCATTTTGATCAAGTTTATTATAAAGATTAAAATTTCTTTCCGTTGAGATTAATCTGATAATTTCACCAAAGATTTTTGCTTCTTCAAACGACAACAACGGTTCTTTGTGAGCATAATCGATTTGAATAACTTCAAAATCTCTGCTTTGCCTAGTAACTTCCACTTCTTCATGAGCTAGTTTAATTACAAGAGTATAAATACCGGACGTAAGAGTGGAAACGTTAATTCCATTCGGGACACCACTCGAAACGCCCGGTAAATAAACGGTCTTTCCTTCGAAAGACCTGAGGGAGGTACCTGCTTTATCAAAAATTTCGTAAGAAACTTCTACTTTGTTTGCGGCTGTTGTATCAAGATTATAGATCTCAAAGTAGAAATACATAATTGGATTTAGAATTCCATATCTGCGAGAAGGATTTGGGAATACTGATACATTACCTTTTTTGAAAACATTTTCGGTTTGATCATCGAGTAAAAATTCCGATACAAATTGAATATCACTTAATAAATACTTTTCTTTAACAGGCAACTCAATTTCAAAACTTCTTCTTGCTAATCCTGTTTTACCTGATAAGTTATCTCTTAATTCAATTTCAATTGAATAATTGCCCTCGTTAAATTCCTTTGACCATTGATCATAAAAAACCATTTGCTCCCTATTTTCTGTTTCGGAAGCAAACTCAACTTCTGTATGCCAAGAATCTTTAATAGTTTCTCCGCTTTGTAAATTTTTAGCCGAAATTTGAAATGTAACATCTGCATAAAGAGAATTATTCCTCGGTGTAAGTTTTAGCTGATCAGCATAAACCATTATATAAAACTCATGATGGACTTTATTAACATTATAAAACGAAGCATCGTCAAGATAAAATTGAATATCGCCGCTGCTTGTACTCGGTAAATTCTGTTGCGCAGCGCAAATTAGGACAAACGTTTGTGCCAAAATTATTAAAAATCCATATTTTAGACGGTTTTTCTTCATCTACTCTTTCAATCCGCTTAAAGTTATGCCTTGAATAAAGTACTTTTGTGCAAAGAAGAATACAACAAGAATAGGTAGAACAGCGGTAACCGAACCTGCCATGAGCAGATCCCATTGAGTTAAATATCGATCTCTAAAAATTGCCAATCCTAATTGCACAGTTTGCATATCCTCTGAATTTATAACGATCAAAGCCCAGATAAAATCATTAAATACACCCATAAAGGTGAATATTGCAAGAGTTGCTAATGCAGGTTTTGCTAAAGGAACAATAATAGTTCGTAAGACTTGCAGTTTTGTAGCCCCGTCTATATATGCCGCTTCTTCAAGTTCCTTTGGAATTGTAATGAAAAACTGCCTTAATAAAAATGTGCCGAATGCTGAAGCCAATCCCGGTACTATCAATGCGTAATAAGTATCAATCCATCCTAACCAATAAAGAACTAAGAAGGAAGGAATCATTGTTACATTATATGGTATCATCATTGTACCGAGGAAAAGATAGAACAAAATATTTCTTCCCGGGAATTGGAGCCTGGCAAAAGCAAAAGCCGCCATTGAACAAGTAACTAATTGACCAATGGTAACAGCAACCGCAACAAATATACTATTGAAATAATATCTTCCGAATGGTGCAGCTTCAAATGCTTTCGTATAATTATCAAATCGAAATTCCGATGGGAACCATTGAGGAGGATATACGAATATTTCACTCATATCTTTAAGTGAAGTAAGAATCATCCATACAAACGGAGCCAGTGTAATAAACGCCAATGCATAAATAACAATATGCTTTAGAACCGACTTGGAAATATTTAATAGTTTTATTGAATTCATCAAAAAGCTCCGTGCACACGGTTTTTCATGTAACGAACCTGAAGCAGAGTTAGGACAATCAGAATTACAAAGAGTACATAAGCTACAGCCGAAGCAAAACCCATTTCGAAAAACTTAAATGCGTATTCATAAACATAGAAGACAAGAACTTTTGTACTTCCAAGTGGTCCGCCGGATGTTAACACATACACTAAATCAAATACTTGGAAAGAACTAATCATAGACATAATCATTATGAAAAATGTTGTGGGCGCAAGCATAGGTAAAGTGATATGCCAGAACTTTGTGAATTTACCTGCACCGTCGATATCCGCAGCTTCATAGTATGTTTCAGGAATTCCTGCCAGTCCGGCAGAAAAGAGCACCATATTTATTCCAAAAGTTTTCCAAACACCCATAATAATTAATGCAAACATTGCGGCTGTGGGATCATTTAGCCAATTAATGGAATCCACTCCGAAGAAGCTAATTCCATAGTTAAGAAGACCGTAATTTGGATCATAAATCCATCGCCAAATTACAGCAGCAGCAACTGGAGAAATAATTACAGGAGCAAAGAATGCTGTTCGTAAAAATTTCTTCCCCTTAATTTTCTTATTAAGCGCCATTGCTACCAATAATGCAACAATCATATTCAAAGGAACGGTACCGATTGTAAAGATGCCGGTGTTTTTTAAAACACTCCAAAACTCATCGCTTTGCAGCATTCGCTTGTAATTATCAATCCCAACATAAGTTGCTTCACTGCTGAACATATTCCATTCGTGAAAACTCAAATAAAACGAGAAAATAACTGGAAAAAGAATAAATGTAAGAAAGATTATCATTGTTGGAGTTAAGAAAACAACAGCGCTTAAACCATCACCTCTTCTCATTTTAATCTTACTTTTTGCTTTCCCTTTTTTTCGTAAGAATAAAAAATTCTTTCTTGCAATATTTGCGTTGTCTTCAATCATTTCATTTTTGCTTTTGCATCAATAAGAACTTTGTTCGAGAGTTTTGCTGCATCTTCAAGAACTTTACGTACATTTTGTTTTCCTACTGTTGCTCTTTCGAGCGCATCTGCCATATGTCTCATAATTTCCATGCCGCCGAAATCAATCGGTCTCTCTGCCTGTCCAACTTCCATTTGGTCAACAAAGACTTTGAAATTCGGATTTTGTTCTAAATATTCCTGGAATTCGGGTACATCTAAAACCGCTCTTCTTATCGGCAGATAGCCGGAAGTCATTGCCCATTTTGCCTGAACTTCAGGTTCAATAATCCATTTAATAAATTCCCAAGCTTCATCGGGATTTTTGCTCTGTTTAAATATTGCAAGATATTCACCGCCAACAATTGTAGCGCTCTTCACGGGACCTGCCGGTAATGGAGCAAATGCCCAATCCATATCTTTAAGAATTTCTTCGTACCGCGGGAGGTTCCAGGGCCCGTCCATTGCCATTGCAAGATTTTTTGAAGCAAAAGCAACATCGTAATCGGATGTAAATACAGATAGTTTCAAATCATCATAAATTTCCTGCCAAAGTGTTAATGCTTGAACTCCTGCTTCTTCATCATACATCACATGAGTTTGTTCTAAGTCGATTTTATAACCGCCTGCCTGCCATAAAAAAGGATGAAACTGCCAAAGCATCCAAGCGCCAAGCGGACCTGCGGCAGGAAAAACAGGTAAAAAGAAGCCAACTTGATCTAGTTTACCATCTCCGTCTTTATCAAAAGTTAATTTTCTCGCAAAGTCCTTCAATTCATCCCAATCTTTAGGGGGTTGTTCAGGATCTAACCCTGCAGCACGAAACATATCTTTATTATATAGAAGTGCTAAATTTGTTGCTTCCATCGGAATACTGTATAAAGTACCGCGCCAAGATGCATATTGTCTTAAAGCAGGGTAAATATCTTCAACATCTTCTTGACTAATTCCGTTAGGTCCATTTATAAATTCTTCCATTTTGTAAATAGCATTAGCTTTTACCAAGTCTTCCATGTAATGAGCGTGAAGCCAAGAAATATCGGGAGCTGTTTTACTTTGAATGGAAGTAATTAATTTCTGAACAAGTGCATCTCCGGTTGGTATATATTGAGCTTGAATTGTAATATGAGGATGCTGTTCTTCGAAGTCTTTAATTAATGCATTAAGAGCCGGTACCGTAGATGAGACAAAACTATGCCAGAAAACAACTTTAGTTTTTCCATCGTCTTTACTTTCACCGCCGCATCCGGAAAGCATAAAAAAACTAAAAATCGATAAAATTAAAAAAACTGCTATTCTTTTCAATTTATGTATTCTCCATCAATAAAAGATTAAAATCCGAACAATCGTTTGTGCAATTTTGTATATTTTTTTAATATCCACTATAAACTGCAGAAAATTCATCCTTATGAGAATATAGATTAAATACTGATTTTCTTAGAATTAATTTTGGATCAAGAACCAGTTTTTCCTTTTTACTTGTACCTGTGGATTCAATATCATCTATTAAAAGTTTGACTGCAATTTGTCCCATCAAATCCCTTGGTTGTCTAACAGAGGTAAGCGGTGCCATTAAATAAGGTGCATAATCAATATCATCAAAAGCAACAATTGAAACATCTTTTGGGATTGTTTTTCCCTCTTCGGCAATCGCCTGCAATGTACCCAATGTTATTAAATCACTAGTTGTAAAGATTGCTGTTGGTGGCTCTTCAATTTTTAGAAGTAATTTTGTTTCGATGTAACCGTTTTCTTTTCTAAAATCATTACCAACCATCAACCGTTCATCAATGGGAATTGAATTATCTTTTAATGCATCTACATAACCGCCAAGTCTAGCGTTGTTTGTTGAAGTATTCCGCAATCCTTGGATAATCGCAATCCGCTTATGACCGTTATCTATCAAGTGTTTAACGGCTTGATAGGCTCCCTTTCTATTATCAACTACAACCGCATTCGTATTCATATCATGAAAAATTCTATCAAGTAATACTAACGGTTTGTTATGTGTGAGTAGTTCATTGATATGTTCTTGTTTGGTACCCACAGGCAGAATAATATAACCATCCACCCCTTTTCTTCTAAGCAATTCTATTTGTTGAATTTCAAGTTCAATGTCTTCGTCGGTATTACAAAGAATTAGACTATAACCTGAATTATATGCATATCTTTGAATAAGATGAGATACATAAGCGAAAAATGGATTGGAAATATCCGGAACAACCAAACCGATTGTATGGGATTTCTTAAGTCTCAATCCCCTTGCTAATTCATTCGGTCTGTAATTTAATTTGCGTGCGGTTTCAATGATTAGGCGCTCAGTCTCTTCACTAATTCTAAATTCTTTGCTTTTATTATTTAGAACTCTTGAAACAGTAGAAACTGAACAATTAGTTTTTTCGGCGATATCTTTAAGTGTTATTGCCAATTTTTTTGGGGTTTTTTTGTATTTTTAGCACAAACCTTTGTGCTGGGATGCAATATATTATATTTTGATTATGTTGTCAAGTTAAATTGGAAGGTATCTGTGTTTTTTTTCAATCACTAATTTATAAATAGGTATAAATGATGAAAATATTATTCACAAAATCAAAATGGGAAATGTTGGACGACTCCTTGAATTTGTTCATTGAAAGAGTTATCAAAGATAAATTTGACGGCACTGAACTTTATTTCGATTCAATTCCGGAAAGCAGCATTGAAGTAAAAAGAATGCATGAATCAAATGTATTATTATTAACGCCCGAATTTGGTCCGCCGAATTATATGCATACACTCCCCTTTAGTAATAAACCCGCTGGGGATACATGGGAAATGAATATCAAGATGAGAGAGATTATTAAATCAAGTATTGAGATTGAGTCTTAAGGTGGGATCATTGGATTTTTGGGCGGCAAAAGCCATTTAGCGGAAAATTGAAAATCCGTTAGTTAATCGGCTGAAAAAAGACTTAGTTGCTTTATTGATTGTAACAGAGGACATAATAATTTTTTAAGCCGCTAATGCGCGAATGTATTAGCGTATTCGCGGCTAAAAAAGAGCCTCGTTTTATGTACTATGTTTTTATTAGTTCAATTAAAAAGTAAAAGGCTGTTGCCGCTAATGCGCTAATAATCATATATTTTTTTTCGAGTTTTTATTTGTTTGTTATTCACGTATTCGCGGTATGATTTTTTGATTTTCAATTCATACCTGTTTTTGTTGATGGTAAATCAAAGCAGTTAGATTAATACATTCATGAAGCGATTTCCAATTCGTTAGCTAACGGACTGAAATGAAATGACAAAAAATTTATCGGTAACTTTTGCCACCAAATTATCCGGTGAGTCTTAAGATATATTAGAATTTTTCGAGAATCTTAATTCTTTTTTACTTACTTTAATTTCCAAATCTTTATTTTTGGATATTAATGACGCCGGAACAGAGAGCGCGAGAAAATATCGATAAACAGCTTATTTCCACTGGCTGGAAAGTTCAATCACTTAAGGATTTTAATCCTTCCTCTAACTTTGGTATCGCCGTAACCGAATATCCGACTCAGTCAGGTAATGCGGATTATTTACTTTTTGTTGATAGAAAACCACTTGGTGTTATCGAAGCTAAAGCAGAAGGTAAAACCCTCAGTCAAGTTCACGATCAAACAGAGCGATACGCTACCGACACATTAAAATATATCGGCAGAAAAGAAGATCTTCCCTTTCAATATGAATCAACCGGAACGGAGACTTATTTTACTGATGCCCGTGATCCCGCGCCACGTCAAAGAGAAATATTTCATTTTCATCAACCGGAAACTCTTTATGAACTTTACACACAAGGTTCTTCTCTTCGAGCAAGATTAAAAGCGTTTCCTCAATTAATTCCGGATGGTTTGCGAGATTGCCAAATTAACGCTATATCAAATCTTGAAAAATCATTTTCGGG
>OMKS01001633.1_pt1 | contig 19812 bp, 25 predicted proteins | sample 1674721 | NCBI WGS metagenome assembly OMKS01 (sample SAMN06264996, study PRJEB25208) | sediment metagenome | isolation source: hot spring sediment | place: USA: California | collected 2014-09-02
TAGACTGCCGGATTAGTCCTGTTCTGAAACGCTTTCCAAGCCACTCTTACTTGCGTGAATTGATTCTTGAGATGATCAAATCTGCCAATGTTCTGATTCGCTGGAAAGCCAGGACTGTGAATCAAATCTGTTAGACGAGGCGTCCGGGGGTTTCCGGACCCTCAAAAGTCGTCATCGTCACAGTCCCGGCAGTATTCCCAAAGGATACCCTGTTGTTAATCGTTAAATGTCAAAGAACAGTATAAATCAGATACTTGCAGGAATATAGGTTGGTGTTATCTTATTTCGATTTCGATTCTTTTTCACCTTATCATAGTGGTATTCCAGTTGCCACATCAGAGATTGATTTTCAGGGAGAAATTCATAGTGACGGTTTGCTTTAATGAGAGCCATGATAAGTTGTAAGAGTTGACTGCTGCAGGCGATAATACTTCGGGTTCGGCTGGAATGTTTGATTTGCCGCTTGAGGTATTTGATGCGCACTTCGGGGATGTATTTGATAGTTTCCTGGGTCATCAGGTAAATGATCCACCTGAGGCGGTTATTGCCGATTTTGTTGATTTTAAATCGACCTCGGGATTTTCCGGAGACGCATAAGCGTAAGTTTGTGCCAGCCAGTTTCTGAATTTGTTTATAATGATGATAAAGGTCTAAATCTTTGACTTCGGCAATAAAGAGGGCAGCATTCAGATCGGCAATTCCTTTAATCGAGACGATAATGTCAAAATAGGGTGTTTGTTTGGCCAGTTCAATCAATTGTGTTGAGATGATTTTGAGTTGCTGTTTATGGGTGTTGATCAGCGTAAGCCAGGAGTCAACCGTCAAGCGGTCGCTGATGATTTCATATTCATCCCGTGGTATACCAATTGATGTTTGCGCGGCTTCCTGTAAATTACGGAGTGTCTCTATCCCATGTTGCTGATTGGAAACACGGAGCATTTTAGGAACAATATCAGCAACATCCAGATCCAGGAAGTCTTTAGGATGAAGATATTTGGAAAGCAGGAAGTGAGCGGTTTCGGTATCCAGGGAAAGATTGCTTAGAAATTCAGGGAAGATGCGATTGAGCATCGAACGTAAACGCAGTTGGTTCCGGGAAAGATCTTTGCGCAGTTTGTTATATGTGAGGCTGAGCGTTTTGAGGGCTTTGATTTGGTCGGAATAGTTAATATACCGATGATAATGTCCTCGAAAAGCGCTTTCCGCGACGAGTCGGGCGTCTTTTGGGTCAGTCCTTGAGAAGTCGTGTCCCGGGAGCGCCCGGCTGTTCTTTGTGGTCAATGGACTGACAATGACGACTTGATAGTGCAGTCGGAGGAGATAATCGACGAGTGTTTGCCAGAAATCAATGGATGCTTCAACGGCGAAGATAAGATGCTCGGGGTTAATGAAATCGGGGTTCAGATAGCGTTTGAGTTTAAACCATAATTGTTCATGGAAACCAAAAGCGTCACGATGAAAAGAGAAGGATTTACCGACCAGGTTGCCGTTACTGTCGATAATGCATGCCTGGTGTTTGTCTTTGGCAGGGTCAATGCCGACGATGAATTTGCCGGTGATCCAGCTGCGTTTTTGGTCGAGTTGTTTTTGGTTCATGGGATGCTCCTTTCGTTTTTCGATAATAAAAGGATTTGCTCAAATAAATGAAAATGAAAAATATCTATGGCGTAACATAGACATCGTGAAAATCGTTAAATCATATAAGAACACCTCCTTTAAAGGGGGTGTTTTTTATTTGATCATTAAAAGAGCGGAGAGCATAAAATGAGTTTGGTCAATTTAATTTCTGCTGCGCGGGGACAGGTACCGGTTGACCTGCTGATCACAAACGTGCGGGTGGCAAACCTGTTGTCCGGCGAGATCAGTGAGACCGCCGTGGCTGTTTATGATGGGAAAATTAGCGGGTTTGGTGATTACGAAGCTGAGATGACAATTGACGGTGGCGGAGCTTACCTGGTACCAGGTTTCATTGACGGTCACGTCCACCTGGAAAGTTCGATGTTGAGTCCGGCGGAGTTCGCCAAAGCGGTCATCCCATTGGGCACGACAACGGTTATTGCCGATCCCCATGAGATTGTCAACGTGATAGGCCTGGCGGGATTGAAATACATGCTCGATGCCAGTGCCGATTTGCCGCTGGAAGTCTTTTTTATGTTGCCTTCGTGTGTACCGGCAACCCATCTGGAGACCTCGGGAGCGGTGGTTACCGCCGATGATATGCGTAAATGGATAGACAATCCGCGCATTCTGGGCGTTGGCGAAATGATGAACTTTCCCGGCGTTTTATTTGGCGACCCGGCGGTGCTGGCTAAATTGGCGGTGACGGGCGCGAAAAGGATTGATGGTCACGTGCCGCTGGTGCGTGGAAAGGAATTGTCCGCGTATATTGCGGCGGGTATTCGCTCCGATCACGAAAGCAGCGAGCTGGAGGAAGCGCGGGAGAAGCTGCAAAAAGGGATGTTTCTCATGATCCGGGATGGTTCGGCGGCGCGGAACCTGCAGGATTTGCTGCCGCTGGTGACGCCTCTGAATGCCCGCCACTGCGGCTTTGTCACCGATGACCGCCATCCCGATTTTCTGCTGGACTTCGGTCATATTAATTCCATGGTGCAGGATGCCATTGCTTTTGGGATCGATCCGCTGATCGCCTTGCAGATGGCGTCTCTGAACACGGCGCAGTATTTCGGACTACGAACCAAAGGCGCCGTGGCACCCGGCTATGATGCGGATTTGGTTCTCATTGACAATTTTGAAAATCTTTCGATCAAAAAGGTATTTAAAAACGGTCGCCTGGTGGCTGAGAATGGCGAGATTATGCCGTTTGAATCTCCCCGGACTGTGGTGCTGCCCCGGACGATTCAAATTAAGGAAATATCTCTGTCTGATCTTGTTATCAGAGCTGAACCGGCGTCGCAGGTCAACGCCATTGTCGTTGTCCCAAACCAGCTGATTACCAAAAAGGCGGTTCTGGAGTGTCGGGTCGCAGACGGATTGGCTGTCAGCGATCCTGAACGGGACCTGCTGAAAATGGCGGTGGTGGAGCGTCACCACGCCAGCGGCAATATCGGACTGGGATTTGTGCGGGGGCTGGGTTTGCAGGGCGGCGCAATTGCTTCGACAGTGGCACACGATTCGCATAATATAATCGTTATCGGCACCAACGATACAGATATGCTGTTTGCTGTTCAGGAAATTCAGAAAATGGGTGGCGGACAGTTGGTTGTGAGAAATCATGAAGTCCTGGCGGCATTGCCGCTCCCGATCGCTGGTCTGATGAGCGACCGTCCTTTGCTGGGGGTCCGCGCTGCGATGGATGATGTTAATGAAAAAGCCCGCGAACTGGGTTGCTCATTGGAAAACCCCTTTATGACATTGTCATTTCTGGCGCTGCCGGTAATACCCGATTTGAAGTTGACGGACAAAGGGCTGGTGGACGTTAATAAATTTGATTTTATTCCATTGTTTTCAGAAGGAGAATAGTCAGCGGCTATTCGATTTTTTCGAAGCGGTTCAGATCAACATTCTTGCGAGTGGAAAAGGGCATGAAAATCTGCCCGTTCATGGTCAGATAGACTCCGTGGGGCAGGGTCTGGACGGCAGCTACGGCGCAGCCGATATTAAAGGCAGCGTCGCTGTTTCTGAAGCGGGCGGGCTGCATGGAACCGGTCAGAACAATGGTTTTGTCTTTGATATCGGACAATGTTTTGGCAGTCTCAATCATGGTGTCGGTGCCGTGGGTGACAATCACGAGTTCGTGGGGATCGGCAACGATTCTTTCGTGTACCAGCTGGCGATCGCTGTCGTCCATGTCCAAACTGTCTTTCTGCATGACGGATTCGGTTTCAAAGTCAAAGGTTACATTGGCTTCCTGAAGTACCTCGACAATCTTGGGATCGCCGACCTGGTAGGCGCTTTTCCGGTCGAAATAGATTTTGTCAATGGTTCCGCCGACAGTAAAGATTTTTATAAACGGCATAGAGCTATCCTTTTCCAATTTAAATCGCCTTTAAATTTAGGATTAAATCGGCAAATCGGAAATATTTCATAATCGAACCGGTTTGGTTAATTTACTCTTGGTAAACAGAGGGTGAATGGAGATGAAAACAGGATTCCGATTTTTTTCGATGCTGCTGCTGAGTCTGGTCGTTGTATACGCCGGCGGCGAACAGCGTTTTGCCGAATTGGGTGATTTCCAACTGGAAAACGGGCAAATAATCAGGGATTGCCGCCTCGGCTACCGGATTATAGGTGAAATGAATGCCGACAGTTCGAACATTCTGCTCTATCCTACCTGGTTCGGCGGCAGCAGCGCGCACGTTGCGAAGCTGGTGGGACCAGGGAAATTGGTGGACAATAGTAAATTATGTGTCATTATTGTAGATGCCCTGGGCAATGGTGTATCCTCATCACCCTCGAACAGCCGGCGGCAGCGGAACGCCAAATTCCCGGAATTCACGGTCCACGACATGGTGGTAAGCCAGTATCGGTTGCTGACGGAGCATCTTGGGGTTCAGCATCTTTACGGGATTATCGGCGGCTCCATGGGGAGTTTTCAGCTGTTTGACTGGCTGGTAAGTTATCCGGAATTTATGGATAAGGCGCTGCCCTATGTCTGCTCGCCGGCGTTGACATCCTACGACCTGCTGAGACAGCAGCTGGAGCTGGAAATTATCGAGACAGCCCATAAGACCCGGCTGCCCGAATGGGACATTCAGCGGTTGACCAACATTTTCACGGAACTTTTTGCCCGGACGCCGGAATATATCGTCGGGCACCATCCGAGGGATGAATTTGAAACATATCTGGCGGGATTTGAGCGCGATCCGTCGGAGAGATTTACCTCGTGGAATAAAGCCAGCCAGATCCGGGCAATGCGCCAACATAATATTTATAAGTATTTTAATGGTTCGGATAAAAAAGCCGCCCAAGCAATCAAGGCGGAGGTTTTAATGATAGTTTCGAAAACCGATCATATCGTCAACCCGCTGCTGGCGATGGAATTTGCCCGGCTGCTGGATTGTGAAATCGTGGTGCTGGAAAATCATTGCGGGCATCTGGCGATTGGTTGTGAGATGGAGCGCTGTCGCCTTATCGTTAATGATTTTTTTAAACAATAATCGGGAGGACGGATTGTGAAAAAGTGGGAGTATAAAATTATTGATTCAACCCATCTGGCGGGAGGAATTTTTCGCGGGAAGAAGTTTATGGAGATTGAAAAATACCTGAACGAACTGGGTCAGGCAGGCTGGGAAATTGTCAATCTGGATTTCAATGATGTGACCGGTCAGATGGATTTTGTGGGTGTCGCCAGGCGGGAGCTGACTCACTAACCGGTTCAATGGCTGATCTGAAATCATTTCTTGCTCGAAATCGCCGGCTGTTGCTGGTGTTGATTTTTGTAACGCCGCTCGGTTTTTACACCAAATTTTACACTGGACCGCTGCAGAACTGGGTGAACAATTCACTGGGCGGCGTCTTTTATGAAATCTTCTGGTGCCTGGTGCTGGCGCTGTTTTTTCAACGCCTGCGTCCGCAGCAAATCGCCGGTTTTGTGCTGCTTGTCACATGTGCGCTGGAATTTTTGCAGCTCTGGCATCCGCCGTTTTTAGAGAGTCTTCGTGCGAATTTTATAGGTGCTACCATTCTGGGGAGCTCCTTCACTTGGAGCGATTTTCCGTACTATCTCATCGGGTCAATAATGGGGTATTTTTTACTTAATTGTTCCCAACGTGAGCCACAAGCAAAGAGGTAATCACTTTATTGGGTTTTGTTCCTGGGCTTTAATGAAAGCTTACCGGGATGCGGGAATTCAACAGCTGCAGTGGAATGTGCAGAGCTTCAGCAGCGGTGTTTAAAATCAGAGATTTTCGACCTTTTTCGTGTACGCATCCACATCAAATTTTCGCCGGAGACCATTGGCATTCATATTGCGGACTTTGCCGAAAACCGGTCGTTCAAACCAGGGGCGGTCGTGGAGTCCGCCGATTGACCATAAAATTCCCACGTAGCCATTCGGGTCGCGCCCGTCGAGTTCGTATTTGTCGTTCAGATAGATGGCGGTTTGAATCGCCTCTTCGGGAGAGGGGCTCCATTCGAGAATTTTCTTAGCCCAGTACATGCGCATATAGCCATGCATTTTGCCGGTTTTGACCATTTCCATCTGGGCGGCATTCCAGACCGGATCGTGCGTCGCGGCGGATTCGAATTGGTCCCGGGTACAGAGAAATTCCCGCGGGTCTGCTTTGTGCTCGATAAGAGTTTTCTTTGACCAGTCGGGCAGACCGATCCAGTTGTCATATTCGGGATTGTAAAAACAGAAGTTGTCGGAGAGCTCCCGGCGGACAATCAGCTCTTCCAAAAACGTTTCGGCGGATTCTTTATCCGTCACGGTTTTTTCGATTTCAAGGGCAATGCGCTGGGCGCTGATCTGCCCGAAATGCAGATAGGGAGATAAATTCGATAGGCTGTCAAGAACCGGATTATTGCGATTTTGAGCATAATTTTCCAATTTTCTGGAGATAAAACTGTCCAGTGTTTGGCGTGCTCCGGTTTCACCCGGTTCGAGCCATTCTATGGGCTTGACATTTGTATCTACTTTCAACGAAGATAGCGCTTCTTGCCAATTGGTTTCGGGTGCTGGGGTGTAGAGAGATTCAGGCATAGCAGTAAGTTCCGGAAATTCTTCCAGGTAATGATGCAGCTGGCGGTGGATTTTTGGACGAATCGTGCGGGCGGCAAATTCCTGTTTGGTGGAGGCGCTCCAGCAGGGGATGATATTGTGGGCATCCACCTCATAAAACGGGATGGTAATGCTTTCAGCAATGTCAGCCTTCCATGCTTTGTAAATCCGTAACGGAGAAAAATCAGTCACCAGAGCCCCGCATTTGTGGGTTTTGACAAATCCCGGGATGGTAGTCGCCGGCGATCCGATGAGCAGGTGAAACGGGATTTTGAGTTCACGACAGCGGCTTTCAATTTCCTGAAGACCATTGAGCATGAAATCATACTGGCGCAGCGTGGCGCCCAGAAATTCAGGGACGAGATTGAAAATAACGAAAAGTGGCGCTTGGAACTTTTTCGCCATTTCGTAGGCAAAAAGCAGCGCCCAGTTATCGTCAACCCGCTGATCCCGGCTCATCCAGTAGACGATGGCGCCACCGGAATAGCGGCGCTGATCCAGTTGCCGGATTCGGGTTTTGTCGCCGAGCGATATTGAGATGGTTGATTTCACTGTTTAAGATAAAGATATGAATGGAATTATAAAAGCAGGAGCGGGAGGATTTTGCTGATAAAGTGTGGGATTTTTAGAAATATAGTTTGTAAAATATACAGAGGTTTTTATTATATTTGATGGTGATGCAGGCAAACGAACCATTATTTAATTTTATTGATCCCTCGATTGAATATGAGGTGATTAACGAAGACGCATTGGTGGCTCTGAAAACAATTTCAGACAGAAAATTCGATTTAATAATGACTTCACCACCTTATAATATTGGTAAAGAGTATGAGATAAAAACCTCTATTGAAAAATACCTTGAATCTCAAAGCGAAATTATTCAGCAACTAGTTCGTGTACTTTCTGATAGAGGAAGCCTCTGTTGGCAGGTTGGAAATTTTGTTGATCAAGGGGAAGTGTTTCCTCTGGATATTTATTACTATCCAATTTTTAAAAAATTCGGATTAAAATTGCGCAACCGGATCATTTGGCATTTTGGACACGGACTGCATGCCTCAAAACGATTTTCCGGCAGATACGAGACGATTTTATGGTTTACCAAAACCGACCATTATATATTCAACCTTGATCCGGTGCGGATTCCGGCGAAATACCCGGGTAAACGTCATTTTAAAGGTCTAAATAAAGGTAAGCCATCCGGAAATCCGCTCGGGAAAAATCCTTCTGATATTTGGGAGATTGTACTAAAAGATTGGGAAAATGAATTGTGGAATATTCCAAATGTCAAATCAAATCATCCGGAAAAAACCAAACATCCATGTCAATTTCCAATCGAATTGGTAGAGCGATGTGTTTTGGCATTGACGAACGAAAAAAGCTGGGTTCTCGATCCGTTTGCGGGAGTAGGCTCCACCTTGATTGCCGCAATAAAAAACAGCCGCAATTGTGTCGGAATTGAAAAAGAATCCCAGTATTGTGCAATCTCTGAAAATAGAATTGACGAATTAAGAGAGGGCACTTTAAAAATCAGACCGCTAAACAAACCAGTCCATAAACCTTCCGAGAAAGATAAAGTTGCCCGCATTCCGAAGGAGTGGCTGACATTTTCTGATTCTCGGTATTGAACCGTAATTCAGTTTTTTTCCTATGCTCTGTGATAAATTTTCACCAACAATCAAATCATAATCGGAGGATAGATGGTCAACACCCCGACTGCGTTTATCACCTGGGACGACAGCTGGTGCACCGGCATCACCACAATAGATGAGGAACACCGCCGGCTGGTGAAATTAATCCAGAAACTGTTCGGCGCGCTTATTTCGGTTCAGGCGGCAGAGCATATCCGTGAAATTCTCCATGAACTGATTGATTATACCCGTTACCATTTCAATAACGAGGAACAGATAATGTCGGAGTACGCTTACCCAGAACTTGCTGATCACAGAGTCCAGCATCAGGATTTGATCAGGCAGGTTCTGGATGTCAGTGACCGGATTTTGACCGAAGGCGAATCGGAACAGCTGAGCGATGACGTGTTTGAATTTCTAAAAGGCTGGCTGATAAATCATATCATCAATGAAGACTTAAAGTTCAAATCATACCTGGAGAAAAAATAACCGCTCAGCTCCGGCATCACATGTAAAAATGTTGCAAAGCCTCAAACACGAAGAAAACCGGCCAGATGATGGCTTTGAAAAAGCCAAGCACTCCTACCCAGAAACCGGTGGCATGCGAGATGTAATAGATTAATGCACCGATCAAGCCGAGCCCATATAAGGCGTTGGACGGGGCGCTGCACTGCAATTCAGTTTTCATGGTAAACTTCCCTTTTCAATGGTATTTAATTGTCAATGCAAGACGTTGTTTTTATAAATGGATATTACGATTAGTAAATGCCCCGAGCAGGGATGTCCAAGCGGTGAACTGAATTGCATCAAAACCTAAATTCCTGGCAGTGTTGACGTTGACCGCCCGATCATCTATGAACAGCGTATTTGCGGGGGTGGCTGCCAGCATCTGCAGAATTTTTTCGAAGGCTTCCCGTTGCGGCTTGACGAGCCGGTGCTCGGAAGAGATCATTATTGCGTCAAACAGCGTGTTCAGACGATTGACTTCGAGAATCGGGCGCAGCCACTGAGCGATAAAATTCGTCAGCAGCCCGATTTTATAATTCTTTTGACGGGCGGATCGAATCAGTTTGACAATCTTTTTATTGATGACTATATGTGCCAGAATACCGTTTCGAATTTCATCCGGTGGAAAACCGACTTGATGGCTGATTCTCCGCAAAAATTCAGTTTCGGAAATGGTGGCACTGTCGGCGAGAATCGAGAGCTCCATCAGCGCATTGCGGTGCCGATCCAAATCGGGAACATTTTTTTCGAACCAGAGCCAGTAGCCGTCGGAAGCGATCACGCCAGCGAAATCAAAAATGAGGGTGTTGATCAGAGTCATTCGAATTGAACCTTCGTCTTTGTTGGATAACCGCCGGATAAATATAATCACCGGCGATGAAAATTACGAATTATAATGTGACCTGGTTTACATTTAAAATGGTTTGGTTCGTTTATCTTATTCCAAGTTAGCATTCGTTTTAGGTGGTCATGGGGCAGGCAACAGAGGTTGTTTCGTGGGTCGAAACAGCTGAGAGAGGTGGGTTTAGGCAGATGAGAAAAATGGCAGCGGTGCTTTTGATCACTTTGAATTTTACCGGGATTCTTTTGGCAGAGGGAACCGAACCAACGGGCAATCCGCGACAAGTATCCACGCGGGAACATTGGCTTTGGATATGTACGAACAGCTCTTCCTGGGGCGATGGTTTTATTCAAACGGCAGATATTATATTTTCTCAGGGAGATTTTGAGAGTGGCGGCGCTTTCTATAATGATGGTGCCGGCTTTGCGCCAATCGGCAACGGCAGCGTTAAATTCACAGGATCATATAACGGGCAGGGATTCGGTATCGAGGGATTGTTGATCAACCGGACAACCAATCACATCGGTCTGTTCGGCTGGATTAGTGGGGCAACGATTCAGAACCTGAGTGTGACCAACGTTGATATATCCGGCGGAACCTATGTCGGTGGGCTGGTTGGTGTTAATACGGTTTCTGCTGTAATATCTAATTGTTCCACATCCGGCAGGGTAACCGGCGGTGATTATGTTGGTGGACTGATTGGATTTAGTAATGCAACAATCACTGGTTGTTACAGTTCTTGTACAGTTACTGGCGGTGATTATGTTGGTGGTTTGGCTGGCAGCAATTCTGTTATGGTTAATCGGAGTTATTCAGAGGGCAACGTGACCGGAAATCAGCATGTGGGTGGTCTGGTAGGATATAACCCGGCAACGGTCAGTAATTGTTATAGTACCGCCAGTGTTATTCGGAGCAGTGACAGTTCAAATGAAAATTTTGGTGGATGTGTCGGCTACAATTATAACGGAACCATTGAATTCTGTTATTCGACGGGTAATGTCAGTTATAATGATGCCGAAAATCCAACCGATAAAGGTTTTGTCGGTATAGAGACTGGATTAACGACTTATGCCAACAATTTCTTCGACAGTACCGCTTCCAACCAGACCAGCGATGCCGTCGGGTCGGCGACTCCCAAAACCACCGCGGAGATGAAAAATGTCAGAACTTTTACCGATGTGGAATGGAGCTTGGGCTTGTCCTCTGCCTGGGACTTTGAGACCAATCCCTATGATGATATAGCCAACAACAACTACTGGGATATGGACCTCAATGGAATAATCAATAATGGCTATCCCTATCTTGCCTGGGAAGATGGCGAGGATGTGTCGCTCCCGGTGATACTGACTGAGTTCAAGGTGGAGTGGCAGGGTGGTGGAGTGGTATTGCAGTGGACAACCGAAAGCGAGCTGGAGAATCTGGGCTTTATAATAAGTAGAAAGTTGAAAGGACAAAGTTCAAAATATGAGACGGTTGCAAGTTACCTGACCGATGCAGCCCTGCAGGGGCAGGGTTCGACGACAGAAAGGCATGATTATCAGTATATTGACTATGCTGTTCAACCGGGAATGATCTACGAATACCGGTTGGGCGACGTGGATTACGGCGGCCGGATCACCTGGCACAATGAGGTGGAGATTAGCGTTACAGGCGGTCTGATGCAAATCCCACGGGAATTCGGCCTGGAAAGCCCCTATCCCAATCCCTTCAATGCCGCTGTGACCATACCATATCATCTGAGTGAAGACGGCCGGGCAACCTTGCAGGTCTATAACCTCGGTGGACAACGGGTGGCAACCATGCTAAATACCGGTAAACAAAAAGGGACATATCGCATCAACTGGCGCCCGGTGAACCTAAGTTCCGGAACCTACATCATCCGATTACAATCCGGCGCATCGGCAGATCTGCGGAAAGTCATGTACCTGAAATAGGATTGCCGTAGAATTATATTTGCATCATCAGGTTTTTCAGATCTTCCGGACGTCTTGAAGGAAAGAATACCGGTTTACGTGGAAGATATTGGAAAATTGAAAAAAATTGTTATAATGTATATATGTTCTGCGTAAAGGAGTATTTTAAAAAGTTAGTGAATGACAGATGTATCTATTCGACGCAAAAGTCACTGAATCCCTGAAAGAGTATATTTTCCAAAGTGCGCTTGCGACTTTGTCGATTTTCCTGGTGCTGGTATTTCTCGATGTTCTTGAGCACACCGCCCTGATTGCCAAGTTAGGCGCCAGCGTATTCATCATTTTTGTGATGCCAAAGTCCTACATATCGCGGCCCCGGCAGGTTCTGGGGGAATATGGTATTGGCATTATATGTGGTATCACCTGTTACTTTCTAATGTTTGTGCTTTCCCGGAATGTCAGCGTCATCCCGGATAAAGTATTCATTGTTGGATTCGGATCGCTGGCGGTCGGTGTTGCGATATTCCTAATGGCGGTAATAAATCTCGAACACCCGCCAGCCGTAGGGATCGCCCTGGGACTGGTTCTCAATCAGTGGAATCACCGGACGATCATTTTCATCGTATTTGCACTCATATTATTGTTAGTGCTCAAACGCTTCCTGGAACCGGTATTAATTGATCTGATTTAAATAATGCGCAATCGATTCAGTACATTAAAAGTTGTCTTTGGGAGCCTGGGTTCGCTCCTCATCGTTTTGGCCGGTTTTTTAGGTTTGCCGTTTTTAATCGTTATTTATAACGGTGCCTTTAAGGAGAATATTAGTCTGTTGCTGGCATTTGGTGTGCCGATCGTTATTTCACTGATACTGGGATTAATTCTACGGAAGTTATACCGCCCGGATACGCTGAACAGCACACAGGCGATGCTGATTTTCGCCCTGGGCTGGCTGGGTTTTTCTGCCATTGAGGCGCTGACCCAGTGGATTGGCGGTTTGGGAATTTTGACATTTTTCCTGGCAATCAGTGTGCGGGGCGTTGGCGCTCACTGGTTGTTCGGAGCGGAAAGTCATAAGATCGATTTGGGCCGGCCGGTGCCCGGGTTGGCCAATACGCTGGCAATATTGTGGGGTATTTATTCAGCCTTTACCATTGTAATATTACTGGGGTTATATATCTCTGGAATGTCACTTTTTGACAGTGTCTGTAAGAGTTTTACGGCTCTGTCTACCGGTGGTTTTTCACCCCATGACGCCAGTATTGAATATTATCTATTGTCCGGATTTAAATATTATATCTGGATCTAGTATATATTAATTCTTGGTATGATCATGGGGGGTATAAATTTCCTGATTCACTATCGTGTTTTAAAAGGTCAGCCCAAAGCGTTGTTCGATAATAAAGAGATGCGCTACTGGTGGGGGTTTATCGCGGTTTTTATCCTGATTATTATTGTGGAGCGATATTTCAAGATTCGTTCGGAAACTCGGTGGAGCGCGGCGACTGTTGAGGAAATATTCAGAACAACCGCATTCCAGGTGGTGTCGATTATTACGACAACCGGTTTTGGAACCCGTGATATCGGCTCACCTTATTTCGGATTTGCTGCGAAACAACTGTTTCTGGTCATGATGGTGATTGGCGGATGTGTTGGTTCTACCGGTGGTGGAATCAAAGTTTTACGGATCAGCATCCTGACCCAGATTATCAGGCGGGAAATTTTCCGACTACGGACGCCACCCCGGGCAATTTCAAAAGTAATTATCGATGATAAGCCTGTGGAGAATGACGAGCTCCTCCGTGTGAGCAGTCTCTTTTTTACCTGGATTATTTTTCTGGTGATTGGCGGTTTATGTACTGCCCTTTTATCAAATTACGACGCAATTCAATCCTTTTCCGGAATGTTCAGTGCGCTGGGGAATAATGGTCCCTGTTACATTCCTTACCAGGAAATGGGTCTGCTCAATCCATTGATAAAAATTGTCTATATTTGCGGTATGCTGGCCGGCCGTTCGGAAATATTACCGGTGCTGTTGTTATTTAGCCGGAAAGCGTGGCGATTAGGATAACTAAGAACAATAGAGGACTAAGAACATGTATATAATTATTGCGGGAGCGGGGCTTATCGGGCGGCAGGTGGTCAACCTGCTGGTTGAAAATAAACATGATGTTGTGGTTATTGATAAAGATTCCGAAGTCTGTCAGAGTGTTTACGAGGAAACAGGGGCAATAACCATCAATGGTGATGCCACAAATCTGAACATTCTAAAACAGGCGGGAGCGAATAAAGCTGATGTTATTATCTGCTTGATGCATTATTCCGCTGATAATATGTCCTGTTCGCTCCTGGCGAAAAGCTTCGATATTCCAAATATTATTGCCCGTTTACGTGATCCACAATATGAACCGGCCTATAAACTTGCAGGGGTAACGACGATTGTGAGAATGGCGGATTTGCTGGTTAACCAGATCATGATGGAGATTGAACAGCCGATTGTCCGGAAGATTATTACGCTGGGCGGCGGAAAAGCGGATATTTACCAGGTGCGTGTACAGGAAAATGCCAGATGTATTTCCATGACCGTTAAGGAGATCACTGAAGACCGGCATTTTCTCGATGAATGCGTTTTTGTGGGGGTTTATCGTCAGGAGAGCGAGGAATTTTTCATTCCCCGTGGAAACCATAAAATCCATGCTAGGGACAGCATTTTTCTGAGTGCAAAAAAGCAGAAGATCAACAAGGCGACGGATTTTCTGATCAAACCCCAAAAATAATCTCTACGGGGTATTCGATCGTATCCTGGTAAATTGTAATAAGCTATCCTTGGGCTTTCCCAAAGCAATTTGATATCAGATTAATAAATTATCGTTTACAAATGTCATCGGGCAGCGGCCGTTTTGTATGTCTGATATTAATATACATTTGACATTGTATTATAAAACACATATATTAATGACAGATAGTGATTTTTGATAATCAAAAAGGAGGAAAAAATGAAAATTCTGAAAACACTATTACCAATTGCAATAGTTCTACTGATGGTTATGTCCGTGTCTGCTCAAGATAAGGGCTTGATGGTTAAGAAAATAGTCATTGCCGAGAGTGTCGCCGAGCGCGAGCCGGTCAATGTTGACACGGTTTTCAGTGCTGATATTGGAAAAGTATTTTGCCATACTGTTATCGTCAATGGTGATACCAGCCGGACGATTACCCATCTGTGGAAATATGAAGGTGAAGCGGTTGCTGAAGTGGGTCTTGAGATCAAGAAATCGTCGAAATGGCGAACCTGGACCAGTAAAACGATCAATAAGAAACAGACCGGAAAATGGCAAGTCAAGGTTCTTAATGAAAATGGTGATGTTTTAGCAACAAAATGCTTCACGATTAAATAGTCACAAAAATGATCCGGCGGGTTTGAATGTTCTTATCATTTAAAAGACGTTAAAACCTGCCGTGTATTATCAATGAACAAAGGAGGTTCAATGAGTGATCGAAAAGTCTATATTGATAAAATGGCGACCCAGCTGAAAGAGTGGGACAATAAAATCGAACAGTTGGAAATGAAAGCCAAAGAGGCCAAAGCCAGTAACAAGGCGGATATTCAGCATGCCCTTGACAATATTCGCGAGAAAAGAGACAATGTCAGGCAAGATTTGAATAAATTGCGTGAATCCGGAGAAGCCGCCTGGAATGAACTGAAATTCGGACTCGAGAAAAGCGGAAACATGTTGGCTGATTCAATCAAACTGGCGATGGCAAAATTAAAAACCTAGAAATTGCCAATCACAATCTTATAAATATTTTTTCTAAACTATTTTAATCAGATTTACATAATCATAATACTGAAAGGAGAAACATTATGTTTTTCACAGAATTTTTAATTGCCCTATTTGTTGCCGCTATACTAACAGGAGTATTCTACATGATTGGCCGGGTCGGCCCGTGGTCGGGCTTCATGCGGTTTTTTCTGCTCATTTTGCTGGTTTCTTGGGCTGGTGGCGTTTGGGTTGAACCGGTCGGACCTACCATAGGCGGTGTGGCCTGGATACCCTTCGTTCTTTTCGGCTTGATGCTGGCTATCTTACTGGCAGCAGCGATACCACCCAGAAAACCGCATAATTTAACAGAGGTCAAGGAAGAAATACAGCGTGAAAATGCGGTGGAGAACTTTGCCGTTGTGGCCATCAATGCATTTTTCGTAATATTGATTGTTAGTCTGGTCGCATCAATTGCTGTCAATTATTTGAGATGGTAATAATATTTAAATCAAATATATATCCAGAAAGGAGAGTATTATGTTACGAAGTGTTAATGAATTAGTTGGATATTCACTTGAAGCGCAAGATGGAAATATCGGGAAATGCTGGGACTTTCTGTTTGATGATAAGTTCTGGACAATCCGTTATATGGTCGCCGACACAGGCAAGTGGCTGCCGGGTCGCAAGATTATAATTTCACCGATTCCGCTGGGGGAGCCGGATTGGTCCGCCCAGGCGTTTCCGGTGCGACTGACGAAAAAGCAGATCGAGAACGCCCCTGGTTTGGATGAAGCCGAACCGGTTTCGCGGCAACATGAAATTCGTTTCTTTAGGTATTACGGCTGGCCTTATTATTGGGGTGGAGCGCATGTCTGGGGCGCTGTGGCATTTCCGGGATTGCTTTTTGATCGTAAACTGGCAGAAAACGAGTTATCGGAAACCGGAACCGGTGATGAGCATTTACGCTCCGCGAGAGAGGTGACCGGATATTATATACAGGCGATGGACGGCGATATCGGGCATGTCGAGGATTTTATTGTGGATGATGAAGCCTGGATCATCCGCTACCTGATTGTTGATACCCGTAATTGGTTGCCCGGGAAAAAGGTACTGGTGGCACCCGATTGGATTGACTCGATTGATTGGTCCGGTAAACAAGTGGTTGTTGATCTAACTCGTCAAAAGATTAAAGAAAGTCCCGAGTATGACCCGAAAGCGCCGGTAAATCGGGAGTACGAGGAACGGCTCTACGATTTTTACGGTCGTCCGATGCCTGCAATCCAGCCACCAGACCAAACTGAGGAAGATTGTCTTCGTAAAATGAGTGTTAATTGATAAGCTTATTTACAGTTGATTAATCGGGCGTGACCTGTTTTACCATGCTATTCAGAAAAGAATAGAAAGTCTTAAATATCCCCAGCCGATGTGCCAGATGGCATAATAGACCAGGCGAAAGGAATACATAGATATAAAATCATACTTTTTAAATATGGCAAGTTGCACAATGTTGATGATCAGAATATGACTAAAAATAATGGTCGCTATCCCGTCGGTAAAGAAATCCGACCCGAGCATGTAAACCAGGTGATATCCAGATTCGACAAATGCGATCAGCATAAGACTTATCCAGATAATTCTGTTCCGATTTCCGGGTTTTATTAACGGTTTTAAGATGCCCAGCAAAATGATTAACGGAAAAATATGAAAAATGATCTCAACTAAAAAAGCGATAGAAGGATAGAACAGTAGGGAGTTTGGAAATAGAATATTTGTATCGGCCGGAAACCGGATCATCAGATCGAGAATGATGACGATAATACCAATGAATCCTGCTATCGGCAGAATTGTTTTGAATGCTTTTTTTACCGTCTGCTTATAAATTGAAAACCACTGTTGTGAAATGAGGTATGACAGTGCCAGGAAACCCGCCAGAATGAGTAAAATAAATACCACGATTGGATTTAGATTACCAATGAACCGATGATACGGTTCCTTGTCTGTCAGATAAAGAATCGTTGTGATGCCAAGGATACCAATAGACAGGAGCCCGTATATCTGGTATTGTATTGGATTATTTTTATATAGTTTTTCGAGATTCACAGATTATTGCCCCAGGTATTAACACTGAAAATCCAACGATGATAAACGGTATTGATTCAAAGCAACAGTAATAAAAACTCGTTATCATCTCTACAGATGGGTAATTATTATCAGACACGTTATAATGATGATCGCACCGATCCAATACTTTAATTGCCAGTATTTATGGTCTTTGTACTTTTTATACAGCGTACTATGGATCGACATGAGAAATGGCGGAATCGCTATTGGCAGAAACCCGGTTTCATTGTCCAGGACCCTTTTTAAAAAGTATGTTAGAACAATAATGCAAAAACCCGTTGTTAAAGCAACATAGATCAGCTGTGATTTTATTAATTTTTCGAATACTGACATTTTAATATCCTTTCTGCCGAAAGATAATATTTTTGCTTCAAAATTAAAATGAGATAAATCAGTAACCATTGCATCAGGCCATTTCTACTTCTCGGGATAAATACCTTATCCTGCTTATCATGGAGATCGTACACAATACAAGCAGTACCAGGGTCACTACTTTGCGTATCATTGGGTGGGGGATGAGCAGTGTGAGAAAAATCATCAACATGAGAAAGGCTCCAAGGTACTTACCGACGGGATCATACACCGGCCTTTTCAACCCCGATGTTATGACAAACGCCATGAAGGGTACAATGATTAGTGCAAAGAGAGATAGACCGTACCAGGATTTTTGAAAGAATGCTAAAAAGACCACAAGTATCAGAATAAAATCGACGCTGGCATCAAGATATGCACCAACATCTGAAGTCGCTCCAAGATTGCGGGCAACCATACCATCGATAATGTCTGTGAACGCTGCCAGCACAAACACTGCAATTGCCAGGATATAGGAGTTGTTTAAAAAGATATAGTAGAATACGGGTGCCGCAGCCAAACGTAGAATCAGTGTTACGATTGATGGGATTAACTGTTTGGATAAGCGTCTGTGCACGGTTACCTCCCTTTATAAAAAGCGCTTTTTACCTTTGTCGGGTTTCGTAAGCCTTCATTTACCGTAATCCGGTAAATACAACTGCGAAAACAATATTGAACGGATTGATAAATGAATAGCCGGGATCTTCGTTCAATAATGTCGCCGCCGGAATTCTTCTGCGGTTGTTAAAATCATTGAAGAGAAGTTCATCAGATTCCCGATTATACCCAACCAGCAGAATGAAATGATCATAGGCCCATTGCGGGAATTGAGTCGGATAGACCTTGACCCCGATCATCACAGGATTTCCCTTTAATTCCCGAGGGATTACTTTGTTATATAAAAAATCATGGTATTTTTCTGAGGATATAAATTGTGCGTGGGACGCCGGCATCGGCGGCTTCCTGTAATAGTTCATTGGCTTTGACCGGATCCGGAGCCGTGGCCCAGCCATAACGATAGAATGCCGACAATTTCAGCATAGCTTCCGGATCACCATTCTCAAGCATTTTCTGCAAACCGGAGAAAACTTCCTCGAAATATTCCGGATAACCCTTTTCCAGCGGTACGCCGGTCAGTGCCAGATATCCGAGCATGTAGGCTGCAAAGGGATGCTGTTGCCGATAACTTTTCTGGAGTAGAGGAAAGGCTTTTTCAATATTGGGGGATAGTCCGTCAGTGCCACGAATATACAATTCACCCAATTTAGCCTGATATCGTGCCTCCCCGGCTTCCGCCTTTGAACGAATTGTATGCAATGATTCCTCTTGATATTCGGCAAATACCAGATTGCATAACGGTACAATTATGACTAGAACAATGATTTTCTTCATTTTAAATGTCCCTCTATATCTTTTTTTCACATCGGCAATATGATTTTTTTATAGACGAATGTTTGAAAAAATAGATGTCAGCGTTTAAAAATAATTAGGGGGACTGTATTTATCGTTATAACTAGCAATGAAATCAGCATCTTCCGCACCTGGTGAAAATCTCCAGATTCAATATGATAAAATTACACTCCCGAATCATGCTGTGACGTATCCCACTGCACCGGGTAATTCTCGACATTCTGGCTCTGTTTAACCAGTATCACTACCAAGTGTCCGGTAATATCAAAGATCTGAAGCATGACATCAGGGGGCTTGGGCAAATCATAGAAAATATTTGTGGTTAAGTCGAAATGATCGAGATAGTTTTATCAAAGTTCATGCTCGATATATTTCCGACTTTTGTTGATTTTGTCCAGTCATCATTACGCTGTGTCAGACAAAGGTTTAAATCATGCGTGCACCCGACGTAGTATTTTTCTTTGGAAATGGAATAAATGATATAGACGTATAAGTTCTTACGATCTATTTTTTTAAAGTGGAGCGGGGCCGACGGGACTCGAACCCGCAACTTCCGGCGTGACAGGCCGGTGGAAAAATAAATTCCCCGACGAGAAAATCAAAC
>OMKS01001634.1_pt1 | contig 19805 bp, 15 predicted proteins | sample 1674721 | NCBI WGS metagenome assembly OMKS01 (sample SAMN06264996, study PRJEB25208) | sediment metagenome | isolation source: hot spring sediment | place: USA: California | collected 2014-09-02
TACCAATATACCAATATACCAATATACCAATATACCGCCCTACCGCTTATACGATGCTCGCCAGCCGCTCCACGCCCTCCTTGATCTCCTCCGGCGTCAGGCTGCAGAAGGGGATGCGCAGGAAGTGGTTGCCGTTCTCGGGATTGGGGAAGAAGCCTCGCCCGTTGGAGAGCTTCAGCCCGACCTGTTTGCCTCGCTGGATCAGGTCGGCGATGTGGCAGTGCTCGGGCAGGTCGCCGCTGACGAAGAAGCCACCCTCCGGCTCGGTCCAGGTCGCTTGGGGGATGTGCTCGTCCAGCGCGGCCCGGATGGTCTCCAGGCGCGGGCGGTAGAGTGCCTTCAGGTGCTCGATGTTGGCGTCCAGCAGCCCCCGCTGGCAGTACTCGTAGACCATGCCCTGGGTCGGCAGGACGGGGCCGATGTAGGAATCCAACGCCCACTGTGAGAACTTAGCGATGGCCGCTTCGGGGCCCACGACGTAGCCCAGCCGCAGGCCGGGCGAGAGGATCTTGGAGAAGGAGGACATGTGCAACACCCGGTCGGGCGCCATCGAGCGCAGCGAGGGCACGTCCTCGCCCCAATAGCGGAGCTGGCGGTAGGGGGCGTCCTCGACGAGCCAGAAATCGTACTGCTCGGCCAGTTCGACCAGGCGCCGGCGCTTTTCCAGGCTGCTCGTGACGCCCATCGGGTTCTGGAAATCGGCGATGACGTACATCAGGACCGGCGCGCCGCGCTGGAGTTCCGCCTCCAACGCCGCGACGTCGACACCGTCCTTTTCCAGGGGGATGCCCACGACCTCGGCCCCGGTCCGCCGCAGCAGGGTGATGGCCCGGTCGTAAGAGGGAGACTCGACGAAGGCCCGGTCTCCCGGCGCCAACAGGGTCTGGGTGATGAACATGAAGACTTCCAGCGAGCTGTTGCTGGTCAGCACCTGCTCGGCGCTCGCGTCGTGGCGCGCGCCCAGCCACTGGCGCAAGGGCGCGTAACCGGCGTGGCTGTACTGGAGCAGCACGTCGGCGTCTCGTTTGAGGGCCGTCTCGAAACAGTCGGCCAGGTCTTCGGTGGGGAATACGTCGACGGGCGGTACGCCCCGGGTCAGGTTGATGAGTTGTTGAGTCATAGTGATCGCCTCCGGTTGAGTGACAAGTTTGCAAGTTGCAAGTAGGTAAGTTTTATTCTTTGATTTCTTTTTCGGGTGGTTTGGCAAAGCGGGCGACTTTGCTGTGGCGCAGGCCCAGGTCGACCAGTGCCTCGGCGACCTTGAAGGTCACTGCCGTGGGATCGAGCACAACGACGCCCAGTTCTCGCTCGACGTCCTCGGCGTAGCCGGTCAGCCCGGCGCACCCCAGGATGACGACCTCGGTGCCGTGCTGCTCGACCGCCTCGCGGGAGACCGCCAGGATGCGGCGCTTGGCCTTCTCTGGATCGGCGTCCATGTCCAGCACCGACATGTCGAGCACCAGGGTGGAGGCGTACGAATTCTCGACGCCGCGCAGGCGGACGTGCATTTCGCGGGTCGCCACCCGGTTCTTGAAAGCGGTGGTGATGGAGAACTTGTGGCCCAGCATGGCGGCGACGTGCATGGTGCATTCCTCGATGCCAAAGACGGGTATGTCGGAGATCTCCTTGGCGGCGTCCAGGGCCGGGTCGGAGAAGCAGGCCAGGATGACGGCGTCGTAGCCCTCCTCGTTGGCCTCGCGCACGCGTTCCAGGGTGGGCGGCTGGGCCAGCGCCTCGTCGTAGGCGGATTCGATGGAGACCGGCCCGCGCTCGGAACACACGACTTTCAACTCGGTGTCGGGCCGCTTGATCTTTTCCAACTCTCGCCGAATGTGATCGGTCATGCTCTCGGACGTGTTCGGGTTGATGACGTAGATGCGCATTTGCTTGGGTTCCTTTCGGGAGTGGGTTGTAAGGCTTTTGGTTAAAGGTTTAAAGTTGCAGGTTGTTTTCCATCCAGGTGCGGCCGTTGCGGAAGGCCTGGGTGTTCAGGGATTTGAAGCGCTCGGGGACGCGCTCGGCTATCACGGTTTCCCAGACGGATGCTTCGACCGGCAACAGGGCCGAGAGCGCGCCCAGCAGGGCGACGTTCAGGACCTTGGGGTTGCCGATTTCCTGGGCGATCTGCAGGCCGGGCACGTGGTAGACGTGTTCCACGGCACTTTTCAAGGCCTCGTCGGCCGCCGCCGGATCGGGGTAGTCGGTGAGGCCGCTGCTGACGGTGACCGGGTGGATCTGCTGCTGGTTGATCAGCGCGTGGCCCGCCTCCTGCACCTGGTGGAGGTGACGCAGCCCTTCGAGGATCTCGAAGGCGAGCAGATAGTCGGCGCGGCCCTCGGGTATGATGGGCGAATGGACTTTTTCGCCCCAGCGAATGTGGCTCATCACCGCCCCACCCCGGACCGCCAGGCCCAGGATGTCGGATTTCTTCACGTCGTAACCGGCCGCCAGGCCCACGGCCGAGAGAATGTCGCTCGCCAGGATGGTCCCCTGGCCGCCGACGCCGGTGATCATAAAATTGATGGTCTCCATACTCCCTACTCCTCACTCTCTACGTCTTCTATCGGATGAATCGCCCCCTGCGGGCAAACCTGGGCACACATATCGCAGCCGGTGCACAGCACGGGGTCGATGGCCGATTTGCGCTTGCCGGTCTTCTCGAAAATCTGCTCGGAGCGGTAGATCGCCGGGCAGCCCAGGCGCAGGCAGATGCCGCAGGCGATGCAGGTATCACTGTCGACCGCGTACGCCCCGCTGGCGCCCGGCCCGACGAAGAAGCACGGACCCTCGACGATGACGACGGCCGGCCCGTCGTAGTCCAGGGCCTCCTGGTAGGTCTGCTGCACCGCTTTGACGTCGAAGGCGTCCACGGTGTAGACCTGATCGACGCCGCAGGCGCGCACCAGCTGTTCGATGTCGACGGGGCGGGTCTTCTCGCCCATCAGGGTAAAGTCGTTGCCGGGATGATCCTGGTGACCGGTCATCGCCGTCGTGCGGTTATCCAGGATGGCGACCTTGCCCTTCCCCCTGTTGTGGACGATGTTGAGCAGGGCCGGGATGCCGGCGTGGAAGAAGCTAGAATCGCCGATGACGGCCAGGAAGCGGTCGGGGATGTCGGCGATGTCCAGGCCGTGGGTGACGCCGATGCTGGCCCCCATCGCGCCCATGGTGTCGGTGGCGTTGTAGGGTGGCAGGGCGCCCAGGTTGTAGCAGCCGATGCCGCCGGTGACGATAACGTCCTTCATCTTGTTGCCCAGGGTGTAAAAGGTGCTGCGATGCGGGCAGCCGGGGCACAGGATGGGGGAGCGACCGGGTAGCTCCGGCACGGCGATCTGGCGCGCCCCCGAAGGGAGCGCCCCCTTAACTGCCTCCGGGGGTAGAAGTCCCGCCTCGGCGGCGTATTTCTCGATCACGGCCGGCGTCAGTTCGCCGACCATGGGGAAGACGTCCTTGCCCCGGCAGTCGATGCCCATGGCCTTGATCTGTTCCTCGAAGAAGGGATCGAGCTCCTCGATGACGAGCAGTTGCGCCACCCCGTCGGCCAGTTCGCGGATCAGGGCCGGGGGCAGCGGGTAGCTCATCCCCAATTTGAGGAAAGAGGCCTCGGGGAAGATCTCACGGGCGTAATTGTAGACGGCGCCGGAGGTCACGATGCCCAGGTCCCGGTCGCCCCATTCCAGCCGGTTGATGGGGCAGGTGTTGGCGAACGCGCCCAGCCGCCGGATGCGGTCCTCGATAACCGGGTGACTGTCGCGGGCCCAGACGCAGGTGCAGACCAGGCGATGCGGGTCCCGTTTGAAGGGCGGCGTTGGGCCGGGGTCCGGCCGGCGCTCGCCCAGCTCGACCGGCGAGGCGGAGTGGGAGATACGCATGACGGTGCGCAGCAGGACCGGGGTCTCCCATTCCTCCGAGAGATCCAGGGCCACACCCATGAAGTCCTTCATCTCCTGGCTGTCGGCAGGTTCCAGCACCGGCATTTTGGCGAAGCGCCCGTACTGGCGGTTGTCCTGCTCGTTCTGCGAGCTGAACATGCCGGGGTCGTCGGCCGAGACGATGACCAGGCCGCCTCGCACGCCGGTGTAGACGGCGTAGAAGAAAGAGTCGGCGGCCACGTTCATCCCGACCGACTTCATCGCCACCATCGTGCGCTTGCCGGCGTAGGCCGCGCCGATGGCGGCGTCCATCGCCACCTTTTCGTTGACCGACCACTCGGCGTAGATCTCTTCGTACTTGGCGACGTGCTCCAGGATCTCCGAACTGGGCGTCCCCGGATACCCCGTGGCGACCTGGACGCCGTACTCGTAGGCCCCCCGGGCGATGGCTTCGTTTCCTGACATCAATGCTTTCTTTTGCTTCATAGAATAAACCTCTCTGTCGTTAGACGTGATTTCTTACTTACTGATTTTTGCCGGACAAGAAACCAGGTTTTTCGTTTCACGAGAGATGGTTGACGTCCCAGGATGTCTCATAAGGACGAGAGTTTGTTTGTTTCAGGACACAAAAACCTGGTTTCTGATCATTTTAAATCCATGTCAATCCGTGAAATCTGTGGTTCTCATCCCGGCACACTGGCCTTACCCCCTAAACCCTCACTAATTCATCGACGCCCACCTGCCAGCCCCGGGCGCGCGGCCCGACGCCCCAGAAGTGGGTCGGGCGGTACAGGAAGATCCAGGGTGCGTCGTCGCGGATGAGGCGGTAGGCCTGGCGGTACAGGGCCTGCCGTCGCCCGTCTTCGACCATGGCCCAAGCTTGTTCAAGCAGTTGGTCGACGGCGGGATTTTCGTATCCCTGCCACCAGGGGCCGGCGACGCCGGCGTAGAATTTCTCCCGCAGGCAGCGGTAGGTGCTCAGGGGGCTGGAATCGAAACAGCAGGCGTCGCCGATCGCCTTGGCCTTGACCATCTGGGCGTAGGCGGGACGATCAGCGTGGGTCCGGACCTGGAGATCGATCCCGGCCGGCGCGTACTGCTCGGCCAGGCAGCGGACCAGTTGAGGCGCCTCGTCGGGGTGGCGCGTGGGCACGTCGACGGTGAGGGCCAGCCCCCCGGCGTAACCGGCCTCGGCCAACAACCGCCGGGCGCGTTCCGGGTCGTGGGGATAGGGCCGGGTCGCCGGATCGTAGCCGAAGTGATGGGGCGTCAGTGGCCCGTTCAGGGGCTGGGCCGCGCCTCCCTTGACTCGCTTGATGAGGGCGGGCACGTCAGCGGCGTAATTGAGCGCCTGGCGCACGCGCCTGTCGGCGCAGGGGCCATCATTTTGGACGTTAAGCATGAAGATGACGCACAGGCAGCTCTCCCAGGCGACGATCTCGACGTCCGGGTCGCCGTCAATATCGGTGACGGCGTCGGTGACGGCGTCGGTGACGGCGTCAGCCGTTATGTTAGTCACGATGTCGGCCTCGCCCGCCAGCAACGCCGCGACCCGGGCCTCCTGCTCTGGCTCGGCCTGCCAATGGAGTGCCGCCGCCGGTGGGGGATCGCCCCAGTACTGCTCGAAGCGGGCCATCGTCACCCGGTCGCTCTCCGCGTCCGCGAAGCGGTACGGCCCGCTGCCGATGGGCTCGTCGGCCAGGCTGTCCAGCCGCTCGTGGGGCGCGATGGGCAGCTTGACCAGCAGATCGAGCAGGTCGGCCATCGACCGGGCGGTGACCAGGCGCACCGTGTGCACGTCGGGCGCGTCGAAGGTCGCGCCGCCGAGGTAGCTGGCGTAGAGCCCCTGGGTGCCGTACTCGCCGGGCATATCCGGCGCGCAGACGCGTGCCAACGTGGCGACGACGTCGCGGGCGGTCAGGCGGTCGCCGTCGTGGAAGCGGACGTCGGGCCGGAGGTGGAAAGTCCACGTGCGGGCGTCTTCCGCCAGCGTCCAGCGCCGGGCCAGGCCGGGGCAGTACGCGCCGCCCGCGTCGTATTGTACCAGGGTCTCGTAGATCGAGAAACGCAGGCTCAGGCGGTTCTTGGCGTCGGTCCAGACGTGGAGATCGCCCAAGCTGACGTCGGGCTGGCAAATAGTGAGCGATGGCGTGGGTTGGATGCTCATTTTGATCGAGACCTCTCGCGGCGGGCCTACCCTCCGGCGGCCAGGAATGCGCCTTCCACTACCTTGACGGCGGTGCCGCCCAACTTGACCGCCTGGATGCCATGGGGCAGGCCAACGATCTCTACGATGCCTCTTCCGGGCCGCTGGACGAAGTGTCCCTGCTCGGCGATCAACGTGGGCCCGGGATGCAGGCCGTAGCGGACGGCGTAGGCTCCCATCGCGCCGGTGGCCGAGCCGGTGAAGGGATCCTCGATGGCGTTCAAGGGATCGAACAGCCGGGCGTGGGTGTCGGCGTCGGGCGCGAATCCACCGATGGAGAACAGGAAGGCAGCGTCGACGTCGATCTGCTCGAAGAGTTCGACCAGGCCGTCCCGGTCCAGTTCGACTTTTCCCAGGGTCTCGACGTCGCCCACCGGGACGATGAGGAAGGGGGCGCCGGTGCTCACCACCTGGGGTAGACAGTCGTCGCGCAGGTCGGCCGCCGCCAGACCGAAATAGGGTGCGACGCCGTCGGGGGTGAAAAACATCCTGAAAGACGGCGTCTGCTGGGTCATCACGACGTGCACCGGCACACCATCCTCGACGTGGATCTCGACCGGCAGGACGCCGATGCCGAATTCCAGGTCGATGGTCGTCACCGGTTCCTGCAACGGGATGCGACCTTCTTGGGCCAGCGCGAAGGCGGTGGCGATGGTTGGGTGCCCGGCGAAGGGCAATTCCTTGCGCGGCGTGAAGTACCGGACGCAGAAATCGGCCACATCGGAGGGGAGCACGAAGGCGGATTCCGGCTGGTTGGCCTCGCGGGCGAAGTTCTGCATCTGCTCGTCGGTCAGGCCGGCGGCGTCGGTGATGACGGCGCAGGGATTGCCGGCGAAAGGCTCGCTGGTGAAGGCGTCGACGTATACGAAGGGGTACCGTTTCGTTCTCATTGTTCCAGCCCGTCTTCTTTCATCATGAGAACATCACCGGGCGGCGACGACTTCGATTTCCACCATGGCCTCGTCGTCGGGCAGGCCGTTGACCTCCACGCACGAGCGGGCAGGCGGGTCGGTGGGGAAGAAGGTGGTGTAAACCTCGTTCATCGCGCCGAACAGGTCCATATCGAGGATGAAGACGGTGACCTTGAGCACCTGCTCCAGCGAGGTTCCGGCCAATTCGAGCTGACGCTGGATGTTCTTCAGCGCCTGTTCCGTCTGGCTGGCGATGTCGGCCTGGGCTATTTCCCCGGTCTCCGGGTCGCGCCCGACGAGACCGGCGACGAAGACCAGGTCGCCGTAGGCGATGACGGTGGAGAAAGGAAGGTGTGGGGCCGGTGGTGGGGAGATCACTTCTTTCTGCGACATGAGTTAAAAGCTCCTTTGCGATTACGATCCTTGGATGATGCGATTGAATTTCTCTGCGTCGATGTTGCGGCTGGTGATGACGAGCACGACTTTCTGGCCAGCGAGGGCCAGTTTGCCGTCGCTCAACAGCGCCGCCAGGCCCACAGACGAGGCGGCTTCGACCATCAGTTGCTCGTCCTGTTGGAAGACCCGCATAGCGGCGACGATCTCCTCGTCGGTCACCAGTTGGATCTCGCGGACCAGGTCCCGGCAGATTTCGAAGGGCAGTCGCCCAAAACCGCCCAGCAGCCCATCGGCCAGCGAGGGCTCGATCTCGATGGTCTCGTAGCAGACGCCATCGCGGAGGGAGCGGTAGGCGGCCGGGGCCGCCGTCGGCTCGACGCCGATGATGGCTACTCGGTCGGAGATCGCCCGGGCAGCCGTCGCAACCCCGGAGATCAGGCCGCCTCCGCCGACGGGGACCAGGACAGCGTCGACGTCGGGCAGGTCCGCCATGATCTCCAGCCCGATCGTCCCCTGCCCGGCGATGATGGCCGGGTGGGCGTGGGAGTGGACGTAGGTGGCGCCGTTTTCTCGCGCGAAATGCCGGGCCCGTTCGTAGGCTTCCAAGTAGTTCTGGCCGTGGAACACGATCTGGAGGTGAGCGTCTTTTCCGGCAGGCGCTTGCAGTTTGATTTTGTCGACCTTGCTCGGATCGGCCCCCTCGGGCAGAAAGAGCGTGGTGGGCGGGCGGCCGAAGCGGCTGCTGGCGTGGGCGACGGCGATGGCGTGGTTGCCGCTGGATGCGGTCACCAGGCCCCGCTCCCGCTCGGCTGGCGATAGCGAGGCGAGCATATTGATGGCGCCCCGGACTTTGAAGCAACCGCAGCGCTGCCAGCATTCCATCTTGAGATAGATCTGGCAGCCGGTGCGCCGGCTCAGGGCCGGGGAATGGACCAAGGGCGTTCGCAAGATCGCGCCTCCGATCCGTTTCCGGGCCTGCCATATTTCCAGGGGAGTGAAGGGCGTTTTGGTCATCGGTAACTCTGTAGCGGTCTGCATCGCTTACTCCGATTGGGCAACAACTTTCTTTTTAACCGCAGATGCCCACAGATGCCCACAGATGCACGCAGATCGATATTGATTGGTATAACTCGCTCGTAGGCATCATTCTATCTGTGTTTATCTGCGGTTTCGTCTTTGATTTAATTTGACAATGGCACATTACAGCGCACAGCGGTTAAAACCGCGTGCTACAACTGCAAAACCTGCCTTCGCAGATTAGTTTATAGTCGGCGTAGGCCGACTTTGCAGTTGTGGCCCGCGAATTTATTCGCCGGGGACAAATGTGCCATTGTCAAGTTAAGCACTCGGTTGATCTTGTCAGACAATCAGCCCCTGACGTCTAAATCTCTTTGTACCAGTTTTCTGGGAACGCTTCGGCGTGGGGGTCGATCATCTCGCCTTCGGGATAGAGCACATCGATGCCCTTGATCTCGGTGATGAAGAACTCGATGACGCCCTTGACGATGGAGCCATCCAACAGGTGGCCGCCGATGGTGGGCACGTTCCACGCGCCGCCGGTGACGAAGTGGATGGCGGGGAAGGGCTCCTCGCCACCGCCTTTGACCGGCCGGGGGTGGATGATGCCGCTCATCGACAGTACCATGCTCAGGTTCTGGATCTCCATCGCCGTCTCGTTGTGCCAGTTGTCGGGTTGGGCCGTGTCGGGGGTCCAGACCAGGAACCTGGCCGGTTGCAGGCCGCCCATGAAGGCGGCGTGAATCTTGGCGAAGCGGATATCGTGATCCTGGGCGAAGGCCTGGCAGGCCAGGAACACGTCGGCCCCGGTCGTCATCCGCAGGATGAATTCGCGTCCACGCTGTACCTCGACGCTGTGATATTCGGCTGGATGGGTTGCATCCATTTCCCAGTTGTATGTCATGGGTTGTACTCCTTATAGGTTAAAGGTTACAGGTTAAAGGTATCATCTCAATAAACCGGGGCAAACTCGCTCGGGCCGGTCTCCTGACCGTGCCCGCTGTGGCTCGGTCGGGAGACCGGCCACAGCTCCGGTTAAAGGTTACAGGTTAAAGGTTGATTGTTCGCTGATTCACTGATTCGCTGATTCCCTGATTCGCTGATTCGCTGATTCACTCATTCGCTCATCGCTTGACTTTCATCTTGGTTTCCAGCACGCCGGAGAGGCGGGTCAGGGGGACGAAGAGGGCGATGTAGATGGCGGTGGCGGCGATGATGGGGGTGGGGTTGGCGCGCCAGGCCTGGACTTGCAGGGCCGACTTGAGCAACTCCAGGATGGTGATGGACGAGCAGATGGCGGTGTCCTTGGCGCTGGCGACGTAGTTGCTGGTCAGCGGCGGGATCACGACGCGGAACGCCTGGGGCAGGATGACCAGCCGCATCGTCTGGACCGCGTTCAGCCCCAGGGCTTGGGCGGCCTCGATCTGGCCGTGGTGCACCGAGAGAATGCCAGCCCGGAAAATCTCGCTGACGTAGGCGGAACTGTTCAAGGAGAGGGCCACGATGCCGGACACCGGTGCGCTCAACGTCAGGCCGGTGTAGGGCAGGGCGTAGTAGATCAGGACCATCAGCACGATGATGGGCATGGCGCGGAAGAAGTCGATGTAGGCGATGATGAAGGCGTTGAGAATCCGGTTGTCGAAGGAGCGGAATATGGCCAACAATAACCCGATGATGGTGCTGAACAGGGCGGAGTAGAAGGCAATTTTGATCGTGAGCTTGAGACCATCGAACAGGATGTTCCACGCCGTGACGCCGCCCTCCATCGGCTCCCCCATCAGTCGCCAGTTGAAGTAGACGTGGCTCAAGCGTTCCCAGTTGGCGTCGACGTAGCGGTAGAACAGCCAACCCACCAGGAAGAGCAGGCCGAAGGCGACGAGTGACTTGACGACCTCAGGTTTTTCCTCGTCGCTGAAGAGCAGGCCGCTCCAGGCGACGCAGAGGAGGAAGAAGACGCCGATGACGATCCATTGCTTCGTCGACGGTGGCTTGTCCTGGGGGAGGAACAGGGCGAAGATTAGCAAGATAGCCAACGTGCCCAGCACGAATTCGTTGCGCCGGTACCAGGGAATGTAGCCCTGTTTCCGGCGTAGCTCTTCCAGTTCTGAGTTTCTATTCATGGCGTTCACTGCGCTCATCGATGATCTCCCCGCTAGATGTGCAGGATCTTGCTGAGGAACTCTTTGGTTCGCTCCTGGGTGGGATTTTTGAAGATGACGTCGGGCGGCGCGTCCTCGACGACGACTCCATCAGCCAGGAGCAGCACCCGGTCGGCGGCCTCGCGAATGAAGCCCATCTCGTGGCTCACCAGGACCATGGTCAGCCCCTCCTCGACCATCGTGGCCATCACCTCCAGCACCTCACCGATCATCTCGGGGTCGAGGGCCGAGGTGGGCTCGTCGAAGAACATAATCTGGGGCTGCATGGCCAGGGCCCGGGCGATGGCCACCCGTTGCTGCTGACCGCCGGATAGCTGGTCGGGGTAGCTATTGGCTTTATCGGCCAGCCCGACCTTGTCCAGGAGCGCCATGCCGTGTTTCGTGGCCTCTTTCTCCGAAACCTTACGCACGTGCATCGGGGCCAGTTTGATGTTTTCGATGGCGGTCAGGTGGGGGAAGAGGTTGAAGTGCTGGAAGACCATGCCGATTTCCGTCCGGACCTTGTTGATGTCGACGTAGGGGGAGGTGATGTCGACCCCCTCGATGATAATCTGGCCGGACGTGGGCTCTTCCAGGCGGTTCATACACCGGAGGAAGGTGCTCTTCCCGCCGCCTGAGGGGCCCATGATGGCGACGACCTCGCCCCGGAGAATCCTGGTGGAGATACTCTTCAAGACGTGCAGGTCCTTGAAATACTTGTGGAGGTCGATGACCTCGATCATGACTTCCTGCTTGGTTTCTGTGTTCATCGATTGCTTCTGTCCTTCAGTTTGTTTTCCAGCCAATTGGCCAGGCGCGTGAGAGGGAGTAGAACGAGCAGGTAGATGAAGGCGGCCGCCACCAGGGGGGTGGGATTCGCCTTGCCGACGTATATCTCCTTGGCTCGCTTCAGGAGTTCTGGCGAGGCGACGACCGAGGCGACGGCCGTCTCCTTGAGCATCGCCACCATATTGCCGGTCAGCGGCGGAATGACGACCTTGATGGCCTGGGGAAGAATCACCAGGCGCATGGTCTGGAGATTGGTCAACCCCAGCGCGCGGGCGGCCTCTGCCTGGCCAAAGTAGACCGATTCGATGCCGGCGCGGAAGGACTCAGCGGCGTAAGCGCCATATCCCAGCGACAGGGCGGCGATGGTGGCGGTCACCGATTCCAGCTCGATGCCCAGGTAAGGTAATGCGTAATAAATGAAAACCATAAGAACGATCATAGGAATCGATCGAAAGAGATCCAGGTAAGCAATGAGAAAGATATTCAACGTGGCGCTGCCCAGGGACCGGAGGACGGCGACGACGAGGCCGACGAGCACGCTGAATATGGCCGATATGAAAGCCAGTTCGAGCGTGACCAGAAGTCCCTTGAAGAGTTCGGGCCAGGCCCCTTGCATCTTGGATAGATTGAAGAAGGAGCTTCCCAGCTTTTCCCATTCAGTACCGGAATAGGCATAGAACAACCAGGTCAATACGGCGACGAGGCCGATGGCGACCAGGCCCTGGAGCCACTCGGCTTTGTCGCCATCGGTGAGGATGTTGGCGCTCCAGGCTAACACGAGGGTCAAAAACAGGCCCAGGGATATCCCTTTGGTCAAAGTGGAGGTATCCTCGCCCGGCAGCAGGAAGATAGCGTAGCCCACGATCAAGAGCAGCGTCACGACGATGAAGGCTGGGCGGCGGATCCAGTAGGTCCATTGGGGACGAGAGCGTAGAAAGCGGGATGGGACGTCTACTTTAGCTGTTTCAAGAGTCATGGCAAGTTTTTCCGGTTGGGGCCCCCGGCATTTTGCCGCCCGGGAGCCCCAACCTTTGGAAGGATATTTAAACTACTCTAATTCGTAACCACCCTCGTAAACGGTGACGGTGGAGCTGCCCACTGGCGGCGCCTGTCCGAACCACTTCTCGTAGATCTCGGCCAGGGTGCCGTCGCGTTTCATCTCGTTCTGGATCTCGTTGACGGTGTCGCGGAGCGGGTCGCCCTTGCGGAAGGCCCACGCCTGGGGGAAGCCCGCGTTCATCAGCAGTGGCACGTCCAACCCGGCGTCGGGGTTCTCCTGGACGTAGTACAGGGCGGTGGGAGCGTCGGCCACCACACCGTCCAGCCGGCCGGCCTGGAGATCGAGGAAGGCGTCGGTGGGGGAGTCGTAGTTCCGGATCTCGTAGGGGCCGTAGACGTCCTGGTTGTCCTTGAGCCACTGATCGTTCATCGAGCCAGTGTCGGCGCCGAAGACGCCGCCTGCCATATCCTCGAAGGAGGCGATGTCAGTGTCGGCTTGGGTCATCAGGGACATATCAGAGTCGTAGTAAGGGTCGGCGAAATCCATCTCCTGGAGCCGCTCCGCCGTGATCCAGATGGAGGAGGAGGCCAGGTCCCACTTGCCGGACTGCAGGCCGGTGAAGATGCCGCTGAAAGGCACGGTGATGTATTCCAGCTCGACACCGGCGCGTTGGGCCAGTTCTTCTAGCATGTCGACCTCGAAACCGACCAGTTTCCCATCGCGCATGAACTCCCAGGGCACGTTTTCACTGTTCAGCCCAACTTTGAGCACCTCGGGCCAGGCGAATTCGCCGGAGGTCAGCTCGAAGCCGCCCTCGTAGACGGTGACGGTGGAGCTGCCCGCTGGCGGTGGTTGTCCGAACCACTTCTCGTAGATCTCGGCCAGGGTGCCGTCGCGTTTCATCTCGTTCTGGATCTCGTTGACGGTGTCGCGGAGCGGGTCGCCCTTGCGGAAGGCCCACGCCTGGGGGAAGCCCGCGTTCATCAGCAGTGGCACGTCCAACCCGGCGTCGGGGTTCTCCTGGACGTAGTACAGGGCGGTGGGAGCGTCGGCCACCACACCGTCCAGCCGGCCGGCCTGGAGATCGAGGAAGGCGTCGGTGGGGGAGTCGTAGTTCCGGATCTCGTAGGGGCCGTAGGCGTCCTGGTTGTCCTTGAGCCACTGATCGTTCATTGAGCCAGTGTCGGCGCCGAAGACGCCGCCTGCCATGTCCGCGAAGGAGGCGATGTCAGTGTCGGCTTGGGTCATCAGGGACATATCAGAGTCGTAGTAAGGGTCGGCGAAGTCCATCTCCTGGAGCCGTTCCGCCGTGATCCAGATGGAGGAGGAGGCCAGGTCCCACTTGCCGGATTGCAGGCCGGTGAAGATGCCGCTGAAGGGCACGGTGATGAATTCCAACTCGACGTCCATACGCTTCGCCAACTCGTGGAGCATGTCGACCTCGAAACCGACCAGTTCGCCTTCACGCATGAACTCCCAGGGCACGTTCTCGCTATTCAGGCCCACCTTGAGGACCTCGCCCTCGGGCGCTTCCGGTGCTTCGGTCGGTTCCACCGGGGCTGCAGTGGGCTCCTCGACCTCTGGTGTCGTCGGCTCTGCCGTCGGGGTTGCGCAGCCCACCAGCCCGGCGGCAAGCACGAGCAAAACCAATCCAACACGAATGAGCATTTTCATCTTTCTTCTCCTTTTGTGTGAACTTTCTCTCCTGACTTGCAGTACGCTTTACACCATTTTTTCATAGACTCTCCTTAATCCTTGTTGGGTTTGGGCTCTAAAATTTTGCCAATAGCATATGGCTCTCTGGTAGTTCGCCTGGTTAGCTTAGCAAGTGGTCAATTTTTTGCCACGAATGACACGAATTGTCACTAATCTTTGGGATTTTCGTGTTAATTCGTGCAATTCGTGGCTAATCTTTCACCGCGACCATGCGAAATCCCAAAGAACCTAGCATATTCACACGGGTCGTTCCGGGTGTGCTTTTTTACTTCATCATTTAGGGATGAACTGTTGAATCCTCAAGGCCGACTTTTCCAGGTGGGTGGAGAGCGCCTGGGCGGCGGTTTCAGCGTCTCGATTTTTCATCGCTTGTAAGATAGCCAAATGTTCCTCGATCGATTCGACCAGGTGATACGTGGGCTGGAGCTGGGCGTAACGCCGGATGCGGCTGATACGTTTGTTGAGCCCTTCGAGCATTTCCTTGAGCAGTTTATTCTGGGTCAGGTTGACGATGGCGTCGTGGAAATAGACGTCGTTCTCGAATTGACCTGTTCTATCGCCGGTGGTGATGAGTTTGTCTTTCATCTCATTGAGGGAAGCGGTCAATTGTTCAATCAGTGCTTCGGGTATCGAGGGCGTGATCTGCCGAACGATCTCTGCTTCTAGCAGGCAGCGAACTTCGTAGATCTCGTGGATGTCCTGGCGGGAGACGGTGGCGATGAAGGCTCCCCGGTGGGGACGGATGTCGACGAAGCCCTCCGATTCCAGGACCTTGAGCGCTTCGCGGACCGGCGTGCGGCTGACCTTCAGTTCCTCGGCGATGAGATCCTGATCCAGCTTCTCACCTGCTTCAAAGTGGCCCTTCAAGATCGCCTCTTGAAGGGTGACTGTGACCCAATCGGCCAGGACTCTGCCACTGACTACTTTTGGGAGGGGGACTTTCATTTCGTCGCCTTTGCTAAAATCCGAATCGGGCCGGTTGACCATCAATCGATGAACAATCAAAAAAAATCGAGTGGGTTTATATTATATAAATAATACAGTGTAAATCTGATTTGTCAAGAGATGGATATTGATATATTGGCAATAGAGCAAAAGTAGCCCCTTGAGCCTGATTTGACCTGTTTGCACATCGGTGCGAGCAGTTTTGGCGCTCAAACAGGCAGTTTGACAGCTAGTTCGGCACCCAAAGCGCCGAAAAGGGCTTTTTTATGCGTAAATCAAATGATGTACTTACCTCGCCACAGAGGGGACAAAAATCATTTATGACATGGGACAAATGTCCCAAGGATCATGGGACAAATGTCCCAAGGATCGCTGACATTTGCCCCTAAACATTGGGGGCATGTAACCCTTGTATTTGAGTTGGCTTTGTGCTATATTATCGAAGTCTTGGACACAGTATATGGTTATTGAGTTTAGTCTCTGAGATTTCGCGGGACAAGAGCTTGTTACATCATCTGGGCATGGGGCTGAGTAGTTACCAACAACTCTTATTTTGAGCTTATTGTCGTTCACTGAGGCCTCTGGCCAAGGCGGGCAGGACTCGGTCAGAAGACCTCGCCCAACGTAATTTGACAATGGCACATTACAGCGCACAGCGGTTAAAACCGCGTGGCTACAGCGCGTAAAAATCACGCACTGCAAAACCTGCCTTCGCAGGTTAGTTTATAGTCGGCGTAGGCCGACTTTGCAGTTGTGGCCCGCGAATTTATTCGCCGGGGACAAATGTGCCATTGTCAAGGTAAGGAGCAAAGCTAGTGTCATTGAGCTCATGTGCCGTTGTTGAACTAATTGGACTTTGGACTAAATGGCAAACACCCCTACATATAGTAGCTTTTGACCTGAAAATAGGCATAAAACCACTATATGTAAATTTATGTCCAAAGTCCAAAACTAAAGGTCCCGCCAATATTTAAAGGAGATCAGAACTGTGATTGAATCGATCAGCCAGGTTGATTTGGAAGAGGAAGGGAAAAAAATCTATGAGGCATGGAACCGGTTGTGGAATGAGAGCGATTCTCATGCCTGGGGTGCCGGACTGTATTTTCAAGAGCACCCATCCTGCGAAGCAGCAGATGATCCCTATGCCAGTCGGGGCTTGAATCCCTATTGTTATTTTGCTTTTCTTTGGTACGAAGCTTTTTCTCAGATTGGCATTGAGAAGGCGCGCGCGCTGGCGTATGGGGCTCGGCTCTATATGGATTATCTCTTGCTTGCCGATGACTTTATGGATGGAGATGCTACGTTTGAGCCTCTGAATGCATTCAAGCTTCACACCTTACATTATCAAGCACTGAGCGCTTTCTACTCCGCAGTACCCCCGACCTCGCCTTATTGGAGCTACTTTGAGCAATACCATGAGGAGTACGTTCATGCGATTTTGCTAGAGCGATTAAGGCATATGGAGATCGCGCTGCCCTGCTCTGAGGAGGAGATGATACTCATTACCAAGGGACGTTCGGCCGTCGGTAAGTGGATTCCCACGGCGATGGCGTGCTTGGCCGGTCGAGAGGAGGAAGTTGAACCTTTGGAATCCTCTCTTGATGCTTATTATATCGGTCTGCAGTTCATGGATGACATCATGGATTGGCGCAGCGATTATCAAAGGAGAAACTTTTCCTATTTGTTGACGCGTTGTATTTCCGATCATGACTTGATAGAAGCTGTGAACTCCAATTCTCCGCCTAGTGCTAGCGAGATCGGGATGCTTATATTTCGATCGGATTACATCGGCGATTCGTTGGATCGAATGAATGAATTCTTCGACCAGGCAATTCAACACGTAGAGGGGATAGAATGTCCTGCGTGGATTGCACGGATTGAGTCTGACCGGAAAACCGGTGAGGCCATCAGGAATAGGCTTAAGAAAGCGATGCAGCTTAAACGAGAACGACGGGAAATAGAGCAGGGGGCCTCAACAGTTCGATCAAGCCCTGCCGTTTCCCAGTCAGTTGTATCTGCTTCGGAAGGAAAACCTTTCAAGGAAAAAGTCGAAGGTTGCATTAAGCAAGCCCTTGTCCATCTTTCACAGGCTCAGAAGATGGACTTTGAAGAAGCGCAACATGCGGAATATTACATTCACGAAGTGCCCGGCTACCCCGTAGATTCCGACGTGCAGTATGGCAACACTTTTCAAAGGGCGCTTATAGTAGATGCCCTGCTGGACGTTCGTCAGGCTGGAAGGTCAATTGCTCTTGATGCAATAAATCAAGAGATTCAGAAGTTAGTAAAACTCCGGGCAACAGATGTACGCGGTGGCTGGAGGTATTTCCCTGATTTTAAACTTATGCCTCCTGATGCCGACGATTTAGGGGCGATTCTTCAGGTTTTGGTCAGAGGGCAATGGGAGGATGTTCCCTCGTTATGTGAGGATCCGATATCGCTTCTGATGTCTCAGGCCAGCAATCCGGACGGCTCGTTTGAGACGTGGCTAGTTGATCAGAATGATGATTCTTATGCAGGCAAGTGGGTCAAGGCAGGTACGGAGCGTTGGTGGGGAGTAGTGGGGAATCGAGGAAAAGATCCTGAGGTGACAGCCAACATTCTGTATGGCTTGTATCTCTATGATGTTGATAGATTCAGAGAGCGGATAGATCAGGGGCTTTCCTTCATTGAAGATAAGCAACGAGAGGATGGGTATTGGTCGAGCCTGTGGTATTGTGGGCATCATTACGGCACTTACGTTTGTAGTCGGATAATCAGCGTGGCCAAGCCGGAGTCACCCGCTCTGCAGAAAGCACTAGATTTTCTAATCAGAAGTCAGAATCTCGATGGGGGTTGGAGTGGGGAGGATAGCCATCGTGAAGGGGAAAAGAAGTTCCAGCACGTAGCCTTTGCTCAGGCATCGAAGGAGAGCGGTATATCTCTATGGCAGGGGACGTTGTCAAGTGACCCGCTGAATACAGCGCTCGCTTTGCAAGCTTTGTGTTGGATCAAAAAAGCAGGGCACACTGTACCAGACGAAATCTTGTTTAATGGTGTTCGTTATTTGATCGAACAACAACTGGCAGATGGCTCTTGGGAAAAAGCGGATTTCATCGTGCAGTCACAGAAGCCATATAGCAGTAGAACGCTTACCACAGCTTTTTGTCTCAAGGCGCTGCTCGAGTTTAACGCTGTAGATCCAGCGTTTGTGCTCAGTGCCGACACCCCGTCAATCTCGAAATCCTATTGCTTTCACTCACTGCACGAAGATTACTTGCGGTTCCTGGAGCTTGGTGCAGAGGACGAATCGGGTATGCGCGACTTACTCCGGTCCACCTACACAAGGCCTAACGACAAGTTTCTGGGTGCTTTACGGGATTGTCTCAGTCTAGACGAAAACCTTGTTGAAGACGCGTTGCTGCAAATGGCTTCGACTTTTCAGATACCCCACACCACCCAGGAACTGCGCAAATGGAGCGAAAGTATCCTGCGGCAATGCAGACAAGTTGTAAATATCCCCAGGCAGATGGACGTTTGTTTTGTCGTTGTCCCTCCCGCACCCGCTGCAAGCTGGGGGTTTTTACAGCGCAGTCGTCCAGTCATTGCCATCTCTGTGGGTCAATGGGGTGAAGCGTCCACTATGGAAAACAACGACGAAACGTTTTACGACAAGCTGGCCATACCTATTGCTCGCGAGTATTGTCGGGCGCTACTCTCTTTAGAAGGTTTTTCTGTCTCTAATCTATTGGAGGGGTTGTGGGAAGAAGGGGTAGCAATAGCCTTTAGCCAGGAGGTTTTCCCTGCGCAATCTCTGTCCAAATGCTTAGGAATGGCTCCACGGGAACTGCGGTGGTGTGAACAAAATAAGCATTATTTATGGGAGGGCATCAAACCTTATCTGCGACAGCCTGCCCACGCTGTAAAAAAGAGTTTGCTGGGCAAAGGGCCAAACGATCAGTTCCCAGAAGGGATTTGGCGTTTCTTGAGTTGGAAATTGATGGCGAATTATCAGGAGCGAATGGGGCCACGGACTTGGAGCGATCTGAGGAAGACTGTGCCTGAAGCTTTTTTGGGCTAGATCTGGATTCATAAGACTTTTGGCTTTTGAAGAGCCTAGCAGTCTGTCGGAGAGGGTTTATTTTTACAGGAAACGTCCCATTCAGACGCAGTTTTTGGCCTAAATTGAGGCTTCACGTCCCATTTTTGCCTCGAAAAAGTCGAGATTTAGGGGCAGCGTTTTTCTCTCCGACAGCCTGCTAGCTGGTGAAGAGGCTATTCGATTTCACGCAGCGGCTCGATTTGGTTAAGCGCCTAACGAAAACGAAGCTGTACCGTTGATGAGTGGGTCTACCTGCCGGCTGATTAAGTAAAGCTATAATCGTCGGGCAGTTGACCGGGAAGAGAAGGAAGCTGCTTGGCAATGTGGGATAGAAAAACGAAAAGGAGAACAAATATGAACGAGTTATCACTTGAAGTAGTTGACTTCTCGGATCTTGAGGTCTTGGAAGAAGCACTGGCTCCATCGGCAGGGTCTGACTGCGGCGGCTGTGTATGCGGCTTCGGCGGCGGCTGCGGTGGGTGCTGCTGCGGATAGAATGTAGCGCCAGGGTGCGTGATTAAAGTTGTGAACGTGCCCGCTGACATTTTGTAAGTTTGCTTCTTCCTTACTCTTCCCTAAACTGGACGATCCAGAGCCAAAAAGGAACCATTGGCCGCCAAATTCTTGCTCGCTGTACAAGGATTCTATTGGTTAGGCCCTACGCATTGTCCGGGACTTCGCCCGAAAAATGAGGCCCCTTCGGGGCAGTTGGCAAAAACGTGATTTTGGTATAT
>OMKS01001635.1_pt1 | contig 19800 bp, 16 predicted proteins | sample 1674721 | NCBI WGS metagenome assembly OMKS01 (sample SAMN06264996, study PRJEB25208) | sediment metagenome | isolation source: hot spring sediment | place: USA: California | collected 2014-09-02
AAATATAAGAGGTCTTTTAAAGTGACTTTAAGTACAATTGTATATTCCGCTTTGTTAGTTTTTGCTTCATTTATTGTAGGTGTAGTTTTTATTTCATACGTTGCTTATAAAAGTAAAAATCCGGATTAAATATAAATTTTACGGCTGGTAAAGGTGTCGTGTCATTGCTTTTTATTGATGCGACACTTTTCTATTTTTAAAGGTGATCTCAACAAAAAATATATCACCGAAACAATTCCTTCTCATTTTAGCCGCCCTCACATATATATTTTTTTGTTTTGTCTATAACTCCAATAAAAACATATCGAAATTTAACTCTTACGAAAAAGCAATAGATAGTTTAAGGAATGAATCCAAAATTCTATTAGTAAATGAATTTGACTTCGATTCACCAAGAGAATTGTACTCGCTTTTACATTCAAATTTATTAACGAACTTTTCCTATTTTATCGATAATAAAATCCCGGTTTAATATTTCCCGATGAACAGCACACTTAAAAAAATTATCATCCCGCTACTTTTAGTTGTTATGCTTCCCGCAATAAGCTATTCGGTTTATGAAATCACCTCGTTAAATGAAACCGAAAAAATGATTGAAGAAATTTATGTTAACCAATTAAACACGGTACTTAATTCAATAAATCAATACTCTGATCTGGTTACTGCTTCGTGGACAAGTTCATTAAGTGTAGCTTTAGAAAATCATAAATACAACTTTACTAAGTTGAGCAAGAATGAATTAGAGCCTTTTCTAAATTTGAACCGGTCAATAGTCCAAATTGTTTTTGTTGAGAATCTCGATTTCCAAAAATATAGTTTGATAAATGCAGGAAGTGAAACAAGACTTGAAGAATTGAAGAATATTTTTCAAAGCAATAACGAAAAAATTGAAAGACTGTACCGTTATATTGAAGAAGGATATCGTAAAGTTGAACCACTTGATTCGGATAACGAGAAAACTCAATTTCTTGCTGTCATAATTTCGGATGAGCACCAACAGGTAATTACCATTCTCGAAATTGATATATCCACATTCATTCAAGAAACACTTAGACCGGTTATATTGGAAGCAGCCGGTGAAGAGTTTGCCATTTATTGCAGCTCAAATTCTAGTGAATACAAATTCAACTTTGACGATACAATTGACGGCAAACAACCTGATGCAAAAAGTCAATTTTGGCTTCTCCCAAAATATGAACTGGGAATTTTGTTGAAGGGAAGAACATTATCGGGATTAATTGCCGAGAGAACTTATACAAACCTTATTATTATCATTATAATGAATTTAATAATAATAACCGGGGTAGTGATTATTTACCGAACAATCAGAAAAGAAATTAAACTCGCTCAAATAAAATCAGATTTTGTTTCAAACGTATCTCACGAACTTCGAACACCACTTGCATTAATCAGCATGTTTGCCGAAACACTTGAAATGGGAAGAGTTAAGTCGGAAGAAAAACGAAACGAGTATTATCAAATTATAAGTCATGAATCAAACCGCCTTAGCAGAATAGTTAATTCTATTCTAAGTTTTTCAAAAATTGAATCGGGTAAAAGAACTTATAATTTTGCTTTAACAGATCTCAACGCTTTAGTACATAGGATTTACGATAACTATCAATTTCATTTGGAAAACCAAGGATTCAAATTCACTTTTGAACCGTCTAATATATTATCAAAAATAAATGCAGATCCCGAAGCATTATCCGAAGCAATAATTAATTTAATTGATAACGCTGCCAAGTATAGTAATGATACAAAAGAAATTCTGTTAAAGACTTATCAAAAAAATGAAAATATAATTTTAGAGATAAGTGATAAGGGAATTGGCATTTCCAAAGAGGATAAAGAGAAAATCTTCGATAAATTTTTTAGAGTGTCAACCGGGTTGGTTCACAATACCAAAGGGACGGGATTGGGTCTTACAATTGTCAAACATGTTTTAGATGCTCACAATGCTGAAATTGAATTAGAAAGTAAAGTTAACGGAGGATCTACTTTTAGAATAATTTTTAATTCTGTAAAAACTTAAGGGGGAGAATCATGCAAAAGATTCTTATTGTTGAAGACGAACCAAGTATGCGTTTGGGATTAAAAGACAATCTTGAATTTGAAGGCTACGAAGTATTAATTGCAGAAGATGGTCAAGCTGCTCTTGATGTTGTTTCAGCAGACACATTCGATTTAATTTTACTTGATGTTATGCTTCCAAAAATTTCCGGATTTGATGTTTGTAAAAAATTACGAAAAGAAGGTAATACCACACCAATAATTTTATTAACCGCGAAAGGGGAAGAGATTGATAAAGTACTTGGACTTGAATTAGGTGCCGACGACTATGTAACAAAACCTTTCAGTTTAAGAGAACTTCTTGCCAGAATAAAAGCGGTTCTTAGAAGAGGTGAAACTTCACAAAAATCCTCAGACGCAAATGTAAAAATAGGAAGGTTAACTGTTAACTTTAGTTCTTACAATGCATCTGAAGAAAACGACTCGGTACAGATGTCTCATAAAGAGTTCGAAGTTCTGCATTATCTTTGGGATAAAAAAAACAATACTGTTAGTAGAGATGAACTACTTACAAATGTTTGGGAACAAGATGTTTACATCACCACCCGAACAATAGATAATTTTATTTTGAAGCTCAGACAAAAAATTGAAGATGATCCCAATCATCCCAAACTCATATTAACGGTTCACGGAATTGGATATAAACTTATTGACTAACAGAAAATAGTTATGACAATTATTTACAATTTCTGACTTGCCTTTGACAACGATGATATTTTACCTCCGTAGTTTTGAACTGTAAGATTCAAACAAAGGAGACGGTCATGACAACATTTTTGAAATCACTATTTGTACTAATCTTAACTTTATTTATCTCGGCACTTTCGATAAAAGGACAAGAAAACTACCATTATACTGAAAACGATGTAGCTAATCTGATAAACGGGATCGAATCAAATAATGACGGACTAATGAGAAGTTGTGTTTATTTTGCAGGTAAATACAAAGTTGAAGAAACATGCAGCGTGTTAATCGATTTGTTCAAAAAAGAAATCGATACCTCCGATAAGGTTCTAATTGCTCTGGCTATTTATAAAATTGGTGATAAGTAAGCAATGATGGAATTGTTAAACGTCGTGAATAACATGAAAGAATCTCGCGTAAAGAATATTCTATCTACTATCGTATTGGAACATTTATCCGAACATAATATTCCGTTTGTTTTAAGATAAGGAGAGCATGACTATGACAATTTTTTACAATTATTTACTTTTTTGTAACAAATTATTTTCAATTTATTTCGATAATTACAGATACTAAAAATGAAACGCACAGTTAAGAAAATATTAATCGGTTTTGTTATTCTGCTTTCAGCATCAACACTATTTGCAAACGAGTGGGAAATGGTTGTGAATCTTCGCGGTTATTGGAAATTTACAATCGGTGATGATATGAACTGGGCTGACCCAAATTACTCGGATAAAAATTGGGAAACAATAAAAGTTCCCGCTACGTGGGAATCGCAAGGCTTTCACGGTTATAACGGCTATGCTTGGTACAGAACCGATTTTGATTTACCGGAATACGCAAAAGGATACAGTTTACGACTTCAGCTCGGTTATGTTGATGATGTTGATGAAGTTTATCTTAATGGTTATTTGATCGGTAGATCGGGTAGCTTTCCTCCGGATTACTCAACGGCATATAATGCTCACAGAAATTATCCTGTCCCGGAAAAGTATTTAAGTAAAAACGGGAAGAATATTATTGCTGTTAGAGTTTTTGATTCCCAATTAGATGGTGGAATTACGCGAGGCGATATTGGGGTGTTTGCTTATACAAAAGGATTAAAACTTGATCTTAACCTTGAAGGTGAATGGAAATTTAATATTGGTGATAATAATGATTGGAAAAATGAAAACTACAATGATAACGATTGGGTAAATATTTTTGTGCCAGGCTACTGGGAACCTCAAGGTTGGTTTGATTACGACGGATTTGCATGGTATAGACTAAAGTTTCTCGTTCCTGAAAATTTAAGGGGTAAAAAGCTTGTTCTCGTACTTGGCAAAATTGATGATGTTGATGAAGCTTTTATAAACGGAAAGAAAGTCGGCTTTACCGGAACAATTGATGAGAATATTAGAAACATACACTTTTCAAATGAATACAATGAATTCAGAGGTTATTTTTTGCCTGATGGTGTTTTGAATTTTGGGAAAGAAAATACTTTGGCTGTTAGAGTATATGATGGTTATAAAGACGGCGGTATTTATGAAGGACCGATAGGTTTAATCACACAAGATAAATATCGTTCGTATTGGAAAGAGAAAAAGCGTAAAAAAAGTATTTGGGAAATAATATTCGGAAATTAACCTCCCAGTGATCTGCGGGTCGGTATGGAAGGGGTTTGCCGGCTCGCTGATTCTAAATAGTTGTCTCTCTTAAAAAATAGTATCTGTTGTATCGTATTTCAGAATCAATGCTTTATCCATTAATCGATAAAACAAATCTTTGGAAGTAACTACATCACTTGGTTTAATATCAATTCCACTTTTTTGTAATGCTCTTGCTAACCAGGTATTGCACGTATTAAATAAATGATAAGACAGCGGTGAATTGTAAAAAACTATACTTCCTCCCGCCCGTTCTTCAATAATAGAAACTTCATCGTCATCATTTTTTGAAATTGATTCATTTACATAACCCAATAAGTTTATGAATGACGCACTATCAAGTTCAAGTGATATTAAATAGTCGCTTGTTCTTCTTAAGAAGGCAGTATCACCCGGTACTTCTGCAATTCTAATAGCCGCAGCCGTTGGAATTAAGATTGCTCTTGCTGCAGGGATAACATCTCTGCTCGGACTCATATAAAAATCTCTTTCACCCATACCAATATCTACAAACTCTGCATCCGAAAATTTTTTTAAGACCGGAAGTGTATTTAGAGAAAGTTCATTTATCTCAACAATCAAACCGGTATGCCAGTAGCTTTTTGCAATATAAATAGTTTGTGTTTGCGTAAAAAGTATTACACAATTACAGAGAAAAAGAAATATTAAAGATATCCTCTTCATAATATTCGTTAATTATTTTGCGGAAGTTCCCACAATGTGATATAACCTGAATTTTTTATAATCTTTTGACCGTCGGGACTTAACACCCAATCTATAAAATCTTTTACAGCACCACTCGGAGTATTTGATGTAAAAAAATGGAGATACCGGGTTATTGGATAAGTATCATTCCGCGCCGTTTCAACTGAGGCTTCTATGCCGTTTACTTTTGCGAGAGTAATTCCTTCCTTATAACCAATTCCCCCATATCCGATTGCGTTTTCGTTTTTATTTATATAATCAATTATTGATTCGGTAGTAGGTAGTACAACAGCAGATTCACAATATTCACTTGCTTCAAGAATATGTTCTTTAAAATATATGTGAGTGCCGGAGTTGGGAGGTCTGATAACAGTTTGAATTGATTTATTGCTCCATCCTAACTCGTTCCAGTTTCTAATCTCACAAGAAAATATTCTTTCCAATTCTTCCAAAGTAAAATTATTAATAGGATTACTTTGATTAACATAAATACTCAATGCATCTTTTGCTATAAGATAATATATGCCGACAGAGCTGTAATATTCAGCAAGACTTTTTGCTTCTTCGGCTTTAAGAGACCGTGATGCCGCGGCAATATCACTTTCTCCCTTTATTAAAGAATTAACACCACTGCTTGTTCCGCCGCCTTCAACATAGATAGAAATTCCGGGATTCATTATCATATATTCGCGCGCTAAAGCTTCGTTTAATTGATACATTGTATCCGAACCTTTTATGCGAATGGTGTTGTGTTGATTAACCGCGGTACATGACATAATGAATAAACTAACAACAATAATATTAGTGAAAATTATCCGCACACTATTTCCTTTCCGCAATTGAGCGTAATCTAATATTTAAGTAAGGTGAAGATGAATACCACTCCGGTTCTTCTTCCGAATTTGCTAATGTTAAAAGAAAATTCATAATGAACTCCGTGTGTTGAACAAACGCTTCGTAATTTATCGGAAGACTTAAATCATCTTTCGGAGTATGATAATATTTTGTACTGTATTCAATAAATTTTTCAATCCCTTCTTCGGTTGTAATACTTTCGTAATCAAGTCCTTCAAAAATTAAAACGGAAGGAATACCGGCTCTTGCAAATGTAATTTGATCCGAACTGATATACGCATCGGTTTGCTTAAAGATAGAAGGAATATCGCTAACAGTTAAGTCATTTTCTGATGCAATACTTTCCAAAAACTTTTCTAAAGTTGAATATTCGCTGCCGATTCCTACGACACTTTTAAATCTATCGAACGAAGCTATTCCGTCAATATTAATATTTGCAACGGTTTTATAAAGCGGAACCGGTGAATGATCAATATAATATCGAGAACCAAGCAAACCTTTTTCTTCGCCTGTGAATAATGCAAAGATTATAGACCGTCTCGGTTTTTTCTCCATTGAACTTATTACCGAGGCAATTTCCAGCAAAGCTGCAACTCCCGCCGCATTATCAAATACACCGTTATAAATTGAATCGCCGTCAACAGGCACGCCAATTCCGAGATGATCGTAGTGAGCCGAAAGTATAATATAGGTATCGTTTAGCTCTTCGTCACTTCCTTTGATCATTCCTAAAATATTTGGTGCAATAAAATCTCTTCTATCAAACTCACCCTTGAAACTAATTTTTGTTTGAAGAGGAAAACTTATCACTCTATGATTTCTGTGCATTTGATAAATGTCCTCAATTGAAAAAGGAGAACCCATAAAAAGTTTATCGGCATACAGCGGATTAAAAAGTAAACTTAAGTTGGAAGTAACAGCATATGCCAACTGAACGTTTTCAAATTTGCTGTTTTGATTAATCCATTCCCAATCGAAATATGGGTTATCATCCAAGTTGGGAATTATTATTATACCGCGAGCACCTTTTGAAATTGCTAATCTTTTTTTCGCATCTGCAAAACTATATATAGTTGGATTTACCCCGTCAAAATAATCTTCGTTATCGGATAAAGGTTCACCATCCAATACGACAACAATTTTTCCTTCGACATCGATAGATTGATAATCATTATAATCAAATTCGGGAGCGGTAATTCCATAGCCGGCAAAAATTAACGGTAGTGGTGTTGGTATATATGTTTGATCTCCAAGATTCAGTAAAATATATTCTTCATTTAAGTTGAGTAAATATTGATTGTCGTTTTTATCAAACAAAGTTAGTCTTGAACTTTCTCTCGGAGTACTTCCGTGCAATTGAATATATTGATAGTAGGAATTGTTATTCCCGAGTGGAATTAATTCATAATTAGAAAATTCCTTTGCGAGATAATCTGCCGCTAAATCGCCTCCCCGTGTACCGGTTCCACGCCCTTCAAGCTCATCGCTTCCTAAATAAGAAATATGCTTTTGAATTCTTTCAACGCTTATTTTGTTAGAAATTAAGTTTGATGAATATTCTTGTCCATAAAAGACAATGTAAAATATCAGGCAGAGCAGTAAATTTTTAATCACCATATTTATACTTCTGTAAGTGAATATTTATTGAGATTAATTAATAAGAAAAAACCGTAAAAGAAACACTTTTTTTTCACATAAATAATATATTGCAATTATTAGAAACAGAGGGGTGAAATTTTTGTATAAGGGACAATTTATCGGACCATTATGAAATACTATTTTAAAATCATTCTATTATTTGTTTTTACTACATTAATAAGTGCACAAATTGTTCGCACAGATTATGTAGAATCGGAATTAATCTCCGAAGTTGAATCCATCAAACCGGGCGAATCATTTTGGCTTGCTCTACGTTTAAAGATGGATGAAGAATGGCATACCTATTGGCTGAATGCCGGTGATGCCGGACTTCAAACAAAAATTAAATGGACACTTCCAGACGGATTTACCGCAAGTGAAATTCATTGGCCCTATCCGGAGAAAATATACTTAGAAGACCTTGCAAACTTTGGTTATGAAGGAGAAGTATTTCTTCTTACAAAAATAACTCCACCCCAATTCATTGAACAAACAGAAATTGAAATAAAAGCTAAAGCAAGCTGGTTGGTTTGTAAAGTTGAATGTTTACCGGGAGATGCGGAATATTCATTAAAACTTCCGGTAAGTGATTCTACTCCTCAAACTGTTCAAAATTGGCAGCAGGCATTTTCCGATACGCGTTTTAATCTTCCGCTTAAAAATTCCGATTGGAATATTAATTCAGTTAAGTATGAAGATAATATAAAAATTTTGATGAACCCTCCGCAAAATTATACTGAAGTAAACAAAATTGAATTCTTCCCGTACGATGGAAGTATCTATCAAAACGCCGTCGATCAAAACTTTACAAGAACAGAAAGAGGTTATGAATTAACAATTCCCTTTGATGATTTTAAAGTGGAAGATCCCGATACGTTAAAGGGCATCTTAATTTCCGATATCGGTTGGCGCGGTGAAAATTCCGAAAAAGCTCTCGAAGTAATTATTCCTTTCAATCAAGCTGAAGGTGTAGGTACAGCAGATGGTTCTGGAATTATTTTGGCACTAATCTTCGCCTTTATCGGCGGTATAATTTTGAATTTAATGCCTTGTGTACTACCGGTGCTATCGATAAAGATAATGGGTTTTGTAAAACAAGCAGGCGAAGACAAAAAAAGAATCTTAAAACACGGATTAGTTTTTACTTCAGGAGTGTTAATTTCATTTTGGTTACTTGCGGGAACACTTGTCGCTTTACGAGCTGGGGGGCAAGAACTTGGCTGGGGGTTTCAACTACAGTCACCTGAGTTTATAATTATACTTTCCATATTTCTATTTTTATTTGCACTTAATCTCTTCGGTGTTTTTGAAATTGGTACTTCGTTTATGGGTTTTGGTGCGAAGGCGTCAAGCAAATCCGGTTCGGCTGGTGATTTTATGACCGGAGTTACGGCAACAATTGTTGCAACTCCTTGTACTACACCGTTTATGGGAACCGCATTGGGTTTTGCAATGATTCAACCTCCGTTAGTTACTATTCTCATCTTTACATTTCTTGCATTGGGAATGGCGTTCCCATACTTACTTCTTTCGATTTTTCCGGCTTGGCTAAAATATCTTCCAAAACCCGGTAAATGGATGGAAACCTTAAAACAGTTTATGGGCTTTCCTCTTGTTGCAACAGTTATTTGGTTAGCTTGGGTGCTTGGTTTACAATCAGGTTCCGATGGCGTTATTGCATTACTTGCTGCTTTATTTTTTGCTTCATTCGGAGTATGGATTTACGGTAAATGGGGAACTTTTAATAATACAAATCCGGTTAAGATTATTGCAAGAGTAGTAGCCGTAATAATGTTTATTGGCGGATTGTTATTTGCAATGAATACAACAACAAATAATGTTTCACCGGAAAATTTTAGAACAAACAATACAACCGGAATAAAATGGGCGAAATTCTCACAGCAAAGATTAAACGAATTACGAAGTGCAGGTATACCGGTTTTTATTGACTTTACGGCTGCCTGGTGCTTAACTTGTCAAGTAAATGAAAGAGTTGCTATTAATTCTGCTAATGTTATAAATATGATCGAAGAAAAAAATGTTATTCCTCTTAAAGCCGATTGGACTTCGCGGGATGACGAAATTACAAAAGCTCTTGCAAGCTTTGGAAGGAACAGCGTTCCCTTATACGTAATCTATGCAGAAAATTTAAGTGAGCCTATAATTTTACCTGAAATTTTAACAAGTGGAATCATTGTTGACGCATTACAAAAAATTAATTAACATCATTAAATAGGAGGTAGTATGAAGGTACTTAAGTTCCCAGTTTTACTTTTGATTCTTTCTTTAGCTCTGTTTGCTTCCGAAGCTAAAGTTGGGGAAGCCGCACCAGGGTTTACATTAAAAGACAGCAACGGGAATGAACATTCTCTTTCGGATTTTGCCGATAAATATGTTGTTCTTGAATGGATAAATTACGATTGTCCGTTTGTAGTAAAACATTATGCCAGCGGTAATATGCAAATGCTGCAAGAAAAATATACCGGGCAAGATGTTGTTTGGTTAACAATCTGTTCTTCCGTTCCCGGTAAACAGGGAAATTTTGATAATGAAGAGATTAATAAAAGATCAAGCGATCACAATGCAAAATTTACAGCTTATCTAATTGATGATACCGGAGAGGTTGGTAAAGCTTACGGAGCAAAAACTACTCCTCATATGTATATAATTAGTCCGAGCGGTGTTTTAGAATATGCAGGCGGAATTGATGATATACCCTCCGCTGATCAAGAAGATATTGCTAAAGCTACAAACTATGTTGCAAAAGCATTGGACGAATTAATGGCTGGCAAAGAAGTTGAAGTAAAAACTTCGAAACCGTACGGTTGCTCGGTTAAATACTAAGATTAAAATTACTTTTTCATTAAGGGATTAATTGGGAATATTATTACTCGGTTAATCCCTTTTTTATAATCGTTTCGGTTTGATTAGGTAATTCATTTCAACTACTTTGGTTGTATCTAAAATAAAAATTTCAGGTTAAGTGATGGATGATACAAAAATTAAAAAGTTCTTATCCCGTATTGAATTGTTCAAAGATATACCGGAAAGTGAAATTGGAAAAATCATCGAAATTATAGAAGAGAGAAAATATTCTTCGGGTGATTATTTATTCAGTGAAAACACTCAAAGAAAAAATCTTTTTCTTGTTTTGGATGGAGATATTGAATTATTTAAGAAATCACCGATGGGTGAAGAAAAAAGATTAGCTCTATTTTCTAATTATGATTTTCTTGGCGAAGGCGCACTTTTAGATGATTCCCCGCATTCAACATCTGCACGGGCAATAAATGAATCGATTCTTTTGCTTATCAGCCGTGATAAATTTAGAAAATTATTTGATGATAATGCATCAATCGGGTTTAAGATTTTAGCAAATATTGCAAAAGTAATTTCCCGCAGAATGCGTTCTGCAAATACTCGTGTTATTAATATCGCAACACAATATCAATCCGGAAGAACCCGGAAAGAACATGATCTTCTCGGTGATAGAGATGTTCCCTTTGAATTTTATTATGGTGTTCAAACTTTACGGGGATTGGAAAATTTTAATATTAGCGGAGTAACTTTATCCTCTTTCCCAACCTTGATTGAAGGATTGGCTATGGTTAAACTTGCCGCTGCTCAAGCAAATCATGAGTTAGGTCTTATATCAAAAGAAATTTCGGATGCTATTGTTCAATCGTGTATGGAAATAATAAACGGAAGATTTCATAGTCACTTTGTAATTGATATGATACAAGGTGGTGCCGGTACATCTACTAACATGAACGCAAATGAAGTTATCGCAAACCGGGCTCTTGAAATTTTGGGATATGAGAAGGGGGATTACAAGTATTGTCACCCTAATAATCACGTAAACCTTTCACAATCTACTAATGATGCTTATCCGACAGCAATTAAAATTGCTTTGATCAACAGCAACAAAAAATTAATAGAAGTACTGAAAGACTTAATAGAATCGTTTCAACAAAAAGCAAAAGAGTTTTCGCATGTAATTAAAATGGGAAGAACACAGCTTCAGGATGCTGTGCCGATGACACTCGGACAAGAATTCGAAGCTTATGCGGCAACATTAACCGAAGAGATAACCCGGCTTGAGCAAAATGCAAAGTTATTTTTAGAAGTTAATATGGGTGCAACCGCAATTGGTACCGGTATTAATTCTGATCCCGATTACAGCGAAAAAGTAGTAAAACATTTACGCGATATAACAGGTCTTGATATTGTTCTTGCGGAAAATTTGGTTGAAGCAACACAAGATACCGGTGCGTTCGTAATGTATTCATCCGCTGTAAAAAGGTTAGCCGTAAAACTTTCAAAGATGAGTAATGATTTGAGATTGCTTTCTTCCGGACCGCGAACCGGGATTAATGAAATCAATCTTCCTCCTATGCAGCCTGGTTCGTCAATTATGCCGGGCAAAGTTAACCCGGTTATTCCCGAAGTCCTAAATCAAATTGCATTTAAGGTTATTGGCAATGATTTAACGGTAACACTTGCTGCTGAAGGAGGTCAACTTGAACTAAATGTTTTTGAACCGGTTATTGTACATAGTCTTTTTGAATCAATAGAGATGTTGAAAAATGGAATGATGACTTTAAAATACAAGTGTATTGATGGAATCACTGCAAACGAAAAACGATGTCGTGAATTAGTAGAAAATTCAATTGGATTGGTTACGGCGCTGAATCCGGTTCTTGGATATGAAAAGTCTACAAAGCTTGCAAAAGAAGCTTTGGAAACAGAACGCGGAGTTTATGAATTGGTACTTGAGAAAAAATGGCTTACAAAAGAACAATTGGATGATCTGTTGAAACCCGAAAACATGGTTAAGCCGAGGAAGTTCTCATAAAATATTTTTTATGAATCTTATAAAATGTTATTTGCGAATGTTTGAGTAAATAGAAATTATGGCTTACAAAATATCTATCGACGAAAGAATAAACCTTGCCGTTAAACGAATAGGAATTGAATTACTTGATGATTCTATAACTCAATTGAAAAATGTCAATCATTCTTTTGATGATTCAATCCATGAGACACGCAAGAATTTTAAGAAAATGCGCGCTCTTTTAAGATTAATTCGATTTGAACTTGGTAAACAGAATTACAGAAACGAAAATATTTTATTCAGAGATACCGGCAGAATTCTCTCCGGTATTAGAGATGCAGCCGTTATGGTTGAAACACTCGATTTAATTTATAAACATTTCCCTGACCGAATTAACATAGATGATTACAAAACACTTAGAAAAAAACTAAGTCTTCGAGCAAGAAGAATTAGATCTCAATTCAAGAATAACAATGAATTGATTGAGGCAATTATTGACATTCTTGATTTGCACAAAACTAAAATTACAAACTGGCAGCTTGATAGAGAAGAATTTGATCAAATTGTTCCCGGATTACAACTTGTCTATGAACAAGGTTATAAAGCTATGAATGAAGCGGTTAAATCTTCATCTTCTGAAAACTATCATCGCTGGCGTAAAAGTGTAAAATATCTTTGGTATCATGTAAGAATTTTGGTTGATGCGTGGCACGAATATATGCAGCCTCTTTCGGAAAAATTATCAACTCTATCGGATTTACTTGGATTGGAACATGATTTAGTGGAGCTGAGAAAATTATTGATGCATGAGTCCTCGTTATTAAATAACAATGAATTAAAAACAAGATTGCTAAATCTAATTGGGCAGGAAAGATTAAGATTGCAGACAGAAGCAAAACTTGTTGCACAGTATATTTATTCTGAATCTCCGGAAAACTTTGTCTCACGCATACATTCTTATTGGAGTCAAACTCAGATCAGTTTGATTTGAAATTAAAAATAAAATAATTATTTTGAGATATTACAAGTAGTAATACCGGAGAAACAATGGCGGTTACAACCAAAATAGCTATTTCAGTTGATAAGAAAGTACTTCAAAGAATTGATAAATTAGTTGACCAAAATCTTTTCCCAAGCAGAAGCAGAGCAATTCAAATCGCACTTGAAGAGAAATTATCCAAGATTGATAAATCCCGCTTAGCTGTTGAAAGTTCAAAATTAAATAAGAACGAGGAACAGTCATTAGCTGAAGAAGGCTTAATAGGAGAAATTAATGAATGGCCCGAGTATTAAGAGGCGATACAGTTTGGGCAAATCTTGATCCAACTCTTGGAAATGAACAAGCAGGTAAACGTCCGGTTTTGATTTTGAGTCATAATGTTTTTAACGAAAACTCCGGAACCGTAATTGCTGTTGCATTAACTAGTAAAGAACAAAAAGCCGGGTTTCCATTAACACTTGAACTTACTTCAAAAAAACTTCCTAAAAAATCTTGGGTAAAGATTAGTCAAATTCGAACACTATCTGTCAACCGACTAGGTAAAAAAATCACTCATCTCAAGGAAGAAGAAATGATACAGATAATAGAAGGTTTAAATGAGATTATTGGTTGATGAATCTATTTCCCTTTTGCTCAATAATTCTGAGTCCTGACTTCTGTATTCTGACTTCTGCTTTTAACAGACTTCTGCCTTTCCCCTTGCTAATCTATAAAAGTACCTCTATTTTTGGACATTCAGATACTGTTTTAATTGTCCAATAAAATCATTCAAATTGAGGAAATTTTCATGAGTATCAGTCAAATTGGTAGATCCATCAAAGCATCCCCCACCCTTGCATTAAATGAAAAAGCAGCAATATTAAGACAAAAAGGAGACCCTGTAATTCATTTAGGTGGCGGCGAACCAAAAAGTAAAGCTCCGTTAGATGCAATTGTTGCAGCTGCGGCACACTTAAATTCTGGCGAAATTCGTTATGCACCCGCTGACGGAATACCCGATCTTAAAAAAGCAATTATTCGTTACACCGAAGAAAATTACGGTAGAATGGTTGCGCCGGAGAATGTAATGGCTTCCGGTGGCGCAAAGCAGGCAATTATGGTTGCGCTTCAAGCAATTGTCAATCCGCAAGAAGAAGTTATTTTTCCTTCACCTTATTGGGTTAGTTACCCTGATATGGTAAAACTGTGCGGAGGAATTCCTGTTCCGGTTGGCCCGGAAGATGGAACTTTTTATCCACGCATTGAAGATATTGAACAACGAATAGGTTCATACACGAAAGCAATAATAATTAACAGTCCTAATAATCCTTCCGGTGCAATGTATTCGGAAGAATTTATTGCAGCCGTTGTTGAACTTTGTGAAAAGAGAGACATCTATTTAATAATGGATGACATCTATCATAAATTAATATTTGACGGAAGAAAACAGATCAATCCGCTCAAGTATGCAAAGAAACCACTCGAAGAATCTAACATGATTTTAATTAACGGCGTTTCGAAAGCTTATGCAATGACGGGATTCAGAATCGGATGGGCGGTTGCAAACAGAAAATTAATTGAGGTAATGACAAACATACAAGGTCATCAAACTTCAGGTCCATCAGTACTTTTACAGAAAGCTGCAGTAGGTGCATTGAACGGAATTCAATCCGGTATTGAAAACTTACGCGTTACTTTAGAAAATAACCGCAACATAATGATGGCAAGATTAAAATCCTTTAGCGGTGTTCATGTTACAATACCTGACGGTACATTTTATTGTCTTGCCGATTTCTCAAATTACGAAAAGAGTTCGCATAAACTTTCTGCACTGCTGATTGACAAAGTTCAAGTACTTACCGTCCCGGGCGTTGAGTTTGGGTTGGAAGGACATTTGCGTTTAAGTTACTGCGGTTCGGTTAAGGATATTACGGAAGGAATAGAAAGAATGAAATGGGCTCTCGATCCCAATTCACCGAATGAATTATATATTGGCGACAGAAAATTAGTGAGGGATTGGTCATGAGTAAATATTTAGAATTCAATACACCGGCTACAAAAGAAGCAATGAAACTTGCTTCGGATTATAGATTGAAAAATCACGGACTTATGTATTTAGATAGAGTATTCTGGAATCTGCCCGAAGAAGCTTTGTATGAAGAAATTATTTTTAGAAATGAAGGAAAGATTACAAAACAAGGTCCGGTTTTGGTTAACACAGGCAAACATTCCGCAAGAGCTGCAAATGATAAATTTGTCGTTAAAGAAGAATCAACCGAAGATAAAATTTGGTGGGGTGAATATAACAGACCCATCACTACCGAAAAATTCAATCAAGTGCTGGCACGTGTTCAAGCTTATTGCCAGGATGAAGAACTTTTTGTTCAGGATTGTTATGCAGGTGCAGACCCCGAATATAAAATGCCGATAAGAATTATTACCGAAAAAGCATGGCATAGTTTGTTTGCAAGAAATATGTTCTTAACAACAGAGAATCAAGATGAACTGAAAAAGTTTGTGCCGGAGTTTACGGTTATTTGCGTACCCGGTTTTATTCTCGATCCTCGAGTTGACGGAACGAGAACCGAAACAGGTATAATTCTAAACTTCGATCAGAGAATGGCAATTATTGCCAATACTCTATATGGCGGTGAAATTAAAAAATCGATTTTCACTGTTCTTAATTTTCTTCTCACTTTTGAAGATGTGCTGCCGATGCATTGTTCTGCAAATATTGGTAAGCAAAATGATGTCGCACTATTTTTCGGTTTAAGCGGTACGGGTAAAACAACACTTTCGGCAGATCCGAAACGAAATCTGATCGGTGATGATGAACATGGATGGAGTAATCAAGGTGTGTTCAATTTTGAAGGCGGATGTTATGCTAAGGTAATAAGATTGAGCGAAGAACATGAACCGCAGATTTACGAAACTACAAGAAGATTCGGTACAATATTAGAAAACGTTGTCTATGATCCTGTTTCAAGAAGAATTGATTTGGATGACGACATATTAACCGAAAATACTCGTGCGTCTTATCCAATAGAGTTTATACCGAATGTAATCCCCGAAGGCTATGTTCACGCACATCCGAAAAATATAATCTTCTTAACTTGCGATGCATCCGGTGTTTTGCCGCCGATTGCAAAATTAAATCCCGCGCAGGCACAGTATCATTTCATTAGCGGTTACACTTCAAAAATTGCCGGAACCGAAATCGGTCTGGGAATTGAACCGCAAATTACTTTCTCAGCTTGTTTTGGTGCTCCTTTTATGGTTCGTCATCCATTCGATTATGCACAGATGTTGAAAGAAAGAATGTTAAAACACAACGTTAATGTTTGGCTGGTGAATACCGGATGGGTCGGCGGTGCGTTTGGTGTCGGTAAACGAATCAGCATTCGTCACACACGTAATTTGCTAAACGCTGCATTGGATGGTAAGTTGGAAAAAGTTGAATTCCGAAAAGATAAATTGTTTGGTTTTGATGTACCTACAACTTGTCCTGAGGTGCCGGAAGATGTTCTCGATCCTTCAACTTCTTGGGGCAACGAAAAAGAGTATTGGAAAAAATATGATGCGTTAGCCGCAAGGTTTATAGAGAACTTCAAATTGTTTGAAGCTGGTGTTACAGATGAAGTTAAAAATGCCGGACCGAAGAGAATGAAGTAGTTTTTAATCACCGGGATTTCATCAAGTATAAAAACGTTGAAGGTCGTCAGACTTCGCTCGTTAGAGTCTGGAGACTCCAACGGATTCTTCGACCGAACTCCCGACAGGGTGCGTCGAGGTCTGACGACTGGCGAGTCACTTGTTTTTGACCTTCAACGTTGCTTGCTAACAAAGCAACCTTCGAGGAAAAAGAACTTTACCACAAGACGCTTACCTCGAAGGTTTCTGAATATTACGGGGGTTTTTATGCCAACAAACTCAAAGATATTCTTCCCTTTTCAATATCAACACCGATAATTGTCACATCAATGATGTCACCAACGTTTAAAACTTCAATCGGGTGTTTTATAAATTTATTTGCAATTTGAGAAATATGAAGCAGCCCATCTTGCTTAACACCGAGATCAACAAAAGCACCAAAGTCAACTACATTACGGACTGTACCTTTTAATTTCATTCCTTTTTCGAGGTCTTCTATTTTCAAAACATCGCTTCTCAAAATTGGTTTAGGCATATCTTCACGAGGATCGCGTCCGGGCTTCTTTAAGTTTTCTAGAATATCTTCCAAAGTCGGAATGCCGATTTCAATTTGCTTTGCAATTTCATCAAGACTTTTCTGCTTTACAAACAGATCAAGCATCGACCCTTTTTTGTAGATTTCTTTTGCGTCTATGTTCGTCATTTTCAAAAGTTTTTCTACTGCAGAATAAGATTCCGGGTGAATAAAAGTATTATCCAGCGGATTTTCACCGTTCGGAATTTTCAAAAATCCGATTGCTTGTTCAAAAACTTTTTCACCGATTCCCTTTACATTTTTTATCTGATCTCGAGTAGCAAACTTTCCATGCTTATCTCTGTACTCAACAATTTTGGTTGCAGTATTTTTAGTCAAACCGGAAACATAATTTAACAAAGATGATGAAGCGGTATTAACATCAACTCCCACATAATTCACGCAGCTTACAACAACATCATCCAATTTTTTGTTTAATAATTTTTGATCTACATCATGTTGATACAAGCCGACTCCTATAGATTTCGAATCAATTTTAACAAGCTCGGCTAACGGGTCTTGTACTCTTCGTGCAATAGAAATATTACCCCGCTGCGATGCATCCAAATCGGGGAATTCTTCTTTTGCAATTTTTGATGCCGAATAAACCGAGGCACCCGCTTCGTTTGTTATTAAGTAATGGCAATCTAATTTATTCTCTGTGATAATATCCGCTATTAGTAATTCGGTTTCTCTGCTCGCAGTACCGTTACCGATTGATATTAACTCTACTTTATATTTTTTGATTAACTGAAGTACGATTTGCTTGGATTGTTCAACTCTCTTCTGCGGCGGATGCGGGTAAATTGTATCCCCTTCCAAATATTTTCCGGTATGATCAATCACTGCGACTTTACAGCCGGAAACAAATCCCGGATCAATTCCCATTATCATTTTATTTGTAAACGGAGGCTGCAATAATAATTGTCTTAAATTGGATGCGAAAATTTCAACGGCGTGTAAATCTGCTTTTTCAGTAAGCTCGTTTCTTATCTCTCTCTCGATCGAAGGGAATATTAGCCTATTAAATGAATCTTCGGTTACATCTCGAAGCATATCTTCAAAAACATTTTTATCTGCACCGAAAAACTCATCATAAATTTCATTGACAATTCTGAGGTGATCATAACTCAAAACTACTTTCAGATATTTTTCCTTTTCACCTCTATTAATCGCAAGCACCTGGTAAGGTTTTATCTTTTTGATTTCAATTTCAAATTCGTGATAAATTTCGTAGACATCTTTTTTGTTTTTATCGAGGTCTTCTTTTTTCACGTTAGATTTTTTTGAAACGATTTTAGATTGCTCTAAAAGAAATTCTCTAACTAATTTTCTTACTTCGGCATTTTCGGAAATTCTTTCTGCTATAATATCTTTTGCACCTTGTATTGCTTCTACAACAGTATAAACTTCTTTCTCTTCATTCAGGTATTTTACAGCTTCTTCTTCGAGGGTTCCTTTAAATTTCGGATTCTCTAAAATAAAATTAGCGAGAGGTTCAAGTCCTTTTGCAATTGCAACAGTTGCGCGTGTTTTTCTTTTCGGTTTATAAGGGAGGTAAAGATCTTCAACCTCGCGTAATTTTCCCGCGGCTATTATTTTTTCTTTTAATTCGACGGTGAGCTTGCCCTGTTCTTCGATACTTGCAAGAACAGTTTTCTTTCTATCTTCAAGAAGTATAAGATAATTTCGGAGGTCTTCAATATTTCGAAGTTGATCTTCGTCTAATCCCCCGGTATGTTCTTTCCTGTAACGCGCAATAAACGGGACTGTCGCGCCGTCATCAAATAAACCAAAGACAGATTTTACCTGGTCTTTTTTTATGTCCATTTCTTTTGCAATCTTTTCAACAATATTCATTTCTACCCGTATTTTATTAGCTTGTCAAATCAATAACAAAGATAGATTCTTTTCAAGTTGTTTGTTTTATTTTTTTTTAGATTGGCTTTTGGGAAGAATAACCGTTGGACTGCGAAAATGGCTCCATGATGACGAGTTACGGGAAAGTGTATGCATCTCTGTGTTGAATTATGCATATAATATTTCTATTTTTATGCATAAAAGGAGTGTGTTAAATGAGAACCTGTCTCTTATACACATCTCCGAGCCCACGAGACCGTACTAGAACTCGTATGCCGTCTTCTGCTTGAAAAAA
>OMKS01001638.1_pt1 | contig 19774 bp, 21 predicted proteins | sample 1674721 | NCBI WGS metagenome assembly OMKS01 (sample SAMN06264996, study PRJEB25208) | sediment metagenome | isolation source: hot spring sediment | place: USA: California | collected 2014-09-02
GCCATAAACCGTCGCCAAACCCAGGCCGGTGCCTTTGCCAAATTTTTTGGTCGTAAAAAAAGGCTCAAAGATTTTATCGAGATGCTCTTTGGGAATTCCCGCTCCATTGTCGCTGACAGTCAGTTGCACATACTCGCCGGGGCTGGCATCAAATTTATTCTTTGAATAGGCCTCATCTACATAAACCTGATTAGTTTCAATCGTCAGCTTCCCATTTTCGCCGGCGGCATCTCGGGCATTGATGCAAAGATTTGCCAATATCTGATCAATCTGCGATTTGTCTGCAATGATCGGGGAGATATGCGCGGCCGGCTTCCAGACCAGCTCCATGTCTTCACTGATGAGCCGACGCAGCATTTTCATCATATCTTCGATGGTTTCATTTAGGTCCAAGACTTTTGGGCTGATGGTCTGCTTGCTGGCAAATCCCAGAAGCTGCTTGGTGACCTGAGCCGATCTTTCAGCAGCATTTTTGATCTGTTGTAATGGTTCAAAGAGATTGTGCGTTTCGTCAATATCCATCAGCGATAATTCGGCATAACCGGATATCACGCTGAGCATATTATTGATGTCGTGCGCTACACCGCCGGCCAGTCTGCCGATGGATTCTAATTTTTGTGTCTGAAACAGTTGCTGTTCCAGCTTTTCCTGGGCGATCTCGGCTTCTTTACGCTTTGTGATATCTTTCGTGATACTTAGCAGAAGACGCTTATCACTAGGTTTTACATAGAAATTGGTCATATCAAACCAGATTTCCCGGCCATCCTGCAACTTCATTTTCCGTTCTATAAGCGGCTCAATGGTATCTGTATGAAGCCGGAAGTCCAGTTTATCGTGAACCGAATCTCTGATGTCTTCATCATAGATCTCGGCGATATGCTTTCCCTTCAGATCGTCAACGGCTCTGCCTAGCATATTGGCGTAGGCTTGATTCACATTGACGATGACGCCTTGTTCGTCCACGAGCCGCAAGCCGCTGAAACTGTTATCCCAGATAGACTGAAAGAGCTGGAGCGATTCTTTCAGCGCTTTTTCGGCCTGCTTGCGGTTGCTGACATCAAAGATGATACTGAGAAGCAGAAGGCGATTTTCAAACGTGATCGGTCCGCTGTAAACCTCTACATCGCGTATTTCGCCGGAAGCCAGCCGATGCTTAAATTCAAAAAAAGTGCGCTGCTGACTTTTGGCTTTCTCCATCTCCTGTTTTATTTCTGGCATCGTCAGTGTATTGATCTGATTAATTTTTATTTTCAGAAGCTGTTCTTGTGTATATCCATAATATTTCACGGCAGCCGGGTTGGCATCCACGATGCTTCCGTTGTCTGGGTCAATAATGAACATCACCGCATGATTATTCTGAAACATATTTCGGTAGCGGGTTTCGCTGCTTTTCAGTGCTTCAATATAGCGCATCAGCTCGGTGGAACGCCAGACCGCATCCATGAGCAGGGTGAGCTGCAGGATATTTTCTTCGGTATAATCCTCTGATTTATTGGCCACCCCAACGACGGCCACGATCTGCTGATTTTGAATCACCGGCACGGACATCCATTTCTTTAGGTGCACATGCCCATCCGGGGTGCCTTTTTTGTAGGGGTTTTCGGCAGAAAAATCATTCACAATGATTGGCTTGCCCTGCCGCACCACCTCGCCCCAGATGCCGGTTTTGGATAAGTCATAGACGGTTTGGGGATTCATCACCGCGCATACCGGCAAAACGTTTTTAGACCAGGTATTCAGGACAAATTTTTCATCTTTTTCGCTATAGAAATAGATATAGCCGATTTTGCTTTCCGTCAGCCCGATGGCCTTATTCAGGGCATAATCGAGGAGTTCCTGCACCGATTGCGCCGGATACTGAAGAATTTCGGCAATGTTTTTCAGCCGCATCTCATTGCGTCTCCGTTCATTATCTGCATCGCGCCGCGCCCGGTTATCTCTGGCAATGACTAGAATACCCACGGCGGCTCCATCTTTTTCTGCCGGTGCACACACTGCTTCAAAAGGAATGGCAGTGCCGTCACGGGCTAGAAGCTCAATGTCAATCATTTTGGTCTCTAAATCTCCTGCTTCCCAGCTTCTGTTTTGCTGCAGAATCTCTCTCCGGTTTTTTGGGGCAATAAATTTAGACAATGGGTGTCCGGTGAGCTCTGAAGCAGAATATCCCAGCATTTCTGCGCCATGAATATTCACAAACTGAATGACACCTTCCATAGTATGATAAAGAATCAGGTCTCGGGAAGTCTCCGTCAGCAGATTCAGCCTTTCCAACAGCTCTCCATAGGCCTGCTTCAAGATTTCCGGCTCGGCATTAAGGATGGCGGACTCCAGGTCTTTGTCTAGGGGTTTATTAGAAAATGTTTTTGATGGACCGACTTTGTCTGCCAGCAAACGGAGTGTGGCAAAACATTCATATTTTTCCACGGGGCTTTTTAGAATGGCATCGATGCCCGCCTGATAAAGAATTTCCGCCCAATCCTTCGTCCGTGATAATGGCAAAACGGCAATGAACTTCGTGCGGGGATATTTTTCCCTGAAATCCTCCAGATTGGTGCTGAAATCTTTTGCGCCAAATACGGCCGAGCCAACAAATACAAATCGCGGCATGGTTTTTTGGGGAATGTCAGACCACCGGGAAAGCTTCTGCGGTTCACCCTGGGAAAAGTATTCTGCCAGATAAGCCGACAGCTTTTTGACGGTCTTTGGGGCAATACCAATGGTATATGCCTGATGATTTTGATTCATAGTGGTCTCTCCTGCGCTTATCCTATGGCGCGATCCATTCTAAGGTTTATGTGTTTTTTATAAAGCATTGTTTGCGCCGTAAAGCGCCTGATGAAGTTTTTGCGCCACTTTTTTTAGGGAGAGGGGCTTCTCGATGAAATGAGTCCTTGCTTCTAAAACACCATGCTCAGAGATAATATCTGCCGTGTATCCCGACATGAAAATTACTTTCATTGCCGGATGGAGAAGCTGTATCTTTTCTGCCAGCTCTTTTCCATTCATTTCAGGCATAATCACATCGGTGAGTAGAAGGTGGATATGCGTCTCTTTTTCCGCCAGCGCCTCTTGCGGTGAATTGGCGGCCTTAAAAATTTCCCGAATATCGTTATAATGGGCATCCTCCGGCGCCATATCGTCCAGTAGCATCTCGGAATAGCCCAAAATCACGCTGAGCATATTATTAAAGTCATGGGCCACGCCGCCGGCTAGCCGTCCCACCGATTCCATTTTTTGCGCCTGCTCAAATTGTGCCTTCAGTAATTTCTGCTCTTTTTCTGCTGCTTTGATAGCGGTGATATCCTGAAAGGTCCCCTGCACCTTGATGATTTGTCCGTCGGCATCCCGCACCGCCTCGCCAATGGTTCTGACCCAGACCCGGCTGCCGTCTGCGGCGATGATCTCCAGCTCTTCATCATAGGGAATCCCCTGTTCAGCACAGCGTGTAAAGACTTCTGTAACTCGGACCTGCCATTCGGGTGCATAAAACTGTATTCCTTCTGAGACTGAGGGCGATAAACCCCGTGGCATTTTGTGTATATCGGCCACCGTATCGCTCCAGAACGAGATATTCGTCGCCAGGTCCACCGACCAGCTGCCGATCTTGGCTCTCTCTCCGGCTATTTTGTACAATTGTACATTCTCAGCAAGCCTGTCTTCACTGATTTTAATGGTATTGGCCATTTTTCTTTGCCGGTTATAGAGCAACACAATCCCCAAAAGAATGCCAATCTCCTCACCCATAAGTGTAAAAAATACCTGTTCTTCGCTGGAGAAGCTGTGCGTTTCCTCTGTATAATCCAGGCGTAGAACACCCAAGCCTTTTCCCTGAAACCGGAGGGGAATGGCAGCCACCGATTTCAGGTCAAGCTGCTGTATATTTTGTTCCGAGATGAGCTCGGTATGTCGGCAGTCTTCAATTAAAATCAGATTCTGCGTCGTGTAACAGTGTCCCGAAATACCCACATTTACCGGCTGAATATCCGAAATAAGATTTTTTCGGGGCGCCCCGAGGAGCTGATCGCTGATGAGTCCGTTGGCCTCTTCATCGTAAATCAAAATGCTGGCCCGGTCAACTTCCAGATATTCCGGAATAATATGTGTGGCCTTGTGAATAATCGGTCCCAGAGCCAAATCTCCCTGTAATGAAACAATCAGTTGATGTAAAAGCTGGAGATAACGCTGACACGGGTCAGAAGAAAATTCTCTCTCAGTCCGTTTCATAAGCAATTCCTTTTATTGATGCGCCCAAGGCCTGGCGCTTATTTTCTGAATTGTTTAAACATCCATCTCACATCGCACCACTATACAATATATCAATTCCTGATGGTAATTACAAGGTGGTGAATGGAAATAAAATTGCGCGCCCATCACTGTTTTTTTTAAATCACATCTGTCCAAAATAAATTTTTGCCATATAGAAATTAGATTATACTGCTTGCCTTAATCCAGCCCCTTACAAATTGGGGAAAAAGAAGATTGTGTTTGAAGGTGGAAAAGAGACATGGCGCAATGAGGAGCATAAAACTTAATCCTGTGATAATAATTTTAAGACGCACAGTTGCTGAGTTTATCACAAAGCTCGTTTTCCACGTCTCCCCCGACCTCGTGAAAGAATATTTCACAGGGTGTGACAGCCCCGGTCACTGATTTGTCAGCCGACGGACCTGTCCGTCCCCTAACGGACCAAGCCAAAATTAAGAAGGAAATGATAGATGCAATGAACGAAAAATTTTGGGATTAAAAGAGAATTCACGACTCTAATCTTTTAGTGCATTGTAAACAAAATAATGAAATTAGCTTTCCGGATTATTTTGGACAGCGGTGAAATAACACCTAAATTCGGTATGAACGAGCAGAAATAAACCTGCCCGTTTATAACAGGAGCTATTACATGACACCACAGCATTTTATCAAAAACATTGAGTTTTCAAAAGTTTTGAAATTGGATAGTCTGGTCGATTATGAAGAAGGAACAGTTGTAAGTCGAACATTATCTCAAGCAAAATCACAGAGTATGACATTATTTGCTTTTGATAAAGGCGAAGGAATGAGTTCGCATTCTTCTAGTGGAGACGCTTTGGTTTACATTTTAGACGGTGAAACTGAAATAACTATTGCAGAACAAAAATTTAATCTAAAAAAAGGCGAGACAATAGCAATGCCATCTGGAAAACCACATGCCTTATTAGCTACTGAAAGGTTTAAAATGCTTTTATTTGTGATATTCAAATCAAGTTAAATTCTTGCATTTTAATAAAAGAATAGAAAATTACAACACCATTCCCATATTTTTCTTAAAATTCTTGTTATCAGTTAGAACGATATACGGTGTATCGTTTAAATATTCATTAATATTTCAGGTGCTTTATTTACAACGGGTTAAAAGATTAAACTGAGAACCCTCTGATCTCATATTTCAAAACCCTGTAAATTAAGTATTGAAACGAGATGAAATAGCGCCTTTACGAAAGATAAAGATTTTTAGAAGTCTCTTTTTGCAATATATTTTCGAGCAGGGAAAAATCGTGTGGACTTGAGCCACTATTTATTTTTCATTCGTTCAAAAAAAATTATAGATTTAGCTGCGCAATTGTATTTAGCGCTGGCTATAATGGCATTTTGCGCGGTCTGCTGTGTGACTCAGACTAGCGAAGCGCAAGTAGAGGATCTTTCTAAAATGCTGAAAATGAAAAATGGTAGATAATCTTAGCTGAGGAAGGAGATACAATGGTTCATATGGTTTATTGTGATGAAAAAGAGAAAGTTTTGGAAAAATTCTCAGTGGTGAGCGAACGATGCTTGTTCGCGGGGCAGCCGGCAGGAAAATCCCCCATAGACGGGTTTTACAGGAGAAACGCTCTACTTACTGGAAAAGGGCAGCGCACTTATCAGCGCCATTCTCAATAAAAATCAGGATAAGCTTAATTTATCTGAGAAAGAAAAGACGCGTTGGCATAAGAAGGCGCTCTGTCTCGTGGAGTTTTCTTCAGTCCATAAGATTGATCCGACGCAGTTTGAGCGGCAAGCTAATATGGATGATTGGCTTATTCTTGAGAAAATTGACGATATGGTCGTGGGCTTGAGCATTCCCTATAACTAAGAAAATAGTCGGTTTTAAAAGTAAATCATACTGAAAATATTTGAGATATATGGGTTTAGATATTATTCAATGCCGGCCAGCTTGTGCTGCCTGTTGTATTGTCATCTCCATCTCTTCGCCGCTGCCAGGAATGCCCAATGGCAAGCCTGCCGGAATTCCCTGTGTCAATCTCGATGAGCTTCAGCGCTGCAAAATTTATGATTCTATAGATTACCCCCTTGTCTGCCGTAATCACAAAGCTTCACCTGAGTTTTGCGGAGAGACAAAGGAAGAAGCGATGGAGAGATTGGGTGAATTGGAGAGACTGACACAAAATGATGATCTGCATTTGCGGCAATCCCTCATTGTGTTATTAGGCAGTAAGGAATTATAAAGAGATAATAATAATGAAGATAAATGATATATTTTCTGCGTTTGTTGATAAGATACAGTTGATGATTGCGCTATGATAAAAAACTCTAATTCTGCCAGAAATCTTTTAAAACATTTTAATCATTACTCGCTTCAAATAATATTTTGGATAGAAATTTCCACACTTATTTTCCTTGTTTTTGTTCTCTGGCTTGACGAGTTGCTTGACCTTCCACATCTGCTTCTTGTGGCTCAAAAAACACCAGTCAATTGGCAGGAAGCGCTTTTGGAACGACTCTTGGTCGCCATCATTGGCGGCTTAATGGTCTGGTCAACCCATTTTCTCTTAAAAAAAGCCGACATCTTGAGGGTATTTTAGCGGTGTGTTCATCCTGTAAAAAAATAAGACATTCCCTAGGCCACTGGATGCAGATAGAATCATACATAGGCTCCTATAGTGAAGCAGAGTTTAGCCACGGTTTATGTCCAAATTGTCTCAAAGAACTATATCCTGAATATTATGAAAAGATTAAAAATAAATTAGAATAGTATCTGCTGAGAAAAACCATGAACGCTATCTTATTAAATAAAAATTTCAGCGCCGGCGCATATTTTACCGCTTTCGCCGCTTTTCTGCTGATGATGATTTTGCTTTTATTGAACCACAGCTCCGACCCATTTCATGAGTGTTTGAATCTGGAAAAGGAGAAATCAATTCCTCTCTTTGTCAGCGTTTACTTTTTTCTGGATTTTGTGCTGGTGACCGGCTGGCTGCTGGGTTGGCCGGGCATCATATCTATTCTAAAAATAGAAAAAAACAGGCTGCTTCAGGGACTTTTTGTTGGCGGTATCTTAGGACCGCTTTTGGATTATGCCGAAACAATGCTATCCATAATCATTATGCTGCAAGATCAAAGCGATAAACTTACTCAAAATACACTTTATCAGGTTTGGAGCTGGCTCAGTGGACTTAGTTATCTTATTCCCTATATTACAGCGATGGCGCTTGGCATAGTTTTGCTGAAGAAAATTATATCAATGCGCTGGGTCGCATGGATATGTATGCTGGGCTTGCCTTTAGGATTTTTTGGCTATTTATGGCCGCTGACAGAAAGCGTGACCTATCTTTGGTGGCCGCTATGGTTTTTATCCTTAGGAATATTTGCTGCCAGGAGCTAAAAAGATATTAAACAATTAGTTAATAAATTTTAGAAAGGTGAAAAATGGGACTCGCGATTCATTATAACGGAGGTCTGGCTAAACCGGAATTGCTTCTGAAACGCATTGAGGAGCTGGCAGATTTTACATTAGTGGACGAGAGTTTGTACTGGGAAACCGGGGATGAAAAGCAGCTTCGGCAAAAAATGGGTTTTCTGGCTAAAATGATTAACAATATGGAGACAGCCCTCAATTTTTTCCCAAAGAAAGAAGGTGAAAATAGTGAGGAATATGTCGTTCGCATTGCCCGTAAAGTTATTCTCAAAAACAAACGGGAAGAAGAGCAGGAGAGGAAAACTGATTCTGTTGATGACAAGGAGGAAGAATATTGAGTTGGTTTTATTTGATTATTGCCGGAATTTTTGAAATCGGCTGGCCGCTGGGCTTAAAACTTTCCCAAACAATGGCGACGAAGCTGCCGGGAATCATCATAGCAGCAGTGGCTATGAGCTTCAGTGGGCTTTTTCTCTGGCTGGCGCAAAAAAGCATTCCCATCGGCACGGCTTATGCGGTTTGGACCGGTATCGGCGCCACGGGAACGCTCCTGGTGGGTATCCTTTTTTTTGGCGATTCAGCTAGTATTGGACGTATGCTTTCCGCAAGTCTGATTATTATCGGCATCATCGGCCTGAAGCTGTTTAATTGAACATATGCTATAAAAATAAACTTAAATTGAAAGGGTTAGCCTGAAATAGTGCTTTCAGGGTGTGATTTGCTTTTTTTGAGGAGGAAGATGTGAAGAAAAAGGAAGCCGGGACAATAATCCCATTCGCAATCAGAATTTTCTTTTCAATTTTTATAACCACCGCGGCCATTTATTCAGGGGATCATTGGAAAGGTCTGCTTTTCGATTATGCCATTACTCAAATCGTTCCCTATGAAGGGGGATACTGGTTTGCCACCGGCAATTCTGGCGCTCTTCGCTATGATTTGGCATCTCAGCAATGGTTTCGCTACAATAAAGACAATGGTTTTTTTAATCAGAATCATACGATTAATGATATGAAAATTATGCTGAATAAAGTCTGGTTTGCCACAAACTACGGTATCTACACCTGCACTATTACGGGAAGCGGCTGGCAGCAGCATCTCCTGCCCGGCGGCTATATGCCCAACTGGATTCGGGGATTTGATACTCATGCTGATACCGTCTGGATTGCTGCATTTACCGGACTGCATATTTATGCTCAGTCAACGGGTCAGTTTACTTTTTTTGATATCAGCCTGCCAGGAAATTATCAAACCAGTTATACTACTACGATCGCAGCCAGTGATAGCTTTGTCTGGATAGGAACAGATGACGGCGTTTTTCGTTATGATTGTTCCAAACCCTTATCAGACCCTGCCGCAAGAGCTTATTTTGGCAAAGCCAATGGATTTGATACGGCGTCGGATCTGGTTATGTGTCGAACGATAACAATCGGGGAATCCGGCGTTTGGTTTGGGCTTGAGGAATATACTCCATCTACATCGCCGAATTACTGTCTTGGCGGGCTTTTTTACAAGCAGGGAGAGCATTGGGAAAGCTATGATCAGAGCAACGGGCTTACAGCGCCGGGAATTCATTTTATCCGCATATTTGAGAATCATCTGTATGCAGCCCTTTTTCACTATGTAAATGGTGTCAATTTCGATGGTGCGGGTCTGCTGGAAATGGATCTTGCGACCGGTGACTTAAGAATTCTGAATTCTGAAAACTGGCACGTCGAAACAGACAATATCAGGGCGTTTTATTGCAGTAATGGTGATACGCTGATTGGAACCGAAGAAGGGCTTTATACCAATCATCTTGCGATACGGGATATGAAACCCTTTGACGAGCCAGCCTGCTTTGCAGTGCGAAATCTGGGCGCTGGCTCTGTTGAAGTTCGCATCGCTCCGGTTCATCTGGCCACAGAATATGCTCTTTTCTACGGCTCAGACCCACACCAGCTTTCAGATACCCTCATCCTGGCGGCGTCTCAGGATACCATTGAACTGCCTTATCCTCAAGAGACGATCTATTTCAAAGCCGCGGGAATGAATGAAAACGGTTTCGGGCCGGTCACAAGGGACCTGCTGGCTTGTGTGATTTCACCATCTGATAATCCCATCCTTTTGGTTCAGGCCTTTCATAAAGAGATAGCTGAAAATACTTACAATTATGTGATTCAGTATGGGGAAGCTATTTATCATCATGGCTTTGGATTTGATTCTGTGACAGATCAGATATTGACGGTGGATTCGCTGCTTTTAAACGAATATGAGGCGGTGAATTGGATCGCTGGCGCTGACCAGGAGAGTCTGAATGAGACCAGCAAATCGGCAATCCGTAGATTTCTTGAGAACGGGGGCAAACTGTTTATCTCAGGTTCGCAGATTATAGAAAATATTTCCGGCACCGGCGCGGATCCGACCTTTTTCAATAGCTATCTTAAAGCTGTATGGAAGAAAAGCAATACGGCCACTTATCTTGTAAATCCCGTTGATGGCAGCAGCTTCGCCGGGTTAGGGGACCTTGAATATGGCAATGGGGACGAAGCTGCTTATCCGGTATCGCGGCCAGATGGTTTTCGCCCGGTCAGCGGCGCCATTCCCAATCTATTGTACGCTGATCGAGACTCGGCAACTTATGGCTCTGCCGGACTGCAATACATTGGATTATTTGGAGATTCCTCAGAAGAGGGCGCTTTGGTCTATCTGGGCTTTCCTTTTGAAACCATCTATCCGGAAGCACATCGCTTTACCGTGATGGGGAGGATTCTTTCTTTCTTTGATTTTGAGGTGACATCCATAGAAAATGATGAGCAGCTATCCCGTTTTGAATTGAAACAAAATTATCCCAACCCCTTCAATGCAGCCACAATGATTGAATATGAGCTCTCAGAGCTGAGCGAAGTTCGGCTTATTATTTGGGATATTGGGGGGAATCAGCTCAGGCTATGGAATTTTCCAAATCAAAACGCCGGATACCATCGTCTGAGATGGGATGGTCGTAGCGAAGATGGCCGACAATTAGCCACGGGAGTCTATTTTTACCAGATTCAGGTCGGCGGGCTCTCACAAATAAAAAAAATGGTCTTTATCAAATAAAGATTGAAAGAATAGAAAGATAGTATGAAAGCGGTCTGGAAAAAAATGAAAAGCGCCTATATCTGCCGAAGGCTGAACCCGTTGCCATTCAGGTGCCGCCGATGAAGTTTTTCACAATCAGCGGGCAGGGGAATCCCAATAATGACTTTTTTGCCGAATTTATTGGCATACTTTAATCAATTTCGTATGGCGTTAAGATGAGCCATAGAAAGGGAATCGCGCCGGCAAACTATTTTGAATATGCAGTTTATCCTTTGGAAGGCGTTTGGAATATCGCTGATGAATCAATATGGATTGAAGGTGCCGCTCTCGATAAAGAGAATCTGAAATTTATGCTGATGATTCGCCAGCCCGATTTTGTGGATGAATCCTTCGCGACGGAAATCCTATTGTTTACGAAAAAGAAAAAGCCCCATCCACTTTTAGAGAAAGTGCTGTTTGAATCGATTGTAGAGGGGCTGTGCGTCCAGATGCTCCATCTGGGAAGCTACGACAGCGAGCCAGCAAGCTTTGCAAAAATGACAGATTTTACTGCATCGCAGAATCTTAAACGAATTGGTCATACCCATCGAGAAATCTATCTTTCTGACCCGCGCAGGTCTGTATCGGAGAAACTAAAAACGGTGTTGCGTTTCAGGGTTGAATCCCCTGCTAACAGTTGATTAAAAGCAAAATGAAAACACACTGATGAAAACGATGATGATTGCTCACTGTGGCCACCTGAGCTCAATACATTCAGAAAAATGTCCGGTGTGCGGCACCCTGAAAAGTGAATGGGTACACTAACTTCTTCATTTTTAATAGACAAACTTTTGTGCTGGCAATGAACAAGATATTAAACCGGCAGGTCGAAAGGCCGTGATTCTCGTTTGTTCTTGAAATTAAATTAAAAAACAGAGGAAAATAAAAAATATGGAAGAAATAAAACGTAAAACTGTCACCCTCCTCGGCGCCACGGGGCTCATTGGTTCGCATCTCTTGGATTTATTAGTTCAAGATGAGACTATTGAGAAAATTTATGTGCCACTCCGCCGAGAAATGAATTTTTCCCATAAAAAAATAGAATCGACAGTCATTGATTTTGCCAATAAAAAGGCACTTTGTCAGATGATTTCCCCAAGTGATGCTGTCTTTTGCGCTGTAGGGACAACGATAAAAAAGGTCGGTGGTGATCTGGAGCTTTATCGTAAAATAGATTTTGATATTCCGCTGAATGCCGCTCGTTGTTGTTTAGAAACGGCTTGCCCACATTTTCTGCTGGTTTCGTCGGTGGGCGCTGACAGCCAATCCAAAAACTTTTACCTGAAACTGAAAGGCGAAACAGAAAATGCTCTGATTGCGCTGGATTTACCCGCCCTTTCCATTTTCCGACCCTCTATGCTTTTGGGAAAAAGAGCGGAATTTCGCTTTGGTGAATCTGTGGGGCAAGCTCTGATGCCGCTTTTTTCTTTTCTGATTCCCTCAAAATATCGCCCCATTCAAGCCCGAACTGTGGCACAGGCAATGATTCAATATTCCAAAAAAAATTTGTATGGAGCTCATTATTATCATTTTTCAGAGATGATAAACCTTGATTTGCCAGAATGAATTAAAATTAATTTTATTATGGCTATCTGGCTGAAAAAACAGGAAATAATAAATTTGCTTTTGTTTTGCAAAGTCCCTAGCTTGCTTTATGAAGATTACACAGAAGGATTCTAAATGAGCAGGGAAAAAATACTGATAAGATTTCTAAGTTATTTTTTTATTGCCCTGATCGTTGGAGTCATGGTAAGCTTTTTGTGGAGCTTTGTGTTTCACCAAAGCCCTGTCATTAACTGGGCAAGATCAATCGGATTAGCTGCAATTTTGGGAGTAATTGTGGCAAATTACGAGACATAGCAAAAATATTTTTCTTAATAATACTGGAAAAATATATGAATTATTTATAGTTTGAATCTATGAAAAAGGAGCAGCTATGGAAGCAAATATGACAACAGTATGGGTTCTTGCCATCGCAGTTAGCATCATTATGGTGACTGTTGCGTGGAAGAGGACAAATGCCGGAACCGTGGTTTACGCACTGCTGTTTACGGTGGCGGGCATTGTTAATTTTTACTTTGCCCTGCATAAACCACAAATTTACTGGGATTATGCCAATCTAAAGCCGATTTTTCTATATAAAAGCTTCATCGAAGGCTTTTTTAGCCAGCATACCAAGCTGATAGTGAGCTTAATTGCTGTATTTCAGTTGGTAATTGGTTTCGGCCTGGCAACCCAGAATGGCCTGAAAAAATTCGCCGCCGCAGGTGCGATTCTTTTCCTAGTCGCCATTGCTCCTCTTGGTGCTGGCTCAGCTTTTCCATCTACGCTGATTATGGCTGCTGGCGCTTGGATTTTGATGCGCAGGACATCTTAAATCACGAATTCCTTCAGAATAATTCTGTATAAAGTAATCTTTTCGGAAATTACCGCATATTGAAAATCGCAATGACGAATTGGAATATGTCGAATGATAAAGAAAATTTTGTCTTAAGTTGATATGATACGGAAGGGATGAAGGGCAAATCGATTGAATCACAGCGGATCATCCATTTTAGAAAACAATGACATTCTGTTGCGTCCGTTTATAGCAAAAGATGCCGAGATGATGTATCAAAACTGGTGCAGCGATCCAGAAGTAACGCGCTTTCTGACTTGGCTGCCCCATAAAAATCTTGATGAAACGCGCACTATTCTGCAATCATGGCTGCATTCCTACCGCAGACCCGACTTTTATCACTGGGCTATCGAAATAAAAAAAATCGCGCAGCCCATTGGCTCTATTGGTGTTGTTAACTTAAATGAAATTAACGAGATGGCTGAACTTGCTTATTGTATAGGCAAAGTCTGGTGGGGAAAAAAGATTGTCGTCTCGGCATTAAAACTCATGATTCCCTATCTCTTTGATACAATTGGATTTGAAAGGCTGCAGGCAATACACTTTACTGAGAATAGCGCCAGCGGTCGAGTGATGCAAAAAGCGGGAATGCAGCATGAAGGCACTCTGCGGAATTATATCAAAGCCAAAGAGAGCCACCTTGTTGATTGTGAAATCTATGCAATTTTAAAAGGAGATATCGTTTTGTGAGTCCTTGTAAAAGCGCTCTTTTGCCAGTTTTTACGCTCAGGTTCATTGTGACTGCGCATTTTTCTTTTGCGTCATCTCCATCACTCTTTTTGGTATTGCGGCCTGAAAGCCATTTTCTTAAAAATCAAATTAGCTCGTCAGGTGCCGGTTTTGATTGGCGTTTTTGTCTTTTGAGGCGCTTTATGGCGGCGGTGCTTTCACTCTCAAGCCCGATGGTTCATTGTTCCAGATTCCTGTTAGCGTGCAGGAATATTCGCCTTTTACAGACTTTCTCATTCCGAGGACTATTCTTTTTGTCGTCTTTGGAATCATTCCCATTCTGCTGGTTTGGCTATTGATTAAAAAGTCGGAATCTGCATTTTTAGAAAGGTTGAATCTATTTACAGGCTATTATTATGGTTGGACTTACACAGTTTACACCGGATTTGCCCTCATTATCTGGATTGCTGTGCAGACACGAATATTTAATGTGGTTGACCGGCTGCATACTATCTACACTTTCTATGGAATTGTTTTGGCGCTAGTGGCGCTGCTGCCATCTGGGCGAAAACTTTAATTCATAAAGATAATAAATAAATCGGAATACAAATTTGGGAGGAAATATGAGACGATTAACGGAAGTGGAAATTGGTGAGCTGAAATTGAATGGCTGTACAGCGGAGGAGTGGAGCCGGATTGAGGTCAGCGAAGATTTTACTGCGGAAACCTTTCGCTATGTCCACTTTTATGGCAACGTTAAAATCGGTTCGCAAAATGGCACTGTGCAGCTTTTTGGCGGGATTGCAAGACGAGCCGGCATCTATCACGCTGTGATTCACAATTGTGAAATCGGCGACAACTGCTTTATCCACAATGTCTATAACCATATGTCAAATATGCAGATAGCAGACAATGTGATCATTTACAACGTGCAGATGATTGCCAATGAAGGCGAAAATAGTTTTGGCAATGCAGAACCGGTCGCTTTGCTGGATGAAACTGGAGGCCGGCAAATATTAATGTATGATCAGCTCTCGGCACCGCTGGCTTATGTTATGACGCTTTACCGCTATCGTCCAAAACTCATTTCCGGCCTGGAAAAAATTATCAGGGAATATGCAAAATCCAAACGAAGCACAAAAGGCTATATTGGCTCAAATTGTACTATTCTCAATAGCGGCGCCATAAAAAATATGTGGATTGGAGAGCACTGTCATATTGAAGGCGCCCGTAGTATGGAAAGCGGCTCCATCATCAGCAAAAAAGAAGCGCCTGTTACCATCGGCAGCAATGTGATTCTAAAGAAATTCATCATTCAGTCAGGCAGCAGCGTTACCGATGGCGTCATTCTCAATCACTGCTTTGTGGGGCAGGGTTGCGAGCTTTCCCGCAATTATTCTGCTGAAAATTCTGTCTTTTTTGCCAATTGCCAGGGCTTTCATGGAGAGGCATGTTCCATATTTGCAGGACCTTATACGGTAACACATCACAAATCTACACTGCTCATCGCCGGTATGTTCAGCTTTCTCAATGCCGGCTCAGGTTCAAATCAGAGTAATCATATGTACAAGCTGGGTCCCATTCACCAGGGCGTGGTGGAGCGCGGCTCAAAAACCACCAGCGATTCTTACCTGCTCTGGCCGGCGAAAATCGGTCCCTTTACACTGGTGATGGGGCGGCATTATAAAAATTCCGACACCTCTGAGCTGCCTTTTTCCTACTTGGTGGAGCGGGATGATAAATCCTGGCTGGCGCCTGCCGTCAATCTGCGCAGTGTGGGAACCGTCCGTGATGCTATGAAATGGCCCAAGCGAGACAAGCGCACCGATCCGCAGCTTCTGGACAGTATTAATTTTAATCTGCTCAGTCCCTACACCATTCAAAAGATGGAAAAAGCCATCACCATTCTCAAGAATTTGCAGTCCGTCACCGGTGAAAGTTCAGATGAATTCATTTTTCACAATACCATTATCACCAACAGTTCACTTCAACGAGGTATTGAACTTTACACAATTGGGATTGATAAGTTTTTGGGAAATTCAGTTATAACCCGGCTCAAAAAAAATGCCTGGAAAAATATAGAAGAGTTGCGCAGTCTGATGGCGTCCGATTCAGAAACAGGAACAGGTGAATGGATTGACTTGGCCGGTTTGATTGCGCCAAAAGAGGCTGTCTATCAGATTTTGGATGAAGTGGAGGCGGGAAAACTGCCTAAGCTTTTGGCAATCGAAGCTAAATTTCGCAGCTTGCACGAACGCTATTACGATATCGAGTGGAACTGGTCTGCCGGCTTGCTGGAAAGGCGACTGGGCAAAAAGGCAGAAGAGCTCACAATAAAAGACCTGATTCAGCTCATCGAGCGCTGGAAAAACAGTGTGGTTTCCCTGGACAAAATGCTGTATAGCGATGCGAAAAAAGAGTTTTGCCTCAGTTCAATGACTGGTTTTGGCGCCGATGGAGATGACAAAATCCGCGAATCTGACTTTGAAGCGGTAAGGGGAAAATTTGAGACCAATAGCTTTGTGAAGGAAATCCATTCCCATATCGCCAGAAAGAGCGCTTTGGCAGATTCAGTGATTGAAGATTTGCGCAGCTTGCCTTCAAAATAGTGATGAAAAAATGAGCTAAGAAATGAATACAAAGATGATTTGGGTTGAGAATCTGAGCAAAAAATTCGGGGAGCTTACGGCGGTGGACAATCTCAGCTTTGAGGTCTGTAAAAATGAGATATTTGGACTGCTGGGACCCAATGGCGCCGGAAAATCAACTACCATCAATATGCTTTGCGGCCTGCTTGAACCTTCGTCAGGAAAAATCCATTTTGCAGAAGGACTCAATCGCAGCGCTATCGGTTATTGCCCGCAGGAAAATATCTTTTATCCCAAACTGACTTGCTTGGAACAGCTCCTTTTTATCGGGCAGCTCTATGATATTTCTCAAAAACAGGTGAAGAAAAATGCTGAAATGCTTCTGGAAATGATGGGGCTCAACGGTAAGCAAAATACACTGGCAGGCAAATCTTTCCGGTGGAATGAAACGGCGACTCAATATTGCTTTGGCGCTAATTCACGATCCGGAAATTGTCATCCTCGATGAGCCGGAAGCAGGCTTGGACCCCCAGAGCCGTGTATTGGTACGGGATTTTATCAAGGATATTGGCAGATTAAAAACCGTCATTCTGACCACCCATAATATGGATGAAGCCGACCGTCTTAGCGATCGGGTAGCCATTATTGATCACGGCAAACTTCTGCTGCTGGACACTCCGGAAAAGCTGAAGAAACAGATAGGTGAAGGTGATTTGCTGGAGCTTATCTTTGAGAATGGCGCCGTCCAGGAACCTTTTATCAGTCAGCTTGAGGCGATGCAGCTCGATGTGAGTCCCCGCGGTGAAGCGTTGTTCATTCGACATCGGGATATTCTCTGCTTTCTGCCGGATATCCGCCAGACGGCTGATGAGCATGGCTTGAACATTCTGGAAATGAAGCTGCGGGAAAATACACTGGAGGATGTTTTCATTCACCTGACGGGAAGGGGGCTGCGCGCATGAAAATCCTCGCGCTGATCATAAAAAGCCTCAAAGAACAGTATCGCAGTATCTGGGTGCTGCTCCTCACCATTTCGATGGGACCTTTTTTCATCTTTGTCTATTAGCTCATTATCGAAAGTACAGAAATTCGTTATGATATTTTGCTGCTCAACGATGATGCCGGATTCATACAGGATAGCCAGACGGTGAATTATGGAAATGTTCTCTTAAGCTATCTTGAAAATTCCCATCTGGAGCTGGGCGCCATCCCATTTTCGGTGAAGGCCTGTTCTGACAGGATCAAAGGAGAGGAAGCGCTGAAAAATAAGCATGCTGATGCGCTTATCATTCTCGACAGCGGTTTTACGAAGGCATTGCTGGCTCAGGCAGAGAATCCGGCAGCGCCATCGGCAAAGGTGGAATATGTTGGCGACCTGACCAATACCAATTATCTCATCAGCGCGGTCTGGGCTAATGAACTAATGACCGAGTTTGTTCTGGATATGACCGGTTCAAAAAGGGTTCTCACCGTGTCGGAAACGGCATTGGGGCAATCGGCTTCTATAGGTGATTTCGAAATGATGGTGCCGGGGCTGCTCATTATTTCCCTGATTATGCTGATGTTTCCCGCCAGCATTGCCTTTGTGGCGGAAGTGGAGCACAAAACCATGCTGCGTCTGAAGCTGAGCCGCCTTTCTACAGGAGAATTTCTCTTTGGTATCAGCTTCGTTCAAATCTGGCTTGGATTGCTTTCCATTTTTCTTACGCTGCTGGTGGCGCTGGCGCTGGGTTTTACGATTCACGGCTCGCTGTGGCTGATGATTTTCATATCAGCCCTCACCAGCCTGAGTATAATCGCTTTCAGTCTCATCATCGCGGCCTTCACCAAATCGGCCAATGAAGTGTTGGTTGCCGGCAATTTCCCCATGTTTCTCTTTATGTTCTTTACCGGTGCGGCGTTTCCTTTGGAAGGCAAGACCCTGTTTAGCATCGCCGAATATCCTATTACGTTTCAGGGGCTGATGAGTCCAACCCATGCCATTTCCGCCCTGAATAAAACTTTGGTGATGGATATGGGGCTGACAGATATTTTGAGGGAAATCACGGCGCTGCTTCTGCTCACGGCACTCTATTTTGTGATTGGCGGATATTTTTTCAGCAAAAGGCACTTAAACCTGCGTTAGGCTTAAAAAAAGATGGAAGAGAGGGTAAAATTGGCTAATATTCAGCTATGATTTGCCAGCGATTGCAATTGCTTTTATCCAATTATTTAAACGGAGTAATATGTTAGCGCTTTTACTCTATCTTTTTTTGGCTCTTTTCGTCTCTTTCACATGTTCGATAATGGAGGCGGTTCTTTTATCGGTGCCCCAGAGTTTTCTATATGCACAAAAAGAGGCGGGCGCTGCCTGGTCTAAGCTGATGATTGAATTAAAATCCAATGTGGACCGTCCGCTCTCTGCAATACTTTCGCTGAATACCGTTGCTCATACAGTTGGCGCTGCCGGAGTGGGAGCTCAGGCTGTAAAAGTCTTTGGAGAAGCCTATTTTGGGCTGGCTTCAGCAATTTTGACCATTTTGATTTTAGTGATAACTGAAATTATTCCCAAAACCATCGGCGCAAAATTTTGGCGGGGTCTGGCCCCTTTTTCCACCAGAGTGATTCGATTTATGATTGTTATCAGCTATCCTCTCGTGCTTATGTCGGCATATATCATCCGTCTTTTTGCTTCGAAAGAGGATGGCCAGACGGTGAGCCGTGAAGAGATTTTGGCATTGGCCAGCATTGGTGCCATAGAAGGGATATTTGTCGAGAAGGAATACAAGATTATCCAGAATCTGCTGCGCCTTAAGAATGTGAAAGTTACGGAGATTATGACGCCCAGAGTGGTTATGGCTACAGCCGATGAGTCACAGCCGCTGTCTGAATTTCTCAAAAATAAACGCTACCTGAAATTTTCACGCATTCCGGTTTTTGCTGACGATGAAGAAAATATCACCGGCTATGTTTTTCGGCAAACGATCCTGGAAAAGCTGGCCGAAGACCACCACACGATGCGCTTGGGGGAGCTGCGCCGGGATATTGTCGTTGTGCCCTATACGCAAACCCTTTTTCATGTTTGGGAAAAGCTGCTGGAAAAGCGTGAACATATTGCCTTAATTATTGATGAATATGGTGGTGTTGATGGTATTGTGACAATGGAAGATATTATTGAAACACTCTTGGGAATGGAAATTGTGGATGAAAAAGACACAATTACTGATATGCAGAAATTTGCCCGGGAGCGCTGGAAACAAAGGCAGGCCAAATATACTTTCCTGACAGACGGGAATCTCAGCTCATCTGACAGTGAAAAACCATAAATAAAATAGACAGGAGAATGATTCGGATTGAGAATGCCATCTGTTTTGC
>OMKS01001639.1_pt1 | contig 19763 bp, 13 predicted proteins | sample 1674721 | NCBI WGS metagenome assembly OMKS01 (sample SAMN06264996, study PRJEB25208) | sediment metagenome | isolation source: hot spring sediment | place: USA: California | collected 2014-09-02
GCAGTGGTGCTAAACTCTGGGATGATTTGGTATGTTTCGCTCAAAAATACTCCAAACTCTTCTGGTTTGAGTAGATCAAAGATAATCTTGCTTTGCTCCAAATCGGGACACGCAGGATAACCAAAACTATATCTAGCCCCGTTGTATCTATTCATCCTTACATCTCGCAAAGTCACCCCTTCATCATCTCGCACTATTCCCAAATCCAATCTCACTTGTTTGTGTACTACTTCAGCTAACGCTTCTGCAAGCTCTGCTCCAAAGCCATGAAATAGGTTGTACTCTAGATACTCCCCTTTGTTGTAAAGCTCTTGTTCATACTCACTAAAGCGACTCCCTATACTCACACAAGTAAGGGCGATGACATCATCCTTGTCGCTTCTAAAAAAATCGCTAAGTGCTCTATGTGGAGCTTTGCGTTGTCTTGGAAATTCAAAAGTGTAGGGCTTTTGCCTATCTTGGAGGATGTGGAGTTTGTTATCTTCGCTTCTACACTTGTAGTATCCATAGAGTACAATTGGCTCATACAGGTTAGATTCAAGGATGATTTTTTTTATCCTCTCATAAGCTGGATAGACCTTCTCATCTAAAATTTTTTGATACTTTTCGTGAGGTTGTCCTGCTCTTTTGTATCCCCAATGGAGTTTAAAGAGGTTTCTTTTGTTTATCCACGGCTCAACGATATCAAAAGTTACTATCTCTTTTGGGATAACCCTTCTACCCCAAAATGGTGGCGATGGGATATCGACAAGACTTGGCATTTGTATCTCACTTAAAGGGGGGATAATCACCTCTTTTTTAGCTTCTGTTGGTTCTGTGTGCGCTATCAAATCGCTAGGTAATTTATCGTTAAGCTCATCGGTTTTGCCATTATTGAAATCTTCGATTCTACTCATAGCTAGTACACCATCAAAGGCATCACGGCAGTAAAATATAGCTCCACTATAGATAGGGCGACAAAAGTCATCGACAAAACTCCGTGTTAATGCAGCCCCTCCTAAAAGTACAGGTATCTTAATCCCTAAACGCTCAAGTTCTTCTAGGTTGTCTTTCATGACAGCAGTTGATTTGACTAGTAACCCGCTCATCCCTATAGCATCAACATTGCCTTTGTTTATCTCTGCTAGGTACTCTTCTAGTTCGGTTTTTATCCCTATATTGACTACCTTAAATCCATTGTTTGAGAGGATGATATCAACTAAGTTTTTGCCCACATCATGGACATCCCCTTTGACTGTACCGATGACCAAAGTTGTATCGCTAGATTTTTCTTGTTTGGTTAGATAGGGTTGCAAGGAATCTACAGCAGCTTTCATCGTCTCAGCACTTTGAAGTACAAAAGGGAGCTGCATTTGACCACTTCCAAAAAGCTCACCGACAATTTTCATAGCATCTATGAGTATCTCATTGACTATCTTATCGGCACTTAGGGTATCTTTGGCACTCAAAACAAGGGGCAACATACGCTCTTTATCTCCATCAAGGAGAAGTTTTTTAATCTTCTCTTCGTCATTAAGCGCTTCATAAGCCTCATCAATAGAGGAGCCATCTATAGTTTTGTCTGAAAAGTGCTCTATAAATCTAAAGAGTGTTGTATCATCAGCACTAAAGAGTAACTCTTCGCATATATCTCTATCCTCATTGCTTATTTTTGCTAGAGGTAGGATATGCTTGACATTGATAATTACACTTGTAAGTCCTGCTTCTAAACAGTGGTGCAAAAAGATACTATTTAAAAATATCCTTGCGTTACTACTAAGCCCAAAAGAGATATTTGAAAGCCCCAAAGTTGAGCCAACTTGAGGATATTTCTCATGTAGTTGCTTGATAGCATTTATAGTTTGCACTGCTGCATCACGATACTCTATGTCACCACTTCCCACTGTAAAGGTGAGCATATCAAAGATAAGGTTAGATGGATTTATCCCGTGACGATTCACACATAGGTCATAAATACGTGAAGCTATACGAAGTTTGTCTTGTGTGGTTTTTGCCATCCCTTTTTCATCGATAGTTAGACAAACAAGAGCTGCACCATAGCGTTTTGCCAATTTGCAAACAGCATCAAGCTTCTCTTCCCCATCTTCAAGGTTTACCGAATTGATGATAGGCTTACCACCGATACATTTTAAGGCCTCTTCCATAGTCTCTACTTTTGTAGCATCAGGCATGAGAGGGATAGCGATTTTTTGGTTATAAAGCTTCATGACCGCCTTCATATCACTTGCACCATTTCGTCCTGCAAACTCTACATTTACATCCAGACAGTGGGCTCCATCACGCACTTGAGCCTGACCAACATTGAGTGTTCCCTCATAATCACTTGCAAGGATAAGCTCACGAAACGCTTTGCTACCTGTTGCATTGCTCCGCTCTCCAATCAAAAGTGGTGCTGGAGTTTGATGTAACTCTACACTTTTAAAGAGTGAAGCGATAGAGGGTTTGATAGCGCCCGTAGGAGATTTTGGTTTTGAGCTGGAAAGCTCTTTAGCGAGTGCTAGTATATGCTGCGGGGTTGTGCCGCAACATCCGCCTAAAAAGCTTACACCATCAAACTGACAAAACTCTTTTTGTTTAGTGGCAAACTCCTCTGGCCCCATAGGATAGTAGGTGTATCCACCTCTATTTTGAGGTAAGCCTGCATTGGCATGGATTGAGATTGGTTTGTGCCAAAGCTCACTCAAGATTTTTAGATGTTTTTTCACTTGTTCTGGACCTGTGCCACAATTTAAACCCAAAGAGAGGATATCAAATGGCTCAAGGATAGTCACAAGTGTCTGGACATCTGTACCTATGAGCATCGTACCACTCAACTCAATAGTGGCACTCACCATGATAGGCAAAGAGCTATTTCGCTCGTTGTTTGCATCTTGGCACGCATGTAAAGCCGCTTTTATCTGTAAAGGGTCTTGGCAAGTTTCAAGCAAAAATATATCACACCCACCATCGATAAGCCCTAGTGCGACCTCTTTGTAGCCTTGAAGCATTTGATCATACTCTATATGACCTAAACTTGGCAGTTTTGTCCCTGGCCCCATGGCTCCTAATGCAAATCTAGGGATATCATCAAACTCATCACAAATATCCCTAACAAGCTTAGCCCCTTTGTAAGACAGCTCATAAGCTCTACTTCCTAAACCGTACTCATCAAGTACCCATGGCATTGTTCCAAAAGTGTTTGTGCTAATGAGATTTGCTCCTGCTTTTGCATAGCGTCTGTGTATAAGGCTTATAAGCTCAGAGGCTGTGTCATTGAGAAGCTCATTGCACCCTTCTTGATTTCTCCCGTCTTTATCGATCCACGCCTCTTTAGGGATTTTTAAATCTTGGATTTGGGTTCCCATCGCCCCATCTATAACGAGAAATTGGGTTTTGAGGAGATTTTTGATCGTTTTGGAAGTTGACACAAGGTTCCTTCAAGAAGATATCTCTTTCAAATCCAATATTTAATCACTATGAGAAGTTATACGAGGAAATTGGGATTTGAAAAATATGACTGCTATTGTACCAAAGAGTAGCAAAAAAGGACTAAACAAAAAAATAAAACACGCTTATTTTATAAACACAGTTTTACCATTCGCTACGATATATGATGGCGACATATTGACGCTATGATATATCGTTGTGCCGTGCTGTTTGCTGTAGTGCTCTAACAATAATCTTTGCAAAGTTGGCTCTGTCGATGGGACAAACCACCCATTATTGCTAATGGCAATCATATTTTTTGGATTGTCTTTGTAGAGTTTTTTGCTTGTTGCTTCATAGCATATAGCATTACGATAAATAACTCCATCAATCTTATATTCGCTCATAGTCTCAGATGCTATATAATCGGCACCTCCATCATAGATGATTTTGTTGATCCACTCTCCAATCCATTTTGGTAGAGGATTGTATTCTCCAAAAGGAACAAGGATATATTTGTGTGCCACACTTATAGTATTGTTGTTGAAAATATAAGTTGAATTGCGAGGGATACCATCATCCCAAAATAGTGCCCCAATTACAATGGTAATTTTTTGTGATTTCTCTTGTAGTACTTCAAGTATGGCTGTCTCATAATTGAGAAACATAGTTAGTGTAGATTCTGGAAAAACAATCAAATCATACCCGTCATTGATACCATCATCTATGGTTTGAAATATTTGCTGCAAGATCAATTGTGAGGACTCTTCTTGCCATTTTACATCTATGGGGATATTGGTTGTTGTAACTTTGATAGAGGGATTGATATTGGTATTGGTTGTATATGCTGTCGGGCTGTATGCCAAAAAAACAAGAAACAAAAACAAGAGATTTTGTCTATATTGTGCAAGTGCAATTGCGAACAAAATCAAACCAAATTGCCACCATGAGGTCCCCAAATAGCTATTGTGAAAAATGATTTCAAGCTTTAACCAGTCAAATCCAAAAGGGTGTATATAGCTTATAGTAAACAAGCAAATTGCTAGCAAAAAAACTATAGGGATTTTAGTTTTTGAGGATATGAGTTGAGCGATTTTGTATAAAATCAAAAACATCAAACCATAAAGTAGTCCAATTCCAATTAGTCCAAATGGCATCACCCAAGCTATTTGGTAGATTTTAAAACTTAGCATTATCCACCAAAACCATAGCATGGAGATGAAAAAGCCACTCCAAAACCAAACTTTTGCTTCAGAGTCAATAAGCAAATAGAGTCCAAGTAGAGCAAAAATTGTTATAACAATAAAAATAGAGTACCCAAAGTGCTCTAGATAGATAAATAGTGACAATAAAATAGCTACAAACAAGCCTTTTGTTATATCAATGGTGCTAAAATAGTGACTAATTTTTATCATTTTACTCCAAAGGATTCGTTATGGCTGAAACTGGACAAGGCAGTATGCTCATCTCTTTCTTACCTCTTATTTTGTTGTTTGCGATTTTTTATTTTTTGATTATTCGTCCCCAACAAAAACAACAACAACGCCATCGTGAAATGGTAAATAGCCTTCAAAAAGGTGACAAGATAATCACAAATGGTGGATTACATGCTACTGTTATCAAACCTGAAGATGATTTTATCAAAATAGAGTTAAACGATGACACTATTGTGAAGATAGATAAAGCTTTTATTGCTAAAAAGGTCGAATTAGGTAATGAAAACGCTTAATTATAAGGTTGTTATTTTTATTTTTGCACTCCTTTTTGGTGTGTTTATGTCTCTACCTTCTCTTTTGCAGACAGAAAAAGGGAGCAAGATTACTTTGGGACTTGACCTTCAAGGTGGGCTTTATATGCTCCTTGGGGTTAAAACAGAAGTTGCACTTGAGTCCCGCATCAAATCAATTGCTGCTAGTGTAAAATATCTACTAGACAAAGAGGATATTATCTTTGATGGTTTAGCAGTAAAAGGGGAGCGGGTTGTTTTTGAGATACTCGATAGAGACGATTTACTGCAAACAACAGCTCTTTTGCAAAACGATATTGAGGGGATTGTTCTTGATGAGGAAAATCTCAAATTTACCATATCGCTCACTCCAGAAGAGATAGCTAGAACCTACCAAAATGCTATTTCTCAAGCAGTCGATACTATCCGTAATAGACTCGATGCATTTGGATTGGCTGAGCCAACCGTTGCCAAGCAAGGAGAAGATAAGATACTCGTTGAGGTTCCTGGGATCAAAACGCCAGAACAAGAGCAAAGGGTGCGAGACCTTATAGCTAGAGCTGCACATTTGCAAATGATGGCAGTAGATGAAGAGCGAATAGCAAGAGTTAGCACGATAACCCCTCAAGAGGCTGCTCAGTATGGCGATGTGATTTTAAAAGATGTCAATACAAAAGAGCCATATTTGTTGCGTGAAATCCCTATTTTGGATGGTTCTATGCTCACTGATGCAACAGTAGGCTTTAGTGAAACAAACCAGCCTGTTATCAATTTCACCCTTAATGGTCAAGGTGCAAAAATATTTGGCGATTTTTCTGGAAAAAATGTAGGAAAAAGGATGGCTATCGTCCTTGACAATGAAGTTTATTCGGCTCCAGTTTTACGTGAGAGAATAGGTGGTGGTAGAGGTCAGATATCTGGCTCATTCACCATCGAAGAGGCAAGAGATATCGCTATTGCTTTGCGTTCGGGCTCCTTATTAGCTCCAGTTTATATGATGGAAAAAAGGAGTGTTGGGCCAAGCTTAGGGGCTGATAGTATCAAGGCAAGCTCTTTAGCACTTCTTTTTGGTTTTTTAGTAGTTATAATTTTTATGATGCTCTATTATGGAATCGCTGGATTGATCGCTGATGTTGCACTTATTGTTAACCTCTTTTTGATTTTGGCAATTATGGCACTTTTTGGCGCAACCCTTACATTGCCAGGTATGGCTGGTATAGTACTTACTGTAGGGATGGCAGTTGATGCCAATGTTATTATATCAGAGAGGATACGGGAGTTGCTCAAAGAGGGTAAATCAGTAGTAAAAGCGATAGAAGAGGGGTATGCAAATGCAATGAGTGCTATCCTTGATGCAAATATCACAACTCTTATCGCTGCTGTTGCACTCTATGTGTATGGTACAGGACCAATCAAGGGGTTTGCGCTCACTATTAGTATAGGTATTTTGGCTTCTATGCTTACTGCGATTTTAGGAACACATGGGGTATATCAGATGTTCATGCATCGCATTACAAAAAATAATCTCAAAACATGGTTTGGGGTAAAGGTATAGGGGGCAGTCATGGAATTTTTTAGACAAAAAACCCCAATTGGATTTATGGGGCAAGCAAAAAGATGGAGCTTGTTATCTCTAGTGTTGATACTTGCTTCTTGGGTTCTTATTTGGACAAAAGGCTTCAATTATGGTATAGATTTTGAGGGGGGCACACTCATTCAAGTCCAATACCCAAGTGATGCACCGCTTGGTGATATACGACAACTTTTAGAGGCGCAAGAGAACTTCAAAGGTGCTCAAGTAACTTTTTTTGGTAGCAATCAAGAGATAGTTATCCGGATCAAAAGTACATCTTCGGCACTAGGGGTTGATATCGGTGATGAGGTGAGAGAGATTCTTAAACCAACTGGTGATTTTGAAGTACGACGAGTTGATATGGTGGGGCCAAAGATAGGGAGCGAGCTTCGCGAAAAAGGGCTTCTTGCTATGATGTTTGCAATTATAGGGATACTTATCTATGTGACATATAGATTTGAATGGAGATTTGCACTTGCGTCGGTCTTGGCTCTTGTCCATGATGTGAGTATAACTCTAGGTGTTTTAGTCCTTCTTGACATAGAGATTAATCTCGATATTTTAGCAGCTATGCTGACCTTGCTTGGATACTCTCTTAATGATACAATCATAGTTTTTGACCGTATCAGAGAGGGTGTACATAGGCTAAAAGAGAATATCCTCAATGCAATTATTGATATATCCATCACAAACACCCTATCGCGAACAACGCTCACCTCTTTGACAACATTTTTTGTTATTTTGTCTTTGTATATTTTTGGTGGAGAGATTATCAAAGGGTTTAGTTTGACCCTTTTGGTGGGTATAGTTATTGGTACATATTCGTCTATATTTATCGCTTCGCCACTTCTAGGATGGCTTGGATTTTCTGTGAGCGATTTTAGAAAAAGAGAGGCAAATCGTCTCCAAAGAGAAAAAGAGAAAGAGCGTCTAAGGGCGATGTATGAAAAAGGTACTCTTTAATTTAAGCCCATGAAAACTATAGAACTAAACGGAGTTTCACCAGAGAAAAAAAAAGATGAGATAAGGAGCTATTTTGAGCATACATATAGACTCTATGAATCACTCTTTGAATTGATAGTAGATAAACAAGGTTTTTATCAAAAAGCAGACCCTCTACGCCACCCTTTGATATTTTATTTTGGTCATACTGCTGTATTTTTCATCAATAAACTAAAGCTTGCAAAACTTATAGACAATGGGGCAGATCCCGTTATAGAATCTATCTGTGCCATAGGCGTTGATGAGATGAGTTGGGATGATTTGGATGAGGCAAATTACGATTGGCCAACGATAGAATCGGTCAAAGAGTATCGCCAAAAAGTTTTTGATATTGTTGTATCGCTGATAGATAGACTACCGCTGGATCTGCCTATCACATGGGACTCACCATGGTGGGTCATACTCATGGGGATAGAGCATGAGAATATCCACATAGAGACATCTTCTGTTTTGATCAGACAATTGCCACTTGAGTATATTGCTGCTTCTAAAAAATGGGGCGTTAATCTCCAAACTAACAGTACCTACCCTCAAAATAGCTTAGTGCAAATCCCAGCTACAGATATCATTTTGGACAAAGAGACTACTAAAAGTCTTTATTATGGATGGGATAATGAGTATGGCAAACATCAAGCATCAATCCCCCCATTTGAAGCTTCAAAGTATCTAGTCTCAAATGGTGAGTTTCTTGAGTTTGTAACTGATGGGGGCTATACGACAAGAGAATATTGGGATGATGAGGGGTGGAGTTGGCGTCAATATCATAATACGACAATGCCCCGTTTTTGGAGAAAGGTGCAAAACTCTTATACCCTTCGCACATTATGTGATGAAGTGCCACTACCTTTAGATTGGCCTGTAGAGGTCAATTATCATGAAGCATCTGCTTTTTGCAAATGGCTTGCAAGTAAAACAAATCAACATATCACCCTACCTACAGAAGATGAATACTATGCGATGGTAAAATTTGCAACTCTAAAAGAGGCAAATATCGACCTTGCTCACACATCAAGTACACCTGTTGATTACTACCCTCATGGGGAGCTTTATGATGTTATCGGGAATGTATGGCAGTGGACAAAAACACCAATCTATCCTTTTGATGGGTTTAAGGTTCATCACATTTATGACGATTTTACAGTACCAACTTTTGATGGAAAGCACAATCTCATCAAGGGAGGCTCATGGATAAGTTGCGGTAATTTGGCTGATAATACAAGTAGATATGCCTTTAGAAAACATTTTTATCAACATGCAGGTTTTAGATATATAAACAGTAGCTATAATGAGCATGTTGCCTCTAGCGAATATATCAAAGATGCTATAGTGTCACAGTATTGCCATTTTGGCTGGGAGGAAAATCTCCTTGGAGTTGCAAACTATCCAAAAACTTGTATCGAGACCATCAAACCCTATCTTCAAGATAGGAGAACTCAAAGAGCATTTGATGTTGGTTGTGCTATAGGACGAAGTAGTTTTGAATTGGCAACAATTTTTGATGAGGTGGTGGGGGTAGATTTTTCTGCTAGATTTATACAGCATGCAATTGCCCTTAAAGAGACTTCAACGATACGCTATTTTTTGACTACTGAAGGGGAGCTTGAAGAGTTTCATGAGGTCAATTTGAGTGATTTTGGATTCGATAGATACAAAGACAAAGTGACTTTTTGGCAAGCCGATGCATGCAATCTCAAACCTATATTTAGAGACTTTGATTTGATTTTTGCAGGCAATCTTATAGATAGACTCTATGATCCAAAAAGATTTTTAGACTCTTTGCATGAGCGGCTCAATGATGGTGGATTGGTTGTCTTAACCTCGCCATATACATGGCTTGAAGAGTTTACTCCAAAAGAGAAATGGCTAGGCGGTTACAGAAAAGATGGCGAAGCAGTCTATACACTTGAGGCGATGAAAGATATATTGTCAAATCATTTTAGACTCTTAGGGACACACGATATAGCGTTTGTTATACAAGAGACAGCTAGAAAACACCAACATACAATATCTCAAATGAGTGTTTGGGAGAAGATTTGAAGCCTTTTGCAACTATTGATAGGGGTGAGACTCATAGTGTAAAGTATGAGGCTAGAGAGAAGCTTTTTGGTTCAAAAGATGTTATACCACTTTGGGTTGCTGATATGGATATCGCTTCCCCTTTTGAGATACAACAAGCTATTGCAAAAAGGGCATCACACCCCATATATGGCTACACTACATACCCATTGGAGTTTTTTAACGCTATATCGTACTGGACAAGGAGACGATACAATTGGGAGATAGAAGAGAGATGGATAGTCCCATCATGCGGTGTTGTGCCCTCTATCAATTTTGCCATAGAGGCATACACTAAGATAGGAGAGGGGGTCATCGTACAGCCACCTATCTATCCCCCATTTTTCACTTCTATTAAAGCACATGGTAGAAAATTGTTGGAAAATAAACTTATCTACAAAGATGGCAAATACTCTATAGATTTTGAAGATTTTGAAGCAAAAGCAAAAGTAGCAAAGCTTTTTTTGCTCGCTTCTCCTCACAATCCAACAACTAAGGCTTGGAGTAAAGATGAGCTCTCAAAGATGGTCGAAATTTGTCAAAAATATGGGATTGTTATAGTATCTGATGAGATTCATGCCGATATCATATATAAAGGTAAATTTATATCTATAGGAAGTTTTGGTTATGAGAAAACTTTGGTACTCAATGCCCCATCAAAGACATTTAATATAGCAGGACTGAAGACCTCATATGCGATTATTAAAGATAGACAACTCAGGATTGATTTTCAGAGGGTGCAGAAAAATGCAGGAGTTGAGAGTGGTAATCCATTTGGGATTGAGGCGCTTATAGTAGCATATACAAAATGTGAACCTTGGCTAGAGGAGCTAAAAGCTCATCTTTTTTCAAATATAACAACTATTAGCAATGCTTTGACTCATACACCTATTAGCCCCGTCGCTACAGAGGCGACTTTTTTGATGTGGCTTGATTGCCACCATCTTTTTGATACCCATGAAGAGGTATTAGAGTTTTTTTACAAGAAAGCTAAACTTGGACTCAGTGATGGAGCAAGTTTTGGGATCGATGGAGAGAGATTTATGCGTCTTAATGTAGCCATCTCACAAGAGAGAGTTGGAGTATTGTTAGAGCGTTTAAAAATTGCATTTGGGGATTACCAGAGATGATGTTTCGTTTTATAAGTTATTGGATAATTGCTACAGTGGCTATTTTTGCCTCTATGCCAGCTGCGATTACACAGATGATCAATGAGAGTCAGATACCCTCAAGTGCTATAAGTATCTATATCAAAGAGAGTGGCAAATGGGGCAAAACGATAGTCTCTCACAATGCACAAGTTCCCCGCAAACCAGCCTCTGTTATCAAGATAGCAACAACATATGCCGCTCTTTTGAAGCTAGGTTCTGGATATCGTTGGAAAACACAAGTCTATACAAACGGAAGAATTAGAAGTGGTGTATTAGAGGGGGATTTGATAGTCAAGGGGGGAGGTGATCCTGCTTTGGGTAATGATGATGTAGCAAAAATCGCCAACTATATAAAAGCACAAGGGATACACACCATAAAAGGGAATATTGTCATAGATAGAACAAAATTCAATGTCCCACCACAGAGTTCGGCACGATTTGATAACTATCCATATAGCCCTTACAATGCATTGCCAGATGCGATGATGTTTAACGAAAATACAACCAAGATTACCATAACTCCTAGTAGGGGGAGATTTAGTGTTAGTCAAAGTTTTGATGATAAGAGTGTAAAAATAGTCAACAATTTAACACCAGTCAGTACACCATGCAAAGGGGCTCAGAGTTGGCCAAAAATTAATATCAATCAAAGTGCTTTTCCAAGTGTTGTAACACTCCAGGGTCAGCTCTCCACTAGATGCCCACAAAGAGACCATGTCCATATCGTTACCCGATCGTATTATGCTTTTTATTATGCACTAAGGAATGGACTTAAAAAGGAGGGGGTAGGTGTATCAGGTGGTCTTAAATTTGCTCCTCTGCCAAAGGGGGCGAAAAAGCTTTTTGCGTACCACTCAAAACCTCTAAGTGAAATTATAGCCACTACAAACAAAAATAGCAATAATCTTTTTGCACGACAAATATTTTTAACTCTAGGTGCAAAGGTTTACAATGCTCCAAGTACTTTGGAGAGTTCGCGCAAAGCTATGAAAGAGATACTCTCAAGAAGCGGAATAGCAGGTGCAAATAGCCTTCAAGCTGATAATGGTAGTGGATTGTCAAGGAGTGCTAGTAGTACAGCTATTGCGTTTGGAGCATTGCTAGAGCATGCGTACAGCAGATATAAGCATGAGTGGCTTCAGACTCTAGCAATAGCAGGGGTTGATGGAACAATCAAAACGAGATTTACAGCTCAAAGAAATCGTGCTTGGATGAAGACAGGTACTATAAAAGGGGTACGCAATATCGCAGGGTATGTTCAGGATAACTCAGGCAAAGTTTATATCGTAGTACTTTTGATTGAGAGTGGGCATCAAAGGGGTGCATGGCTACAAGATAGAATTATTGGTTGGGTTGCAAATGGGGCATCACAAGGTAGTAGAGTCAAGTCCGCTATAGCTAAAACAACTAGCGCTACTACTCCAATTGCGACTCAAGCACAAGCACCATCAGGAAATTACTATATTCAAGTTGCTTCATTTCGCAAAGAGCCAAACAAAAGTTTTTTAGATAAGATTTCAAGCCATCATTTAAGATACACAATCTATGCTACCCCACAAGGAAAAAAGCTTTTGATAGGACCATATAAGACACAAAATGAAGCAAAAAATGCACTGCCTAGCATACGCCAAAATCTTGAACTAAATGCGTTTATAGTCACTTGGTAGTTAGTATTTAACTCCATTTTGATATAATCACTATTAAAAATGAGAAGATAATGCAATTTGAATCTTATCCTTTTGAAAAGCTAAATAAACTTTTGAAGCCTATCACTCCAAATGCCAATTTTAGCCCTCTTACTCTCACTATTGGTGAGCCACAATTTGATACCCCACTATTTATAAAAGAGACACTTGCAAGTAGTGTATCGATGCTCAACAAGTACCCAAAAACTGCAGGAGAAGCGTATCTGAAAGAGGCGATGGTAAGCTACAACAAAAGGCGTTTTGGACTCTCTTTGGATATAAGCGAGATAGTGCCTACTTTTGGGACAAGGGAGGTGCTTTTTAATTTTCCACAATTTTTGCTCCATGAGAAACAAAATCCTGTGATGGTATTTCCAAACCCTTTTTATCAGATATATGAAGGGGCAGCAAAGGCATCAAAAGCAACCATAATCCATCTTTGTTTAGATAAAAACAATCACTTTACTCCACAGATAGACGAAAGTGTATTAAAAGATGCTAATTTGGTGATACTAAACTCTCCAAATAATCCAACAGGCTCTGTGATGAGCTTTGAGAATTTGCAAGAGTGGGTGAGGTTGGCACTCAAATATAATTTTGTATTGCTAAATGATGAGTGTTATATCGATTTGTATAGCAATGAGCCTACCCCTTCAATATTGAATGCATCGATTGCTTGTGGTAATAAAACTTTCAAAAATGTATTAGCTATCAATTCGATTTCCAAGCGTTCATCAGCACCTGGACTTAGGAGTGGATATATCGCTGGAGATAAGGAGATCTTGAAGTCTTATCTTGAGTATCGCACTTATGTTGGATGTGCATCTCCTCTGCCACTTCAAGTTGCAGCCGCTAAAGCGTGGGGGGATCAAAGTCATGTAGAGATTTTTCGCACACAATACAAAGCAAACCTCCTTTTAGCAAAAGAGATTTTAGGAGTAAAGACTCCAGAAGCTACTTTTTATGTGTGGCTACAAGTAACAGATGAGCTTGAATTTACAAAAAGACTCTACAGAGACTTTAACCTCAAGGTATTACCAGGTTCGTTTCTAGGAAGAGAAGGTGCTGGAGTTGGTTATGTGAGATTGGCACTAGTATACGGTGAGCAACAGACAAAAGATGCTCTTTTGAGAATAAAAAAACTTATTGAGCAGATCAAGAAGGAGGCTGGAGAGTGAATATCCATTTTATAGGCATAGGGGGCATAGGACTCTCGGCGTTAGCAAAATTTTTAGCAAACGATGGGCACAAAATCTCTGGATCAGATATAAAGCAAAGTGAGATAACCAATGACTTGGCTATGAATTTTAATGCCAAGATTACCATTCCACACCACAAAGATGCAGTACATGGTGCAGATATGGTCATTTACTCTGCGGCTATTAGAAAAAATAACCCAGAGTATATAGAAGCAGAAGCCTTAAGTGTTGAGCTTTTATCACGCAAAGAGGCATTGAAGTTTATATTGAACAACAAAGAGGTTTATGCAGTAGGTGGAGCGCATGGAAAGAGCACAACATCTGCGATGCTTGCTGCTTTGTTACCCGAATCAAACGCTCTTATAGGGGCCATTTGCAAAGAATTTGGTTCTAATGTCCGCAATTATAAAAATAATAAAGTAGTTTTTGAAGCTGATGAGAGTGATGAGAGTTTTCTCAATTCAAACCCCTACATGGCAGTAGTTACTAATGTTGAGCCAGAGCACATGGAGTATTATGAGTATGATGAGGCGAGATTTTATGAAGCGTACAAAAATTTTCTTTTGCTTGCTCAAATAAAGATAATCAATGCAGAAGATGAGTTTCTCTCGAGCTTAGATATAGAAGCAGTGAGGCTATATCCATCAAAAGATATCGAAGATATCTCTTATGTGTTGGTTGATGACAAGCCATATACAAGATTTTCACTCAAAGATTTTGGTATTTTCGAGGTTTTTGGGATAGGTGAGCATATCGCTATTGATGCATCTTTGGCAATTTTGGCTGCTTTGGAGTTGGGAGAAGATATTGTAACTATTAGAGATAGACTCAAATCATACAAGGGGATTAAAAAGAGGTTTGATATCATCCAAAATCAACAACATTGCGTAGTGATAGATGACTATGGACACCATCCAACGGAGATATCCGCTACAATTAAGGCACTGAAAAAATATCAAGAGCTTAGAGGACTTTCCACTCTAAGTGTAATTTGGCAACCCCATAAATATAGCCGCACCATAGATAATCTAGAGGAGTTTGTGAAGTGTTTTCAAGGTTGCGATAGGCTTGTAATACTTCCTATTTGGGCAGCGGGGGAGTTGCCTATTGAGATTGATTTAAAAGGTGCATTTATCCAATACGACCCTATCATGGCCGATAGTGTCACTAGACAAGATGGTAGTGTAAAAATACTCAAAGATAATCATATAATTCACGAGTATAGCGACGGTATCATAGTTGCATTTGGAGCAGGGGATATCACCTACCAAATTCGTAGCGAGATTCACTAGAGGCATGGCGCACTCCCATTTGATAAAAAAACTTGATTTAGAGGAGTATATCTCCCAATTTGAAAAGTTTTTAGCTAGACCAAAGCCTATCGCGATACAAGGCGATACTAATTTGCATTACCGTTTTATCCAAGCGCTCTCTAGTGTAGAATTCCCTTATCCTAAGCCTATTCCTGTATTGGATGACGAGCTGAGTCGACTACAAAAACAAGCCATACTCTCACTTGAAGAGATATTTGCTTTTGTAAGGATAGTTGATTATTTTAAATCGCTCAAGGCGCTCACCTTGCCTCATTTGTTGCACGATTGGATACAGAATATAGAGATACCCAAAGAGATAGAGCACATCTCCTCTTTTTTTACCGATGAGGGTGGTATAAATCCAGCAAAAGACCCAGAGCTTGATAGTATCAATAACTCTATCAAGCAAAATAAAAGAGCGATTAAAGAGCACTTGACCTCTTTTTTGCATTCAAATGATATCAAAGAGTATCTAGTAGATACCCAAATCCATTTTATCAATGACGAGGAGACTTTGCTTGTCCGTGGTGGTTTTTCAAATGTGATGAAAGCCTCTGTTGTGGCTAGAAGTGCAAGTGGATTTTTTTATGTTTTGCCCAATTCATTGAGTTTACTCAAGGACAAAGAGGCATCTTTGCTAAGTCAAAAAGAGAGTATTATATTGAGATATTGCAAAGATTTCTCGGGAGTGTTTTTTACTTGGTGGAGATTTTTGAAATATATCAACAAAGAGTTTGATAGATTTGATAGCTATCAAGCTAGAGTTGCCTTCGCTAGAGCAAAAGACTATGAGTTTGTACTCCCATCTAAAAACAATAAAGTGATTTTGAGCGAGTTCTCGCACCCAGCACTTGAAAATCCAAAACCAGTCTCTTTGAGTGTAGAGAAAAATATCTTGCTTGTTACAGGTGTCAATGCCGGAGGCAAGACAATGCTTCTAAAGTCGGTACTGAGTGCAGTTTGGATGAGCAAGTATCTACTCCCATTTTCTTGTAATATTTCTCAAACTTCCATTGGCCATTTTCACTCTATAGAGGCTATAATCGATGACCCCCAAAGTGTAAAAAATGATATTTCAACTTTTGCAGGGAGGATGGTAGAATTTGCAAAACTTTTTAAAATGAAAAATGCGATTGTTGGGGTTGATGAGATAGAGTTAGGAACTGATAGTGACGAAGCTGCTAGTTTGTTTCGTATTTTGCTCGATTCCCTCATAGAGAGAAATATCGTATTTGTTGTGACAACACACCACAAAAGATTGGCCTCGCTTATGGCATCGCATGATAGTGTTGAATTGGTAGCGGCATTATATGATGAGAAAAGACGGCTACCAACTTATACTTTCTTGCAAGGAAGTATTGGCAAAAGCTATGCATTTGAGACCGCTTTAAGGTATGGGATACCACAAATAGTTGTCGAAAAAGCAAAAGAGGTTCATGGAGAGGACAAAGAGAGATTAAGCGAGCTTATAGAGCGTTCTACAATGCTAGAGCTACAGATGCGTCAAAAAATAAAATTGCTTGATGACAAAAGAGATAAATTATCGCGACAACAACAAAGGCTTAGTGAGCTTGAAGAGAGTATCAAGCAAGAGAATAGAGATTTTAAAAATGAGTTAGAAAAGCGATATAACGAAGCAACTTTGATGGCAAAAGAGGCGTTAAGAACACTAGAATCCAAAGAGGGAAGAAGACTTCTTAATAATGCCAACAAAATGTTAGCCCAACAAACTCCACAAAAGCCAAAACAAAAAGAGCCACTAAAGATTGGCGATAGGGTCAAGTACCGCTCTTTTAGAGGCGTTATCATAGGGTTGTCTGCTCAAGGGGCGACTTTGGATATCGATGGGATGAAAATGAAGGTGGGATTAAGTGAGCTAAAAGTAGTAGCAGGTGAGAAAAAAATAGACCCACCAAAGCCAAAATCTACTTCAACAGTCGAAAAAAACTCAGCTTCGGTTTCGGTGAAGCTCCTTGGTATGTTTGGAGATGAAGCTATCGATACACTTGATAGATTCATATCAAACGCTTTGGTACATGGCCTTAATGAGATTCAAGTAATTCATGGAGTTGGCAAAGGGATATTAGCAAAATTGGTGAGTGAGTATCTTTCAAACCATCCAAAAATAGCAAGATTTTATAGAATGCCTGGCAATCTAGGTGTCACAATAGTTGAGTTATAGCCAACTTTTAATTCAAGTTGCTATAATAATATGATGTTTCTCAAAGGAGTTTTGTGTGAGTATTAAAGATGGCGTAAAATATGTCAAACAAGAGTTGAGTAGCGATGAGAAGCTTTTAGAAGGTGCCTTGAAGATAGAGACATTTTACAAGAAGTATAGACTAACTATATGGGGTGTTGTAATCGTAGCTTTGCTTTTTGTTATCGCAAATAGTATATTGACAACTCAAAAAGAGAACCGTTTAGCTGCAGCAAATGAAGCATTTTTGACTTTGCAAGCTGATCCAACAAATCAAGATGCCCTAAAAATTCTTGAGAAAAACAACCCAAATCTTTATGCACTTTTGCATTTGAATGATTTAGAAAAAGTAGATACATTGGCTTTGAGTAACCATTGGCTTATCTTAGATATAGCAAAATATAAAAAAACAACAAAAGAGGGTCAAGTTGCAGATTCGGTGTTGTTTTTTGAGATGACCCAATTGGCAAATGCCAAAGAGGCACTCTTGAGTCATGATATCGATAAAGCATCATCAATCTTGAAAAATATAGGTGAAGATTCTCCAGCTTTTGGTATCGCACAACTACTGCAACACTACACTATCAAAGGAAATTAATAATGAGATTTATAAGTAGTCTATTTGTATTTGTTTTGCTGTTAGCTTTTAGTGGATGTGGTGGAAAGGAGTATTTTAAGCCAGAAAAAACATATAAAGCATCAAGTGCAGTGACAAAATATGACGGCACTATAGTGAGTGTAACACGCGATGGAGCCACGCTTGAAGATGGCAGATACATAGGCAAAAATGGTATTGGGAAATCGTCTCTTGGGAAAGGGTATTTGTTTGTCAATGAAGATAGCCAATATATCCTTGCAAGTGATAAAAAAGGCAATCTCAAAGTCATCGATAAACAATCTGGCGAGACAAAAGTGATAGTAGCACTCCATACGCCAGTTGTTGGTGCATCAGTACACAAAGGCAAGATCGTTTATCTTCTAAGCAATAATGTCTTTGGTATATATGAGATAGAGACAAATAAAAAAGTGATAGAGCATCGATCTGACAGCTCATTTGTAGTTGATACGCGCATAGCAAATCCAATGTTTGTAGACGATTTGTTTGTAGTTCCAACACTTGATGGGAAGTTATTGTTGGGCAATTTAGCATCGCCACAAGATATACAGATGCTCTATCTAAGTAGTGCTAAAACATTTAATAATGTAATAAAATTATCACGCCTTGGAGATACGCTTGTAGCAGCAACTCCTTCTAGAATAGTCACTTTTGGAGCGCATGGTCAAACCAATGTTGATATTTCAGTAAGCGATATAGCAACTATAGGCAATGCGATATATCTATTTGATAGAGCAGGTGAGATTCATAAGATGGATGATAAGTTAAATGTTGATAAAACAGCTAAATTTAGATTTGCTCAGTATGTCGCAACAGAAGCAGTTGGCAATAGACTCTACGCTCTTGATAAAAGCGGACTTTTAATAGTCTCAAATTTGGGTCTAACTAAATCAAAAGTTTACGATTTAGGGGGGATTAAGTCTCCTGTTTTTATGACCAAAAAGGGTTTGCATAAAGACGGCAGAATAATCTCTTTGCAGCAATTGGGATATGAGTGATTTGCTTGTTGCTTTTGAAGAGCATCTTCTCTTCTCAAAAGCGTTAAGTCAAAGTACTATATCTGCATATATTAGTGATTTACGTCATCTCAATGAGGAGATCGGCAAACCCCTCACTGCCCTTGATACGCAATCGGTTTTAAGTTACCTTGGAACTTTTGAAAACAAACGGACTCTAAATCGCAAACTCTCTGCTCTAAATACTTTTTTTAATTTTTGCCACACCTATCAGTTTGATTACAAGAGTATCGATATAAATATGGCAAAACTCCCCCAAAATTTACCTAAATATCTCTCTTTTGAAGAGATAATGGCAGGGATAAAAGATATAAATAGGAGCGATTTTTTAGGCAGTAGAGATTATGCTCTGATACTCTTTTTGTATGCAAGTGGATGCAGGATAAGCGAAGCTTTGAGTGTAGAGAAGAGTGATATTAGCCAAGGGTGGCTCAAGATCCGTTTTGCAAAAGGGGAGAAAGAGAGGATGGTTCCATTGGCACCATTGGCACTTGAAGCCCTTGAGAGTTACATGGCGTTGCACGATTTTAGTACTAGTAGCTTATGGATAAACTATCAAGGCAAGAGACTTAGTCGAATAAGTGCATTTAAGATAACTAAAAAATACCTATCCGTCTCTCCACATGTTTTACGCCATTCATTTGCATCTGCACTCATCATAGGAGGAGCAGATTTGAGAGTGGTTCAAGAGCTTTTAGGGCATAGCTCTCTTGTCACCACACAGATATACACCCATATACAAAAACAAAATTTAGCCGATACAGTCCATAGATACCATCCTTTAGGTGAGTATTCATGAGAGATATAGTAGAATTTTTCAAG